>Ga0182015_10003927_pt1 | contig 16317 bp, 14 predicted proteins | sample 712P3MmetaG_FD_120478 | JGI IMG/M metagenome (GOLD analysis project Ga0182015, IMG submission 120478) | Permafrost microbial communities from Stordalen Mire, Sweden - 712P3M metaG | ecosystem: Environmental > Terrestrial > Soil > Wetlands > Permafrost | place: Sweden: Stordalen | collected... | reverse complement strand
TGCGTAAGTCGATTCCTGCCGCAGTGCCGTGCGCACCTGCCGCAGGTCTTCGAGCAGCGCGCGGCATTCCTCGCAGGCTTCGCTGTGCCGCTCGATATCCGCGGCGGCGAGGGCATCGAGTTCGCCGTCGAAGTAGGCCTGTACGCGCAGCGATTCAGCGCACTGCATGACGTTCTCCCGTGGCTTCCAGCAACCATCGTGCCTTGAGCGCAGCCCGGGCGCGCGCCAGGCGCGACATCACGGTGCCGATGGGGACGTTCGTGACCGCGGCGATCTCGCGATAGTCCATCTCCTCGATTTCCCGCAGGACCAGGACCTCGCGGTGCTCCGCGGGCAACGCCGACATCAGCCGATCGAACGTGCGCTCCTCGTCGCGGTGCATCGAGGCGCTCTCCGGATCGGGCGTTGGCGCGATCATGACCTGGCCATCCTCAACATCATGCTCTTCCGGTAGCGGCACCGCGGCGCGCCGCTGTTGCTGCTTGATCGCAGTCAAATGGCAATTTCGCACGATCGTCAACAGCCACGCCTTCACATCCGATCCGCGGAGCGCCTCAAAGCCGCGAAATGCGCGCAAGGCCGCCTCCTGGACGACGTCATCTGCATCGCTGGATGAACGGGACAACCATCGTGCAAAGCGGTACGCAGAGTCCAGATGGGGCAATACCAGAGCCTCGAAGCGTTGCCGCCTGTCATCCATAGTGCAGCCCGTTCACTATCGTCACGGAGGCCAATCAGCCTTCATTAGATTCATAAGACTCGCGGCGCGGCCAATTTATTCCCACCATCGCCGGAAGGCGGGTGCGCGCGCTCTGCTGCAGCGATTATGCGCAGTTTCCGCTTGGAGGGCAAAAAGGACGATGCGTGCCTCGCAGGGTGCCGCGCGATCCAATCGTGGCGAGGAAATCCTCCATGCGCGATATTGCCGCCGGATCGGCAGGGCGGCGCCGCTATGTCCCCCCGCGCCGCCGGTACTCGCGCCCCACCAGTGCAGCGATCATCGTGAGTACGGCGGTCAATGCGGCGGCTATCCACCCCCACCCACCGAGACCCACGCCCAGCCGGCCGATCATCGACTGAATCCATCCGGAGGCCATATCAGAGCCTCGGTATAGCGCCGTATCGATGAAGTTCTTCGATTTGTACTTCGCCGCGGGCGGCACCACGGTGTAGAGCATGTCGCGCGCCGGTTTGGCGAGACCGAACTCCGCGCAACGGAGCACGACTCCGACAGCGGTGAGGATGGTGAGCGTCGGATCGAGGCCAAGCGCCACAAACGCGGCAAGCACCACGCCGCCGGATGCGATGAGCGCCCATCCGACGCCCAGCCTTCGGGTCACCTGGCCGAGGAGAAAGAACTGCAGCACGAAGGCGCCGCCGTTCACCCACAGGTCCCGGGTGGAGTAATACTCGGTTCGCTCCACCGTGGTGGGGAAGGTCGCCGCCACCAATCTTGCCGTCTCGATGTAGGCGATCATCCCAAGGAACGAGCTGAGGCTCACGAGCATGGCTATTCCGGCCAGAAACGGGGTGCGGCCGATCAACCATAGACCTTCCAGTATTGCGCCGCCGGTCGGCTCGGCGGCTTTCTCCGTGAGTGCGCGTGCTGTGCCGGCCGGCGGGCGCGCGAGCAAACTCAACCCGATCAGCGCGCCGCTCAACAATACCGCGCTGATCCAAACGAGGCCGCTGATGGCCAGGTTTGCCGCGAGTGTGCGCGCGAGCAGCGGCCCGATGAGGCCGCCAAGGCTGCCGCCGGCACTGACGACGCCGAAGTAGCGGCGCCCCTGCGGTTCGTTCCACACCTCGGCCATCCGGCTCCAGAACACCGACACGGCGAACATATTGAACACGGTGACCCAAACGTAGAACGCTCGAGCCAACCAGGCGCCCATGGCGCCGGAGTCGCCGAAGCGACCGAAGGCGAGGGCGAAAACTCCAAGATTGACGATGAAAAACGCATACAGTCCCGGCACCAAGCGCGGCCGCGGTACGCGGGCGACCAGCCAGCCGAAGACCGGCACGATGAGGAGCATCGTGAAGAAGACGGCGCTGCTCAGATACTTGATCGATTCGGCGCCCAACGTGGCCGCGAGCGCGTCGCGCACGGGACGCAGGATGTAGTAGCAGGCGAGCAGCAGGGTGAAGGACATGAACGAGGCGGCGAGAGTGGCCACCTCCTCCGGCGCCACGCCGGACCGGCTGACTCTGCCCAGGTGCAAGGCGTGCTCCTTACTGCGCGGCTACTTCAACTCGCGCATCGTTGAAACAGGCGCCCTCAGCGAGGTCGGCCTTATGCGTGGGCGCCAGCGCCGACACCGTCTGACCGTTGATGCTCGTTCTGAGCCATGCGCCCTTTTCCGAGCTCACGACACCGGTGCGAACCGCGGCGGTGATGTGCAGCTGAAGAAACACTTCTCCCAGATCATTCCAGATCTTCACCGTCGATCCGTCGGATAGTCCGCGGGCCGCCGCATCGGCGGGGTTCATCTCCAGTGCCGGAGCGCAATCGTTGACTGCGAGACCGCCAAACGTCGACGTAATGCGCTTATCGGAGGCCGGCGTGATCAGGGTCAGCGGATAGGAAGACTCGAGCGGCCGGTATGCGGGCAGTGCGGCCCCATAACGCTTTCCCAGCGTGTCGGATTCCAATTCGACCTTGCCGCTCGGCGTGCGCGGCGCCACGTTTTGGAAAAGCACGGGTTCCTCACCGCCGTACTCCATCCGCAGTGCACGATCGAGGGGCACCTGGCTCGCACGAATTCCTTGCATGCGAGGATCTTCGGCATTCAGCGCAGCGTCCATCAACTCAGCGTCACCGGCCTTGAACGCGGCGTCCGAAAATCCGAACCTGGCTGCAAGACGTCGAAAAATCTCGGTATTCGGGAGGCTTTCGCCGACCGGCGGAATCACCGCGTCGGCGCGCTGCAGGTACTGTTGTCCGTACGCGGCAAACAGATCCGGATGTTCGAAGTGCGTGCAGGCCGGCAACACCACGTCCGCGTAGGCCATGCTGTCCGTCATGGCCACTTCGATTCCAACCACGAACAAATCCTCTCGCGCGAAGCCTCGCTTCAGCCGGTTCTGATCCGGATGGACGACCACCGGGTTGTGGTTGTAGATGAACAATGCCTTGAGCGGGGGGTCCAGGCTCTCGTCGAGCAGCAGTTTGCCCACGTCGATGATGTTGATGGTGCGCGTGCCCGGCGGCACCAGGTCGACGCGGGTCAATTTGTCGAGGGTCTTCGGAAAAGCATGTCCCGCGCCGCCGACGAGTCCGCCGCCGGCAACCGCGAATTTGCCGGCGAGCGCCGGGAGAGCCGCAATTGCTCGAAGCCCCGCGCCGCCGTTCTGATTGCGTTCGAGGCCATTGCCCCAGGCGATCACCGCCGGAGCGGCATCGCGGTACCAGCGCGCCAGGGTGCGAATGTCGTCAACCGGCACATCGCAAATCTGCGCCGCTCGCTCGGGAGGATAGGCGCGCGCGGACGCCATGTAGGCTTCAAACCCCAGGACCTGTTCCGCGATGAATGCGTGATCGAGGCCGCCGATGCGCTCCAACTCGACGGCGACCGCCCATGCGAGCACCACATCGGTGCCGGGGCGTACGGCCAGGTGTAGATGGGCTTGCTCCGCCACTTTGACGCGTCGTGGGTCGATCACCACCAGCTTTGCGCCATTGCGTTTGGCGGCGTTGATCTGCCGCATGAGATGCAGGTTGCAGCTCGTTGCGTTGTTGCCCCAGACGATGATGAGCTTCGCGAGACTGACCTGTTGAATCGGCGTGCCCGGGGTTGCACCGAATGTGCCGGAATAGGCCGCCCCTCGAATGCCGCCGCACAATGGATTGCGGCTCAGCAGCGAGGCCCCGATCCGGTGAAAGAAGCGCAGCGACATCGAATCGCCGGCCAGCATTCCGTGCGGACCCGCATAATTGAGCGGCAGCAACGCCTGGGGTCCATGGCGATCGATGATACCGCTCACCCGGCCGTGCACGATGTCGAACGCCTCATCCCAGGAAACGCGCTCGAACTTGCCGGCGCCCTTCTCGCCCACGCGCTTCAGCGGGTGGCGCAAACGATTGGGGCCGTGGACGAACTCAGGATATTGATTGGCCACCTTGGCGCAGATTGCGCCGTGGGTGATGGGATTGACCTTCGAGCCGCGCACCGCGACCACTTGATCGTCAGCAACGGTCACGGCGAGGCTGCAGGTGTCCGGACAATCAAGGGGGCAAACGCTGATTTTCTGTACGGTCACTCTAAGGTCACTCCGTGCTTCGTATCGGCCAGATTAACTCATTCGCCAGACGACTGAACAGTTGCCGCAGAATGCTGCGAGATGAGCGACAATCGTCGACCACAACAATGAATCTCTCGCGCGACGGACAAGCGGGTTGCGAGCGTGGAGCTGCCCGGCGAGCCTTGCGCGGGGCTGGCAAGCGGATTTGGCAGTCTCTGGGTTCCACTGTGCGGCCTGGCGTGACAATTGGCGCAGCGGGTCGACAGATTCGAAGGATCGGTGGAAAATATCCAGAGCCGAGACCGAACTTTCGGCTGAACATTCAGCAACCCACTGCCGACGACTATGGGGACCAAGGCGGAGCGCCGTACGTGTCTCTCACTTCATTCGAATTAGGCAAGCTCAAGATCGCCGGTCACGTGCGCGAGGAACTGGACCGCGCGGGAATTTCGGCTCAATCCATGCGGTGTAATTCCGGCGGCCTGCTTACTCCGGGCACCGCCAGACTCACGCTCACTGTGAATGACAGGACCGCGCACCTCGACTTAACGGCGGGCGAGGTGGAGGAATGTGAAATGCTGGTCGCCGGCGAAACCTGGTACAAAATCGACGCGTTCATAGGCCAATTTGCCCCGCTCGCATCGCGGCGCGGGACCTAGCTCCCAGCGCGCGAGTACGCCATCAACAGGAACACCGAGGTCATAAAATGCCCGAGCCCGCGATTCACGTGACGATCTATCACAACCCTGGGTGCGGAACCTCCCGCAACACGTTGGCGCTCGTTCGCGAGGCAGGCATCGAACCGACTGTCATCGAGTATCTCAAGACTCCCCCCGATCGGGCGACCCTTGAGTCCCTCATTCGGCGGATGGACATTCGACCGCGTGACCTCCTGCGCGAAAAAGGGACACCATACGCGGAACTGGGGCTTGGAGCCGATCACTGGACCGACGCGCAACTGATCGATCAGATGTTGGCCCACCCCATCCTGATCAATCGGCCGATTGTAGTCACCCCCTGGGGCGTCAAGCTTTGCAGACCATCGGAGACGGTGCTGGGCATACTCCCGCCGTCACGGTCCGGAAGCCTCTCCTAGGCGCTCTCATGTAGGCGCTCATGCGAGCGCAATGCCGCCGAGCGCCCCCAGGACGACCACGACAATGGGCGGTGTGCGCCACGCGGTCAACAAAAGCAAACCGAACAGTGCGATTGCAACATCGCCGGATGATTTCACCGAAGTCGCCCACAACGGATCATAGAGTGCCGCGGCGAGCAGTCCGACCACTGCCGCGTTGATACCCAGCATCATCGCCTGCATGGCCGCGCGCCGCCGCAGGGTTTCCCAGAAGGGCAATGTGCCGAGGAGGATCAGCATGCCAGGAAGAAAAATGCCGATTAGGCCGAGAGCGGCGCCCGTCAATCCGCGCGGCGATGGTCCGGCGAGGGCTCCCAGGTAAGCCGCGACGCTGAACACCGGGCCCGGGATCGCTTGTGCGGCGGCATAGCCTGCGAGGAAGACATCGTCGGTCACCCAGCCTGGCGCGACAAAGGCATTGCGCAACAATGGCAGGACCACGTGCCCACCGCCGAATACCAGTGCGCCTGAGCGATAGAATGCCTCGAAGAGGGCCAGGTCTGCAGAGCCGCTCAGGCTGCGCAGTAGCGGAAGACCCGCGAGCAGCAGAAAGAAACCGCCAAGCGCCATGAAGCCTACGGCGCGCGACACCGGCACAGCGCCCGCTGATGCCGCTGCCGCCGCCGCTGCTGTCGCCGATGCCGCGCGGCAGAGCCACCAGCCGGCGAGGCCGCCCATCACCATGGTGCCGATTTGAGCCAGCGTTGACCTGCCAAGAAGGATCATCAGTACGGCGACACAGGCGATGGCGGCGCGCTGCCGGTCGGGACACAGCGTCCGGGCCATTCCCCAGACCGCCTGCGCCACGATGGCAACGGCGACCAGTTTGAGCCCGTGGACCATCCCTACGCCGATCGGACCCACCAGAGCCTTCGCACCGTAGGCAAACGCAAGCATCGACACCGCCGAAGGCAGCGTAAATCCGGTCCAGGCCGCTAGCGCGCCCCAGTAGCCGGCGCGGGTCAGCCCGAGCGAAAACACCACCTGACTGCTCGCCGGGCCGGGGAGGAACTGACAGAGTGCCACGAGATCGGTGTACGCGGCGTCATCGATCCATCGGCGGAGGGCGACAATCTCTGCGCGAAAATAGCCGAGGTGGGCGATGGGGCCGCCAAACGACGTCAGCCCAAGCTTCAGGAATGTGAACAGCACCTCGACGACCGAGCGCTCACGCATGAGTCATGGATACCCTGATCGATCCGCTCGTGATTGATATCATCGCCGAATGCTATCTCGCCGGGACCTATTGAAGATTTCCGCCTGTGCCGCCATCGTGCCATCGCTGCGCGCGCCCGCTCAGGACCTTGCGGCGCCCGATTATAAGCTGCGCATTGCTCCGGTCACGCTGGAACTTTCTCCCCGGCACAGGGTGAAAACCACGGCCTACGACGGCCAGACTCCGGGTCCGCTGCTGCGCTTGAAGGAGAACCGGCAGGTGACCATCGAGGTGACCAACCAAACTGACACCTCGGAATTGGTTCACTGGCATGGCTTGTTTCTCCCGACCGATGTCGATGGAGCGCTGGAGGAAGGTACGCCGCCCATCGGCCCGAACTCCACCAGGCGCTACACACTGCTGCCTAGTCCGGCCGGCTTCCGCTGGTATCACACACATACCATGGCGATGGGTGATCTGCGGCGGGCGCAGTACGGCGGCCAGCATGGGTTTCTCATGATAGAGCCGCGGGACGATCCCGCCCGATACGATCAGGAGTTCTTTCTCTCCCTGCATGATTGGGACGGTTACCTGGTCGCCAGCGATGATGGCGCGATGAATCCGAGTTTCGGCGCGGCCACGATCAACGGCAAGGTCATGGGATTTGGGGAGCCGCTGCGCGTCAAGGAGGGTCAGCGGGTTCTTCTGCATGTGCTCAATTCCAGTCCCACCGAGGTTCATTGGATAGCCCTTGCCGGCCATGAGTTGCGTGTGATCGCCCTGGACGGCAACGCGGTTCCGACGCCCCAGGTGGTGCCCATGCTCAGGCTGGCCCCGGGAGAGCGGGTCTGTGCCCTCGTTGAAATGAACAACCCGGGCGTTTGGGTGCTTGGCGAGACGCGAAGGCACGTGCAGGCGCTCGGCATGGGCGTTGCCGTCGAATATGCAAACAGTGGGGGCGCACCGCAGTGGCGTCAGGCCGCCGAACTCAAGTGGAACTACGAACAATTTGCCGCACGCGATGGGCGCGAGGACCCGGGCGAAGCCGCGATCCCCGTCCCGCTGGTGATCGAGTCGAAGTTCCGCGGTCATGGGGCCATGGAGGCATGGACCATCAACGGCAAGTCGTATCCGGACTCCGGCGTCGCGCCGCTGATCCCGGGCCGCCGCTACCGGCTGCAATTCATCAATCGGAGCGCGGATGACCACCCGCTGCATCTGCACCGGCATAGCTTCGAATTGCGCAGCTTGGGCGGACCGGCAACCGCCAATCAATCGGGGGCTTCGACGCAGATCCGCGGCATCATGAAGGATGTCGTGCTGGTCGATGCGCAGACCCGGGCGGAGGTCGAATTCAATGCCGACCATCCCGGAGCGACACTCTTTCATTGCCATCAGCAGAACCACATGGATCTCGGTTTCATGATGCTCCTCCACTATGCGTAAGCGAATCGCCCGCGCGTGGCGCCGGTGCGGCGTCTTGATAGGAGTGGCTTGCATCCCGGCGATGGCGCAAGCGCAGGCCAACTACGAGATCCAGGTGTATGGCGCCGACACGGTGCCCGCCAACAACCTGATGGTGGAGTTGCACTCGAACTACACCATCGATGGCGAGCGGTACGCCATCGACGGCGTCTATCCGACGAATCACCAGGAACATGAGACGCTCGAACTCACGGAAGGCATCAATGCCTGGTCCGAGGTGGGCTTCTATGTCTTCACCAGCGAGCAAGACGGCCACGGGGTGCAGTGGGTGGGCGATCACATCCGTCCGCGCATCCGCGTTCCGGAGTCCTGGGATTGGCCCGTCGGCGTCAGCCTCTCGACCGAGATCGGCTTTCAGCGTTCCGCTTATTCAACGGATACCTGGACCTGGGAAATCCGCCCAATCATCGACAAGAGCATCGGGCGCTGGTATTTCGCGATCAATCCAGCACTCGAGCGCACTCTTCACGGCCCCGACGTGAATCAAGGGCTCGGCTTCGCGCCCAGCGCCAAGATCGGATACGACTTCACGCGCGTCGTCAGCGGGGGAATCGAATACTACGCTGATTACGGTGCCGTGAGTCATTTCGCCACCACCCACAACCAGCAGCAACAGATTTTCCTGGTCACCGATCTGAATGTCTCGCCGCTGTGGGAGATCAATGTGGGCATCGGCATCGGGGCCACCGGCACCACGGATCATCTCATCGTCAAGGCCATACTCGGACGCCGATTCGACTGGGGCCGGCACGCTGCCACGGATTAAATCCCCAATCCCGGGGGATAAGCCTGTGTACAACCTGCGACCTGTCATCCAAACGACATAGAAAAACAGAGTCTTAACTCAGGTTGCGGATTTTTTGACCAGCCGGAGATCTCACGTCGAGCTGCCTTTCAATATTCCCATGGAGATCGAAGGCGAGGTTGAACTCCTGTAGGCCGTGATCGCAGTCAAAGAATTTGCACCAACGCCTTGGCGCCGGTGAGCGCGGCCAGCGTCATCAAGAGGCGCAGCACCCAGCGGCGGAAATCCTGTGGGTCCGCCTTCAGAAATCCGCGATTGCCGAGCCAGACCCCGGCGGCCAATGGCGGCAAAAACAGCAGCGCGCGCCATACGGTCGCCGCACTGAGCAGGCCATTCCAGCCCTGCCAGGCCAGGCCGGTCACGTCGGTCATCAGAAAAAAGGCAATCATCGACGCGCGGCCCGCCGCCGCGCCGGCGGGCGAACTGAAGAAAAACAGGATGACCGGCGGCCCGCCGATTCCGAAGCCGCCATTGAAGAGGCCCGACGCCGTGCCGGTGGCGAAGGTGACCGCGGGACCCGGCAGAGACTTGAGGGCGTAGCCCCACGCCAGAAGGCTTGCGGCAATCAGCACGAAAACGGCGAGCGCCAGGGTCATGGGAGCGGCCGGAACATGGGCGAGCGCGTAGACCCCAAATGGCGTGCCCAGGAGGCTGCCCAAGAAGAGCCACAGGAGCGCGCTCCAGTGGATATCCCGCCACACTCCGGGCAGGAGGTGCAGGCTGGCCGCGACCTCCATGATGAAAATCGACGGCACGATCTCGGTCGGCGGCAGGAACAGCGAGAGCGCAACGATGGACAGCAGCGAAAAGCCGAAGCCTGTGTACCCGCGCACGATGGCGGCGCCAAAGATGCAAGCGACGGCATAGGCGGAAATCAGGATCTGCACGAGGGCATGGTCGTGGATGGCACCGGTATTGGCAACCGCAAACCACCCGGCACCAGCCGCCAAAGAATTTCGGGGCGGATATCTTCGGCTGGCGCTCCGCTGTCACCGGCCGGCTACCGGCGCGCGCGCGGGTCTTTGGGAATCGCAGGTGATGGCGCATAATTTTGAGTTTGGACTGCGATTTTCCTTTTGAACTCCAATGAGGCGGCGACATTGATGCTTCCCACCGGCTACAGCGAGGTGCCTGACGGCAAACTCGCGTCCGTCGTGACCTGTCTCGAAATGCTGGAGAGGCCGGCGTTGCGGGCGGAACGCGCCGATACATCGTGGCAGCTTCGGCGCATCGCGCAGCCGGACCCGCTGTGGTATCGGGAGCTCTATCGACGCGTCGGCACCGAATGGCTTTGGTACTCGCGGCTGGTGATGCCGTTGGGCGAGCTCGAGGCGATCATCCGCGACCCGCGCGTCGAGGTTTATGCGTTCACCGCGGAGGGGCGCGACGAGGGGCTGATGGAACTGGATTTTCGAGAGCCGGGCAGCTGCGAGCTTGCATTTTATGGGCTTGCGGCGGCGGTTCACGGGCGTGGCGCCGGCCGCTGGCTCATGAATCGCGCGCTCGAGCGCGCGTGGGCGGCGCCGATCGGGCGGTTATGGGTCCACACCTGCACGCTCGACCATCCCGATGCTCTCGGGTTCTACCTGCGCTCGGGATTTCGCGCCTATGCGCGGGGCATCGAAGTGGCCGATGATCCACGCCTCACGGGGCTCGCACCGCGGAACGCGGCGGCGGGCATCCCGGTGATCGAGCCGCGGGGATAGGAGCCCACCGGAGCAATCTACGGGGCCGCGTGGCTGGATCGCGGCCGGCGCGCGGTCCAGATCGGCGATCAGATCGGCCGCGTCTTCGATACCGACGGAATATCGAATCTAACGGCAGATCGCATCCAGTTGCTGGAGAGGAATCTGCGGAGCCTGCGGGGACTGGAACGAGCGCGCCTGCAATCCTTGTTCGAGCAAGGTGCCGCCATCCCGCGATCCCGCATCCGGGTCGAAATCATACGCGGGATCGCGCTGCGCCGCTTCGAGAGTGACCAGCGTGAAGCCTTTCCGCCGCAACAGGTCGAACAGGTCCGGAAGTATGCGGCCGCTGAAGGCGCCCAGATGCAGCAACAGCACCTGGCTGATGTCGTGTCCAAACACGGCTTCCGAAATGCGCCGATCGAAGTCCAGGGTTTGCGATGCGGCCGCAAGATAACTCGATCGCAGCCAGTCGATGGAGTGGGCATCGGCCGTGGATGAGCAGCGCGCGTAGGCGTCATTCCAAAGATAGTCGTGGTAGCTCACGGTCACCTGGGCGATCCGATAGCCGTGCCCGCGCAGCCAGGTGCGCACCTCGCGGCGCTTGTCCTGCGAGTCTCCCTCATGCAGATAGGGATAGCGGAACCACCGCCAGGTGTCGCCGCCGCCGAGCAGTTCCAGCACGGGCTCGTCCAATCTGATGTCCTGGAGGAAACCATCCGCCGTCACCGCGTTCAGATCGGCATGCGAATAGGTGTGGTTGCCCACCCGCTGTCCTCCCGCAATCCACCGCTGCAGCGCCGCCGCCGCGTCGGGGTTGTCCTCGAGTTCCCCGGCATTGACGAATCCGTACACCTGGGGAACGCGATATTTTTTCAGGACGGCCAGAACGGTGTCGGCCACATCGACCCGGGTCGTGTGCGGGGCAAGCCCGCCGTTCAGCGGCAAGTCGTCGAAGGTCACGGCGATATTCTCGGCACGGCCGAGGACGGGAATCAGGCAGCACATGACCATGGCAATCCGCGCGAACCGCATGCGACGCATCATATCAATGCCGCGGCTGCCGGGTTGGGCGGGAAGCCGCATGTTAAAATGAGGGGATGCGGCGCGGCGCCTGCAAGGAATTCACTTGAAATGAAGAAAATTTCGGAGGCGGCGCGTTCGGTCGACGTGGTCCTGGAAACAGATGTCCTCGTGGTCGGCAGCGGACCGGGCGGGCTGGCGGCGTCGCTGGCCGCGGCGCGCGCGGGGGCGCGCACCGCCTTGATCGACCGCAATGGCTGCTTCGGCGGCAACATCACCCAGGTCGGCGTCGAGGGTTTCGCGTGGTACCGGCACGAGCACACGGTGGATTGCGAGGGGATAGGCATCGAGTTCGAGACCCGCGCCAAGGCAATGGGCGCCGCGATGCCGGAGCCGCAATCCTTGAGTCACGCGCTCGATGCCGAGATGTTCAAATGGGTCGCCGACGTGCTCGTCGACGAGGCGGGCGTCAAACCGCTGCTGCATCGCCTGTGCGTGGCGCCGATCCTCGAGAATGGCGCCATCTGCGGCGTGATCACGGAAAGCAAGGCCGGCCGCGAGGCGATTCTCGCCAAGCGGGTGATCGACGCGACGGGCGATGCCGACATCGCGACGCGTGCCGGTGCGCCGGTGCACAAGACGCCGAAGGAAAAGATGATGGCGGTGTCGGTGATGTTCTCCATGTCCGGCGTGAACAAGCAACGTTTCATCGATTCGGTCAAGGCCGATCCGCAGACCTATGCGGACTGGTCGGGCAACGGCGAATGGGACTATGAAACGACGGGAAAGGAAGACAAGCTGTTCTCGCCGTTCCTGCGCAAACCGTTCAAGAAGGCGCTCGACGCGGGCATCATCCCACCCTCGCTGCACACGATCGCGGGCACCTGGGGCACGGTGACCGACCAGGGCGACCTCACGTATCTCAATCTCGTGCATGTGCCGGAAATCGACGGCACGGATCCCAACGACCTGACCATCGGGGAGATCCGCGGGCGCCGCGAGGCCATCTACGCGGTGGAGGCGTTGCGCAAGTTCATGCCGGGCTGCGAGGACGCGAAGCTGCGCAATTTCGGCATGACGCTCGGCGTGCGCGACACGCGCAAGATCGACGCCCTGTACAACCTGACCGGACAGGACGTGCGTGAACAGGCGCGCTTTGACGATGCGATCGGCATATTCCCGGAGTTCATCGACGGCTACGGAATCCTGATCCTGCCGACCACGGGCCGTTACTGGCACGTTCCGTATCGCGCGCTGGTACCCAGGGGCGTCGGCAACCTTTTGGTCGCCGGGCGCTGCATCGGCGGCGACAACGTGTCGCACGCGTCGGCGCGCAACATGATGTGCTGTGCGGTCAGCGGGCAGGGCGCCGGCGTCGCCGCCGCCGTGTCGCTGCAGCGGGGCGAGGCGCTCGACCGGTTGAACATCGGCGCCGTTCAGAAGGAACTGGCGCGGCAAGGCGTTCGCTTCAGGTGAGCCGTGCCGCCGGCCCAATCCGCCGCCGGCACGGATGCCGGGGATGGCGGTCACTCTCTAATGCGGTGGTGCATGCGGCCCACGAAGTAGCCGGCGCCGAATGGCACGCCGAGAACGACCAGCGCCAGGATGATGACCAGGATCAAGGCCTCGCGTACCAGCCGGCGCACCTCCTCGCCGGCTTCGCGGACCACCTGATTCGCGATGTGGGTGGCGTCCGCGGTGATCGCCGTGCGCTCTGCGTCCAAGGCGGTGAGGGCCGTCTGGCGCTCGGTGCTCACGGTCTCCGACAACGTCGCCTCCTGGGCACGCACGTCGCGCATTACGTCGGACCAGGTTGAGTCGAACCGGATGCCGGCGTCCTTGAGCACGCCGTTGACCAATTTTGGCGTTTCTCTGACCATCGCCGTGACCTGGTCCATGCGTTCATCCATGCGGCGCAGGGCCATCCGCAACTCTTCGGCGCTGAAGCCGGATTTCTGGGACGCCAGTTGCGCCTGCCAGACGATCTGTTCCGGGCCGGTCGCGCCGTAGAGGCGCAGCCGGTCGCCCACGTCGGCCAGGGCCTCGGGGACCGTGCCCAGCGAGTCGACCAGCTTGGTCTGACCGCCGGTATCTTGCGTCCACGCGTCCACGATGGAGGGCCGGGTGAAATGCAGGTCTTCGAATGGATGCGCATGCGCATAGGCGTCGACGAATTGCTGATCCTTGGCGAATTCCTCCGGCACTATGATCCGCCGGGCCATGTCCTCGGCCTGCTTTGCGAGATCAGTGGCCAGCGTCGCGGCGAGCGGTTGCCTGACGCCGAACAAGGCCTGTCCGGCGCCCGTCGTGAAATAGTCGGACATCTGCGTCGCAAGAGCCCATGTGTCCAGCAGGCCCATCAGGGGGGCCATCTGGCTGGCGGCGCCCAGACTGCGGCCGGCGGCCGCGATCTTCCACCGCAAGGCGTCCGTCCGCATTCCGGGATCGGTGGTGGCGGAGGCGATGTCGTCGGCGGTTTGCCCGACCGCCGATATGAAGTGCGCGGAATACTCGCGCGTCAGAATGCGCGCGTTCAGGTCGCGCGTCGACAGCGGCTTCTCCGGACTCTTCAACGAAATGAGGGAGCAGCCAGCCGCGCATTCCAGCAGGGCGAGCAGCGCCGCGATCCATGCCAACGCGCGGCACAAAGCAGCGCCGGTGGCCCGCGGTGAGCCAGCGGCGGGAACCGGCCTGCCCAGCGCCATCCCCGAACGTACTGCGAGTCTTCTCATGCGGCAGATCCCCTTTCCCCGTGCAGGGAGCGTATCCGAGGCCGCCCCGGGATAACAGCCTCCAGGGGCCGGTCCGGGCAATCTAGCTCTGCCGCGTACAGGCGGAGGGAGCGGCTGCAAGGCGCGCGGCGCGGCGGCGGGTCGCTTACTTTTGCCGCCCGTGAGGCTATGCTACGGGGCTGTCATGAGCAGACTCGAGATCAATACGGCGGCGGCGGGCATGCGGCGCATCGAGGACCTGCCGGGCCCGCGCGGCCTTCCCGTGGTCGGCAATCTGCACCAGATGGACTCGAAGCGCATGCATCGGACCATGGAGGCGTGGAGCGAGAGCTACGGGCCCTTCTTTCGGTTTAGCATCGGCCCCCGCGACATCCTCGGGGTGGCGGACCCTGCGGCGATTTCCGCGATTCTCCGGGACCGACCCGCCGGCTTCCGGCGCACCAGACTGCTGGAATCCGTGTTTCGCGAGCTGGGCATCTGCGGTGTGTTCGCCGCGAACGGCGATGCCTGGCGCGCGCAGCGCAAGATGGTGATGGCGGCCTTGGATACCCGCCACGTCAAAACCTATTTCCCCCTCCTGGCCCGGGTAACCGAACGCTTCCACCGGCGCTGGTGTGCGCATGCGGCCCGCGGGGTGCCGTTCGATCTGCAGGCAGATCTGATGCGATATACGGTCGATGTAGTCGCGGGACTTGCATTCGGCGTGGACATCAACACCATCGAAGCGGACGGGGAGACGATTCAGACCCACCTGAATCACGTGTTCCCCATGCTCAACCGACGACTCGCCATGCCCATTGCGTATTGGCGTTGGTTGCGGCTGCCCGCCGACCGGGCACTCGACCGCCATCTTGCCGTCGTGCATCGTAGCGTGGCCGATCTCATCGCCCAGGCACGGGAGCGGCTCGATGCCAGCGCGCAATTGCGCGAATCGCCGTCGAATCTGATCGAAGCGATGCTCATCGACCGCGCATCCCCGGGTACGAATCTGACGGACTACGACGTTGCGAGCAATGTGATCACCATGCTGCTCGCCGGCGAAGACACCACCGCCAATACGCTCGCCTGGCTGTTTCATCTGACCAGCCGCGATTCTTCCTTGGTCAGCCGGTTGGGCCTCGAGGCCGACCGCGTGCTCGGGGAGAGACATTTCGCCGGTCGGCTCGAACTCGCAACGGCGCTCAAATTGACGATCGCGTGCGCCCACGAGACCATGCGCTTGAAGCCGATCGCGCCCGTCATCCTCCTCGAAGCTGTCAAGCCGACAACGGTCGGCGACATTGCCATTCCGGCCGGCGCCATCGTTGCGAACTTGATGCGCCGCGGCGCCGTGGATGAGCGCAATTTCCCATATGCCGAACGTTTCGATCCCGACCGCTGGCTGGGAGCCCATGATCCCGGCGTCACGTCGACCGCCGGCGAGCGCATCTCAATGCCCTTCGGCGCGGGGCCGAGAATCTGTCCAGGGCGCAATCTGGCGTTGCTCGAAATCAGTTCGGTGGCCTCGATGCTGTTTCGAAATTTCGAGATTGCCGCCATCGAGACGCAGGATGGCGGGCCGGTGGAGGAGTGGCTGTCCTTCACCATGGCGCCGTCCAAGCTGATGATGACCTTGAGGCCACGATCCACGGGTTGACCGGGCGGCCACGGGGGCGACTCGGCGGCCGGACTCGTCCGTTAGCGAATACTCAAACGCTTTCGCAATGAATCCGCGGCATGCAAATTCATCGCTTCGATTCGAGCGCAATCGCTTCTGCGACCGAAAGATGTACCGACTTGCGATCCGGTCGCATGTCTCGTATGTCGCCGGTCTGCAGGTCCACAGCGTACACGACCGTCCCCAGCAACGTTGCCTGAATACTGGCGAGCAGAATAGGCTGCGCAGAGCCGTAGCGTTCTGTCTCAAGGGTGCCGGCGGAATCTCGCCCGATGAGGCGACGTGCGACCAAGCAGTTTTCGATCGGCTCGCAGTTCTTCTTCGCAAAGAGCAAAATTGAGCCCGACTTCATGTCCGCGAGTTTCGGATAGTCGAGGACGACGAGAACCATGCTGCC
>Ga0182015_10003926_pt1 | contig 16317 bp, 17 predicted proteins | sample 712P3MmetaG_FD_120478 | JGI IMG/M metagenome (GOLD analysis project Ga0182015, IMG submission 120478) | Permafrost microbial communities from Stordalen Mire, Sweden - 712P3M metaG | ecosystem: Environmental > Terrestrial > Soil > Wetlands > Permafrost | place: Sweden: Stordalen | collected... | reverse complement strand
GTTGGCACGGATGGCACCGTTGGCACGGATGGCACCGTTGGCACGGATGGCACAGGTATTATTTTTGGCTTCCATTTTATTGGTAGTAAGCTAGGGCGAAAAAGTAACCTTAAAACATACCGCGAGAGAAACGCCGGCGCGGGTGGTCTGGCCTTTCTCTCAATTATCCAATGCCGGCATGGTTTTAGAACGAAAAGACGGCTTGACCTCGGGGCCCATATCGAGCATGTTCGAGAAGCTGTTTGCAGTAGTGTTGTAAATATACAAGAGCATTACACCATGTTTTGTGACCATGCGGCGACGCCGTCGGGAACGAAAGCAAACGGCTATTCAATCTTCCGTCTTCGCAACTTTTAGGGAGAAAGCAAAATGCTGGTACCAGCCAAATTCGAATTTGCCGCGGCGGCAATTCTGGTCTCATCTCTCGGCTTTTCAAGTCTGACCCACGCGGCGCCTCTCGCCGGCGTGGCGGACACAGTCATTGCGGTCCAGAGGACCCAAATGTCGGCCGAGACAGATGGCCTAATCCAAAAGGCTCATCACCATGGGTATGCGCACAAGGGCAAGATGAAGACGGAGACGCACCACCATCATCATCACCACCACCAACACCATCACCACGAGCACAACGCGACGTAAGCGTTGCACGGCTAGCTTTCCAGGGCATCGAGTGTCTTCGTGTGAACGAAGGCACTCGTGCAACAGGTTGCGTAACATCCTCGCGGTTCACCATCCGATCATCGCCGCGCCTCTATGGATGGCATCGGCGGCTTCGGTGAAACCCTCTCCATCGTGAAGGATGAGGGGCGGCGCGATCGCGAGCGGCGCGCGGGCGCCTTTTTTCGCGCGCACGAGAATGCGCCCTGCCGTCCGCTCGCGCCGCGGATAAACCGGAAGTACCGCGATACCGCCGGCGCGCCCCGCTAGCGTTTGCAGGATAAGAGGCAAGGCGTCCGGACGGTGGATTAGAATAAACAATCCGCCGGGCGCAACCAACGAAAGCGACGCCACGATCCAGGCGGCAAGCGCGCCCTCGGCCGGCATAGCCTGCGCGCGCCGCTTTTGAAGGTCCGGCGAAAGTCGCGCCCGACCCGGATCAAGGAAAGGCGGATTGGTAATGATGAGACCGGCGCTTTCATCGCACAAGCCCACGTCGCGCCTGCTCGCTTTCGACAAAAGATCGGCTTCAAGGACATGGCCACGGTCCGCGAGCTCATTTTGCCGAAGATTCGCGCGAGCCAATCCCGCGATGAAGGGGTCATTCTCCAAGAGGCCGATGCGCGCGCCGGGCCGCGCCACCGCCAGGGCCAAACCGGCGGCGCCAACGCCGGATCCAACGTCGATGGCAAGGCCGGAAAAATCGGCCGGCGCCGCCGCCGCGAGAAGCACGGCGTCGGTGCCGCAACGGTGGCCTTCGGCGGGCTGACAAAGCAAGAGCCGGCCGCCGAGAAACGGATCGAGGACGACCCGAGGCCGGCGATCGCCGGTTGCCTCAGCCATCGCTCAATTCCGCGCCGAGTCCTGCCGCCGCCAAGGCCATCCGCGCGCGCGCCGTGGCATCGGCCGCGACAAGCACCCGGCGCGGCAAAAAGGACAACGATCCTTCGAGCGCGCTCATGTGCCGGTCGGCGACGAAAATCGCAACGCCGATTTCCGCGAGGATGGCTTCAACCCGCGAAATCAACACAAGGTCGTTGGTGCGGAAAAGCTCGATCAATCCGCCTCCAACAGAATCGCGATGGCGGCAAAACCGGCGCGCGGAACCGCAACCCATTGGCTAACGATTTCGGGCATTTTATCAGTCCCGCGCGGAGCTTGCCTTGGCGTTTGTTCCATGCCCTGCATTAACGCTATCTAGGGTTTGCAGGCCAGCCCTTTGCGGGGGAAAAAGCGATTTGGCGCGCCTGGTCTAATCGCGCTCCCAGTTGCGAAGCGCGACGCCGCGCCCTAATACCCTAAATGGAAGCGCGAAGCCGCGCCCTCAATGAGTGCCGCCGATATTCGGAGAATTCAGTCTTGGGCGTTGTCATCCCCCTCGAGGAAAAAATCCAGCAGCCCGGCATCGACGGGCTGCTCGCCTTGGTGGCGCAGGATATGGAACGCGTCAATCAGACGATCCTTTCCCGCGCCGCCTCCGATGTTTCAATGATCCCCGAAGTCGCCAACCATTTGATTGCATCGGGCGGCAAGCGGCTGCGTCCGATCCTGACCTTGGCGACCGCCGGGCTTTGCGGCTATGCCGGGGCGGGCCATATCAAGCTCGCCGCCGCGGTGGAATTCATGCACACCGCCACTCTTCTTCACGACGACGTCGTCGACGAGAGCGACATGCGCCGGGGCACGCTCGCGGCGCGCATGCTATGGGGCAACGAGGCGAGCGTTCTCGTCGGTGACTTCCTCCTCGGCCAGGCTTTCAAAATGATGGTCGAGGTTGGCTCGCTCCCGTGCCTCGATACGCTGTCGTCCGCGGCCGCCATCATCGCCGAAGGCGAAGTCATGCAACTCGCCTCCGCCAAGGATACCGCGACGAGCGAGGACGATTACCTCGCGGTGATCCGGGCCAAGACGGGCGCCTTGTTTGGCGCCGCTTCGGAAGTCGGCGCCCTGCTCGGACGGCGGCCGAAGCCCGAGATCGCGGCTTGCCGCGGCTACGGCCTGAACTTCGGTATCGCCTTCCAGCTCGTCGACGACGCGCTCGACTACGGTGGAACATCGGCCAAGCTCGGCAAGAATATCGGCGACGATTTCCGGGAAGGCAAGATAACCTTGCCGGTCGTTCTGTCGTTCCGGCGCGGTTCGCAAAAGGAACGGGAGTTCTGGCGCCGCACCCTAGAGCAAGGCCAAATCGCGGTGGGAGATCTCGAGACCGCGATCGCGACCATGCACAAGCACCGCGCGCTCGCCGACACCATCGAGCGAGCCCGCCATTATGGCGCGATGGCGCGCGACGCCCTCGAACTGTTTCCTGCTTCGCCGTGGAAATTCGCCCTGAGCGACGTCATCGATTTTTGCGTCGACCGCGCCTATTGATCGCCTCGCGGCATCGGTTCGCCGATGGCGCGTCGATCCTTCCTAGATAGCTGCCATCGCGCGATCGCGCCCGTCGATCCGACCCATTCTGGCACGCAGCTCGGCCGCCTCTAGTAACCTGTTCTCAAGCTTACCCGGCAATAAAATGGCGTGGGCAGGCGACAGGCGCCAAGGCCCGCAATGAGCATTGAGTCGCGCATGGGTTATTCGCGGACCGGTTGGGCCTTGGGCGTCATTGCGCCATGGTGCCTTGGCATGGCGCTGGCCGTCTCGATGAGCGCGGATGCCGGCCAGGAAGCCGCGTCCGGTGCGTCTTTCGCGCCTTTGCCTTTGCCCGCGCCGGCGCCGCCCGCCATGTTGGTCCCGGCGGAACCGCCGGCCCTTGGCCTCGATTTTGCCAAGGTGCATGGCGAGGCCCGAAAGATCTTGCGAGAGGCGAGTCTGTCGATCGGAGGCGGCGACGAATTTAAGCGTCTGCCCGATGAGATCGAACCGCGCGCAGATTTGAAACCCAATGCCCGGCGGTTTCCAGAGGTCGACCGCAGCAACAAGGGAGATCCCGTGGCCGGTTTACGGCCGGCATTCGATTCGAGACTTCGCGATTCCCAAGGCCTCGCCAACTTCCGTGTCAGCGACTTGATTTTCCAGAATGACGAAACCCGGCCGGCGGGGGCCTTCGCCGCTTCGGACGGAAAAGCACCCGGCCCCGACAGCGTCGCCGCCTTCGAGCCATGGCCCGCTGGCGACAGTCCGGTAACGGCGCGCTCCAGCGCCGAGGCTTCGCCGGGCCAGGACAGGTCCGCGATGACGATGCGGCCAGCCGCTATCAACGAGCGGCTGATGCAAGGAGCGACGCCCGCGGTTCGCCGCGCGATCACGCTCGGATCGGCGACGCCCGCTCCGCCGGATTCCGCCCCGGTAGAGGTCGTGGCGCAGGCCTTTGTGCCTTGGACGCCTGGCACGGGCGAGATTCCCGCGACGGGAGCGGGGCCATATTACGCGGCGCGCATCGATCAGGACAAATCGACGCGGGAAAACCGCTGCCTTGCCGAAGCCATCTATTTCGAAGCCCGCGGCGAATCCGAGGAAGGGCAGGCGGCGGTTGCCCAGGTTGTCCTGAACCGGGCCTCGAGCGGGCTTTATCCAGCGACGATTTGCGGCGTTGTCTACCAAAACCGGTGGCATTACAACGCTTGCCAGTTCTCGTTTGCCTGCGAGGCCAAATCCCCGCGTATCGAAGAATCCGATGCGTGGCGGCGGGCGGTTCGCATCGCCGGCGAAGTGACACATGGCAAGACCTACGTGGCCGATATTGGCGCCTCGACCCATTTTCATGCCAATTATGTCCGGCCACGGTGGGCGAGACGACTTGAAAAAATGGACGTTATTGGGCATCATATTTTCTATAAGTTAAGGCCTGGGCAGAGCTGATCATTCGCTGCTTCGCGCCGCCCCATCCGAAGGGCCGCCCAATCGATTTGGATTTGCTTCCGGCGCCGGAGTGTCGTCCCTGCCGTGAAACCGGGTTCAAATTGGTCGGGCCGCAAAACGGCCATGTTCGTCGCGAGACATCGCGTGATCGCGTCCTTGGCGGCCAAACTATCGCCTCTTGCACGGAAAGTCGGTGCTATGCCGCTCAAGTTCAAGTTTGCTGAGAAAGTTCAGGGCCGGAGAGATCATGGCCGACGTTGCCACCGCCTTGCCTTGCACGGGTTCGCGGTGCCCTTGCTGCTGGCTTTGACTTTTCCGGCCGGACTAGCAAGCGCGCAGGCGCGGGCACGGGAAAATCTGGCCATCGCAGCCCCTTTCGAGGTTGGCGAAAGTCCGTCTGGCAATTATCTCGCCGCGCTTGTCGCGGGCTCCGAGCGCGATACCGTGGCCGCCGCGACCTTTTTTCGCGAGGCGTTGCGGTCCGATCCCCGCAATCCGAATCTGATTGAGCGCGCCTTTGTCGCGGCGGTCTCGAACGGCAATATGCAAGACGCCTTCGGCCTCGCCAATCGTCTGCGCGCGCACGATCCAAACAATAGCTTGGCGAGCCTCGCCCTTGGCGTCCAGGCAATCAAGGCGAAGCGGTTTTCCGCCGCGCGCGCCTATTTCGCCAAGGGCGGCGCCGGCCAGCAGCGCGACATCGTCGCGACGCTGCTGAGCGCTTGGTCCTATGCGGGCGAAGGCGATACGCGCCGCGCGCTCAACCTCGTTGCTAAGCTCCGCGGCGAAAATTTCGGTGTTTTCCGGGATTATCATGCTGCCTTCATCGCCGATGTCGCCAATGATTCGCAAGAAGCCTCGAAGCGATTCAAGGCGGCCTACGCCGCCGACAAGAACACTCTGCGTCTTGTCGATGCCTATGCCCGTTTCATGGTCCGCCACGGCGACCGCGACGAAGCGCTTCGGGCCTATGAGGCCTTCGATCAAATTCTTCCCAACCATCCAATCGTCACCGCGGCGCGCGCCGACATCAAGGCCGGCAGACCGCTCGAACCGCTGGTCAAGGATGCCAGGGAGGGCGCGGCTGAAGTACTCTATGGCCTTGGTGCCGCCGGCAACCAGCAAGGCGACGAACTCGCGGCCATGATTTATCTCAGGCTCGCGCTCTATCTCACCCCGCAAAACAGCCTTGCTATCATTACCTTGGGCGATATCTACGAGCGCCTCAAACAAAACGAGCAAGCGATCGACGTCTACCAAATGGTGCGCGAAAACGATTGCTTGCGTACCACCGCCGATATCCAGACCGGAGAGATTCTCGAAGCGCTGGGCCGCCCCGACGAGGCCGCCAAATTTCTTAAGCGGATCGTCGACGAAAACCCAAAAAACGAGGACGCCTTATCCGCGCTTGGCAATCTACACCGCGCGCATAAGCATTATGCCGAGGCGATCGAAACTTATTCGCGTGTCCTGGCCGGAAAAGACAAGCCCGAAAAAGCCAATTGGCCGATCTATTATTTCCGGGGGATTTCCTATGAGCGCGAGAAGAAATGGCCGGAGGCGGAAGCCGACCTCGTGCAGGCGCTCGCGCTTTATCCGGACCAGCCCCTGGTGTTGAACTATCTCGGCTACAGCTGGGTCGATCAAGGCATGAATCTCGACGAAGCCTTCAACATGCTGCGCCGCGCGGTCGAACTGCGACCAACCGACGGCTATATCGTCGATAGCCTCGGCTGGGCGAATTACAAGCTCGGCCGCAACGACGAGGCGGTGAAGCAACTCGAACGCGCGATCGACCTCAAACCATCCGATCCCGTGATCAACGACCATCTCGGCGATGCCTATTGGCGGGCGGGACGCAAGCTCGAGGCGCATTTCCAGTGGAATCATGCGCGCGACCTCGATCCCGAGCCGGAGGATAAGGTCAAAATCCTGCAGAAGATCGAGCATGGCCTCGACGAGGAGACGCATCCGGCCGCGGCTCAAGCCGAACCGAAAAAAAACGGAGGCTGAACCCTTGTTTGGCCGCGTGGCCCCAACGCGCCGCAAACCAGGAGGGGAGCGCCAGGCGGCATAGCGCGTTGAGGCGGACGGCCGGCGCGCTGGCCGATTTCTTTCGGATGGCTTCGACCCTGGTTCCGCCTTGCCCCAAACCCTCACTGAGCGCGCGCCCGCGAAAATCAATCTGACCTTGCACGTGACCGGTCGCCGCGCCGATGGCTGGCACACGCTCGAAAGTTTTGTCGCATTTTCGCGCGGAGGCGACACGCTTAGCCTTGCCGAAGGCGAACCGCTCTCGCTTTCCGTCGAGGGTTCGGGGGCGGTCGCCTTGGGCCGCGCGGAAGACAATCTCGTGTTGCGCGCCGCGCGTCATTTCGCGGAACGTTTCCCCGGCGCCAAGCTCCGCGCGTTCCATCTTGTCAAACGTCTGCCGGTGGCGGCGGGCCTCGGCGGCGGATCGTCGGATGCGGCGGCGGCGCTGCGGCTGCTCGCGCGGGCCAATGCAATTTCGATCGACGATCAGGGCGTGATGGAAGCCGCGCGGAAAACCGGAGCGGATGTCCCGGTGTGTCTCGCGAAGCGCGCGCGTATGATGCGGGGCATCGGCGACGAGCTAGGCCCCCTCCTCGCGCTGGCGCCGCTCATTGGCCTGCTCGTCAATCCAGGCGAGCCGGTCGCAACGAAAGACGTTTTCTCGCTGATGAACATCGCACCCGGCGCCGCGACCGATTTTGGTGGACACCCCGAACTTTATCCAAATATGCCGCCGGACGCATTGATCGCGGCCTTGCGAAAAGGCCGCAACGACATGGAGAGCGCCGCATGCCTGCTCGCCCCGGTCATCGGCGACGTGTTGGCCGTGCTTGCCGCCGCGCCTGGTTGCCGTCTCGCCCGCATGTCGGGGTCCGGCGCGACATGTTTTGGCATTTTCCGAGATTGCAAGTCTGCGGCCCGCGCGAAAAAAGCGATTTTGCGCACGCATCCAGCGTGGTGGGCGAAGACCTGCATTTTGAGCTGAGGCAAGCGACTTAAGAGGTATTTTGGATACGTTACCTTTCTCGCGAAAGGAGACGATCATCAACCACCGAGATATCGAAACAGACTGGACTGATTGGCCGGGCCGTTTCGTCAAAGCTTGAAGCGAGCCTGACCTCGAATCGAGCTTAAACGCTGCTGCTCGCCTTGCGGCGCAGCCGGATGACGACGTCCACCTTCATGATTTCATAGCCGTCCGGTGGCGTGACATCGCCGGCAAATTTCATTCCCGCGAGAGGAATATCCGCGATCTCGCCAGTGTCTTCAAAAAAGAAATGGCTATGATCGCTCGTATTCGTATCGAAAATCGTTTTTGTACCTTCGATTGCGAGCCCGCGCACGATGCCAACTTGCGCGAAGAGATTAAGCACATTATAAACTGTCGCCAGCGAAGCAGGCATTTTCACAGCATTGGCCTCCGATGCCAAGGTATCGGCGGTCACATGCCTGTTGCCTTTGCTGAAGAGAAGCCTCGCAAGACCTAGACGTTGACGTGTAGCCCGCAGGCCATATCGCTCCAAAAGCGATCTATGCGGGTATTTGCTTGGCGACGCGTCCGCCGCGAAAATACTTTGCGAAAATTCTGCCATGCCTCTAGCGTCCCAAAATGCCGCCCTTTTGGCCGCGCGTGGCGCGGCAGTGGGTCAACCCTGTCCGCGGCCAGTCCTCTCGCCGGCTGCCCAATTTGACAATAATACATCGCGGGGCGAAATTATTCAACGCCATGGATTGGCTCTTTTCATAAAGCCAGTGGCCCCGATCGGTTGACGCCGGCGGCGGTCCGTTTCGTGCAGGAGCAACATCGGCCTCGATTGATGCGGGAATGACAGAATGACGCGAGCGGCAAACGAGTCCTTGAGCAAATCCTCGCAAGAAGCGGCAGACTTGCGCGCGTCGCCGCAGCTGTTCGAAAACGCCCTGCTTGACAAATTGTCGCGCGTCCATTGGTCCACCCCGCTGTTTATATATGTGCCTTTGGTTTTCGTCCTCGCGGGCTTCAGTCTCAAAGCTTATGATGCCACGCCCGTCTTTTGCGCCACGGCGCTCGGTTATTTTATTTGGACCCTGATCGAATATCTCGGCCACCGCATGTTGTTCCATTACGCGTTTCCCGGCCGGTTAGGCGCCAAAATTCATTTTTTGATCCACGGCGTCCATCACATGCATCCCAACGATCCGCTGCGTCTCGTCATGCCGGTATTGCTCAGCGGACCGATCATGCTGATTGCCTATGCCGTCGTGCGGCTTCTTTTTGGCCTGCCTTTCGGGTATCCGGTGCTGATGGGGTTTGTCATCGGTTATCTCGCCTATGACATGGTGCATTACTATATCCATCACGGAGAGCCCAAGACCCGTTTGGGCCAGACTTTCCGGCGTCTCCACATGCTGCATCATTTCCGCGATTCGACGCGCGGTTTTGGGGTTAGCGTGCCTTGGTGGGATTATGTTTTTAGGACCTCGCATGTCCGCGCGGAGCGCGGCGGGGCCGGCACTTGAAAGTTTTGGTTTTGCGCGCTTTCGGCTTATGCGGGAAGCGCGGCAGGGGCGCGTAGCTCAGCGGAAGAGCACTACGTTGACATCGTAGGGGTCACAGGTTCGATCCCTGTCGCGCCCACCATTTCTGTTGTCAATTCAATGGCGCAGGGGTACGTCTGCGACTTCAGATTAGGTCCGGAGCCACAATGCCAGGCGAGTGGATAAGAAGACCCCAAGGCACTGCTGCTTCAGCCGTCTTCGTGCATGGCATTTTGTCGAGTGGAGAAACCTGCTGGCGACACGACAACGGGAGCTACTGGCCTGAGCTCCTGAAAGACGAACCAGAACTCGATTCTCTGGGCCTCTACGTTTTTACCTACGAGACGGGGATCTTCAGCGGCAGCTACGTCTTGGGCGACATTGTGGACGACCTCAAGGAGAACATGCGGCTAGATGGCGTGCTGGCCAGCAATCAGCTTATCTTCGTCTGCCACAGCATGGGTGGCATAGTCGTTAGAAAGTTTGTCGTCGAGCGAGCGCCCGAACTGATCATCGCGGACAAAAAAATACATCTCTTCCTGGTCGCCTCCCCCTCCTTGGGTGCGACCTATGCGGATTGGCTGTCTCCATTAGCTCGGTGGTTTGGGAACGCGCAGGCCGACGCCTTGCATTTTGTTGAAAAAAATAACTGGCTGACGGATCTCGACGAAGAGTTCGTCAATTTGAAGGAGGGTGGGAGGCTTAAGATCAAGGGAAAGGAACTGGTCGAGGACCGGTTCGTCGAACTGAAAAAGATCAAATTTTGGATTGTTTGGGGAAAACAAGTCGTCGAACGGTTTTCGGGCGCGAGATACTTCGGTGAGCCGTACAAGGTTCCCGAGTCCGATCATTTCTCGATCGCAAAACCGAAAGACAAAACTGCAATCCAGCATCGCTTGCTGTGCGAGTTCATTTTGCAGAACACGCTTTCGCCCGGGCCGGAGGCCCGGAAGCCCCAACCCAACTCCGATCGACCGCCCGTTCCCGCCGACATCTCCCGCATCATCAAATATGCCCCGGCGGAACTCATCGGCCGCAAAGCCGAAACCCAGCGCCTCAACGACGCCTGGGCGAAGGTCCAAAACAACGAGCCTAGGCGCCCGCACGTCCTCACCTTCGTCGCCCTAGGCGGCGAGGGGAAAACCTCACTGGTGGCGAAGTGGGCGGCGGACCGCGCGTATCAAAATTGGCCGGGGTGCGACGCCGCGTTTGCGTGGTCCTTCTACAGCCAGGGCACGAGGGAACAGGCCGCGGCGTCATCCGATTTGTTTTTGAAGGAAGCCCTAACCTTCTTCGGTGACCCAGGGATGGCGGGCAGCGCGCACGGCGCGTTCGACAAAGGCGGGCGGCTGGCGAAGCTCGCCGGCGAGCGGCGGGCGCTGCTCATCCTCGATGGTCTGGAGCCATTGCAATATGCACCAACTTCCCCCACGCCGGGCGAGCTCAAGGACTCTGGCCTCGCCGCTTTGCTCAAGGGGCTCGCCACCAACAATCGCGGCCTGTGCGTGGTCACCACCCGCTATTCCCTTCCGGGCTTGCGGGCCTACCGGCAGACCACCGCCCCGGAGGTGAACCTCCTGCGCTTGTCCAAGGAAGCCGGCGTGGCGCTGCTTCGCTCGCTCGGGGTGAAGGGCACGCAACCGGAGTTCGACACGCTGGTCGAGAAGGTGAAGGGCCACGCGCTCACTTTGAATCTGCTCGGCACCTGGCTGCGTGATGCCTACGCCGGGGATATCCGCAAGCGCGACCTGTTGAATCTGGAGAAAGCCGATGAAGAACAGGGCGGCCACGCTTTCCGCGTTATGGATGCCTATGTGCGCTCATTCGAGAGCGAGGGGGAGAGTGGAAAGCGCGCGCTCGCCCTGTTGCGGCTGCTGGGGCAGTTCGACCGGCCAGCTGATGCGGGCTGCCTCAAAGCTTTGTGGAATGCACCCGCCATCCCGGTCCTGACCGAGGCGCTCGTGGGGATAAGCGAGGCGCAGCGCAACGTCGCCTTCACCCGGCTCCAGGATGCAAGGCTGCTCACGGTGAACCGGGACGGCTCCGGCGCGCTGCTCGCACTGGATGCCCACCCGCTGCTGCGGGAATATTTTTCTAAGGCGCTTCGTGACAAGTGCCCCGAGGCATGGCGCGCCGCCCATCGGCGGCTTTATGAGCATCTTTGCGCGACGACAGTGGATAAGCCCCAACCCAAATTCGAAGACTTGCAACCGCTCTACGAGGCCGTTTCCCACGGTTGCCAGGCGGGGATGCAGCAGGAAGCGCGCGACAACGTTTACCGCGACCGGATCCTACGTGGACATGAGCACTACAGTTTGCATAAGCTCGGCGCCTTCGGTGCAGACTTGGCCGCCGTCGCTTGCTTCTTCGAGCAACCCTGGAGCCGCGTCTCGCCCGCGCTTACGGACGCTGACCAAGCTTGGCTGCTGGCTGTAGCCGCCTTCGATTTGCGTGCCTTGGGGCGGCTGACCGAGGCCGTCGAGCCGGTGCGGGCTGGGCTGGCGATGAAGGTCAAGCAGGAGGACTGGGAGAGCGCCGCCAATGGCGCCGGCAACCTGAGCGAGCTGGAGCTGACGCTGGGCGAGGTGGCCTTGGCGGTGACGGACGCCAAACAAGCCGTGACCTATGCCGAGCGCAGCGGCGATGCGTTTCAGCGGCTAAGCAAGCGCGCAGATCATGGCGACGCCCTGCACCAGGCGGGCTGCCTGGTCGACGCGGAGAGGCGCTTCCGCGAGGCCGAGCAAATGCAGGCCGGGCACCAGCCCGAGTACCCGCTGTTGTATTCGATGCGCGGCTTCCTATATTGCGACCTGCTCCTCGCCGCCGCCGAGCGCGCTTCGTGGCGACGCATGGCCCCGTCGTCCGCTCCGCCGTCATTGCGAGCGAAGCGAAGCAACCCAGAGCCGCGCGCGACCGCTGGATCGCTTCGCTTCGCTCGCGATGACGGGCCGGAGACGTTGGAAGCCCTCATCGACTCCTGCCACGATGTCTCCGGGCGCGCGGCGCGGACGCTCCAGTGGGCTGAGAAGGGAAACCTATCTCTCCTCACCATCGCCCTCGACCACGTCACACTGGGCCGCGCCGCGCTCTACGCGGCGGTTCTGGAGGGCAACCCGCTTGAGCAACTCGATCCGTGCCGCGAGTCCCTCCAGCACGCAGTGGATGGCCTCCGCCGTGCCGGCATGCAACAATACCTTCCCGTCGGCCTCCTCACCCGCGCGTGGCTGCGCTTCCTCATGGGCGCACGCACCGGGCAGGACGACAGCGCGCAAAGCGACCTCGACGAAGCCTGGGGAATCGCCGAACGCGGGCCGATGCCGTTGTTCATGGCGGACATTCATTTGCATCGGGCGCGGCTCTTTGGATTGAGCAAGGACCGGCCGGCGAACTACCCGTGGGCGTCCCCGCAAGACGACCTCGCCGAGGCGCGCCGCTTGATCGAGAAGCATGGCTACGGACGCCGGAAGGAAGAACTCGAAGACGCGGAAGCCGCCGCCCGCGCGGTCCCGCATACCCCCTGAAACCTTCATGGCGGCCGCGGCGATGCGAGCATGTCGAGCACCGGAGAAGCGGGCGTGGACTCCATAAGACAGCGCTCCAGGGCGCTGGCGAGAATAGCCTCCAGCCTGCGAAGATCGGCGATCTTGGCGCGGACCTCGGCGAGATGGACCGCCGTCAGGGTTTGAACCTCGGCGCAAGATGCACGGCCCGGTTCGGCGAGAGCGAGCAGTTCCTTGATCTCGCCGATGGAAAAGCCGATCTCTCGCGCGCGGCGGATAAAGGACAGCCGTTCGACATGCTCCGGCCCAAAACTCCGGTAATTGCTTGCGGTCCGGGAAGGCTTTGGCATCAGGCCGATGCGCTCATAATAGCGCACCGTCTCCAGATGGACCCCCGAAGCCTGCGCGAGCGTTCCGATGGTGAGCGGTCGCATTCTTGTGATCCCTGCCTGCTTGACCCCGTAGTAACTACAGGCCTTATCACTATCCCAGAAATCGAGGAAGCGATGATGAACGTTCAACAAGATGACCCGGGCGCGACGGCGATGCGGCTCGCCGCGCTCGGCGGCATCTTAGGGGCAATCGCGGCTTCGTCGTGCTGTATCGCGCCCTTGGTGCTGTTCAGCCTCGGCATCAGCGGCGCGTGGATCGGCAATCTTACGGCGCTAGCTCCCTATCAGCCCTATTTCATCGCCGCGACCCTTGCCTGCCTCGGCTTCGGCTACTGGCTGGTTTACCGCCGCAGGCTCGCTTGCGCCGAGGGCGCGGCCTGTGCCCGGCCGCTGCCAAACCATATCGTCAAGGCAGGTCTCGTCCTGGCGACGATCATCATAGCCGGGGCGATAGCCTTCGACCTCCTTGCACCACTGATCCTCAAATCGTGAAAAAACCGGCCCATGACCAAAATGCTCATCATGTCCCTCGCACTCGGAGCGCTCGCTTCGCCTGCCCTCGCGGGCGAAACGACAGTGACTCTCGCGGCGCGCAACTGGTACTGCGCGGCCTGTCCGCACGTCGTGAAGGAAAGCCTCGCGGCTGTTCCGGGCGTCACCAATGTCGCAGTCTCGGACAAGACCAAAACGGCTGTCGTCACCTTCGACGACACGAAGGCGGACGTAAAGGCGCTCATCGAGGCAACAACCGCGGCGGGCTATCCCTCGTTCCCTTATACGGAAGGGATGTTATGGCCATGAAAGACCGCGCGCTGCTATCGCGTCCTCTTATGCCAAGTTCTAAGAGCAAAGAGTGTCATGAGAACGTCAAGGCCGTGCTTTTTATACCTTCCAATGTTTGTCGCCCTATCGATCGTGCTATCTGGCTGCGATCGTGGTCCTATTACTATTTCCTATCGCCAGGTCGGCGTCTGCAAAGGGTACGATACGGCAGCCGGCCAAGTGACAGCACGGACTGACGAAGCCTTCGCCATCTTCAAAATCGAAGCCGTGGACAATACAAAATCCAGCAAAAGTTTCGATTTCGACCCAACGCATCTTTATGTGGACCAATCCAATCCTGAACAACAGGCCAAGCCGGCGGTGTGGGACCGGAATCGTCAGTTTATGAATCCCGATCCGAGATTTGCGCAGAACATGGGCATTTCGAGTGCTAGGGAAACCACTATCCCTGAGGGCATAAAACTTGAGATTAATGGCTTTGCTGTCGTTCCGCTTGGCTTAAACAACCCAAGTGGCGGGCCGGAAGCCAATCAGTACTCTTTCGACCTCGTGTATGATACTTGGTCTACAGATGAACACGAAACGAATGCGGCAGGGGGCGGGTTTGCCTTTATTTTTGTGCCGGTACAGTCGTTGTTCGGCGGCTCGAAGTTGGCGTCTAAGAATATTGACTTAATCAAAACAAATGCATCCGAGACGAGGTGGTCATTGACGGACAATTGCAAAGCGCTATCGTACAAATAGAGGTCGCCGGAGGAACGAGAACTTACCGCCATTATGCAGCCCAGGTTGGCGGAGATGCAAGCCTAGTTTTGGCGACGGTCCCTTGTCGCGGGCGCGATTTTGTTGGACGTAATCGGCCGCTCGTGGTCCCCTACTGAACCCTTGAGAGGAACCCATGATCAAATTGCTTGCCACGGCCGCCTTCGGGTTTGGCCTTGCCGCTTCGTCGTCTGCTATTGCCGCCGAGAAGACGGTCACGCTCGCGGTTCAGCACATGACCTGCGCCGCCTGCCCCCGCACGGTAAAGGCGAGCCTCCAAAGGGTGCCGGGCGTAACCAACGTCGTGGTGTCGGCCGCCGATAAGACGGCGGTCGTGACCTTCGACGACAGCAAGGCGCAAGTCGATGCGCTCGTGAAGGCGACGACGAACGCGGGCTATCCTTCCGCGCCGAAGAGCTGAGCGGCGCGTGCAGCATGATCCTTGAATCCGTCATAACCTGTCCGCATTGCGCCACCGCGAAATCGGAGACCATGCCGACCAATGCCTGTCTGTTTTTCTTTACATGCAACGGCTGCGGCGCGACGCTGCGGCCAAAACCGGGCGATTGTTGCGTGTTTTGTACCTACGGCTCGGTTCCCTGCCCGCCGATCCAGGCCGAGCGTTTGGGTGAGACGGGCGCCGCTTCCTGCTGTGGCGGATGACCCCCCGACGGTTTGGCATGCTCCTCAATGCGCGGGGCTGCGGACGTTTTGCCGGGCTGGCGGCGGCGCGCGCCATGTGCCAGGCAACAGCCGCCGTACCCAACGCGCCTCTTGGCAAAGCCGCCAAGGCCGCGCAGGTTCTCAAACAGCGGCGCCCGCTTCGCGCTTTTCGATATCAAGCGAGACATCCCCCTAGAATCCGTTAGTGGGACTTTCTCTGCCACGGCAGGTCCATCGTCCGGCGAATGTCGGTTTCATCCGTGGCCCGCGGAAGCATTTTGTTGGAATTTGCGCGTTTGGGTTGTTCCGTATCATTGGTATCGGGAGTATCGAAGGGAAAACTATTCGTGGGAAGGAGAAGATATTCTGGTAAACAAGCTCATGCGCGATTTGTTCGGAATTCAGAAAGGGTTTTACGTTGACATTGGGGCGCGTCACCCGTTCGTCCTTTCCAACACGGCGCTACTTTATTCTCAAGGGCGGAGAGGCATAAATATTGATGCGATGCCTGGATCGATGGCCTTATTTGAAACGCATCGGCCAGAGGATATCAATCTTGAAATTGCAATAGCTCCTGTGCCGAATGTACTTTGCTTCAGCTAGTTCGATACGCCGGTTCTCTATGGTTTTTTGACAGAGGATGTAGTAAATCGACACGTTGGGAGAGGAGCACGCCTCTTGCAGCAGATTGCAATTCAGACTTACGACATAAACTCTGTTCTTGCGGAGCACATCGCGGGCAGAGAAATCGACCTCTTGTCAATTGACGTCGAGGGCATGGAGTACGCTATTCTTAGTTCGTTATCCGATTCAATTCGACCGAGGTTGATAGTTACTGAGGTGCTTGGCGCGACAGACGTCCAATCGGTACTTAAGATGCCGACCACCAAGCTCATGGCGGGCCGCGGCTATACGCTCTTTTCAAGACTTTATTTTTCGTGCATTTACGCAAGGCGGTAAGAGAGCAAGGCTTGTCCCCTCGACCCAGGTCATACGACCGTTCCGTCATAATCGACGGAGCGAACTATGACCACCAAGACGAGACGCAAGATCGACGCCGGCATGAAGGCGAAGATCGCCTTATACCAACCGCCCGAGAATCTGACTCCGGGGGGATTCCCAAACTGCCCTGGATATGAATCAATGCCGCGAGTCGTTGATTCGCGGAGGGCAGCATGTCGACAATCGAGATTACACGCCAAAAT
>Ga0182015_10003924_pt1 | contig 16322 bp, 11 predicted proteins | sample 712P3MmetaG_FD_120478 | JGI IMG/M metagenome (GOLD analysis project Ga0182015, IMG submission 120478) | Permafrost microbial communities from Stordalen Mire, Sweden - 712P3M metaG | ecosystem: Environmental > Terrestrial > Soil > Wetlands > Permafrost | place: Sweden: Stordalen | collected... | reverse complement strand
TCGCAGTCTGACTCAGCAAAGCCGACCCACCTGCTAATCCCGCCGAGACGACAAAAGCAGCCAGCTTGAGAGGCCTCAATCTCATGTGCGGATAATAGTCTGCTCCCACGATCTCCGCCGGGTCTCCAAACCAGCCACGAACCGTGTCAGGGCACGGCTTCCAGCCGTGCCGCAAGGATCGCAAATAGAAGTGGGCTTCAGCCCCTGCGTCTGCTTTGAAGGGGCACGGCTTCCAGCCGTGCAGCAGGATCGCAGAAGGAGTCCGGCTTTAGCCGCGGAGGGACGGTTTTCACCGCCTCATCGCTAACCGCTTCCTCGCTGTCTCCTGACCACTGACCACTGACCACTGATCACTGTTCACTGCCCTTTGTGGAAAACTTGTCAAGAGGCGCGCCCAAAAACCGAAGTAATGACCCCACATAACACGCCACTTACATCCTTATACCCGCAAAGATATTTGGCGGTTTTTAGTGCTGGACTTGGTATTCTAATAATAGGGGGTAAGAAAAGTTTTCTGCCCTCTTCAACCGATTCTCAAGACCAGAAAAGGCCGCGTCGAAGCGGCCTTTTCCTTTGCACACGCAACCATGACCGAGCTTCTCTCCAATTCGCTCCCGGCTACCGGCTCCGGGCAACCGGCTCCTCCAGAGCTCTGTGCTCTGAGCCCTGAGCGTGACAAAGACAGCTGTCTTTGTCACACCCGCGGCCGCGTTTGTAACATGGGCAGCCGTCTTTGTAACACAAGCGGCCGCGTTTGTTATAAACACAGCCGTCTCGATCTATTCTGTTCTCAGATACTTATATATTCTCGAGAACGCCAGCATTGGCTAAGCCCCAAAGAATCAAATACGTGCGAAAAACACCCTGGGGGTGGGGGGGTGGTTCTCATCCGATCACCGCGTCGTTCCCGGTGCTACAACTGGAATGGACCAACGCCATGCCCACCCGCAACCGCATCCTGCCTGGACTTCTCCTGCTGTGCTCGCCGCTCGCCCTCGCTCAATTCGCCGGGCCCAACCCGGTCCCGAAGCCGCCGCCACCGCCGCCGCGTCTGGTCCTCATTCCCAGCCCCACGCAAACCCTCGCCTCGCCCTACGCCGATCCCTGCGAAGCCAACGCGGCCAGGGTCGACTTCGACACCTGCTACGCCGGTCAGTTCAAAGCTGCCGATCAGGACCTCAACCGCCTCTACCGCGCCGTCCTCCTCGCTTTCCAGTCGGACATCGCCGACGCCCACAAACGCAAAGACGAAAGCCAGCTCAGTTACGACTCGACCGCCCTCTTCGATCTCAAGGCCGCCCAGGACGCATGGACGAAATATCGCGACCTCCACTGCAGCGCCGCCGGTCAACAGTTCCAGGGAGGATCCATTCTCCCCATCGTCATCAGCAGGTGCATGATCCTCGTCACGCTGCACCGCAACGACGAAATTCGCGCCGCCTACCAAATCGGCGGCCGCAAGCTGGACCCGGACGTCACTGCGCCTTCAGGTGCCGATTGAAGAAATCTGCCGTCAGCCCATACGCCGTGATCCACGACCGCTCCAGCAGAAACCCGTGAATCTCATCTGGAAACACATGCTCCTCAAAAGGCGTTCCCTGTGCCCGCAGCGCCGCCGCCAGCCGCACCGTCTGCGAGAACTGCACATTGCGATCGTCGTCGCCCTGGATCAACAGCACCGGCGACCTCCAGGTTTTCACCGAAGCCAGCGGTGACGACTCCCACGCAATCCGCGCCGCCTGTGGATCGGAATCAGGGTTGTAATTCGGCTGCCAGTTACCGAGCTCGAGGTTCCAGTCATGTACACCATGAAAATCGACGCCCGCCGCAAACAGATCGGAGGCCCGCGCCAGCGCCAGCCCCGTCAGATACCCGCCATAACTGCCGCCCCAAACGCCGATCTTCGAGCCATCCACATCGGCACGGCTCCTCAGATACAAACCAGCGCCCTGCACATCGTTGAACTCGCTCGCGCCGGCCGCACCATAATTCAGAGCCTCACGAAAATTCAACCCGTACCCAATCCCGCTCCGATAATTCACCGACAGCACAATGTACCCAAGACTCGCCAGATACTGATTCATCCCGTACGCATTCGAGTAGTAGTCCATGTAATGCCAGCCCAGCAGCATCTGCCGCCGCGATCCGCCATGGAAGAACACAATCGCCGGATGCTTCTTCCCGTCACTCGCCGAAGCCGGCAAAAACAGCTGTCCATGAATCTGCATCCCATCCGCCGCCGAGAAAATCACCTGCTGCGGAGTGATCAGCTTCGCTCCAGGAAAGTCCGCCGGAATGAGCTGCGGCGCCAAATCCTTCAACTCTCCGCCCGAACCCACAACCGCTGGCCGAATCGGCACATGCACATCCGACCGCAGCACCGCCACCGTTCCATCCGGCGCAACCACTGGAATCATTTCCAGCCCATCGCCATGCGTCAGTTCCCGCGGCAATCCACCATCCGCTGCTACCTGCCACAAATGCCGACGGTCAATGTCATCCTGATTCGACGAATACACCAGTGCGCGCCGATCCTTGCTGAACGCCACGTAATCCACCTCAAAGCTGCCCGGCGTCAGCTCAACCGCATCGCCGCCGCTCGACGCGACCGAGTACAAATGCACCCACCCATTTCCTTCCCAGGGAAACACAATGTGTCCACCCGCGCTCCAGAACAGCTGCTGCTCCGACTCGGTCCCATGAAAGACGCTTCCCATTCCATCATGCGCATGCCAAACCACCCTGCCATCGCCCGTCGCCACATCCGCCACCACAATCGACCACGGCTGCGCGCTCCGGCGTGGCTTAAAGTCGATCCCCGACGTATCCGGCGGAATCCGCACGAACGCAATCGACCGGCTGTCCGGCGACCAAACGGGCTCGCGATCAATCTCTGTCGACGGATGCAGATACCTCAGCGACTGATCCGTAAACGAGTAGACCCCGACGAACCCGTGATCCCCACGCCGGCTCGCAAACGCCAGATACTTTCCATCCGGCGACCACAACAACGACCCCAACTCTCCGCGTCCGTGGAAAAGCTGCACCGGCTTCGCCGCCGCATCTCGCAAATCCAGCGTCCAGATCTGATCACTGTTGAGAAATGCAATCGTGTTCCCATCCGGCGAAACCGCAGGCGCACGTCCAGCCGCCAGCTTGCGCGCATCCCCGCCATGCACGCCGACCATCCAGATGTCCTGCTCGACGCCCTGCGCCAGCATCGCTGGATTCGGCGACGGCTTCTCAGGAAACTCAAGATCGCCGCCGCGCACATAAATGATGTGTTCCCCGTCCGGAGTCCACACAATATCCCCAACATCGATGCCATCGTCCGCATCGTCGTTCGTTACCCGATGCACTGTATATGCCGAACCGCTCGCCTCCGCCACCCAGATATTGCGCCGCCCCTGCTGATTCGCAATCCACAAGAATCGTCCACCAGCGGGCGCAGCCTGCAACCCGGAACTGAACGGCGCGCTTAGCACCTGTTGCAACGTGAAACTTTGCGCGCCAGCGGGTGCGGCAGTAATCACGCTCAGCAGAAAACCACACACACATCCAACCACACGTTGCATCATCGCGATCCTCGGATGTTCAAGATTCGCCCATTATCCGGGCGCAGGGCAGGGAATTCAAATCCTGCCGGTTCTATACTCTGCAATTGTGAGCACGCCGCCCAACCCGCAGCAGAAACCCGGCCGCCAGCTCGGCCTGTCCTTCGAGTCGGCCGCCTTGCCGGTAACCCGCCACATCTGGAAAGTCGGCGACCTCGTCAGCGAAGTGCGCCTTCACATCGAGCGCGAATACGGCGATCTCTGGGTCGAAGGCGAAATCTCCAACCTTCGCCCCGCGCCTTCCGGCCACGTCTACTTCACGCTCAAAGACGGCGACGCACAGCTTCCTGCCGTCCTCTTCCGCAAACAAGCCTCGCTCCTGCGCTTTCGACCGGCTGATGGCCTGCACGTCCTGCTCCGCGGCAAGATTTCCGTCTACGAACAGCGCGGCCAGATGCAGCTGGTCGCCGAATTCCTCGAGCCCGTCGGCGCTGGTTCTCTCCAAATCGCCTTCGAGCAGCTCAAACAGCGCCTCGAAGCGCGTGGCCTTTTCGAACCGGCCCGCAAAAAGCCTCTTCCCGCCTTCCCGCACTGCGTCGGCATCATCACCTCACCCACCGGCGCTGTCATCCGCGACTTCCTCAACATCGTCAATCGTCGCCACGCCGGCCTCCACGTCCTCGTCTACCCCGCGCTTGTTCAGGGAGAAGCTGCTGCCGCCGAAGTCGCCGCCGGCATTGCCTATTTCAATCGCACTCGCCACGCCGACCTCATCGTCATCGCCCGCGGCGGCGGCTCGCTCGAAGACCTTGCCCCCTTCAATACCGAATTCCTCGCCGAAGCCATCGCCGCTTCCGAGCTCCCCATCATCTCGGCCATCGGCCACGAGACCGACTTCACCATTGCCGACTTCGTCGCCGACTTGCGCGCCCCCACGCCCTCCGCTGCTGCCGAGCTGGTCACCGCGGCGCTCCACAACATCGCCGATCGCGTTCAGACCTTCGACCAGCGCCTCGAGCGCGCCGCCCGCTACCGCCTCATGCTGGCATCCAGCGGTCTGGCGCGCGTTCGCGTCGAATCCATCCTCATGCGCGAACGCGATCAGCTCCGCCGCCGCCAGCAACGCGTCGACGATCTCACCCTCCGCATGGAATCGCAATGGGCCATGCGCCATCGCAGCCTCGCCGACAAACTCCAGCGGCTCTCCGTCCGTCTCCTGCGTCAGGACGTGGTGTCGCGCATCGCCGTCGCACGCGAGCGCCTCGCGTCGCTGCAAGCCCGGATCACACGCTCCCAGCGTGATCGCCTCCGCGCGCTGCATGAGCGCGAAGCAGCCCTGGCTCGCCACCTGACCGCGCTTTCTCCAATCGCGGTTCTCAGTCGCGGCTTTGCGCTGGTGTACGATGACCACGGTACGCTGATAAAAGATACTGAGAGCGTGTCAGAAGGTCAGTCCATCGTTACCCGGCTCGCTCGCGGTCGTATCCGCAGCCGGATCAGCAAAATCGAAAGGGAAGTACAGGGCTCATGAGGAAGTTGTTTGGTACCGACGGCATTCGCGCAGTCGCCGGCGAAGCTCCGCTGGATGCGAAGACAATCTTTGCCGTGGGTCTCGCCCTGGCGCATCAGCTCAACCGCTCTCACCCGCGTTCACGGGTTTTGCTGGGCATGGATACACGCGAATCCAGCGACTGGATCGCCGCCACCATCGCCGCCGGCCTCGCCGAAGGTGGAGCTCACGTCGAGAACGCCGGCGTCGTTACCACTCCCGCCATTGCCTTCCTCGCGCGACAGCACGGGTTCTCCGCGGGAGTCGTCATCTCCGCCTCCCACAATCCCTGGCAGGACAACGGCATCAAGGTATTCGGCAACGACGGTTACAAATTGCCCGACGAAACCGAACTTCGCATCGAATCGGAAATCTTTCGCCGTCTCGAGAATGTCGATACCCCGCAACCCGGTTCCGCGCCTGCGGCGAACAACCAGTACCGCGCTGAGTACGAGCGCTTCCTGCGCGCAGCCGTTCCCGGTCTGGATCTGAAAGGCCTTCGCGTCGTTTTGGATTGTGCCAACGGAGCGGCGTCCGCCATTGCCCCCGAACTCTTCGAGCATCTCGGCGGGAACATCCACCTCACTCACGCATCGCCCGACGGGCGCAACATTAACGCTAACTGCGGCGCGTTGCACCCCGAAGTCGTCGCTGCCGAAACCAAATCTCTCGGCGCCGACCTCGGTGTGACCTTTGATGGCGACGCCGATCGTGCGATGCTCGCCGATGCCAACGGCAGCGTCGTCAACGGCGATGCCGTCATGCTTCTCGCTGCCCGCGACATGAAGCAACGCGACCTCCTCCGCAACGGAACCGTCGTCGCGACCACTATGTCCAACATGGGCCTCGAGGCCGCGCTCCGCCGCGACGGCATTCGTATGCTGCGCGCACCCGTCGGCGACAAATATGTTCTTGAGCGTATGCAGCAGGAGCAAGCTTCGCTCGGCGGCGAGCAGTCGGGCCACATCCTCTTCCCGCATCTCGCCACCACCGGCGACGGCCTTCTCACCGCCCTCGTGGTCCTCGACGTTATCCGCCGCTCTGGTCGCTCGCTTCACGAACTCGTTGCCGACCTCAAGGTCTTTCCCCAGGTCATCGTCAACGTCCGTGTTCGCGAGAAGAAGCCTCTCGATCAAATTGCAACGGTCAAAGATACAATTCTTGCCGCCGAATCCGAGCTGGCCGCGAGTGGCCGTGTCGTCGTGCGCTACTCCGGCACTGAAGCCCTCGCCCGCGTCATGATCGAAGCCGAATCCGAAGAGGCCATGCGCCGCCACGCCGACCTCATCGCAGAAGCCATCCGTGCTGAATTGGGCGCCTGATTTTACTGCAAGTCCCGCCAGTTTGCCCCGGTTCCCACATCAGCAACCAGCGGCACATTCAGCTCGATCACGTGCTCCATCTCGTGCCGCACCATCGCGCTCACCGGCTCAATCTCATCCTCCGGCACGTCGAACACCAGCTCGTCATGGACCTGCAGCGTCATCCGCGTCTTCAGCTCTTCGTCTGCGAGTCGGCGATCGATGCGGATCATGGCCAGCTTGATCAGGTCCGCCGCCGTTCCCTGCAGCGGTGTGTTAATCGCCGTCCGCTCTGCAAATCCTCGCTGGTTTGCGTTGCGGCTCTGAATATCCGGAATCGGCCGCACCCGCCCAAACACCGTCCGCACCATCTGCTCGCGACGCGTCTCTTCCAGCATTCGGTCGATATACGCTCGCACCCCGGCATACCGCTCGAAATACGTCTCGATATACAGCCGCGCCTCGTTCTGCTCGATGCCCAGCTGCGCCGCCAGCCCGAAGGGCGAAATCCCGTATACGATCCCGAAGTTCACCGCCTTCGCCCGATTGCGTGTCTCCTTGCTCATGGTCTCCGCCGGAACCCCAAACACCTCCGCCGCCGTCAGCGTGTGAATGTCCTGGCCCGTCTGGTAAGCCTTCAACAGCAGCGGATCCTCGGAAAAGTGTGCCAGTAACCGCAGCTCAATCTGCGAATAATCCGTCGACAGCAGCACGCATCCCGGCGCGGCAATAAACGCCGCGCGAATCTCCCGCCCCAGCTCCGTCCGAATCGGAATGTTCTGCAGATTCGGATTTGTCGACGATAGCCGCCCCGTCGCCGTCCCCACCTGATTGAACGTCGTGTGCACGCGCCCCTCGCTGTCGGCCAGCAAGGGAAGGGAATCGGCGTAATTCGATTTCAGCTTCGTCAGCTGCCGATACTCCAGCACCAGCCGTGGCACATCGTTGTGCGCCGCCAGCTCCTCCAGAACATCCTGGGCGGTCGAGATCACCTTCCCCTTGCCATATTTAAGCGGCCGCGGCAGCCCCATCTTGTTGAACAGCACATCGCCCAGCTGCTTCGGCGAATTGATATTGAACCGCTGCCCGGCCAGCGAAAAAATCTCCTCGCCCACCCGCTGCATATCCGTCGCCAGTCGATCCGCCATGCGCCCCAGCACACCCAGGTCGATCCGCACCCCAACCTTCTCCATCCCCAGCAACACTGGCACCAGCGGCAAATCGATCTCCTCATACACCCGCCGCTCGCCAAGCGTATCCACCTCTTCGCGCATCGTTGCTGCCAGACCATGCGTTAGATGCGCCGCCTCCGTCACCTGCCGATCGCCCATCTCATGCGGAGGGCCGCCGCCAAACCGGGCCGCCACATCGCCCAGCCGATGCGCCGCGTGCGTCGGATTAATAAGGTAGGAGTACAGCATCACGTCATCCGTCGCACCGCGCAGCGCAACCCCATGCGACTCCAGAACTCGCAGCGCCGCCTTCAGATCGTGCACCCGCTTCGGAATCGCCGCATCCTCCAGCAGCTCCTTCGCCGCATCCAGCGGCGCCAGCAGCGCCCCATCCGGTGCAGCCGCCACACCAATCCGGCATTCCGTCGCAGCCGGACTCGTCTCGCACGCAGCGTCCGCCGCCTCTGCAAGATCCAGCAGCGACATCGTCTTGAGCTCCGGCTCGCGTCCCTCCAGCACCTCTGATTCCTGCTCGCTCACCTGCTCCGCAGCGGCCGCCAGCTCCGACGCAGGCAGCGCCAGCGAAAACCCATCCTTGCGCGCCTGCGCGATGAACGCGGCTATCTGCTCCGCGGTTGGCTCCAATACATACTCCACCGCCGTGGTCGGCATAGCCGGCGCCAGCTCCCGCAGCAGCGTCGTAAACTCCAGCTCCGTAAACAGCGCCCGGCATGCCGCTGTGTCCGGAGCCTGCGTCCGCATTGCCTCCGGCTCAAACTCCAGCGGCACCTCGCAATGAATCGTCACCAGCTCCTTGCTCAGCAGAACCGCAGCACGGTTATTTTGTAACGATTCCCGATACGTCTTCCGCTTGATCTCCTCAGCGCGATCCAGCGCCGCCTCCACGCTGCCGAATTGCTGGATCAACTCCACCGAACCCTTATCCCCGATCCCCGGCGCGCCAGGAATGTTGTCGATCGAGTCGCCGCGGAGCGCCATCACATCGACTACCAGCTCCGGCGGCACGCCCAGCGTCTCCATCACCTTCTCCCGATCCAGTACCAGGTTGTCCTTCGCTGGATTGAGAATCTTTACCTGCTCGTTCACCAGCTGCATCATGTCTTTGTCATTCGAGACTACGAACACCGGATGCCCCGCCGCCGCCGCCTTCGCGGCCAGCGTGCCGATCACGTCGTCCGCCTCAAATCCCTGCGCCTCCAGAATCGGAATCCGAAACGCCTCCAGCGCCCGCCGCACATACGGCAGCTGCTGCGCCAGATCCGGCGGCATCGCCTCGCGATTCGCTTTGTACCCGCCGGTCTCCACCGTCTCGAACCGCTGTGTCTCGGCGCTGAATTTCTTCACCGTCATCCCGCGCGCCCGCTCGTCGCGAAACACCGGCCCGCTCACGTCGAACACCGCCGCAAAATATTCCGGCTCAAAATCCCGCCGCAGCTTGTTGATCATGTTCACGAACACATACGTCGCCGCCGTCGGCACACCCGTCCGCGTCGACATGGGCCTCGACCGCTGCATCGCGTGATACGCGCGAAAAATAAACGACATCGCGTCGAGCAGAAAAACCGCGGGCTTGCTGGAGTCTCCGGGCACGAAGTTGAGTGTACCGCTTCACCGTCGCCCTCTTTGCCAGCCGCACCGGTCGCAGCGCCAGCCCCAAACATCACCCGCTATAATGCCCGCACGGAGAACCACTCATGATGCATCGTTTTCTGCCACTTGCTCTCGCGGCGGTTTTTCTTCCCGCATGCTTCGCCCAGTCCGCCCCCGCCCCCGCAGATCAGCCCCTCACCGTGTTGCCCTATTCGCCCAGTCTCGATCTCGCCGATATGGATCGCACCGCCGACCCCTGCATCGACTTCTACCAATATGTGTGCGGCGGCTGGATGAAGAACAATCCCATCCCTCCCGACCAGGCCGCATGGGACGTTTACGCGAAGCTCAGCAACGATAACCGTCAGTTTCTCTGGGGCATTCTCGAAGAAGACGCTAAGCTAACCGACCGCACTCCCGCGCAGCAGAAAATCGGCGACTACTACGCTGCCTGTATGAACACCGACGCCATCGATGCCCGCGGCCTCGCGCCTCTCCAGCCTGAGCTCGACCGCATCGCCGCCATCCAGAATCGCAAACAGCTCGCCGCCTTCCTGCGCGAAGGAGCCGATCGGCGTGGCCTCTACTTCCTCGGAGCTGGCGCCGAACCCGATCCGAAAAACGCCGGCATGATGATCGTCGGCATCGGCGCTGGCGGCCTCGGCCTGCCCGACCGCGACTACTACACCAAAACCGACGCCAAGAGCCAGGCAACCCGCCAGAAATTCGTCGAATACATGGCGCATCTGCTGGTGCTCGCCGGCCAGCCTCAGGCGCAGGCCGATCAGGACGCCGCTGCCACCATGAAGATCGAAACCACCCTGGCCACCGCATCGCTTACCCGCGTCGAACGTCGCGATCCCTACAACGTCTATCACCCCATGAAGATCGACGCCGTCGATACTCTGGCGCCAGCGCTCGAACTCGGCGCGTATCTCAATCAGGAACACGTCCCCGACTCCATCCTCGCCAACGTCGATGTCGCGCAGCCAAAGTTTCTCGCTGCGCTTCAGAATGAGCTCGCCACCGAGCCCCTGGGCAATCTCAAAGCCTATCTGCGCATCCACGCGCTCAACGGCGCCGCGCCCAGCCTCTCCAGCAATTTCGAAGATGCCCGCTTCGACTTCTATTCGAAATACATGCGCGGCGTCCCGCAGATGCCGGCGCGCTGGAAGCGCTGCGAAGGTCAGGTCGATCGCTCCCTTGGCGAAGCCCTCGGCCAGGAGTTTGTCGCTCGCGACTTCTCTCCTGCCACCAAACAGAAAGTCGGCGTCATGACCGACCAGATCGAGCAGGCTATGCAGCAGGAGATCGAGAACCTCGACTGGATGAGTCCTGCCACCAAACAAGCGGCCATCGCCAAACTGCACGTCGTCCAGAACAAGATCGGCTATCCCGACAAATGGCGCGACTACTCCTCGCTCACCATCGAGCGCGATGACTACTTCGGCAACGTCGTGCGTGCGCGCGTCTTTGAGGAGAAGCGCGACTGGGCCAAGGTTGGCAAACCCGTCGATCGCAACGAGTGGTTCATGTCTCCGCCCACGGTGAATGCGTACTACGACCCGCAGATGAACAACATCAATTTCCCCGCCGGCGTGCTGCAGCCGCCCCTCTACGATCCCAAAGAAGACGACGCCCCTAACTACGGTGACACCGGCGGCACCATCGGCCACGAGCTCACCCACGGCTTCGACGACGAGGGCCGCCAGTTCGACGGTCAGGGCAATCTCCGCGACTGGTGGACCCCTGCCGATGCGAAGGGTTTTGAAGATCGCATCAACTGCCAGCGGGAGCAGTACGCCAACTACATCATCGTCGACGACATCCACATCAACTCAAAGCTGACCAGCGGCGAAGACGTCGCCGACCTCGGCGGCACCCTGCTCGCCTATCTTGCATGGAAAAAGCAGACCGCCGGCATGCAGCTCGAATCGAAGGACGGTTTCACGCCCGATCAGCGTTTCTTCATCGGATACGCGCAGTGGGCCTGCGAGAACGAGCGCCCCGAGAACCTCCGCGTCAACGCCATCACCGACCCGCACTCGCCCGGCAAGTACCGCGTCAACGGCATCGTCGCCGATCTGCCGCAGTTCGCCGCGGCCTTTAGCTGCAAAGCTGGCCAGCCCATGGTCAGCGCGAAGGCCTGCAAGGTCTGGTGAGCTAAACATTGTCAAACCTGAGCGAAACGAGGGTGCCCGGGGTCTCGATTCTGAGACCCGGGATATCTCTATTCCACGAACATGCAGTCCCCATAAGAAAAAAAACGATACTTCTCCCCCACCGCGTGCCGATACGCGTTGAGCGCACGATCCCGCTCCGCGAATGCGCTCACCAGCATCAGTAACGTGGACTTTGGCAGATGAAAATTTGTCAGCAGCGCCTCCACGACGCGAAATTCAAATCCCGGCGCAATAAAAATATTCGTCGACCCCGAATGCGCCGCAAACGCCCCGCCTCCTCGTGCGCAATGTTCCAGAGTTCGCACCGTTGTCGTCCCCGCCGCGACAATCCGCCGCCCCTCCCGCCTCGCGGCGTTCAGCGCCGCCGCCGTCTCCGCCGAAATCGTGTACCGCTCCGCATGCAGACGCACATCTTCCACCCGCTCCACCCGCACCGGCTGAAACGTCCCCAGCCCCACATGCAGCGTCACCGAAGCAATCTCCACGCCCCGCACTCGAAGCTCGTCCAGAATCTCCGGCGTGAAGTGCAGCCCCGCCGTTGGAGCCGCCACCGACCCCCGCTCCCGCGCGTAAACCGTCTGATACCGCTCTTGATCGCCCGCGCGATCCTCGCGATGAATGTACGGCGGCAGCGGCATGTGCCCCAGTCGGTCCACGGCCCCCCCAAAATCCGACACAGGATCAAACCGCAACGTCCGCTCCCCAAACTCCCCGTGCCCAATCACCTCGGCCTGCAGCGTTTCATCCCCGAACGTCAGCATCTCGCCCGTCAGCACCTTGCGTCCAGGCCGCACCAGCGCTCTCCATTCCCACTCCGACAGTTGTTCCGCCAGCAGCACCTGCACCCGCCCGATCACTTCCCGAATCCCGTGTCTGTCCGCCTGCGTGTGCAGTCCCCGGCGATGCGCAAACAGACGCGCGGGAATCACGCGGCTGTCGTTCAGCACCAGCAGATCCCCCGGCCGCAGCATCTGCGGCAAATCGCGAAACAGCCGATCCTCCCACGCACCGGTGCCCCGGCTCAGCGCCAGCATCCGCGCTCCCGCGCGGTCCGCGAGCGGCTCCTGGGCAATCAGCTCCTCGGGAAGATCAAAATCGAAATCCGCAACCAGCATTCCTGCCGATTCTACTTCCGCCGACTCTTCGCGACGTGCCCCTCGGCCCGCATACGCGCTCGTTCCAGCGCCTCGTTCAGCTCCACGCGTTTCGCCTCCAGCGTCGCTGCATCCGCGTCCTCTGCCGGCGCATTCACTGCCCGCGCCCAGCTCACCACCACCCGCGAAAACGGCAGCGGTACCAGGAACCGATCCCAGGACCGCACCGTCCAGGCGTGCGCCGGCAGCAGATAAAAGCTCCCGATCTTCTCGCCCGTCATCGCCGCCAACTTCACCGGCCCAATCTTCGTTTGGTAAATCGGCCCACGCGGCCCGTCCGCCGTGAACACCACCGGTTCACCCGCCGCCAGCACATCGTGCAGCGCCATCAGGCCTGCCGCGCCGCCCCGCGAGCTCGACCCACGCACGCTCCCGTACCCGAGCAGCTCCAGCGTTCTTGCAATCAACTCACCATCGAAGCTCCGGCTGATCAAAATCGAGCAGCGAAATTTCCTGAAGTACCACCCCGCCGGCAGCGTGCAGCGGTGCCAGAAGCAAAAAATCCCGCGCCCGGGTGGCGTTGCCGGCGCCGCGCCTTCTTCGGCGATCACCTCGAACCGCAGCGTCGCGCCGACCATCGACAGCAGCAATGCCGTCAGCTTCGGAACAACCCAGAGCGCCACGCGCTGTCCAATAGTAAAGCGCCCGTTCTTGCTCTCGCTCACGCTACCGATTGTAGCCACTGCGCATGCGCCGGCCGGAATCCGCGCATCACACAATCCCTGTGAACCAACTCCACCAAACCCAGGCCGGCCCTCCCACCACCGTCACCACCGGTGAGCACCATCGTCACGTGCGCTCCCCCAATCGTGCTACAGCATTGCTCGCATCAGTGGACCGAAGATACTCTTGACCCTGGACTTCGCATCCGGCTGGGCACCATGAAACACCTCGTGATCTTCCTGTTGCTGCTCGCGTGCGCACTCTGCGCTGCCGCCCAGACCCAGGTCACGCTCACCGCCTCCACTCCCGTGGCTCTTGCCGGAACCCTGGTCAGCTTTACGGCGACGGTGTCGGGCACGCCTTCGAGCGCCATGCCCACTTCTATCATTCCCACCGGCACGGTCACATTTGAAGATGGAACCACCCCCATCGGCGACGCCATGCTCCAGACCAATCTTGGCCTCGCCACCGGCGCCTTTTTCACCTCGAGCCTCGCCGCCGGATCGCATCAGATCGTCGCGCTGTATTCTGGCGACGCCAACTTCAAGGCCGCGACCTCGACCGCCACCACCATCGCCATCGAGGCCTTTTCCATAACCCCCAGCGCCACCACCCTCACGCTTACTCAGGGACAATCCGGCAATCTCACCTATATCGTCGCCGACGGCACTGGAATCAGCACGGCGGTCGACTTCGGCTGCGTCCCTCCACCGGCCACCTACACCACTTGCACCTTCAATCCCGCGGCAGTCACCGGCAACGGTCAGGCAGTGCTCACGGTCACTACGACGGGCGCCGCCACAGTCTCGGCCCGCGGCTACTTCTTCCGCCGCCTCGCCAGTAAAGGCCCCGCCCTCGCATCCTTTTTGTTCTTGTTCCTTCCGGTTGGATTGCGCCTGCGCCGTCGCTTCCGCGGCGTTTTCATTTCGGCGCTGATGCTGGCCCTGCTCCTGGCCGGTCCCTTCGCCCTCATCGGCTGCAGCAGTGCGAAGACCGCGCCTGCCCCCTCCACCGCCACGCCGCCCGGCACCCAGGCCTTCGAGGTCATCACCTCAACCACGGCCAATAGTCAGACCGTCGCCCAGGACACCTGGATCACAGTGACCGTCCTGCCCTCCTCCTGATCCCGCTCCAAATCTGCCGGCCCTAGTCGCCCGACGTCGTCACCGGCACCGGCGCGCTCTTCGGCGTCGAAATGTATCCCTTGATCTGGTTCCTGTCGATGTTGTTAACCACCAGCTCATACAGCAGATGATCCTTGCCCGTGTAGAACTGGATCGGCTCATCCAGGTTGCGATCCTTCTTCTGTATCTCCTTGTCGTCCGAATAGACCACCAGCGTGAACTTGCTGTGCTTCGGATCGGTCTTCTTCAGCTCCAGCGCGACCGTCGCCACGGCCTTCTTCTGATTCTTGTCCAGCGTGAACTCGTAATAGTTGCGATCACCCATGTGCTTCAGAATGTCCAGCTCTTTCCCGTTCGTCGCGATCAGTCCGCTTTGCAGGCCCATGTCGCCCTTCATCGCCTGCATCGACGCTTCGTCCGTCTGTAACTGGCTCTTCGTCGCGGTCAGGTCTGTCTTCACCCCGCCCACATCCGTCTTCACGCCGGAAACATCGTTGGAAACCGAGGCGATCTGGCTTTGTGCCTGCGCCAGCCGCTGCGCATCTGCCTGTTGCCGCTTCAGCAGATCCTGCGCCTTCTCCTCCAGCTGCTTCTGGGTCATCCCCAGTGACTGGCCCAGCGTCTCGGTAGTCACCTTCAGCCGCGCGTTCGTTTGGTCCAGAGCCGAGGCCAGCTTCTGATTCTGCTGTTGCGCCGAAGCCACCTGCGCCTCCGCATGCGTCAGCCGCCCTGCCAGTGTGTAGCTCCAGATCAGCCCCGCAATCGCGCACAGCACCGCCACCGCCAGCGCGCCGATGAATAACCCCGAATAGCTCCTCTGTTCCGGCACTTCAGCTGTTGTCTCGTCCATTTCTGCTCTTCGCCCCTTTCCGGGTACCACTGTTGCGCAATGTATCCCAGGATCGCCCGCCCCTGCAATCTCCACCTCTGCCTCCGCCTTCTTCTGCAACTCCCCCGGGCGGCGGATAATCTATGACATATGCCCCGCTATCAGTACCGAGAGATTGAGCCGACCCGCGAAGCTAAAGAAGTCTTCAACCGCTGGGTCGACTACCTCGACGACGAGTTTTCCCGCCATTCCAACGTCGCTCTCCGCGGCGAAATCGTCCGCGACAATCTCCACCAGCTTCTGCTCGGACGCCCCCACGGGGGACGCCTCAACTTCACCCTCGCCACCGAGCTGCCTTTCAACGTCCTCCAGCTTTCCCTCGACCCCGCCAACGTCACCCTCGAGCCCGAGTACTACGGCGACATCGACGCCGAACGCTACGCGCTCATCAAGCCCCTCGTCTGGTTCTGGCGCATGTTCGATCGCTCCCCCGTCGCCCTCAATCACTGGCTCGGTTTTCGCCTCCGCGCCATGCTCGGCAAGCACATCTTCAAAAGCATCGGCAACAATGTGAAGATCTACCACGGCGTCGAGTTCACCTTCGGCTACAACCTCACCCTCGAAGACGACGTCATCATCCACAACCACGTCCTTCTCGACGATCGCGGCGAACTGGTCATCCGCAAGGGCGCCTCCATCTCCGACTACGCCGCCGTCTTCTCCCACGCCCACGATCCCGTCGAAGCCTGCATCATCGAACATCGCCGCACCGAGGTCGGACCCAACGCCCGTGTCACCTACCGCTCTCTCGTCATGCCCGGCGTCCGCGTTGGAGAAGACTCCATGCTCGGCGCCCAGGCCGTCGCCACGCACAACCTCGAGCCGCACTCCATCGTCGGCGGCATTCCCGGCCGCAAAATCATGAACAAAAAAGATGCCCACCGCCTCGGCGAAAAAGACGGCCCCGGCCTCTGCTCCGAACTCCCACCCAACGACTGAGCCCGAGCAGGTTCGAGGATCGAGATGCTCGCCGTCTTTATCCCCGACGCCTCTTCGCCACCGCCTTAGCTACCGGCTACTGGCTACCGGCTACCGGCTGCATTGCTGATACCATCGAGTCGGCTTTCCGATGGATCAAACCCACATCATCATTGCCATCTTCGAGTTCGCTGTGCTCCTTTT
>Ga0182015_10003923_pt1 | contig 16325 bp, 10 predicted proteins | sample 712P3MmetaG_FD_120478 | JGI IMG/M metagenome (GOLD analysis project Ga0182015, IMG submission 120478) | Permafrost microbial communities from Stordalen Mire, Sweden - 712P3M metaG | ecosystem: Environmental > Terrestrial > Soil > Wetlands > Permafrost | place: Sweden: Stordalen | collected... | reverse complement strand
TCGGGTCTCCTCCCGGGCTTGCAAGCCCGAACGAGATCCACGGTATATGGTTCTCTCCTAGGGGGGCCAATTTAGATGATCGTTGGGGGGCCAAATTAGAGTATCGAAATCACGGTCGTCATTGACCGTGACAGAATTACTGCAGATTGCGTCAGGGGGTTCGGATTTCTCGCGAACCTGACGGACGATGAGAGGACACTCGCCCGCGACCAGTATCAGCGGGTTAAGGGTGCTCGTCGGGAGGGGGCGCCAGCTTGAGCCACCCCTGACGGGCGGCATCGTTTCCAGGGTCTATTTTCAAAAGGCGGTCGAGAATTTCGTAAGCGTGATCGAGATCCTCCACCATGAGATAGGCGCGCGCGAGGTCGAGGTAAGCCGGCCTATAAAATGGCTCGATTCGGATCGCTTCTTTATATAGGTCGATTGCTGCTTCAACTTGGCCCTGCTGGAGTCGAATGTCTGCCAACTTACTTCGAACCTCCGGCGATCTGGAACCGAGGTCGATGGCCCTTTGCAAAGCATCGGCTGCGCGCGCTCCCTCGCCCGGTTGCGTGACGGCGAGAATTAGCCCATAGGTAGCTTGAACCTCTGCGTCGTCCCGAAGCTCCCGCGCAGCTTGTTGGAGCGCTGCCAGGCCTTTTTGCCTGAGTATCGGATACTTTCCCGCCACTTGAGGATACGCAAGAGCCAGACTCCGCAAATCGGCTTTTGCATCTTCAAAGCCAAGTGGCCTGGGATCGTAGACAAGCTCGTCCGCGGGCGTCGGCAAAACCTGATCGCGGGCCTCGAGATTCTCCGAAGGATCCTTGAGAATCCGGTGATCTGTGGCAGCCGCATGGCTGATATTCTGCAGCTGCTTTTTTGGCATGTGGCACGTCACGCAACTGTCGGGCGGAGAAGTGGATTGTCTACTTGCAAGAGGCGCCCGGCAGGACTCGACCTTATGGCAAGTGAGGCATCGCTGGCGGAAGTCCAGTGCCGCCTCCGCCCCGCTCAACTCCACGTGCGGATCATGGCAGGTGATGCAACCGAGGCGGCCTTTGCTTGCGATCTCACACCGGCTCAGTCTTAGCTGTTCAAATTGATCCAGAGCGGTGAATCGGTCTCCCTTGACCTTTGCCGGAACGGAAAAAATGGCCACCACTTTGTCCAGCGGTGTTCCGGGCCGGAAGTCGAGACTGTTTTTCCCCGGCCGCAGGACCCGGGCGTCGCCCAGGAAGTGGCATTGCGCGCAGATATCGTCACGGATTTCCGGGGGCATTGTCGCCGGGTTAACAATGGAGTAGTCGATCGGAGTCTCAGGAGGAGAGCCCTCCTTGCGTTCCATGACATGGGTCGCGCCGGGACCATGACAACGCTCACAGCCAATGCTCAGAAATCGAAAGGGAGGTTGCTGAAAGTGGTTCGGTCTGTCCGCAACGAAGCTCGGTTGTCCAGTATGGCAGTCCACGCATAATTCGAGAGCCGGGCGCGTGAAGTCCCGGAACGTACCCGCTTCATATCCCGGAGAAAGATCCCATCCATTGATGCGCGTGTAGAAAGAAATCGGTGAGACGAAGAAGGCATCGCCCTGGCCGACCAGATAGCTCTTACCGACCTCGCCTGCACCCACAATATAGGCGATTTCATGAGTGTCGGAAAAAACCAGCTGGCCCTTGGCGTCGCGCTGCGATTCCTCGTGGTACATTTTGCCGTTGCGGCTGTAAACGCTATAGGTGCGGTCCAGGGTGCCGCTGGAGAAGGTAACGGGCTTTACCAAAGACTGTAGATCGTCCTGAGAGGGAATCGAAGTCGATTTACCCATCGCAGTTTGTTTGAAGTTTTTGTATTCAACGGAGTGGCACGATCCGCAAACCTGGTCGCCAACATACTCCACGCCAGTTTGCGTGTTCAGATAGTGGGCTTGCGCGGTTTTTTCGGCCCCCGGTCCCTGGGGCGCATCGTTTGCTGGAGCTCCGTGAGAAGCAAGTGTCAGGCAGATTACTGCCAGGACAAAGCTCCACAGTCTGCAAGAGTGATTTGAGCGCCGACGCAAGGATGTAAGCTTTGAGAGCTGGCAGGTTGCCAAATCCTTGTTCGAATCGGATCTCTTAATCTGACGCCAGACAGACACTGGTCACCGTGGTGCTACTCGCTTTGCGGCGCAAATTTTTGCGTGTTCTTTTGCATAATTCGCATCCGACTCCAGCCCAACTACTGTGATTTCAGCCTTCCAGGACTGCGGCCTTTCGGCTTTGCATAATCGGCAAACTCAGGAAATTTCACGCCTGAGTTCGTTTGGGCGACCGGAAGCATTTGTACTATCGAACAGCGCACTGATTTTATACACCACAAAGACGACCGTCTGCGCAAAGAATTTGAGAGATGGGCCGTTCTCACCTATACAAACAATCGTGCTGTCTGTTTGGAGTTAAGCGAGGGCAGCACGCGTACGAGAGCGACGTCGAGCTTCATGGGCTAGCGGAAAAAGAGCTTGTTTACCTTCATTGCGGTTCGGTTTCCGGCTGCGGAGATCCCATAATTAAGGCCTGGTCACGCTCCAGCGAGCTTCGACGAAGGTCTTGCGAGCGCGCCAACGCTTTCTGCGCGAGTTCAGCTTGCCCGAGCTTCCGATACGCCAAAAACAACTGATAATGGACATTGCCGTAATGGTCTAAAGGAGCTGCCTTCTCAAGCTTTGGGATGGCATTGGCAAACTGTCCCAGGCGCACGTACGCGGTCCCCAACAAGCCGTTGGCTTCAGCCAAATCGGGTTGAAGTCGCAAGGCGCGCTCTAGATACGACGCCGCCTTCTCGTTATCGCGCTTTTGCACGTACAGGCTCCCTAGAAGATAAAGCGCGTGCGTACGTGAGGGATCCAGCGCCAATGCTCTCTCCAGCTCGCGTTGCGCATCCTCGTCAGTATGATTGTTGAGGTAGAATTCCCCAAGCGCATCGTGAAGTGCTGACTCATTGGGACGCAAATGCAGGGCCACCTGATACTCTTTGACCGCGTCGTCGACATCCTGACGCAGGGCGTAGCCCTCGGCACGCAGCTGGTGAGTACGCCAGGAATCGGGAAAAGATTCCTGCAATCGCGCATACGCCTCAGCCCCCAGCGCTTGGTAAGTGCGCTCCAACCAATAGCTGGCCTCGGCATTTTCCTCGGCGGTGCCCTGCACTTGTGCTAACGCGTCAGCTGCAGCTTCGTATTGTTGCAAGGTGAAGTGCGTCTTTCCCAACAGCAGCCGCTCTGAATCGGTCAGATGTTTCTTCGTTTGCAGCGAATCTACGCAGCGAGAGTAGCGACGGGCTTTGCAGGGGTCCTGATCTGCGCGGGCTCCCGCGACAGCTTTCGGCGCCTGTTGCCACTGGGACAAGTCGGCCTGGAGCAATTTCCATTGGCGGTCTGAAAGAGTGCTTTCATTCGTAGCGGCGTATAGAGCCGCCAACAAAAAATGCTTGGCCGCTCCTTCCGGTTCGTCCTGCACGCGCGGTAGCGAAGCTTTTGCCCGCTCAGCAAGCTCGATGGACAGGAATTCCCGTTGCAGAACCAAAAATTCAGGAGAGATTTCCCAAACTTTTCCCAGCGACTGCAGCGCAGCTGTAGCTTGCCCCCTGGCCAACTGCAGATTCGCCAAACCGATCCATGCCAGCTCATTTCGCGAATCGAGCTGAAGTTCCAGGTGAAACTCTGTTTCGGCTTCTTCCAATCTCCCCGCATGCAGATAGGTTTGGCCTAGTGATGTATGCAAGCCGGACTGCTGGGGGTCAATGTCCAGCGCCTTCTTGTACTCGCGCACAGCGTCTTCCCAACGGCTGCGCTGAAATAGGAGATCGCCGAGAAAACGATGCCCCCAAGCCGACTCGCGGTACAAATGCGCTCCCCGATAGGCCAAACGAGCAGCCAGATCCAGGTACTCGTGTCCGAGTTTGAACCAAGCCTCGGACTTGTCGGAATCAAGCACGGCGATCTGGCGGAACTCCTCAGCCGCGCTTCGGAAGTTGTCCTGGCCCAGGTATGCCGAAGCCAAGGCCTGGCGGGCCTCATGGTTAGCGGGATCAAGCTTCAGCGCACGCTGCAGGAACGGAACTGCCTTTTGTGGCGAGTCTAATTTGAGGTAATCCATTCCGACGATTACCGTAGCCCCGAGCAGGTTCGGCCTTTCGCCCAGAGCCTTCGTCAGATGCCGTACCGCCAAGTCGTATTCCATCAGGCTCTGGTACGCCAGGCCCAGGTTCACCTGAGCCTCGACTAAGTCTGGATCAAGCGCCAGCACTTTCTTGAATTCTTCCGTCGCACGGACGAACTCCCCCTGTCTTAGCGCCGCCTGGCCAGCCCGGAAGGACACCTCGACTTGTTCCTCGGATGTCTGGCAAGTGGCGAATTTGGGAGCTGTCAACCAGAGGGTAAGAAGCAGGAAGGCAGCCGCTTTCGCCCAGCCGTTCGCTGGGTTGGTAAGATTGACACGGAAACTTAGGGTGAGGGGCGTCGAGCGGGGCTCTGTCCCTGCAATGTTCCCCATGGACCACATGGAAGATTGGCTTCTAACCCGAATATACCAGAGAAGAGAATGGTGTGCCCGGGCGGGCGTAGGGCCCGCCCGGGCATACCAAGGCTAGAAGGTCGTTCTCAAGCCAAACTGGATCAAGCGTGGAAGATTGTACTGGCTGGTTACTTGACCAAAGTTGGCACCTGTACAACAGCTGGTATTCGGCGGAGAGAATTGCGGGTGATTGAATCCATTGAAGAATTCCCCCCGGAATTCGAGCCCATATCTGTCGTCCGCACCAAACTTGGTGTTCTTGAAGACGGCGAAGTCAAAGTTCCTCGATCCGTCATCTCGTATGTTTGGCTCGGCACGCGGATCGTTGCCGTAGTTGTACACGCCGGGCGTGCCATTCGTGAATACGGAAGTATCAAACCAATGGGTTAGCCGCGTCTCCAGGGGACCGGAAGTCAGCGACGACGGGCCAGTTTTCGTCGGACGGGAACAGCCCACACCGGGAATGCCGGAGTTGCTGAGTGGGCCTGGGCAGCCACCGATGATGATCGGAAAACCCTTCTGGAAGGTGATGATGGTATTGACTCCCCATCCGCCGATTACCTTATTGCCAATTCCGTTCATGTTGCTGGCAAACTTCTTACCCCTCCCAAAGGGCAAATCCAGAACGGAACCGAGGACCAAACGCTGTGGAACGTCGAATCCATCCAGGCTTCGGAAGCTGCGGCGGTTATAGACGTCGAAGTCGTTCCAGCTTGGGGCGGCGGCCTCGAGCCAATTGATTTCCGAGTTGGTGTCATCGATGAGTTTGGCGACGGTGTAGCTGGCAAGCACGTTCGCGCCCGCAGCGAAGCGCTTCTCGACCTTCAGTTGCATGGAGTGGTAGATGGAGTCGCGGTTATCCGGCTCGGACAAACTAAAACCGTCTAGCTGCGGGTAAGGCAGGAGCAGCTGGCCTTCCTTTACCGTCGCATTGGTGCCCATGCCACCCGATTGCACCGGCCCGGTGCACCCAGTGCAATTCCCGGCGAACGGGTTAGGAACCGACGTCGTCAACGCCGTTATCGTAGCCGCGGCCGTCGGTCCTTGGGGCAAATACTGCGGCTGCAACTGGTTTAAGGTCTGGTCGTGCATGGGCAAATGTGTGCCCTTGGACCCGGCATAGGCTATGTCAACCAATGTATTGCCAGGGAACTGGCGTTGGATGTCGAGGTTCCACTGCTGCACGTAAGGCGGCGGAGTGTTACCGATGGGCGCTTCGTTGCCATTTCCTTGCACATCGATTAAGCCCTGGTTTCTCCCGAAGGGTGGAGTGATTCCGCCCTGGAAAGGATTGGACAATGTAGCACGCGGGGTAACTCCATCCGGCAGGGTTGTGAGAAATGGCGTGACGAAGGAGTTGATGAAAAGGTTATGCGGCGCATCATTCCAGCGGATATCAACCGGCAGGAAAAACATCCCATAACCAGATCGGATGACCGTGTTTCGATCTAGCTGATAGGAGATCCCGAGACGCGGGCTGATGTTCTTCCAGGAGGGAAAAGCGCTGCGACTCGGATGCAGACTGGAATCTACCAGGTCAAAGCGACCCTTTAGATTGGCAAACGTTTGCCCTGTCGCCGGGTTTACTGTACTCGCCAACGCAGGATCGAGCGCCAATAGTGGACTGGTCTCGGTCGGGTTCACAGCTACGATGCGGTTGTAACGCTCAGTCCAATCTCCCTGCAGGTCGAAACGAGCTCCAAGATTCAGAGTGAGCTTCCGGGTGGCCTGGAAGGTGTCTCCCGCATAAATCGCGCCGTACTTAACTTCGTCGGCTGTCCGGGCGGGTTCGGTCACGCTGCCATCGTTAGCGGTACTCCCATAGCCGAGCAGGTAGGAAGCAAACCCATTCCCCCCCTGTTGGACGGTGCCCCCGGAAGTGCCGATGCCAGATTGAGGGTTGCCTGCGGTCATAGCTGCATCGAAGAAGAGCAAGCCCGCAGGGTCGTTGCTCTGATAGTAGTCGTTGCGGAGCATGCGAAATTCTCCGCCAAATTTGAAGTTGTGCTTTCCCATAATTCTGGAAAGCATGGGCGTGAAGCTCAGAGTGTCGTCCCAGGCGCCGATGCCGCTGCCGGTTCCTTGAGCGCACCAACCACCGCCCCACCGGTCGTCCCCAGGAGTCTCGGAAATGCACACCTGCGGGATGTGAGTATAGGTCATCTCGGGGGCTAACGCCGCCCAGTTTGGACCAAACTTCGCCATGTTGATGCCTTCGCTCAGCGGCGTGCGCAGGTAGATATACCGCGTGTAGCCCAGATGTAAATCCAAAACGGTCTTCGGTGAAATCGCGATGGTGTCACTCAGTGAAACCTGTTGGGCGGTGGTGTTTTCGGTGCAGCGGTCTGTGCAGATGTCGTTAAACGGACTGTCGGGAAGCGACAGAATGTGGGAATGTGTGTACCGTCCGAAAATTCTCTGCCTGGCACTCAGGTTAAAGTCAACCCGCCCGTTGTATTGGTCGACGTCGCCGCCGGTGCTGTAGCTCTCCACAAAGTTCCCGTTGGGATTGCCCGTTTGGTTGGGCAGCGGCATGTAGGACAGAAGCACCTGGGCAGTCGGGTCGATTCGGCCAGCCGGAATCACGTTTCCCGTGAAAGCCGTTCTGCAAACCACCGTTTGGGAAACGCAGCCAGTACTGGTCATTGGATCGTAAATAGTAAACGGCTGGGCGGTGCCGGTGGTCCCTACTTGTGAAAAGTCGCCCGTGCGCTCAGCTGCGTCAGGAACCCACGACGTGAAGATACTTCCCTTGCGCTGGCGAAATCCCTCATAACTGCCAAAGAAGAACAGCTTGTCACGGATAATGCGCCCTCCCGCGTTCCCGCCGAACTGATTTTGCGTAAACGGCGGACGAGCGATATTGGCTTGATTGGCGAAGAAGTCGTTTGCATTCAGCACCTTATTGCGCAAGAACTCGTACAACGAACCATGCAAGGTATTCCCGCCCGATTTGGTCGAGAGGTTGATGACTCCGCCGGCAAATCGCCCATACTCGGGACCGAGATTGTTGGTTTGGACTTTGAATTCCGAGATGGCATCTTGCGTTGGGATCACGGTGACGACGTTCAGGTACGCTCCATTGGTGGGAACGCCGTCGATCAGGATCTGGCTTTGCCCGGCCTGGCCTCCGCCAATCTGAAAATCTCCCATAGCGAACGGATTAGCGCCGACTGGATTGCCGCCCGATGAATTGCCAGCCGAGGGCTGGCCTTGTGGCACCACCCCGGGAACCATGGCCACCATCGCCAGGGGGTTGCGGCCGTTCAGGGGCAGCTCCGTGACTGTTCGCCCTTCGACCACTTGTCCCAGTGAGTTCGTCTCCGGCTGGAGCAAAGGCGTCTCCGAGGTGACTTCGACCGTCTCGCTTTGCGCGCCGATGGGCAGCGCGATATCCACTCTCAATCCGGCTTCGATCTCAACGTCGATGGGCTCGCGCACAAACCTCTTAAAGCCGGCTTTCTCGCCCTCGATCTTGTAGCGGCCGGGCAAGAGATTGACGAATGTGTAGTTGCCGGAGGCATTCGTTTGTATGCTGCGCTTTTCCCCGTTATCCAGATTCGTTAAGGTGACCGCAGCGTCACTAATCACAGCCCCGCTGGCATCCGTGACCGTTCCGGTAATAGTCCCGTACACGTTCTGGCCCCACACGGCAGAAGGTGTAAGAGTCAGAAGGACAGTCGCTGCGAGCAATGCCAGCCCAAAGTTCCTGAGATTTGTCATTAATTCCTCCCCCAAGCAGTCATCTAACGTCACGAAATGTGCCGCTAACGTCACGAAATGTGCCGCACGGATAAGCCACTCGCGCGACCAGGCATTTCCCTTTACGGGACGATCCAACAGGTCTAGACAGGGGCAACCTGTTGGATCACTCATGTAGACATAACTCGGTACCACTGTTCGGTCCCCACTGTCAAGAACAATTTCGTTATTCTTGTGAGAAGGATCGGAAAAACAAATATTAACGGGTTGCCTACCGATAGGCGTTCAGCCTTGGGTGCGCCTCCGCAGTCGCACATTGCTGAATTTGCGTCTGCGGCAACACGGCAATCGGGCATTTACCGATTCGGTACGCGCTGCAGGGAAGATTCTATGAATCGCTTAGGCTTTGGCCCAGCCGCGGTTCGGTACGGGACCCACACCTTCCTTGAAGGTGATGAGCCGATTGGCAGCGATTTGCTTAAAAGCTTCGTGCAGGCCATTTGGCCAATACACGTCAATGTCCGCCGAAGTGGAGTTGCCGAGACCGAAATGCAAGCGAGAGTCGCTGCACGAGTAAAAGCTGGATTGACTTAAGACCGCCTGCGCCTGTGTCTTGCCTGCATAATGTACAAGCACTCGAGCTCCGACGGCGCTTCGATTGGACTTAACCCCTTCCAATTTCACTTTAATCCAGTTGGCCTTGCCGCTGAGGTCATTGCGTAACAGCGACGGGGGCTCGTTGAGATTGACGATCAGTATGTCGATGTCCCCATCATTGTCAAAGTCTCCAAAAGCGCACCCCCGGCTGCAGTGTGAGGCGGCGATAGCCGGACCAGCCTCTTGGATGAGTTCTTCGAACACACCTTTGCCCAGGTTCCTAAAAACCACCCGCGGTGTTTTATTAGGGTATTGCGGCAATGTTCGTTCTACTTGAGGGTAAACATGGCCGGTAACCATGAAGAGGTCTGGAAGACCGTCGTTGTCGAGGTCGACGATGCCTGCTCCCCAGCAAACGTAGCGAGTTTCGACGCCCAGGCGCGAGGACCCAGTAGCGTCCTCGAAATTCGCTTTGCCGTCGTTGTGATAAAGGATGTTGGCGTCGTCCGCGAAGTGCGTCTTGAATATGTCGAGATGTCCATCTAAAGCATAATCGCCAATGCCGACGCCCATACCGGCCTGCTCCATGCCGTCATCGCTGAGGGCAGCCCCGCGCAGTACTCCTTCTTCACGAAACGTTCCATCTCGATTGTTCATGAATAACAAACTGGGAGTAGAGTCGCAGGCAACGTAGATGTCCTGCCATCCGTCTTCATCAAAATCCGCCGCCACGACGGTCATGCCGTAGGTAGCGGGGGAATGGCTGATGCCGGCGCGTTGAGTTACATCAGTGAACGTTCCATCACCGTTGTTTCGATAAAGGGAGTTCTTGCCCGTGCCTAATCCACGCGGCCCGCATTCCACTGGAATTCCTTTCCATCTGCAATTCGCGTTTTCGCCCGGAGCAGCGGCATTTTCAAAGGAAAAGTGCACATAGTTGGAAACGAAGAGATCCAGATGTCCGTCGCGATCGTAATCTACGAAGCTGCAGCCGGCCCCAAACCTATGCTGATCGCTCAACAGTCCCGCCGGCTTCGTCACATCGGTGAAAGTTCCATCCCCGTTGTTGCGGTAAAGCACGTTCTGCCCGAAAGTGGTGCAAAAGATATCGTCAAAGCCATCGTTGTTGTAGTCTCCGATGCAGACTCCACAGGCCCATCCGAGCGAATGCAACCCTGCTTTTTCTGTGACATCTGTAAAGGTTCCGTCGCGGTTGTTTTTGTAGAGCCGATTCGTGGTGCCGTCGGGAGCGCCTCCCAGCCGCGTCCCCGACAGCATAAACACATCGATCCACCCATCGTTATCGTAATCAATGAAAGCGCAGCCGCATCCAGTGGACTCTACGATGTACTTTTTGTTTTCCGTGTCACCATAGATCACTGGCTCGTGCAGACCCGCGACAGCAGCGACGTCCACAAAATGGGCGTTGAAGGGACGTCCGGAAGCCGCGGGTCTGGGCAAAGGCGTGGCGGTGTGGGTCGAAATACCCTGCGCTCGCAACCGGTTAGCGCGCATAAAGAGCGCGACTCCCACGCCAAGTTGGACGAACCTGCGACGGCTGAAATTCATGGCACTAAAGACCCCAAGAGTCTAAGTGGGCGAATCGCTGATGTTATCACGAGCGATCGAAGGCTAAACCAGCGACTGGCGCGGCAGCCGCTTGGGGAGGGCGGTTCGTATCTGAACTCTTTAGGGCTCACTTTGAAGCGCCGCCTGAACAATGTTGCACAGTACGGACTCGAAGAGAAACCGGAAGCGAAAGCAACTCAGTAACGCTCACCGAACGACCTCTTGCAGCAGTTTTACCGCAAAGTCAAGCCTGCGATGATTCAAGTAGTGCATGGCTGCCATGTTGGTCAACTGGCGAACGTAATGCACAAACTGTGTCATCTTCAACCCACAGTCTGCGGCCATCATTTCAACAGTCCACGCGGAGGCCAGATTGTCCCGATGAGCGACCAAGTCATCCAGGAACAACTGAACAGTTCGGCGCGAACCGGCGAGGGAAGGATCAACATGAATGTGGTGGCTGCGAAGCAGATCCAACATCAGAAGCAACAGTTCGTTGATCTTGACGGCTCGCTAATGCAAGCAGAAGAAAGTGGCACTCTCACGGGAGTGTTCGGGCAATTGATAATATGATCTGAGCCATCACGGAGGGGCCTGCCGCTCCCCAGTGCTTCGGGGTATCTGCCCGTTTATTCGGAGGACCCATGTTCACTGCAACTGCCAATTTAATTCTCCCGAGCACCACCACCGGGTCTTTTCCACGTCCACGTTGGTATGACGTTAGCATGTGGGGTCGCCCCCTCGATACCTGCATGCAGGACGTTCGCTTCCGCGAGAAATTTCAGGATGCCTTGGCGGTGGTGATCAGCGACCAGGAGCGCGCCGGCCTCGATATCGTTTCCCACGGGGACTTCCACGTAGATGAAGACCTCGCGGGGCGTGCCTGGCATCACTATCCTCTGCAGCGCTGGGCCGGCTTCGAAGGAGATTACCTCCAACCCGAGGAGACCACGGCGCCCTGGCTGCACTATCCGCCGGGCACGCTGCTAAACGAAATCTACACGGGGTGGCGTTGGCCGCACGTCGTCGACAAAATCGAACATCGCCCCCTGGACTACCCTAAAGTGTGGCGCATCGCGCAGGGAAAGACGCGGAAGCCTCTCAAGTTCGGAACCTGTTGCTCACAAGTGATGGCCCTCTTTTTGGACATCCACACCCCAAAATACAAAGACAAGCGGCAAGTCATTTGGGACATGGCCGAAGCCATGAACAAGGAGTTATTGTTGCTCCGCGATGCGGGTTGCAGGTGCATCCAGATCGAGGAGCCCACCTTCCATTTCATGGCCAACACGTACGGGAAGGACCACGAAGAAGTAAAGTTCATGATTGAAGCCTTCAATCGGGAAGTACAAGGGCTGGACGACGTGGAATTGTGGATACACACATGTTGGGGAAATCCCAATATGCAGCGGGTCATGGAGAACACCAGCTATGCGAACTCCATCGAAATCTACTTGGAGCGCTGCCGTGGCGACGTCTGGACTCTCGAGATGAAAGACCGTTACCAGGCGGACCTTGAGCTGTTCGAACCTTTTAAGCACGATCTCAAGAAAAAGATCTGCATCGGCGCCGTGAGTCACCGCGCGCTTCAAGCCGACCGCCCCGAAGACGTGGCGGCGGAAATCCGCAAGGCGCTGAAATATATTCCGGCCGAAAAGTTGATTATCTCGAATGACTGCGGCTTCGGGCGTCAGGGCTGCAATCGCGAGATCGCCTTTTACAAGGCGAGCGCCCTTGCACAAGGTTGCAATATCGTACGTCGTGAATTCGGATTCCCGACTACGTACGTCCCCGCCGCCGACCCGAAGCTTCAAATCGATGTGGTTCCTGGCCGGTAGGGAATCTCCTGCCAGCTCGCCGGTTTCGGCCAGCCCATTCCTAATAGGAGGTTGGAATCGCAGAAAAGAGTGTTCACCTGGCTCCTCAGGAGAATCGTGAAAAAAGAACGCAGGATTTCGACACGAGCGCAGATCTATCTTTCCGGTTATCGAACTCATGGGGGGACAGGCTGGCAAACTTCCGATTCGAGCACCATCGCTTGCGATTACCCTTCGTCCTGAGTAGTATGCGCACTGATTGGTCAAGAACTCGCTCGAGGTGTTCCATGCCAACGAATAGCCTTTCGAGACGAACCTTCCTCACTTTCACTGCGGTGCTGCCTTGGGCCTGGCGCGCAGCGGCAGCGGCTACGATTCCCGTCGGATTGGAGATGTATTCTGTCCGCGACGAGCTTGCGAAAGATCCTCAGGGAACCGTCCGCGCCGTGGCAGCGATGGGTTATCAGGGGCTTGAGTTCTATGCACCTTACATGGACTGGACTCCGGCTCAAGTGCAGGAGATGAAGGCGCTGATGGACGGCCTGGGCATCCGGTGTTTCTCGACTCACAACAGTGAGAGCTATTTCCGGAACGATACCATGCAAAGAGCAATCGACTTCAACCACGTCCTCGGAAGCCGGTACATGGTCATGGCCAGTTCGCAACCGGGATCAGGCCTCGACGGCTGGAAAAAGATCGCCGAGGAACTGAATGTAGCTGCCGACCAATTGGAGCGTGTCGGATTGAAAGCTGGGTACCACAACCACCAGCCGGAGTTCACACCCGTGAACGGCGTGCGGCCGATCGAGATTCTTGCCAAAGAGACGAAGCCGTCGATCATGCTACAGCTCGATGTGGGAACGTGTCTGCAAACGGGATCCGACCCTGTGGCCTGGATCAAGGCCAATCCTGGACGGATACGGTCATTGCATTTGAAAGAGTGGTCCCCCGACCCAGGCAAAGGATATTCGGTCCTCTTCGGGGAAGGAGTCGCGAATTGGAAGGGCATTTTGAGCGCGGCCAAGGAGGTCGGCGGCGCCGAATATTTCCTGATCGAGCAGCAAGGGAGTCGCTTCCCGCAACTGGAAACCGCCAAGAAATGTTTGGAGGCATACCGCGCGAAGAGCTTCTAACCCTGCCGCACAAGCCACAAGGAGTCTTGCAATGGGTTGTGAGCGCTATTGCCTGTTGGCGTCAGCTATCCAGACTCCTCGCCCTTCGTAGCGTTTCCGTGGTGGACTATTTCCGGATAGCCCATAATCTGGGAATCATCGTCAAGTTGATGACGTGGTACGCTCCGGCTCGTAAACCTCCGCTAGATAACCGACTGTCGAACCACTCAAGGGACTCGGAGTGACCAGCGGTGTCTAAGTTAACTAACGGCACGCACTTGAAGTCGCGTGATTCGCTTCTTCGCCAATTATCGATCTAGGGAGCGAATCGGCTGAGTTTTCTAGCGGTGAGGATCGAACTCAAGCTTCACGATTAGGGTCTGTTTGGCTTTGGCCGGAGCGTATTTCCACTGCTTGATTGCTCTCATGGCCGTCTGGCCAAGAATTGGATTTCCGCCGATCAGTTGGGTGCTCTCAACGGTGCCATTTGGAGCAACGATTGCCTCGACCCGCACGGTCCCGCCTATGTAAAGGCGCTTCAGAGTATCGGGATACTCGGGCTCGATTTGAGTGATCACGGTTCGATCTCCTGCGATCTGTGCGTGCAGCGGTAAGGCTAATAGCGCCATCATCAATGTGGGGACAGAAAGCACCCTCAGGGATCGACGCAGCACACGACCCCGGCCTCGCCAGCGCTGCACAAGTTCTTGCATCAGAACGGCTCTCCCTTGTGAGCAGGATTACGGCAGCTCCACGCTCAATTTGTAAACTTCTTGCGTACTCCGGTCGCGCACAAACATCCACGAGCCGTCCGGAGTTCGGCCGCTCCACGGGCCGAATGCGCCCACGTAGCGCTCGATCCTCCCCAACACGAAAACGCGCTCGGAATTCTTTTCGCCCACCTTGACTCTTCGGATCGACTCGTCGTTGTTCACAAAATCGTCGAAGAAAATATATTTGCCGTCTGCGGACCAAACGGGATAGTTCACGGAACCAGCAGCCGTTATCAGCCAATCTGACCACTGCTGGCTCTTGAAGTCGAACAACTTCAGTACCGTATTGTCACGGGAAAGTGCGGCAATGTATCTTCCATCGGGCGACCAGCGGGGGCTGAATAGCCCTTCAGACCCAGGAACGGCCACAGCTTTGTGGGTTTTCAGATCGAGAACTTGGATACTGAGCTGTTCCGCATCGTGGGCAAAATCTCCGAACATGATCCGAGTGCCATCCGGCGACCAATTTACGTCGATTTGGCTGCCACTGTCCGGCAGAATTTCATGAGAAGTTCCACCGTCTGCAGGAATTATAGAAATCTTACCCAGCTTTCCGGGTTGCATGCTGACGTAACCGATCTGCTTTCCGTCAGGAGACCAACGAGGCAAAGCGGCAAGCTCAGGTGCCGCCGTCAACTGGAGGCGCTGCGTGCCGTCGGCGTGGGATCGCCACAAGGTGCCTTCTGGAAGTGCCACATAAGTCACCCACTTCCCATCTGACGAAAAGTCCACATCCGTCGCCGAAATTCCGCCAGCCACGGGGACGAACTGCTTCGTAGCTAAGTCGTATTTCACGACCTCGCCTACCGGCCGAACACCGATCGCCCAGATATTCTTGTTATCGCGGGAGGGCGAAGCGCTCCCGAATGACATCGGGCCGCCCGTCAACGCAACCGGAATAGACGCGTGCTCATGGCTGCTACGTCCAGGGTCGGACAAAACCCAGAGCGAGGTGATCGTAGTGTCCGTATACAGAACCTTCTGAGTTACCTGGAAAATGTAGTAGCGGCCGTCGGCTGACCAACTGCCGCAGCAAGCCATTGACGCGAACTGCCAATCCGCAAGCAGAGCATGTGGACTCGATCCGTCTCGACCAATCTCCCACAGCGTGGTCGTATTCTGATCATTGTCACTGAGTGTAAAGCGGATCCGTTGACCGTCCGGTGAGAACCGGGGCGCAAACACCGATCCATTCGCCGTGAACAGTTCCCTCACTTGCTTTCCTGTTGAACTAGCGAGGAAGAGAATCGAGCCTTTGCTAAGAACAATTTGCTTGCCGTCGATAGACCAGGCTGCGTCGCGGCCGGTAAGATCGCCAACTCTTTCTGGCGATCCCGCAGCTACCGGCAGGCTCCAGAATTCGTTGTCGCCCGGTCCGGCTTGGATCGCCGAAACCAACAACCTCGTGCCATCGGGCGAGAGGTCAAGCACTCGCACTTTCGCGAAAGGGCTTGCGATCACGGATCGATCCGGGCCTTTCAACGATAGCTTCGTGATCACCTGCGTCGCCGGCTCTTCAGTTAGATAAAGGTGGCTGTCGTCCGTCAGTAAATTGACCTTGCTGATCCCGTCATGGGTAGCCTGTGTGACCGAAACCACCTTTGGCGATGAAAGTGGCAAGTCACTCCCGCGTGCAACCACCGCCGTGGCAGCTACTGCCAGGAGCACCACAGTCGAAAAAAGGAAAGGTAACTTGGACGCGCTGGCCTTCTCAGACGCGGTTCTCATGATGCTCATGCTACGCTCCGACAAATCTATGGAGAACAGGAATAACCAGCTGCCGATTACTGCGGTAACGTTTCGGCACATGCAACGCGACAGCTTTATCTGGCGGCCCGCCTCACACGGGGCAGGTGGCGGAATATCGCCATAGCACTTTTGACCGAATCGTGTGCGCAAACGACCCGGTTTCGTTCAATTTTCTTGGGTTTCAACGGCTTGACTCCTGATTCCACATAATGCCCGTCGCCCGACTGTTTCCGGGCCAAGATCGACGCTTCCGTGAGAAAGACTCTGGAAACCAAGCCGCAACTGGTTAACGCGCAGGTCGGACAACATGTCCAGACTCGGAACGATCATCCGCGCAGAGATCAGGACGCGTGCACCCCAAGTCCACTACGTGCTGCCGCGCCGATCGACGCCAGACTTCCACTTTGGCCAAAACCTCTTTTCGAAATCGTTCCAGCGTTGTTGCAGGGTTGATCCGCTGCAGCGATCGAGACCATCGGC
>Ga0182015_10003922_pt1 | contig 16335 bp, 7 predicted proteins | sample 712P3MmetaG_FD_120478 | JGI IMG/M metagenome (GOLD analysis project Ga0182015, IMG submission 120478) | Permafrost microbial communities from Stordalen Mire, Sweden - 712P3M metaG | ecosystem: Environmental > Terrestrial > Soil > Wetlands > Permafrost | place: Sweden: Stordalen | collected... | reverse complement strand
GTGGAGATCGCCGCGCACGGATCGCCGGTCATCCTGGACATGCTGGTGCGGGTAGCGCTCCGCGGGGGCGCGCGCCTGGCGCGCCCCGGGGAGTTTACCGAGCGCGCATTTCTGGCGGGGCGTGTGGATCTTACCCAGGCGGAAGCGGTGCGGGACCTGATCGAAGCGCAGACCCTCTACCAGGCGCGCATCGCGGCGGAGCAGATGGGCGGAGCGCTCTCGCGGCGCGTGCAGCCGGCGAAGCAAAACCTGGTTGAGTTGATCGCCCTGTTGGAGGCGGGCATCGATTTCGCCGAAGACGACGTGGAAGTGACGCCGGACGAGGAAATTGTCACTCGCATCGATACAATTGCCGGCGAGCTGGGTGAGCTGGCGCGGTCCTTTGAGCATGGGAGGATGGTGCACGCCGGGTTGCGCCTGGCAATTGTCGGGCGGCCCAACGTCGGAAAATCGTCTCTGTTCAACCGCCTGCTGGAGCGGGAGCGGGCGATCGTGACCGCCACGCCGGGAACCACGCGCGACCTGGTGACGGATCGGCTGTCGCTGGGCGGTATTCCCGTGGAGTTGGTGGATACGGCGGGCCTGCGCGAGGCAAAGGATGAGGCCGAGGCCATCGGCGTCCGCAAAACGCGCGAGATGCTGGCCGATGCGGATGTGGTGATGGTCGTCCTCGACGCTTCGGTTCCGCTGCGCGACGACGAAGGGGAGCTAATCGCGTCGCTGGCGGGGCGGCGCGCGCTGGTGGTGCGCAACAAGTCCGATCTGAACGCTGGCGCCGACGTTCCACCCGATCTGCCGCTGTTGTCCGTGACGACGTCGGCGCTGACCGGGGAAGGGATGCCGGCATTGCGCGATGCGCTGGCGGAGTTAGTGCGGAATCCGGCGGGCGAGAGCGAGTCCGGCATCCTCACCAGCCTGCGTCATTTTGAGGCGGTGAACGGAGCGGTAACGGCGCTCGGCGCGGCGCGAGAAGCCGTCGGCAAAAAGATTCCCCATGAGATGCTGCTGCTGGACCTGTACGGTGCACTGCGCCAGCTCGACAGCCTCACGGGAGAGACGACGGCAGAAGATATTCTGAACCGGATATTCTCAACCTTCTGCATCGGAAAGTAGATTGAGGCCCAAATTCCGCCCGAGGGCGCAAGTGGTTTCAGGGAGACCCATGAAAGAAGTTCGTATTCGCAGGAAGCTGATCGTCGCGAGCCTGGCAGCCCTGGTAGGCGCGGGATGCTGGGGCGATCTTCGCGCGCAGGACCAAGCGCCCAGCGCAAAACAAAAGGTTATCTTCGATACCGACATCGGCGACGACATCGACGATGCGTTTGCACTGGCCCTGGCGGTCTCCAGTCCGAAGCTTGAAGTGATCGGTGTGACGACAGCGTGGGGCAACACGGATCTGCGCGCGCGGCTGGCGGAGCGACTCCTCAAAGCGATGGGGCATGGAGAGATTCCCGTCGCAGCGGGACCCAAGACCCAGGCCTCATCGAACTTTACCCAGGCGCGCTGGGCGGAGGGCGAGCCGGAAAAGCGCTGGCCGGATGCTACCGCTTTCACACTCGACGCGATCCGGCGCAATCCGGGTGAGATTACGCTGATCGCCGTATCGCCTTTCAGCAACGTTGGCGCGCTCATCGATCGGGATGCCGCGACGTTTCGCAAGCTAAAGAAGGTTGTGCTGATGGGAGGATCGATCCACCGCCGTTACGGCGACCTTGGCTATCTGCCGGATCGCGGACCCGAACCGGAATACAACATCGTGATGGACCTCGCTTCGTCGCGAAAGCTGTTTGCCTCGGGCGTTCCCATCGACATGATGCCGCTCGACTCCACGCAACTGAAGCTCGATGAAACGATGCGCGACACGCTTTTCAGCCAGGCAACGCCAACCACCGACGCCCTGCTGTCGCTCTATGCGGAATGGAGCGCGTCGACCGGCAACGCGACGCCGACGCTGTTCGACGCGATGGCTGTGGCGGTCGCGATCGATCCCGCGCTGTGCCCGACCCAGCCCATGCACATCGAGATCGACGACGAGGGTTTCACCCGGCCCGGGGAAGGCCAGCCGAACGCGCAGGTCTGCCTCGATTCGGATTCGGACCGCTTCTTCCACTTCTATATTCCATCGATCCTCAATTCGGAAAGACACTGAGATCAGACCGAATGACGGCGGAGACAGTGCGAGACCGATTTGATCTGAGCGGGCGTGTCGCGCTGGTCATCGGGGGAACCTCTGGCATTGGCCGCGCGATTGCCCTCGGGCTGGCCGATGCTGGAGCGGATGTGGTGGCCAGCTCGCGCAGGACCCGCGAAGTCGCCGAAGTCGCGCAAGAGATTCGCGAGCGAGGGCGGCGTTCGCTGGAGATCGCTTCGGATGTTCTGGAGCGCAGCACCCTCGAGCACCTGCACGCGGAAACCGTCGCCGCGTTCGGCAAGGTCGATATTCTGGTAAATGCGGCGGGGACCACCAAGCGCCTGCCCACACTCGAATTTCCCGAGCCGGCCTGGCGCGCGATTCTGCAGACGAATCTCACCGGGACATTTCGCGCCTGCCAGATTGTGGCGCCCGGCATGGTGCGGCAGGGTTGGGGACGGATCATCAACATCGCATCGCTGGCCACGTTTGTCGCATTTTACGAAGTCGCGCCGTACGGCGTGAGCAAAGCAGGCGTGGGCGCCCTGACAAAATCGCTGGCTGTAGAACTGGCGCGGCATGGAGTGTGCGTGAACGCGATTGCGCCGGGATTTTTCCCAACCGAATTGAACGAAATGCTGCTTGAGAACACCCCGCGCGGCCGCGAGGTCCTGATGCGCACCCCGATGCAACGTTATGGTCGCCTGGAGGAACTGGTCGGCACCGCTGTTTTTCTGGCATCCGAGAGCGCCTCCTTTATTACTGGCCAGATTGTGGTGGTGGATGGGGGATTTCTCGCCAGCGGCGTGAACCAATAGGGGCAGCGGACGCTGCCGGGGCCCGCATTCCGCCAGTTGGGCGGCCTCGCCAACCAGGATTTTCGGGAGACCGAAAGCCCCGCCGATTCCCTCCTGGCGGCAGGGGTTTCCCAGTGTAGAGTTGTAGTTTGCTCCGCGGCCTCAGCCGCGGAACCTGACGACGCAGGGAGGAATCAACAGTGCTGGGGCCGCAGACAGAGGCGCCGGGACCAACCGCCGCGGGCACCCACAGGAACGTGCGCGGCATGCGCCATGTGGACCTGACGGATGTTCAGCTGGCTTCCAGTGAGACAGCAAGGCGCATCAATCGCGATATCGTGCTGGAGCTGATCAGGACCAGCCAGCCGATTTCGCGCGCCGACCTGGCGCGGCGCTCGGGGTTGCAGCGCAGCACGGTTTCGCAGATCGTCGAGCAGCTCATTCGCGAAAAGTGGGTGCGGGAGGGCTCCATCGCTTCGGCGCCGCGCGGCCGCCGGCCCACCATGATTGGCCTGAATGAGGATATGGTTGCGATCGCGGTGGATATTCATCCGCGCCAGGCCATCGTGGCCGTGGTCGATCTGAACGGACGCCTGCTCTCGCGGGCTCTGGTGCCGCTCACTTCCGATCCAGGGGCGTCGACGCGGCTGATCATCGAGTGCATGCAGCGCATGCGTCGCACCGTGCCGAAAAAATCGACCGAAGGGATCGGCATCAGCCTGCCCGGACGTGTTGATCCGGCCACCCAGCGGCTGACCTTCGCTCCCAACCTGCACTGGCCCGACTTCGATCTGAAGAAAGTCATCGAGACCAGGATGGGGCTGCCGGTCAAGATGGAGAACGCCGCAACCGCGTGCCTGCTGGCGGAGCTGACTTTTGCGCGCATGGATGGGGTGCGCGATGCGGTGCTGGTCACCGTCTCCGAAGGCGTGGGAACCGGTGTCTTCGCGAACGGCCAGTTGATCTCCGGCCTCCACGGCATGGCCGGCGAGTTCGGACATATTCCCATCGATCCGGAGGGACCACGCTGCGCGTGTGGTCAGAACGGATGCTGGGAGACATTCGCGTCCTGCCGCGCTGCGTTGCGTTATTTCCGTGAGCTGCAGCCCAAAGGGCGAACCGTCACTTTCCACGAGCTGCTGAATCTGGCGGAGGAAGGCAATTCGCCTGCGGCGCAGGCGCTGGCGAAGCAGGCAATGTGGATCGGACGCGGACTGCGGATGATCATCGCGGCGCTTTCGCCCAGCACCATCCTGATCGCCGGCGATGTCACCTCGGCGTGGCACCGCTTCGGTCCCGTGATTGAGAAGGAAGCGGCGAAGCTCACCCTGGCCGGGAACCCGCCGCTGATCCGGCCGACGCATGAGAGCGAGATTGCTCGGCTGCGGGGTGCCGCGGCTCTGGTCTTTCAGCGCGGCCTGGCGCTCGAGCAAACGCCGCAGGGTGTGCCGCCGGAAGAAGACGGGCACGATGCGCTGCAGGCCCAGACCGCCTAACCTCCGTCTGATCCCGCCGATTCGTTGGTCCGCGAAAACTGGTCAACCGAAGGGTTGGGACCGTCGTCAATCTCAGGCTGGAACGGACTCACGCTCGTCCCAAAGGCTGAAAACCGCCGCTCAAAAGCCTTGACAACATTGCAAACGCGCTCCTATAGTTCGGGACGCATATTAAACCGATGAGCGTGCCCTGCTCAACGGAGGGAGTCTCCTGCAGGCCTGCAAACCGAAGAAACTGGCCTGGCGGTCGAACTTCCTGCAATCAGCCGCAGTAAAGAGCTGGGGATTGATTTGGGGCATGGACAATCGGTTCACTTTTGGGGAGGAACGTATGTCGGGGAGGCCAAAAATGCAACTCAGAACAGAGTGGTTGACGACGCGGAGATGGCTGCTGCCCATCCTGCTGCTGGCGGTACTGCTGATGACGGCTACAGTCAGAGGTCAGGTGCTCTACGGGACACTGACCGGAACGGTGACGGACAAGACCGGCGCGGTCGTGCCGAAGCTGACGGTCACCCTGACCAACCAGGCGACCGGCGAAATACGAACAGAAATCACCAGCGGCGTGGGTGAGTACCGCTTTGGCGACGTGCTGCCCGGCGCCTACACGGTGTCTGTGGGGCGCTCCGGCAACTTTGGCGCCTTCAGCGAGAACGGCGTTGTGGTTGAACTCAACCGCGAAGTGCGCATCGATATCGTGCTGCAGCCGGCCAGCGTGAATCAAACCATCAGCGTCAACGACACGGCGCCGACTCTCCAGACCGAAACCGCGGACGTCAACAGCGAAATTACGGAAACGCAGTTGTCGCAGCTCCCGCTCACTTCCTCGGCGGGCCGCAGCTTCCAGGCGCTGTACACCATCATTCCCGGCGCGGCCGACGTGCAGGAGAAAAACTCAACCGCGTCCAATCCGTCTCGTGCCATGTCGGTCAACGTCAACGGCATGAACTATAACGGCAACACGACGCGCATCGACGGCGCCATGAACTATTACGGCTGGCTGCCTTACCTGATTGCGTATGTCCCGCCGGCCGAGTCCATCGCGACCGTCAACCTCGACACCAACTCCTTCAATGCCGAGCAGGGACTCGCTGGGGGAGCCTCGATTAACGTCACCACCAAGAGCGGCAGTCATGATTTCCATGGCACCGCGTGGGAATTCTACCAGGACGCCGGTCTCAACGCGCGTCCCTACACGGCGACGCCCCAGTCTTCCCCGACCATTCCCAAGAATGTTTTCAATCAGTTTGGCTTCAACATTGGCGGCCCCGTCTACATTCCCAAAATTCTCACCGGAAAACAGAAGCTCTTCTTCTTTGACAATTTCGAGCGCACCACGCGCCGGCAGCTGATCTCCGGAACTCTGACCGTTCCCGACGCCAACATGATCGCCGGCAATTTCTCCGAAGTCGCCGCCTTTGATCCTCTGTACGATCCGCAGCCCGGCGGCACAGGTCCTTATTTGCCGGTTGGCTCTCGTCCCACCTTTATCTCGGAATACGGCAGCAATATAATCCCGGCTTCGCGCATTCACCCGGCCGCGGCGACCATGATCGCAAATCTGGCTCCCATTGCATCCGCTGTTGGTACGCCAACTCCCACGGCGCTGGCGAACCAGCTGGCGAACGACTACTTCGGCACAGGAACGTTTGCCTATAACCGCAACACCAACGACGCGAAAATCACCTATATCCCAACCCAAAGCACGCAGGTCTTCGGCAAGTACAGCGTAGAGCCGTTCGCACTGGATGACCCGCAGGAGCTGGGCGCCGCGGGTGGGGGCACGTTCGATGGCGGGCAACCTGGCGCGGCTGCGGGCCGCATCCAGAACGTCGGCCTGGGCGCGAGTCATGTCTTCAGCCCCACCATCGTGATGGACGCTGACTTCGGCTATACGCGGCAGGTCACCGGAGCGCAATCGCTGATCGATATTAAGGACGGCGACTACGGTCTGGACGTGCTGCACATTCCGGGTACGAACGGTCCTGGCTCAAACTATGTAGGCCAGCCCATCTTCGAGCTGCAGGGCGGCAGCACCTTCAATACCCTCGGAAACTCCAATGGCGCCAATCCGTTCCTGTTCCGCGATAACCAGTTCACCGGCGACGTGAACCTGAGCTGGACCAAAGGCAAGCACGCCACCAAGTACGGCTTCACCTACTATCACTTCGACCTGAACCACTTCCAGCCCACCAGCGGCAGCGGCATCAACAATCCGCGCGGCGGCTTCTACTTCCAGGGCGGCATGACCCTCGGACCCGGCGATGTAAGCCAAAAGGGCGCGGCCAGCACCATCTATAACTACAACGCGCTGGCTGACTTTCTGCTGGGACTTCCCAACAACGGCACTGGGGAAGCGGTCACCACCGCGCACCAGATCGCCAACCCGAACGCCGTGCGCTGGACAGAGTTGAGCGGTTATGCCCAGGATCAGTGGACAGCGACCTCGAAGCTGACCGTGAACTACGGTGTCCGATATGAGTTTTACCCGGTGCCCTACCGCGACCATACCGGCGTCTATGTGCTCGATCCCAACTTGCCGCAGAGCGCCAATGTCGAAGTCGGCGGAGTGGGCGGCGAGCCGGAGAACTCTGGCATATCCGAGGGCTGGGGCTTCTTCTCTCCGCGTCTCGGTTTGGCCTATCGGCTGGACCAAAAGACGGTCATTCGTTCGGGCTTCGGACTCACCTCCGACCCCGACAGCTTGCGCTTCCTGCGTGACGCGTTCCCGATGGATCTGAATCCGCAGTACTCCGGCACCGCGGCGGATACCATTGCAGTGGATCCAACCAACGGCAACGCGCCGATGACGCTCACCTACGGGATTCCTGCTCTCACGATCCCGAACTACTCCACTGGCTTCGCTTCGCTTCCGGTCAGCGGATCGACCACCACCGTCACCAAAAACTTCCACCGTGGCTATGTCGAGAGCTGGAACCTGTTCGTCCAGCGCGACCTCGGACGGAAGTTCGTCGGCAACGTGGGCTATGTCGGCACGCACGATGTTCGTCAGCTCATTCAGACGGGCTATCTGAACTCCTCGCCGTTGCCTACCGGGGCGACACCGTGCATGGCCAACGGCCAGTACAATCCGTCCACCGGCCTGACCGGCAAATGCAGCTTCGCCGCCAACGAAATCATCAACGAGCAGTGGTGCACCGGGGCCAATCTCACCTGCTACAACACTGGCGGCATCGGCTATGTTGAGCCGCTCTTCAGCGCGGACTATAACGCACTGCAGTCGCAGCTGAACTACAACGGCGGCCGTCTGGCGCAGATGGGCGTGGTCTACACCTACTCGCACGCCATCGATCTGGAAGATAACGGCGCCGGATCGGGCTCGGGCGGTTTGGCGTGGAACTATCCGGCTTACTACAGCCTCAACCGCGGCAATGCCGGGTACGACCAGACCAATAACCTCCAGGTCTGGGGTATCTATAGCCTGCCCTTCGGCCGCGGCCACGCATGGGCGAGCAACGGCGTTGGCAACGCCGTTCTGGGCGGCTGGCAGCTGAATGGGCAGTTCAGCCATATCAGCGGCACTCCGTTCACGGTCAGCGCCAACAGCAACACGGCCAACGCAGAGGGCGAGCCTCTTTATGCCAACCTGGTTGCCCCCTACCATCAGCTGAGCGGCCACTCCCGCATCGCTGGTGATCCGGTCAGCGGCGGGAAGCTATGGTTCGATACTTCGTCGTTCGCCAATCCAGCCCAGCCGACGTACACCTCCACCGAAACCCCGTCCCAGATCACGCCACCCGTATTCGGTGACACCAGACGGAACGAATTCCGCGGACCGGGTGTCTCCTATGCGAACGCGAGTCTCTTCCGCGCTTTCACCATCTATCACGAAAGCCAGTTCCAGATTCGCTTCGAGGCGTTTAACATCACCAATCACGCGTTGTTGGTGAACAACCCCGGCACGACCGTCGGCAGTTCGACCTTCGGAGAAATCACCAGCTTCGGGCCCGCCTACTCTCCAACTCAGGGCGCCCGTTCGCTCCAGTTCAGCGGCCGGTTCCAGTTCTAACCTGACTTGCTTAGAAACCTCCAGGCCGGGACCCTCGACGCCCCGGCCTTTTTTTGTTCTCAACTTTGCGCCACCGATGGATCGTGGCCGCTTCTGCGAAAATAGGTCTTCAGCGATTCATCCCGCCATGGTTGATCGAAACCGCGCCTTCCTGGCCTTTATTCTGATCGCCGGTCTCTCCGGCACAGTCGCAACACACGCCGAAGACGGCTCTCAGGGATGGCTGCGCTACGCGCCACCTTCCTCTGCCGGGGTTCCCGCCGGCTGGCAGGCCATGCCCGGCGTCATCGTGAAGCTGGATTCTTCGGAGCTGGCTACGAGCGCCCAAAACGAAATCCTGCGCGGCGTCGGCTCCATGCTGGCCCGCACACTGCGCGTTGAGCCGTCTCTTCCGAATGAAGATGCATTGGTGCTGAGCACGACCGACGAGCTGCGTGCGGCGTTCCCGCAATATCGCGCGCCGGTCCTGGGCGCGGAGGGTTTCGCCATCAGCGAGCTCGACGTGCAAGGCCATCACGAATGGCTGATCGCCGGCGCGGACCCGCGCGGCATCCTGTACGGCGCCTTTCATGTGCTCTCCGGCATCGCCCGCGGCGAGAGCTTCGCCGCCCTCGCCGGCAGCGAGTCGCCCGCCGCTCCCTTGCGCTGGGTTAATCAGTGGGACAACCTCAACGGCACCATCGAGCGCGGCTTCGCGGGGCGGTCCATCTTCTTCGACAACGGTACGGTTCGCACCGACCTGACGCGCGCCGGCGACTACGCGCAGCTGCTGGCCTCGGTCGGCATCAACGGGTGCACCATCAATAATGTCAACGCCGATCCAAAAATCCTGACGCCTGAGATGATTCGCGGCGTAGCGCGCATCGCCGATCAGTTTCGGCCATGGGGTGTGCGCCTCTCAATCTCCGTCCCCATCAACGCTCCGCAGGCCATCGGCGGCCTTGACACCTTCGATCCTGGCGATCCGAAAGTCGTCGCCTGGTGGCGCGCGAAGATCGACGAAATCTACACGGCCATCCCCGACTTCGCAGGCGTGGTCGTCAAAGCCGACTCCGAAGGACAGCCCGGCCCATCGAAGTATGGCCGCACCCCCGTGGATGCGGCCAACATGCTCGCCGCGGCGCTTAAACCGCATGGTGGCATCGTCCTGTATCGCGCCTTCGTCTACAACCATCATCTCGACTGGAACGATCAGAAGGCCGACCGCGCGCGCGCAGCGTACGACATTTTTCATCCGCTCGATGGGCAGTTCGCCGACAATGTGATCGTCCAGATCAAGAATGGCCCCATCGATTTTCAGGTGCGCGAGCCGGTCTCGCCGCTCTTCGCAGGCCTCCGCAAGACGAACGAAGCCATCGAGCTGCAGATCACCCAGGAATACCTGGGCCAGCAGCGGCATCTGGTCTTTCTGCCAACCATGTGGAAGAGCTACCTCGACTTCGACTTGCATGCCGACAATCGCTCTACCTTATTAAAGGATATTGTCGACGGCACGAGCTTCCATCACCCGCTCGGCGGCTACGTGGGCGTGGCGAACGTTGGCCTCGACACCAACTGGATGGCGCATCCTCTCGCCATGGCGAACCTTTATGGCTTCGGCCGGCTCGCCTGGAATCCCAGCACCACGGCTGAGACCATTGCCGCCGACTGGACGCGGCTGACCTTCAGCAACGACCCCAAAGTCGTGAGCACAGTCAGCCAGATGCTGCTCTCGTCCTGGCAAATCTACGAGCACTACACTGGCCCGCTCGGCCTGCAGACCCTCACCAACATCACCGGCCCGCACTACGGCCCCGCGCCGCAGTCTCAGGAGAACAACGGATGGGGCCAGTGGATACGGGCCGATCAGGACGGCGTGGGTATGGACCGGACCGTTGCCACCGGAACAGGATTCATCGGCCAATATCCGCCGGAAGTCGCAGCGATGTACACCTCGTTGAAGACCTGCCCCGACTCTCTGCTGCTCTTCATGCATCATGAGCCGTACACCTATCGCCTGCACACTGGCAAGACTGTCATCCAGACCATCTACGAGGATCACTACGAAGGCGCACAAGAAGCCGCCGGCCTGGTGCATCAGTGGCGGACGCTCGACGGGCTCATCGATCCCGAGCGCTACGGCAAAACGCTGGGCCTCCTCGAATATCAAGCTGGCCACGCGATCGTCTGGCGCGACGCGATCGATCGCTGGTTTGAGAAGATGTCCGGCATTCCCGACGATCGGGGCCGCATCGATCACGATCCGAACCGCATCGTCGCCGCGCAGATGCAGCTCGACGGCTACACGCCGGTCGACGTCACCCCATGGGAGACGGCCTCTGGCGGCAAAGCGTACGTATGCAATGAACACACTACCTGCACGGCGGCTGCACACTTTGAGCGCACCGCTGGTTGGTACGATGTCGGGGTCCAGTACTTCGATTACCGCCAGGGGACATCGACGTTTCGGTTGCTTCTCAATCAGCAGATCGTCGCCACATGGACTGCCGATAACACGCTTCCCGGCCAGGCGCCCAACGGAGACACCTCAACGCGCTACACTCTGCGTGGCGTGCCGTTGCGGCCCGGGGACGTGCTGACCATCGAAGGTCAGCCCGACGATGGCGAGCCAGCGCCCATCGACTATATGGAGATCACGCCCGCAGCGAACGCGAAGACAGGGAACTTGCACCCATGAAGATCAAGAACGCCTCCGTCAACGTCTGCTCGCCCGGGCGCAACTTCGTCACGCTGAAGATCGAGACTGATGACGGCATCTACGGCCTCGGCGACGCGACTCTCAACGGACGCGAGCTGGCTGTCTCCAGCTATCTCACCGAGCACGTCATCCCCTGCATCCTGAATCGCGATCCCTTTCAGACCGAGGACATCTGGCAGTACCTCTATCGCGGTGCGTACTGGCGGCGCGGCCCGGTCACCATGTCGGCGATCTCTGCGGTGGATATGGCGCTGTGGGACATCAAGGGCAAAGCGCTCAACACGCCCGTCTACAACCTGCTCGGCGGCAGGAGCCGCGACGGCGTTCTCGTCTACGCGCACGCGCACGGCGCGGGCATTGAAGGAGCCTGCGACGACGTGGGCCGCCACATCGAGAGGGGCTACAAAGCCATCCGCGTACAGAGTGGCATCCCCGGCCTCGACGCCACCTACGGCGTTCCCAAAGGCGCCACGCCGTACGAGCCTGCGGAGCGAGGCCTGCCTTCCGAGAGCCGCTGGTCGACCGAAAAGTATCTCAACCATGTTCCGAAACTCTTCGCCCGCGTGCGCGAGCAGTTCGGCGACGACCTGCATCTACTTCACGACTGCCACCACCGCCTCAGTCCCATCGAAGCCGCGCGCCTCGGCAAGGAGATCGAGCCGTTCCACCTTTTCTGGATGGAGGATCCGGTTCCTGCTGAACTTCAGGAAGGTTTTCGCGTGATTCGCGAGCACACCACAACCCCAATCGCGACCGGTGAAGTGCTCAATTCCATCTGGGATGTCCACGAGCTGATCCGCAACCAGTGGATCGACTACGCGCGCCTCACGCTGACCCACGCTGGAGGATTCACGGCACTGAAGAAGATCGCCGACTTCGCCGCGCTCTACCACGTCCGCACCGGCTGCCACGGCCCCACCGACCTTTCGCCCGTCTGCATGGCCGCCGCGCTGCACTTCGACCTCGCCATTCACAACTTCGGCATCCAGGAGCACATGCCGCACAACAAAGAAACCGACGCAGTCTTCCCGCACGCGTATCGCTTTGACGATGGCTACATGCATCCCGGCGACGGCCCTGGACTCGGGGTCGACCTTGACGAGAAGCTCGCCGCGAAATATCCCTATCAGCGCGCGTACCTGCCCGTCCTGCGCAAACTCGATGGAACGTTGTGGGATTGGTAAGATCGGCGGGTTGATGGGAGACGAACCGCCAATCAATCCACCCCAAAGCAACCCGAACCAAATTTTCCCCAGCAGGAGCAAAGCTGTGTTGAATTTTGTGAAGCGCTCGTTCGTGATCCTCTGCGCCGGTATCGCTCCGGCTCTCGTCGCCCAGTCCGCCCCAGCCCCCACGGGCCAAATCTGGTTTGACTCCTCGCAGCCGCTCGACAAGCGTGTCGACGCGCTCGTTTCCGCAATGACGCTCGAGGAAAAAGTCTCGCAGATGGAGAACCACGCCGCTGCGATCCCGCGCCTCGGTGTGCCGGAATACGACTACTGGAGCGAAGGTCTCCACGGCATCGCCCGCTCCGGCTATGCCACGCTCTTTCCCCAGGCCATCGGACTCGCCGCGACGTGGGACACCCCGCTCCAGCATCAGGTCGCGACCGTCATCTCCATCGAAGCCCGCGCCAAGTACGAGCAGGCCATGCGCGACAACCTGCACAACATCTTCTACGGCCTTACAATCTGGTCGCCCAACATCAATATCTTTCGCGATCCGCGCTGGGGCCGCGGCCAGGAGACCTACGGCGAGGATCCCTTCCTCACCAGCCGCATGGGCGTGGCCTTCGTGACCGGCTTGCAGGGGGACGATCCGAAATATTTCCGCACTATTGCCACTCCGAAGCATTATGCGGTGCACAGTGGACCCGAGTCGTTGCGCCACGAGTTCAACGTCGACGCCACCCCGCACGATCTCGAAGACACCTACCTCCCTGCCTTTCGCGCCACCGTCACCGAAGCGCACGCCGACTCCGTGATGTGCGCCTACAACTCCATCGATGGCGTCCCCGCCTGCGCCAACACCATGCTCCTCGACAAGATTCTGCGTCGCGCCTGGAATTTTCAGGGTTTCGTCACTTCCGACTGCGGAGCCATTTCCGACTTCTATTCCGCGAGCGGCCATCATTATTCTCCTGACGCCGCGCACGCCAGCGCTGTCGCCGTCGAGGCGGGAACCGAAACCAGCTGCGGCCAGGAATACAAAGCGCTGGTCGATGCGGTTCACCAGGGCCTCATCCCCGAGGCCGCCGTCGATCAGGCCGTGCGCCGCCTCTTCACCGCGCGCTTCAAGCTCGGCATGTTCGATCCGCCCGCCGAAGTAAAGTACGCGCAGATTCCCTTCTCCACAGTCGATTCGCCGGAGCATCGCGCCCTGGCGCTGAAGACCGCGGAGGAATCCATCGTCCTCCTGAAAAATGACGGCACCCTGCCTCTCGCGCCCTCACTCAAACGCGTCGCCGTCATCGGCCCCAACGCGGCATCGCTCGCCGCCATCGAAGGCAACTACAACGCGATCCCCTCGCACCCGTCATTGCCGGTCGATGGCATCGAAGACGCACTCCGTGGGAAAGCCGCCGTCGCCTACGCGCAGGGATCGAACTATGTTGCGGAGTTGCCCATAGCCATCCCCCGCACCGCCCTGCACCCCGTAGCCGGATCGAAAGAGCCAGGCCTCAAAGGCGAGTACTTCGATAATCCCGATTTCTCCGGCACTCCGGTCCTCACCCGCGTGGATAAGCAGATCGACTTCGACTGGAATGGGGCGAGCCCGGGACCGAAGGTGCCCGAGACCGGCTACAGCGTGCGCTGGACGGGAGTGTTCGCGCCGCCTGCGCCTGGAAAATATACGCTGGCGCTGCGGCGAAGCGGTTGCTATCGATGCGGGGATCAGGAGACGTACGCGCTTTGGTTTGACGGCAAGGAAGTTTACGACAGCACGAAGCACCCCGCGCCCAACCGGCGCGGAGAGCGTGAAGCAGCGGTCGAAGTCGAACTCGGCGATACCCAGGAGCACACCATCCGCGTCGATTACGTCTTCAAAGCCCCGCTCCTTGGCGCGGGCGTCGCGCTGGAATGGCAGGCCCCGGCAGCAGCACTGCGCGACGAGGCGATCCGTGCGGCGCAGGATTCCGACGTGGTGCTGGCCTTCGTCGGCATCTCCCCCAATCTCGAAGGCGAAGAGATGCCCGTGCACGTCGACGGATTTGCCGGGGGCGACCGCACCAGCATCGATTTGCCGAAAGCCCAGCAGGATTTGCTTGAGGCTGTTGCCGCCACAGGCAAGCCGGTCGTCGTGGTCCTGATGAGCGGCAGTGCCGTGGCCATGAACTGGGCGAAGGATCATGCGGCCGCGCTCGTGGAAGCGTGGTATCCGGGCGAGGCCGGTGGCGAAGCGATCACGGACATCCTCACGGGTAAAGCAAATCCCTCGGGGCGGCTGCCGGTCACCTTCTATGCGTCCGACGGCCAGCTTCCTCCGTTCGCCGACTACAGCATGAAGAACCGGACCTACCGCTACTTTGACGGTGAGCCTCTGTATAACTTCGGCTACGGATTGAGCTACACGACGTTTCGATATTCCGGCCTGAAGTTATCCTCCTCATCGCTGAAGGCAGGCGACCCGCTAAGTGCCGAAGTAACCGTGACGAATACAGGAAGCCGTGCAGGAGAGGAAGTAGCCGAGCTTTACCTGATTCCTCCGGCAGGAAAGGGCTACCCGTTGCGCAGCCTGGAGGGTTTCGTGCGCGCGCAGCTTGCGCCTCACGCCAGCGCGGTTGTGCATTTCAACCTGGATGCGCGGCGGTTGAGCGAAGTGGACGACAGCGGCCATCGCGCGGTTCGCGCCGGCGAATACGAAATATTTGTCGGAGGAAGTTCGCCGGGCGCGGCTGCAGAAGGAGTCTCGGCGAAACTCGCCGTCACAGGCTCGTCGGATTTGCCGGAATAGGAGCTACGCGCACCGGAGGTTCAAGATCCCGAGGTTTGTTTGCTGCGAAGAGCGCGGCGGAAGAGGGCCAGTTTCGCGCCGGCTTCAGGATCCTCCTTCAAATGGGTCCAGCCTGCCTGGCAAAACGCCGCCACCACGCCGAGGAAGAGTCCCGCGACGGTGGCAATGATCGTAATGAGACCTCGTTTTGGGAAGGACTTCCGATCCGGAGGAATCGCGGGATCGACAACTTGAACCATCGCTCCCTCTCTTGCTTCGTCGAGCTTGGCGATCTCGAACTGCTTCGCCAGAATATCGAAGATGGTCTCGTAATATTTCACGTCGCGCAGCTTCCGCACATATTCGAGGCCCGCCTCCGGCACTTTCCCCTTGGTGACCATCAGAGAGTCCCCGGATTCATCTGAGCCGCCCAGTTTCGCCAGTTGAGCGCGCATGCTCTCGAGCTCCTGCTGCGCCTCGACCAGCTGGGCGTTTTCTCCGGTCGCATAGGTCTGCATGCCCTGAATCTGCACTTCTTTGGCGGCGATCTGCGCACGCAGGCCGGCTGCCGATTCGATGAGAGCTTTCGCCTGGCTGTCCAGCTGTATCAGCCCGGTGGTCTGCTCAGTGCGCTTCAGAGCTTCTTCGGCGTTGGCCAGATTGTCTTTGGACTGCTCCAGCTGCTGTTCAAAGAAGAGAGCCCGCTGCTGTGCCTCGGTGAAGGCAAGATGCTTCGACAGTTCGCGAAATTCATCCACATATCCGTTGGCGAGCTGCGCCGCTCGGTTGGGATCATGGTCCTCGACCGAGATGTGAATCAAACCGTCTTTACTGCTCCCATCTACTGCTGCGTGCTGTTCGAACGCTTTGCGGGCGTCTGACACCAGCCGCTTGTGGTACTCCTTCTGCAGTTCGTAGTCGTGCACCAGGCCGTCTTCCACGGTCTGGCTCGTCAGCATGGCCACATACATGTCGTTGGGATTCTTGATGCCGAGACTGCCCCCGGCCAGAGCAGCCATCGAGCCCAGGTTGCTGAGCTGCGAACTCAGCGCGGCGCCGAGAGACGAACTCTGCTGCGGCGGCAGCAGGATGACCGTAGCGGTGTATCGCTTCGGCAGGAGAAGGGAGACGATCAGCGCCAGGATGGCGCACGTTGCCGTGACCAGCACGATCGTCCATTTGCGTTCCGCCAGAACGATCAGCAGATCGAGCAGCGAAATCTCTTCTTCACGATTGCGGGGAGAGTTCGG
>Ga0182015_10003921_pt1 | contig 16337 bp, 9 predicted proteins | sample 712P3MmetaG_FD_120478 | JGI IMG/M metagenome (GOLD analysis project Ga0182015, IMG submission 120478) | Permafrost microbial communities from Stordalen Mire, Sweden - 712P3M metaG | ecosystem: Environmental > Terrestrial > Soil > Wetlands > Permafrost | place: Sweden: Stordalen | collected... | reverse complement strand
TTGCATAGGCGCGGCCTGATCACTGGGAGGGTTATCCTGAGCCGTCGCAAAAGGCGCGGCGATTGAAATAAGCCCGGCCGCGGCGAAAACGAGCATCGTCTTTTTTAACATGGGAATCTCCTTTTCAAACAGTCTGTATCTACAAATGGAATTATGGGCCAGAAGTTGCGGTTGAAAGCAACATTCATACAAACTTTGCATAACTTTACGAAGTGCGTCCCATGATCGGAATTTTAAGAATCTGCGACAAAATTTTACGGTGCGGGGGTGGAAGGAGCGGTATGATCCGAGCAAGATGGCGCCGAACGCCTGCGCGAAGCTATGAGGGTTCTAAGTCTTCCGATTCCAGTGGTAGGCAGCAGGCTGCTTCACACATCCGCACTTAGGTTTCGCTTTCTGATCTACGTGGTGGCGCTTCATCTGTTTCTGTTGCGCGGCCAGGGTATTGGGCAGAGCGTGCCTCCCAACACTGTAACCCGGAAAATCCATGGCGTGGTGAAGTCGGGAAACACTCCGATCCCGGGTGCAGAAGTCTCCGCTTCGAATGCAGTCACCAAGGAACAAGTGAACACATGGACGAATGTGGATGGCACTTATCGCTTGCCAATTGCGATTGATGGGCAATATGTCGTGCGAGTGCAAATGGCGGCATTTGCCGCGGGTACGCACGAAGTGGTGTTGGATGCCACGCACTTGGAGGTACAGACGAACTTTGAGCTGGTGCTTTTGTCGCGCGCGAGCGAGGTTAGAAATCAGCAGCAGCGTGCGAGTGCAGGGGGGCGCGGTTTCCAAAATCTCTCCGTATTCCAGAGTGGATCGGGACAGGATTCGGCTAGCGGTTCCATGAGCGACGTTGTGCCGTCCGGCATGCCGGTGCCCGGAATTGCCTCCGATAGCGCGACCGAGTCGGTTGCGGTTTCGGGCAATACTTCCAATTCGTTCAATACGATGAGCCCGGACGAAATGCAGGAGCGCTTCAACGACACCCGCCAGCAGGGAGGAGGATTTGGCGGCGGGGGCGGCGGATTTGCGGGGCCCGGGGGAGGCGCCGGAGGGGGAGGGTTTGGTGGGCGCGGTGGTGGTGGGGCGATGATTTTTGGACGGCGCGGCTTTGACAGCAATCGCCCGCATGGATCGATCTATTACGGGATCGGTGATTCGGCTCTGAATGCGGCGCCCTATTCGCTTACCGGCGAGCCCCCGGAAAACCCGGCGTATCTACAAAACAGTTTCGGAGGTTCGGTGGGTGGGCCTTTAAACATTCCGCATCTCTATCACGGCGGCAGCAAGACTTTTTATTTCATCAATTACAACGGCAAGCGCGCGGAAAATCCCTTCGATCAGTTTTCGACGGTGCCTACGGCGCTCGAGCGGCAGGGAAATTTTTCTGAGACCACATACACATCCGGAGCGGCCGCCGGACAGCCGGTCAAGATTTTTGTTCCCGGGACAGCGACCGGGTACGCCAACAATACCGTTCCGCAAATCAACCCGGCATCGGCAGCGTTACTGCAATCCATTCCTTTGCCGAATTTGCCGGGTAGTGATCAAAACTTCCGCTATGTGACTTCCGCCAACAGCGACAGCGACGATCTGAACCTACGGTTGAATCATTCTTTTGGCGCGGCCCCGGTGCGCGGCCGCCGGGGTGGAGGCCGCAATGCTCCGCGTAACAATCTGACCTTTGGCTTCCACTACCACGGGTCGGGCACGGCGATCACCAATCCGTTTCCTAGCGTGGGTGGCAGCACTTCGGTCCGAAGCTTTGATATTCCTGTCTCTTACACACGAAGCATCGGAAAGCTGACGAATATTGTCCGTGCCGACTTCAACCGCAGCCGGACGCGCACTCAGAATTTATATGCCTTCCGCGACGACATCACCGGAGCGCTCGGCATCACGGGGGTTTCGCAGAATCCATTCGATTGGGGATTGCCGAATCTTTCCTTCACGAATTTCGCCAGCCTTCAGGATACGACTCCGCAACTGAGCCGGCCCCAGACTTACACCTTCTCCGACAATATGATCTGGAATCACGGCAAGCACAGCGCGCGTTGGGGAGGCGACTACCGGCGTGTGCAGGTAAACACGGAGACCAGCGGTAATCCGCGGGGCTCGTTCATTTTTACCGGACTCAACACGTCCGCCATCGTGAACGGCCAAGCGGCGGCCGGCACCGGCTATGACTTTGCCGACTTCCTGCTCGGCTTACCGCAGCAGACCTCCGAGCAGTTTGGGCAGAGCGATCACTTCCACGGCAACTCCTGGGATTTGTACGCGCAGGATGAATGGAAAATGCGCGCCAACCTGACGCTGAATCTAGGGGTTCGCTACGAGGATGTTTCTCCACTCACCGAAGAAAATAATCGCATTGCGAATCTCGATCTCTCTCCCGGAGTATTGAACCCAGGGTTGGGCGTGCCAGCGGTAACTCCGATTCTGCCCGGTCAAGCAGGACCCTACAGTGGCACACTTCCGGCCAGCCTGGTGCGCCCGGACCGCAACAACTTCGCGCCGAGAATTGGATTTGCCTGGAAGCCATTTTCGAAAACCGTGGTACGCGGCGGATACGGCATCAACTACAACACCGGTGCGTATCAAACCATCGCTCAGCAACTGGCTCTGCAGCCGCCGTTTTCCACCACGGCAACCAATATTCAAACGGCTCCGGGGGCGCTGACGCTGCAAAACGGATTTCCGCCGCCTACCGGCATCACCAACGATTATGCGGTGAATCCAAACTACCGGTTGGGCTATGTACAGATTCGCAATCTGGACATCCAACAACAGATTCGTCCCACGTTGCTTCTCAATATCGATTACACCGGGACCAAAGGCACGGACCTCGACATTCTGGAAGCGCCGAACCGGACCGTGACCTCCATTCGCATTCCTGGAGTTCAGGCTTTCACCTACGAAAGCTCCGTGGCGGATTCGGAGGCGAATGCGGGCTCGGTGCGGCTGCGCAAGCGCTTGGCGAAAGGAATTGCGATCGGGGGCATCTATACATTTTCGAAGTCGCTCGATGATGCGTCTTCGATCGGAGCCGGAGCAACCTCGGGCTCGAACACACCTGGCCTCGGTGCGGGGGGTACAGGGGCGAGAAGTGGCGGCAGCGGTACATCGAGCACCAGCGGCAGTTCGTCTTCGGGGACATCGAACGTGGCGCAGAATCCCTTCGACCTGTCGGCAGAGCGCGGCCTTTCCGGTTTCAACCAGACGCATAAGTTCACTGCGGATTATTTGTGGGAGCTACCCTTCGGCCACGACAAACACTGGCTCATCGGCAATACTCCTCTGCGCGCCATTCTTGGCGACTGGCAATGGAGTGGCGATTGGACGATCGCATCGGGATTGCCGTTTACGCCACGGTTGCTGGGCAATATCGAGAACGTCAACACGGGAACGAACGGTACACTGCGGCCGGATGTGGTTCCCGGGCAATCGGTGAGCCTGGCGCACCCGTCGATTCTGGAATGGTTCAACCCCGCTGCCTTCGTTGCGCCGCCGGCGGGACAGTATGGGAACGCAAGGCGCAACAGCATCATCGGACCGGGCACGAAAGGATTCGATATGGCGTTTACCAAAATCGTGCCACTAAAGGAATCGCGCGTTTGGGAGTTCCGGGCGCAGGCCACGAATGTTTTCAACATACCGAACTACTCCTCGATCGATACAACCGTGAATTCGCCCACGTTCGGCCGGGTTACGGCGATTGGGGCGATGCGGCAATTGACAATGACGGCACGTTTTCGTTTCTAAGGCGACACCGGTAAAGAAGCTTTCGCCAATCGCGATGACACTGACACGAAATCGATTCGCTGACAAGGCTGGAGCTGCGATGCTGACGATGTTATTTCTGGGTTCTACATCGCCCTCGCAGCCGCAGTCGGACTATCTCATCCACGTGCAATCGGATCTGGTGCTGGTGAATGTGACGGTGCGGGACAAGAGCGGAAAGTTTGTGCAGGGTTTGAAACCGGAAAACTTCACAATCCTCGAGGATAATAAGCCGCAAAAAGTCATTTCATTCGACATGGAGAACGTCGACGCGGCGCCGCCGCCGGACGTCACCCAGGCGAAACCCTTGCCGGCTACACCCTCTACTCCTGCGGTCCCGCCGACATCCGCCGCCCAGTCCACGGCAGCAGAATTCAAGGATCGACGTCTGATGGTTTTGTTTTTCGATCTATCCGCCATGGAACCGGACGAAATCGACCACGCGGTCACTTCCGCCGAACACTATGTGGACACGCAAATGGCGCCTGCAGATTTGGTCTCGATCGTTTCGCTCGGCAGTTCGCTTCAGGTGAATCAAGATTTCACCACAGATCGCTCGCTACTGAAAAAGCAGTTAGAGCAATTCAGTTCGGGCAGCGGCCAAGGTTTCGAGGAAGGGACGACGGGAACGACCGAAGGCACGCCCGACACAGGTCAGCCGTTTACCGCGGACGATACGGAATACAACATTTTCAATACCGATCGGCGCTTGGAAGCGTTGCGGTCCGTGGCCGAGAAGCTGTCCTACGTTCAGCAGAAGAAATCGTTGATTTATTTCTCCAGCGGCATGGATCGCACCGGCATTGAGAATGAATCGGAGCTGCGCGCCGCCGTGAACGCGGCTGTACGTTCCAACTTGGCAATTTACACCATGGATATGCGCGGCCTGCAGGCCTTAGTGGCGGGAGGCGAAGCGCAGAACGCCAGCCTCCGCGGTGTTTCGGCATATTCCGGGCAGGCGACGCTGAATGCCTTGAATTCGAATTTCACGACGCAGGAGACGCTGGTCACGCTGGCGAGCGATACCGGCGGGCGCGCCTTTCTCGATTCCAACGACTTTACGAAGATTTTCAAGGGAGTGCAGGAAGACACGTCCACTTATTACCTGCTCGGCTATCACAGCACGAATTCGGCGCGGGATGGGCATTACCGCCGCATCGCGGTGAAGACCAGTGTTCCCGGAGCCAAAATTGAATACCGCCGCGGCTATTATGCGCCCGCCGATTACCAGCATTCCACAAAAGACGACAGGGAGCGGCAGCTGGAGGAGGAACTTGCTTCCGAACTTCCAGCCACGGATTTGCAGCTGTTTCTAAGCGTCGCCTATTTCCGCCTGGAAGCCAACAAGTTCTTCGTTCCCCTCTCTCTGGTGGTACCAGGATCACAGATTCCATTTGTGCGCAGCAGCGACCGCGACAAGGCGACGCTGGATGTGATTGGCATGGTGCTTGATAACGCACACCACCCGTTAAACCGAATTCGCGACACCGTGAAACTTGCCGTGAATCCATCCGCCGAGGTGCAAAAAAAGAATGTGCAATATGACACCGGGATGAGCCTGCTCAGCGGTAAGTATCACGTGAAGTTTGTGGTGCGCGAGAATCAGAGTGGACGAGTGGGATCGTTCGAGGCCGATATCGAAGTGCCGGACTTGAAGACTCAGCCGTTGAAGATGAGTTCCATTGTGCTGGCCAACCAGACTCAAACGGCAAAGAAGGGCGCGAACCTGAACCCGCTGATTCACGATGGCTCGGAGATCATCCCGAACATCACACATGTTTTTTCCGCCACACAGCATTTATTTTTCTATTACGAGGTGTATGACCCTGCGCGGCCGACTGTCACGGACCCCGCAAGAGCGGAAGGGAACAAGCCTGAAATTCGACTCTTGTCCAATGTCGCCTTCTTTCAAGGGAATACCAAAACTTACGAGAGTTCGCTGGTGGAGTTGACGGAATTGAATGCGCGCGAACGAAAGGCCGCGGTGTTCAAACTGGATGTTCCGCTCACATCGCTGAAACCCGGGTTTTACACCTGCCAGGTGAATGTGATCGATGACGCAGGGGGACACTTTCTGTTTCCGCGAGTGGGTCTGTTGATCCGCAGGGAACGTGGCGGGAACTCACAACCGCAAAGTCCTTGAAGGTTGTGCCTTCTAGTCCGCTCCTATGCCCTGGGCTTCCTGTTCGAATTGCAGCGGCTCGGTACTCTCGGAGGCGATCGGACTTCGCAGTTCCGCTTCGAAGGCCGCCAGTTGAGCGTCAATGTCTTCGGTTGCTTTGCGCTTGAGGATGACTTCGTCGCGATAGCGGCGCAGGAAGTAATCAATGGTCTCGACGCGAATCTTGATCGAGCCTGACGGTTTGTTTTCATCCAGATCTTTGAAGCAAAAATAAGGCGTCCCAGATTGCTCGATGATGCCCTCGACCACGCCATAAATGGGTGCATCGTGGCCGCACTTAAAGCTCGAAATCTCGAGCGCCACCAGGTTGGGATGCCGTGCCGTAAACTTCGCCGCCCACACCTTGTGGTTCGGGCTGCAGGAATAAGAGTTCTTCCACGCATCCGTGATATCGAGCGGGTGGGTGATCATTCCCGCGCGAACTTCATCGCCGAATAAGCGCTCCAGCATGTCTTCATCGAGCGGCAGCGTGTTCTGCGAGAAGATGGGATAACCCAACTTTTGGAACTCTTCCATGATCTCGTGATTCAGGCCGGGATCATGGTGATACGGCCGCCCCAGCATCACAATGCCGATGCGGTCTTCACGCTCCAGTTGATCGAGCACCTGGCGAGCGCGCTTGCGGATGCTGGTCTCATACTCAGCCAGCGCCTTGTAGCCGGCTTCGACCGCTCGGTCGTTCTCCTCTTGCGACAAACCGAGAAGGGGTTGCCACGCCTGCAGCATCTGGTGGGCAAACAGCTTGCGGTCGGCAAAGTTCAGTACCGGATTCAAATATTTCACATTGTGCTCGGCGAACACGTCGTTCTCTTTCGTAAACGCGGCCTTCACCGTTTCCGGCGTCGCGGTCACCGTGGGGCACGCGTTCGCGCCCACAATTTTCACGAGCGGCGAAGTCAATACGTCGTACATGGGGAAGAAGATCACATTCAGCGGCTTCTTGCGATGCTTCTCCTGGATCAGGTTGTAGACGTGCGAAATGCCGATTTTCGCCGGGAAACAAGGATCGATGGCGCCCCGGCTCGCACCCGCGCGGTATAGATCGGAACTGGTGTAATCGGAATAAATAATGTTTTCGGGCTGCACGCCCAGGCTCTCGAGATATCCATTGAAGAGAGGAGCGTAGGTATAGATATTCAGAACGCGCGGAATTCCGACGCGAAGCTTTTTGCGGTTTTCGAGGAGCGGGATGCGCTCTTTTGCCGACTTATTCCAGAAGGTAGTCACGGGGATGGGATCGGCCACGTTCTTTGCGTTGACCGGTCGAAAGACTTCATGGGCGGCGAAGTCCACAAAGTTGGGACACTTGTCTTTGATCTCGTCGATCCCGGCTTTGATGTCCTTCATGTCGTTGATGTCTTCAACCAGGCCTTTTTCGCAGGTGGCGATAATGAGCCGCTGCTCGCCGTGCATCAGGGGAACCTTGGTGACCTTCTGAATCGGTACAAAGGCCAAGTCGTCCTTGGGAGCGGTGCGAATGTCGATGAAAGTGCGCAGGCAATTGTTCTTGCAGAAATTGCAGCGTGTGCTTTCGTCACGCGTGGTGCGGTATTGGATCTTGCGGACAGCGTCGAGTCCGACGAATGTGGTCTGCTGCCCCTTGCGCCACAGGCGCAGAGATTCAACGGCGGCGCCGATTGCGCCGGATTCGCCGCAGAAATCGTGAACGATGATCTCCGGCTTCTTCCCGGATGCGCGGAAGCTGTTGTGGATGAAGTCCACTTCCGCCTTCACCACCGCCATATTGTTTTGCGTCCCGCCCTGCAGAACGAAACGCGTTCCGAGGGCCGCGAGATTGGGAATGCTGGCCACGTAAAGAAAAACATTCTTGGGAAGCACGGCGGCCAGGCCGGCGAGGATTTCTTCCGCTCTCCAGCCTTGCCGCTGGAAATTCACGATGTCCGATTGCATGAAGACGGCGCAGCCGTAGCCGAAGACCGGCATCGATTGCGCGGAGAATGCGAGATCGGCATACTGCTCGACGCTCAATCCAAAGCCTTCGGCAGTGGATTGCAAGAAATATCCGTTGCCGGCTGAGCATTGCGTGTTGAGTTTGAAATCTTTAACGCGGCCGTTGTGCAGGATGATGATCTTAATATCCTGCCCGCCGACGTCGACGATTACGTGCGGGTCCTCGTAATACTTTAGTGCCGATTCCGTGTGGGCCACGGTTTCGACCAAAGCAACATCTGCGTGGAGAACGTCTTTCAGAATATCCTTCGCGTAGCCGGTGGTGGCGACTCCCAGCACTTCCAACCTTGCCTTCTGCGCTTCCACCTGAGCGCGCAGATTCTCGAACATTTCGATGGTGTCCTGAATCGGATTGCCATTCGAAAGCTGGTACGCCTTGCAGAGGATGTCGCCGTGTTCGTCGAGCAGAACGGCTTTGGTGGAAGTTGAGCCGCCGTCGATGCCGATGAATCCGCCAACTGTCTGGTTGATGTGGAACGCTGCCGGCGTGAACTTGTTTCGCCGGTATGAGACTTTGAAATCATCAAGCTCCGTGGGGCTGGCGGTTAGACCTTTAGCGCCCGCCTTGGCCTTTTCCTCTTGCCGTCCATAGTCGATGTAGTGCTCCAGTTTCTCGTAACCCTGGTAGCAGCCCACGCAATCGTCTTCGCTCTTGCCGAATTCGATCGCGCCCAGGGCGGCGAAGTACTGTGCGTTTTGCGGGACCTTAATAAGATCCTCGGGTTTGGCGCCATCCGGGATCGCAACTTTGCGTTCCTGCCACATGCGCGGGATATTTGCCTGCCAGGCTTCGCGCATACCGCGGATGAAACCGTTGGGCCCGCCGAGAAGCAGGACATGAGGCCGGAGCGTGTGACCGCGGGTGAGCACACTCAAGTTTTGCAGGACGATGGCCTCAAACAACGAGGCCATTAATTCGTCCGGAGGGGTGCCCACCTTCTGCAGGCCGTTGATATCGGTCTCCGCGAAGACGCCGCACTTTCCCGCAACTTTATGGAGTTTGATTCCGTGATACCTTTGCTCGCAGAGTTCCACAACCGGGATCTTCAGCTTGGCATTGATCTTGTCGATGACCGCGCCTGTGCCGCCTGCACACTTGTCGTTCATCGAGGGGATTTTCTTCTTGCGGCCGGTCTCCTCGTCATCTTTGAAGACAATGATCTTGGCGTCCTGGCCCCCGAGCTCGATGACGGAATACACTTCGGGATGCATCTTCTCGACGGCGAGTGAAACCGCCGTAACTTCCTGCACGAACTTCGCGCCGATCTGGTCGGCGATCGCACCGCCGCCGGAGCCCGTCATGAACATGCGCGTGTTATGGCGGTTGATGCCAACTTCTTTTTCCATGCGCCGCAGAAAATCCAGGGTCTTTTCCGGCTGCTTGGTCTCGTGGCGCTGATAGTCCTGCCAGAGAACCTTATCGGTCGCCCTATCCACCACGGTCGCCTTGACAGTCGTCGAGCCCACATCGAGCCCCACCAGGAAGTCCGTGTGATGATCGTGAGGTTTTTGCGCGGGCGCGGCAGCTATGCTGAATAGCTGCGGCTTTTTCTCGTGTTCCACGGGGTCGTGCATCAGGTCTCCGATCAGTGGCCAGATGGGTTCTTGACTGTGCGGCCGCCATCTCGCCGGACGAAGCGTTTACCGACGAGCTGGCGGTCTCTACTGATACCAGCCTAGTCTTATGCCGCGTTGGGGACAGCGATCCCGGGAACACGCGCGCGCTTCCATGATCGCGTGCTCTTATCCATGCGATCGCTTACATGCAAAATAAATTGGGCGGCGGTTCCGGCAACCCCCTCGCGATGAGGCACGGGATAGAAGGGCCGACGCAATTCAGGGTGCTCGGCGATGTACTCGCGGATTTCGTCGAGGCTCTTTCCGGTTGACTTCAGGCATTGTTCAAACTCGGTTTTCGCTTTGACTTTTGCTTCGCCCAACGCCATCTGCACCCGGCTATGCGCATTGACTTCGCCTTCGCCGGAGGTTTCGATCGGCAGGAAGATCATGTCCTTGAACTTATTGATTACCGCCGATTGCACTCCATCGGACTGCGAAGAAGGCATGCAACCAAAGGGTTTCAGCGCGAGAACCATGTGGCAAAGCCTATGCACGGTGTAGTAAACGTTCTTGCCGACCTCCAGATGGCCTTCGCCGCCGCGAGCGAACTGGTTGTAAAAGGGGTGAGCCATCTCTGCTAACTCGGTTTGCGGCACCAGGTGGTGCGTGATGCCGCCCATGTTCTTGATGGTGCGATGATAGAAAAATTTCCACGCCCTCTCGCCGAAACCAATTCCCCAAAGTTTCTTGTGCAATCCGAAATAATTGGCCGCATTCTTCTTGGGCTCATACCATTCCGGGTTCCGGTGCGGACGGTTTACCGGCCACTTCGCAATGGCGTGCGCCTTGGCCTGATACAAAAGATAGGCCACCCAAGTTGCGATTGGTTCCACAATCACCTGGGCACCTTCGCGCTCAAGAAAATCGAACATGTGGAAGTTGCCGTCGCCCTCGGTGATCTGCGCCCAGAACTCGCCGGTGATCTTGACGACGGGCTTCACCCTGGTGCGGTCCACCTCGATGCGGTCCATGCGCTCGCGGGCAGTGTGAAGAGCGTTGAGATAATCCCTACCCCACATGTGTTCGTGCATTTTGCCCAGGACGTTGGCAGTATTCCTGAGAATTTTGTTGCTCTTAAATTTCGGTTTGAGCCAATTGGGCGAGCGCTGCTCGATCTCGAACGAATCGCGATTTCGAAGGTCGTCGCAGAGGCCGTCGACCATCTCCCGGAACACGCGGTCGGTTTCGCCCTGGTTCACTTCGAAGGGACGGATTTGGTAGATCAGGTCGTTGATCACATCGCCGAGATGCATCGCATTCAACATGCCGAGCCCGAAATCGATTGAGAATTTGAGACCGGGCTCGCCGGACGCAGCTTTGATTCCGTCGCTATCTTTGAACAGCAGGACGCGGAAGCCATCGAAGCCGGCATTTTTCAGGGCGAAACGATATTCGGCTTCGTACATGCCGAAGCGACAAGGGCCGCAAGAGCCCGCCGTAAAGAAGACGAAATTGTTCAAAATCTTCTCTCGCGATAGACCCTCCTTCTCCAGAAACTGGAGGTACTGCACCAGGTTGCCCACCGTAAAGTAGGTAGGATTGCACTGACCATTATTGCCATACTCCTTGCCGGTCTGGAAGGCGGCCACGTTGGGCACGGGCAACTTCTCGCAGCGATAGCCGCAGCCCTGGAAGACGGCACGAATCAGGTCTTCGTGTTTCCAGGTAAAGCCGCCAAACAAAATCGTGACGCGATCCCGCTCTTCGGCAGTGAAAGCTCTCTCTACGGGACGATGAAAATGTGTGGGCTGGTCCAAACCAGCGATCTTGCGCAGACGGGCGCGCTCGGCCTCCAGGCGCTGCTTGATTTCCCGATCGTTGTCAATTTGCACGAGATTCGTAGCCATCATCTTCCTCCGGCATATGCGATGTTTTGAAGTTTTGACAGGAGAGCGGCGGAAAGCGCTCTGTGTGCAAGGGCAGTATTTGAAGGAGCGAAAACAGAAGTAGACGCACAAGAAAGGCGCACGCTTGCCGTATGGAGTTCAGTACCTCGGAAGCTGCGAGCTAAAACCACCAAAAACTCCTGCGACGTGCGAAAGGAGGATTGATGTTTACGCCGGCGAGAGCCGTTCAGCAACGAATCTCAGGCGCCGAAAATTGGAAGTCCCCATACTCCCGCTTCTCTGAAGCGGAAGACGCCCCGGTATTACAACCCGATCAAGCCGACACAGCTTCGAAGTGGCACTCTCTTCTCAGAAACTGTAGCCCGGTTGAGATGTCGCAAACGACCTTGAGAACTTTGTAGCAGAAATCCGGGGTGCGATTCAAGTACAGGAAAAACCGTATTTTTCGATCCGACTTCCTCAAAGTTTGAGACGATGCCCGAGGCGGTTCCGAACTCTGCCTGAATCCTAGCGAAATCGGCCGCTGTCGCGAATCCTCCTGGCGGCATCTTCGAGAAAGTCGTCCACGTGCTGATCGGGCTGGGCCTGCAGGCCGGTTTTTGCTTTGATTCTGTCGGCGATTTGAATGGCGGTGTTGAGGCGGACGTCCTGGTTGAGATCCCACCGGCGGTGCAGGTAGGTCTCAATGAGGACGAGTTCCTCGGGCGTAAGCTGCGAGAGTCCGGGATGGGCCTCGATTTCGCGATCCGAAGTATTCCAGGAGGGGCGCACCTCCGCGGTCGGTTTTTCATGCACAACCACGGTGCCGGCAACGAAATCGCCGAGCCTGCGGCTTTGGCGGTTGCACATCATGCAGACCACGCCCACGCCGTAAACTCCCGGCAGGCCATCCACGGCACGCATCAGATTTCTTCCGATCGCTTCGAAGGTGTTGATGGGACGGCCTGAGTCCTTAATGACGCGGATGCCGGCATAACGCTTGCCCGGGGTTTGTCCTTTCCACAGAGTTTCGAAGAAGGCGAAATATCCCCAGTAGACGGCAAATCCAACGAACACAGCCATCGCTGGGCCCACGAGGTGGGGAAGAAATCTCAGGACCGAATATCCGGCGGGGAGGGTAAACAAAAAGATGAGTCCAGCGATGAGATAAATGGCGCCTTGAATTAGAGTATCGATGGTGAGGGCGAGGAAGCGGCTGCCGATTCCCGCCAGAGGCAACTCGAGAGCAATCTGCTCGGGAGTGTCGATACTTAGTTGGTCCACCGATTTCATTGCATCAGGTTCCGCAGCCAGGTTCCGCATTCGAGTTCGGCATTCAAGTTCACCATGATTTCTACTCGCTGGCTGGAGAAACGGAAACCCTATTGGAGCGAGCTGGAAACGCTTCTCGATCGAGGCGCGCGAAATGGGTTGAAGTCTCTCTCTCGCTCCGAACTGCAGGAACTGAGTCTCCTCTACCGCCAAACGGCGGCCGATCTTGCAGCCATTCGTGAAGATCCTGGTTCCGTGCACTTTGCACGATACGTCAATCAACTCCTGGTTCGCGCCCACAATACCATCTATTCCGGTCGCAAGGCGAGTCCCAGGGCGATATTCTCGTTCTTCTGGCGAACTTACCCGGCGGCTTTCCGCAGAAATCTAAAGCACTGCCTGTTATCCGCTCTCATTTTTGTGATCGCGGGAGTGGTTGGCGCGGCCCTGACTTATCAGAATCCCGATTTCAAAGTGAAGCTTCTCGGGCCCCAGATGGTGGAGACGATTGACCGGCACGAGATGTGGACACACTCGATTGTGGGCATCAAGCCGCTGGCCTCCAGCGCCATCATGACCAACAACATGAGCGTAGCTTTCTCGACGTTTGCGCTGGGCATTACGGCGGGGCTGGGCACCATTTACATGATGGCTTTCAATGGCTTGCTGATCGGTGTGATCGGAATGGCCTGCTGGCTGTCCGGCATGAGTGTGCAACTGTGGAGCTTTGTGGCGCCCCACGGAGTGCTGGAGCTTCCGGCGATTTTTATTGCCGGTGGAGCAGGACTGCGAATCGCGCAGGGCCTGCTGTTTCCAGGGATCCTGAGCCGTCGAGACTCCCTCGCGCGAGGCGGGCTGGAGGCCGTGCAACTTCTTCTGGGGACGGTCCCTATCCTTATCGTTGCTGGATTGATCGAAGCTTTTGTGTCTCCGACGGGGATGCCGATTGGGTTGAAGTTCTCGATGGCGGGGGCGTTGTTCGTGCTGCTTACGGCGTATTTGTTCGGAGTTTCACGAGAATCCAGCCACCCTAAAGTTGATTCCGTTCTTTGATCTGCAAATAGGCGTTCACGAGGACGGGAGAGATTGCGGCAGAATTGACTTCAAGGGCGAGAGCTCCGCGCTCGCGCAGCCGAGCTAAGAGCAATTCGCGGCGGTGAACCATCTCCTGCGCTGCGGCGACTTGATACATCTCAGTCTCGTTTTGTGGTGTTCTGGTCGCCAGTTTGCCCAGTCCGGTTGACCAATGACGACAAACAGAACCAAATGCCGCGGCATCATCATGGAGGCGGCGTCGATGATTTCTGGCGTCATGGCAGTCTCGGCGAGGTCGGTAAGCCAGACGACGAGGCTCCGCCGTTTCTGTTCGGTGAGTAAGCGCACGGCCATGTGGAGGTGGTCGGCCTCGGAGCCTTCCTCGCGAACCAGAGCGAGTTGCTCAATGAGTTGGCGAAGGTGGGCACTGCCTTTGGCGGCGGGCAGCTGCTGACGAATGGCGCGGCCGTAGGCGACTAAGCCTACTCGATCGCCAGAGTAGAGCGCGACCTGGGCCAGACTCAGTGCAGCATTGACGGCGTGATCGAGCTTGCTGAAAGCGCCTACCCGAGCGCGCATCAGGCGGCCGGAGTCGATGACAATCCAAACTGTTTGGCTGCGTTCGATCTGATAAACCCGGGTGACCAGTTTTCCGCGACGTGCGGCGGCGCTCCAGCAGATGTCGCGATATTCATCGCCTGGCTGATATTCGCGAAGACTCTCGAACTCACGGCCGATGCCGCGTATGCGGGCGTGCCGTTTTTCCATGGCAGTCTGCCGGCTGCGCAGGAGATAGATGGAATGGCGTTTCGCTTCTTCCAGGTTGGGATAAACCCGCACCGTCTGGCCGACGGGAGCTCGTACCCACTTCTCGGCGATGCGCAGGATGCTTCGATAGCGCACATAGCAATCGCCGAACACTGCATCTCCTCGCTGCGCTGGGCAGATGCGATAAGTCGCGGTGACTTCGCTACGCGGTCCGGTTTTGAGCGTAAGAGTGGAAGGTTCACTCCGCAGTTGCAAAGGGACCGTATCGACGAGTGTGGCGGCGATGGTTTTGTCTGAGGAATTAATGAAAGTGAGATAGAGATCGGCGGGGATCGAGAGCGCCAGCGGAGAGCTCCAGGTTCGTCTCACAGAAAGTTGCGCGGGACTCGGCAGCTGCGCGAGGTCGGTGAGCCAAGCCATCACCACGAGAAGGTCCCAGGCAAGCAAGGCGTAAACGAATCGAAGATCGACGAAGGCGGGAACCAGCCAGACCATCCCCACAAAAAGCATCATGAAGAAACGCTCACCAAAAGCTATGCCCACTCGCTTGTAAGCGTGCGCGGCCGCCTCCACTTCGGAGGGGACCAGCCTGCCCAGACTCTTCACTTCGGGACCTCGACGGCGCGCAAGACTTCTTCGAGAACCTGGTCGGGGGTGATGCCTTCGAGATCGGCCTCCGGGCGGAGGATGATGCGATGACGAAGCACGGGACGGGAAGACGCTTTGATGTCGTCTGGAATGACGTAATGGCGTCCGTCCATCGCGGCCACTGCCTTCGAGACGGCCATAAGGCTGACTGCGGCGCGGGGACTGGCGCCGAGCGACAACGAGGGCCACTCGCGCGTGCGCCGGGCAATGTTCACGATGTAGCTGAACAAGGCCTCCTCGACGGTAACCGATTTAAGTTCGATGCGAGCCTGCTCGAGCAATCCGGCTGCAACGGGCTCGAGGTTCATCTTTTCCAAGTCGCGGGAGTCGAATCCATTCTGCACGTTGGCGAGCAGACGGACTTCATCCTGCAGCGCGGGATATGGAACCTGGAGCTTCAAGAGGAAACGGTCGAGTTGAGCCTCTGGCAGCGGGTAGGTGCCTTCGAATTCAACGGGATTCTGGGTTGCGAAAACGGTGAAAAAAGGGGAGAGCGGGTGCCCGATTCCATCGATCGTGACCTGCTGCTCTTCCATGCACTCAAGCAGTGCCGCCTGCGTGCGCGGCGGCATGCGATTGACCTCATCAACCAAAAGCAAATCGGTGAACACCGGCCCGCGATGAAGTTGGAAGGAACTGGTTGCGAGATTCAAGACATTGGTGCCGATAATATCCGCGGGCATGAGGTCAGAGGTGCATTGAACCCGCTGGAAGCGGAGCGTCATTAATCGGGAGAGGGTCTTGACGGAGAGGGTCTTGGCGATACCGGGAACGCCCTCGAGAAGAACATGGCCGCGACAAAGCAATGCCATGACACACTGGTCGCGCAGTTCATCCTGGCCGACGACGACTTTGCCCATCTCGTTGCGAACGTGTTCTACCAATTGCGGGACTGCCTCGATCAAGCTTTCTCCTTCCGAATGCTCTGAAACAGTTTCAGTTGAGCTGCATACCCGTCGAGTTCCTGCAGCAAATGCAGGGCTATGGGAGCTGTCAGGTAAGGATCGAGGCTGGCGGATTCACACTGCTTCATGGTGGCGATGAAATCATCTCCGGCGAGGCCCCAACGATCATGGATCGCCGCTGCCAGAGACTCGACGGAAGTGTCACCCGCGACACCTAGCCGGCGCGTGAGCCAGTAACGAAAGCGACGGTAGCAAATATCGACAGCAATCGAAGGCGTGCCAGCACGTTGGTAGAGCCCACCGAGAGTCTCGACGAACTCAATCGGAGAG
>Ga0182015_10003919_pt1 | contig 16342 bp, 13 predicted proteins | sample 712P3MmetaG_FD_120478 | JGI IMG/M metagenome (GOLD analysis project Ga0182015, IMG submission 120478) | Permafrost microbial communities from Stordalen Mire, Sweden - 712P3M metaG | ecosystem: Environmental > Terrestrial > Soil > Wetlands > Permafrost | place: Sweden: Stordalen | collected... | reverse complement strand
GGAATCGTTGAACTGGTAAACGCTGTCCGGTCCAACCGACTTGGGCCAACTGGCCGGCCCGCCGAGTTGAAAAGTCGGGTACCCGTTGATTTGAATTCGAGGAAATCCCCCGAAAGTAGGATCGTCTTGACCGGTGTAAAAGTGATAAGTAGAGCCACCGTAGGCGTAGTCGTCGGGGTTTTCACCGACATCGGGCGTTCCAAAGACCTGGTGATAACGGGATACGCCAATGCGTAGCGAATTGACCACCGTGGGAGTCGCGACATACACCCAGTTTCCAGAGATGACTTGCGAACGCGCGTATTGCGTGGTTAGCCACTGCGGGGCGAGTTCGTGAAGGGCGTCGTCGACGAACGTGCCGGTGCCCGGGCTCATAAAGAACAGCCCGTTCAGTGTGTTTTTATCATTGATTCGGTAATCCAGCCTTCCAACGCCCGAGAAAATCGAATTCGTACTGTTGAGCGCGGTGGCGTAGGTTCCTGTTGAACTCTTAGGAAACAGTCCGGGAAAATTCGAAAGCGGTGCGCAGGTGCTGCTCAATCCGGCTAGTTGCGCACTGAGCGCGCTGAGGTTGCCCCCTGCCAATGCAGACTGGCAAGAGCTGATCAGACCACCCGTCGAAGGTACGCTGTGGACAAATGGGCTGCCGACATTGTACTGCTGGGATTCGAAATTGCCGAAAAAGAACAGCTTGTCCCTGACAATGGGTCCGCCCACGCTGGCGCCGTACTGTTCGAGCGCAAGCGGCGGAAGGGGCTGGCCTACTTCATTGCTGAAGAAATTGTTTGCATCCCAGGAAGACGTGCGGCCATAGGCGTAAGCTGTTCCGTGTACGGCATTGCTACCGGATTTAATACCCACGTTGACCACCGCGCCGGGCTTCCAGCCGTATTCCGCGCGAGGATTCTGTTGGGTCTGGAATTCGTTAATGGCATCAATGGGCAACATCGTTCCGGCGTCACCGGCCGCCATCACCGCATTCATCATGCTCTGCGCCATCCACGGATCGTTGGCATCAATCCCGTCCACCATGAAGAAGTTGTCGTGGGGGCGCAGGCCGTTGGTCGCCTGCGTCCAGCCGGCATTGCCCGGATACTTTACAACGCCAGGACGCAGATCCAGCAGATTCTCAAAGTTTCGTCCATTCAACGGCAGATCGTTGATCACCTGGTTCGAGAGCGACCCGCCCAGTTCGGCGTTGCTGGTGTTCAGGGCCGCGGCTTCTTCGGTAACGGTCACCGTTTCGGTTTGGTCGCCGGTCTGCATTGCAAGGTCCACACGAAGATCCTGGCCGACCTCGAGCAGAAGGTCTCTGCGATCGGAATTCTTAAAGCCCCGGAATTCGACACGGACGTTGTATGTGCTGGGGATCAGATTGGGGGCGGCGTAGGCTCCGGCAGAGTCCGTCGTCAAGGTGCGCGAAACATTTCGTTGCTCGTCCGTGATTGTCACCTTGGCCAAGGGGATCGCGGCGCCGCTCTGGTCCGTGACCGTCCCAGAGATACGCCCTTCGCTGCCCTGCGAAAAGAGTGGCACGGACGTAAGAAGCAGCAATAGGCCAACGCCCAGAATGGAACAAGTCTTGGAAGCGCCGATCCTTCTTAGCGCAACGCGGGTTCGCCAACTCAACATGGAGACCTCCCTCGACCACTGTCTTGGAACACTTACCCCACACACACCTGAGCGAATATGAGATTCGCATAAGTTCAATGTCAATTCGTATTCTGTAAACACCCGGAACACCTATTTCCAAGCTGAGTAGATCGGTTTGCTCACCAAGAACGCCGAGTTCACAGCTTTTCTGGGCACGAATTTTTGTACCCGTCCATTGTCGACTTCCGCGACGTAGAAATTGCCTTCCTGGTCTACGCTAAATCCGTGAACTCCCCAGAAGCCGCCCGGGAAATCGCCCCACGTGCCGAAGGAATAGAGAAAATGTCCCTCCAAGTCGTACTTGAGCATCTTGGATGTTCCCCGGTCAAAGGCCCACAGAGTTCGGTCGGCTCCGATATAGATCAGGTGGATATCCGACGGCTCCTGACCCATGCTGAAGTCGTAGAGAAACTTTCCGTTCTCGTCGAAGACCTGAATGCGATGATTGGCGCGGTCGTTCACAAAGACGTGCCGCGTTTGCGGGTCCAGCGCCATGCCGTGGACGTTGTTCATGTAGTAGGGCCGCTTTTCATTCGGAGGCGTGCCCTTCATGCCCCAATCGAGCAGAAACTTTCCGTCCTTGTCGAACTTCGCAACGCGTGTACCGTTGTAGCCGTCCGCAACGAACAGCGTGCTGTCCGGCAGCCAGTTGAGGAACGTCGGCCGGTTGAAGTGCGTTCCATCCGCGCCCTTCACCGTGGGCGTGCCGATGGTCTGCACCAGCGTCTTGCCGTCGTGACTGAATTTGTAGATGGCGTGCATGTGATCGTCCACTACCCAGACGTGCTTCTCCGGATCGTACGGATTGATGGCGATGAAGTGCGGGCGCTTGAAGATCTTGTCCCACTGGGTCCACTGTTCGACGATGTTGCCGTTGGCATCCACCACCGTGAGGCAATGTTCCCACTTGGCATCCACGCCCACCGTCCCCTTCCACAGCTTCGGTCCATCGTCCGGATCCTGGCCGCTGCCGCCCGCGCCCGGGAGTGCCGCGACCGTCGCATCACGCCACGGCAGGCGGCCGATCGGAAACTGCAGACTCGGACCGAACTCGGGAATCAATTTCGTCTCAGGCCGCGGAATATTCGGCAGCTCTCCGCGGAACAGGAGAAAGATGCGGTTCGGGCTTTCGGCGTACACGCTCTGCCCGGCGCCCCAGGTCCACTTCTCATTTCCCGCCACGGTGCTGATGTTCTTCGGCCAGCCCTTCACCACTTCATAGGGGCCGAAGACATCCTGGACGCCCATTTCGCCCGGCGCCGCGGCGAAGCCCGAGCCAGGCTTATCTTTGGCCTGCACGGGAGGCAGCTTGGTTGCTACCAGGAAACCCGCCGCGAAGACCACAGCCGCGGCCACCAACAACGCTAGATATCTACGCATACTCGGGAAACAACCATATCACCAGCCCGCGGGACGCGCAAGCGGTGGTCTACTTCTTGGGCTTGGCTTCGTTCTTTAAGAACTGGTCAAAGTTGACGTTATCCTCGCAGACCATTTCCGTGATGTTCCACGTGGGCCTCAACTGAAACGTCAGCTGTCCGCCCCAGGGCTTGGTGTACGCCTTCGGGTCCTCGATCGTGATGTCGTTCTGCAGCGTGCTCTGATCCACTCGCCGGATGCGCTCCACAAGATGCAGATCCGTGCTATGCGGATGGCCCGCGCGATCGAGCCACGTTTTGTCGTTAAACCCGCTGGTGTCCACCACCAGCGTATCTCCGTCCCAATGCCCAATCGAATCGCCCATCCACGTGGCGCCGAGATCGGTATTATGTTTTCGCCCGTCTGTATAGATTTGCCGGATAAAATGCGAAAACTCAAAAAGCATGATCACGCGTCCAGGCGTTTGAACGATTTCCATCGGAAACGGCTGCAGATACAGCCGCGGCATGCCCGGAGGGAAGCAGCCGATGGCGCTGAGCGTGGTAGGGTTCACGGGATCGTTGGAATCCTCTACCGCGCGCGGCCCGAAGGACGGCTTGGTGGCCTTGAACCGTTCCTCCGCCCAGGGAGTCATGGGCGGCTCGTCTTTGCTAAAGCTGTAGGACAAGTAGCGAGTGGCGGGCGAGCCCCTGACATTCCAAACGCCAGACAAATCCGGCGTCGCAGTCGAAGACTTCGCCTCGCTTGGCGGCTGCGCGAACGTGAGGGATGGGAGGCTGAGTGCAGCCACCCAGACGGCCAACGATGCCATCGTGCGAGTTCGCATTTAGTTTCCCGCCCCCATCTTAAGTTCTTCTCCATTGACGGAGATCTTGGTAATCCACATCGAATTGGCGCCGCTCTTGGCCCGATAGCCGGCCATTGTGACCTGGTCGCCGGACTTCAACGTGGTCGCGGTCCAGCCGGCCCGCACCAAATGATTGGGACTGGTGAGTTCGCCTTGCCAGGCTTGCGTTTCACCTTTGTCGTCTTTGACATCGAGATCCACAATGGAGTGCGGATTTACGAATTGGAATCCCGTGACAGTTCCGCTCACGGTGACGGTTGCCGTGGTGTTGTACCCCGCTTGGCCGTGGTGCGCCGAAAGCGAAACGGAGATCAGCAGCAACCCAGCCAGCACGGCGAAGGCACTCAACAGTTTGGTCATTTCGCGTCTACCTCCTTCTTAAGCGGGTTTTTGCTCAAGACTCAGATATCATACTTGATGTCGAGACCCCACTAATGTCTCTCATCAACAAACCAGCTATCGAATCTCCCGCGGCCGGCATCCCGCTGACATCCAGCCAGAAGCGGGCGTTCTGGGCCGCCTGGGGAGGATGGACCATGGATGGGATGGATTCGTTCATCTTTTCTCTGGTTCTGGTGCCCGCGCTGCGCGACGTGTTGCCGAGGTCCGGCATTCCCGCCACCACGGCTAACGTGGGTTACTACAGCGGTCTCCTGTTCGCCCTTTTTATGATCGGCTGGGGCGTGGCTCTGGTCTGGGGACCGATCGCCGACCGGTTCGGCCGCGCTCGCACGTTGATGTTTTCGATCCTCTGGTTTTCTTTGTTCACTCTGCTGGCGGCCTTTTGCAACAACGTGTGGTCGCTCGCGATCGTGCGATTTCTAGCCGGCGTGGGCATCGGCGGAGAATGGTCCATCGGCGCATCGCTGGTATCGGAGGAATGGCCCGAACGGCGCCGCACGTGGGGCGTGTGTTTGATGCACACCGGCTACTACATCGGCTTCGTGATCGCCGCGGTGGCGAATTACTTCATCGGCAGCCAATATGGCTGGCGATACATGTTTATCGTGGGCGGCGCGCCGGCCATACTGGTGGCCTTCTTCTATAACCGGCTGCATGAACCAGCTCGCTGGAAGAACCGGCGCGAAGAAGCGGGCATCGTCCGAATGCACCACGCGTTCCTCAAGCTCTTCACGCCGCAATATCGCGGGCGGACCATCCTCAATTCTCTTTACCTGGTCGCATCCATCGTTGGTTTGTGGGCCGGCTCTGTCTACGTGCCGTCGGCCATCACGTACCTGTCGGAGCGCGCCGGTAATTCGACTCTCACGGGGGCTCGCTTGGCCTCCTATTCGACGGCCATACTAGGCATTGGAACAGTGATTGGCGCGTTGTTCACGCCGATCCTCGCCAAACGCCTGGACCGGCGAATTGTTCTGGGTATCTTTTTCAGTTTGATGCTGATCTTCCTGTGGCTCGCGTTCGGCTACGTGTTCTACTTACAGACCAACGCCATCACGTGGTTCCTGGTGTGCACTTTCTTCCTGGGCCTGGGCGGCGCGAACTTTGTCGTGTATTCCTTCTGGCTCCCGGAACAATATGGCACCGACTGCCGAGTGAGCGCGTTTGCCTTCACTACCAACGTCGGCCGCTTTGCAGGAGCCGGACTAACGTTTCTGGTGGGCGCGCTGATCCGGCACTACGGAACTCTCGGCACTCCCGTCGCGCTGACAGCGCTGGCGTTCGTGGTTGGACTCTTGCTATTGCCCTTCGGCGCCGAGACCCGTGGGAAGTCGCTGCCGGCATGAAGGCGATGGTCCTGCGAGGGCCCAACGATCTCGCGCTCGATGACATCGCGCGGCCACAAGTGCCGGCCGGTCACGTTCTGGTGCGCATCACACACAGCGGATTGTGTGGAACCGACTTGAAGATCTACAAAGGCGCGATCCCCACCCAGTATCCGCTGATCATGGGCCACGAGATGGTGGGCGAGGTAGTGAGCGAAGCGAACGGTGGCATCCGGCCAGGCGGCGTGCGCGTGATCATCGATCCGGTCCTGTATTGCGGAACCTGTTTTCACTGCCGGATCGGGCAAACCAACCTATGTCCCGCCGGCGGCCTGATCGGGCGCGAGACCAATGGCGGGTTCGCCGAATACGCGGCCGTACCCGGAGCCCAAGTCTTCCGGCTCCCGGATTCCATCGATAGCGCGAGTGCGCCGCTGATTCAGGTGGCCACTACCTGCTTGCACGCGCAACGCTTGGCGTCGGTGTCGCAAGGCGAATCCGTCGCCGTGATCGGACTCGGCGTGTCCGGCCAACTGCACGTGCAACTCGCCAAGGCGCGCGGCGCCGGCAAAGTGATCGGCATCAGCCGCAGCAGTTTCAAGAACGAACTCGCGAAGCAACTTGGCGCGGACGTCGTGATCGAATCCGGCCCAGAAGCGGCAGCAAAGGTTTTGGACGAGACGGACGGCCGCGGCGCCGACGTCGTGATTGAATCGACGGGCGTGATGACGTCCATCGCGGACGCCATTCGGATGGTGCGTTTCGGAGGCCGCATCCTGCTCTTCGGGATCACCAGCGCGACTAGCGGTGCGTTGCCGTTCTACGATCTCTATTTCAAAGAACTGACGCTGATCAACAATCGCGCCGCCACCGCTCAGGATTTCCCGGTCATGATCGACTTGGTGGATCGCGGCGCGGTTCGCCTGGAGCCTGTCGTGACGCATCGCATGGCCTTGGGCGAACTCGGAACAGCGCTTGGGATGCTGGAAAATGGCGCTGATGGCCGGCTAAAGATTATTCTGGAGCATACGTGAATATAGGGGCTGCCATTTTTTTCGCGATCCCAACGCTCCTTTCCGCCCAATGGCTGAAGTATCCAACCGCCGGAGTCCCCAAGACACCCAGCGGATTACCGAACTTGGGCGCGCCCACGCCCAGAACCGCCGACGGCAAGCCGGATTTTTCGGGAATCTGGGAAGCCGACAACACCAACCCATGCCCGCCCGATGGCTGTCCGGACATGTCCAGCTCCAAAGAATTTGTGAACATTGGAGCGCGGCTTCCGGGTGGTCTGCCTTATCAGCCGTGGGCGGCGGACGTAGTCCAGAAACGAATGGCCGACAACGGAAAAGACGATCCGGTTTCGCATTGTAAGCCCGCTGGTGCGCTCCGCTTGCTCACCTATCCGCCCTACCGCAAGATCGTCCAGATGCCAGGGCTGATGGTGATTATGTCCGAGCGCGACGTGACCTTCCGTCAAATCTTTACTGACGGGCGGCCTTTGCCGAAGGATCCGCAACCGTCCTTTACGGGATACTCGTCCGGACATTGGGAAGGCGACACCTTGGTGGTTCAGACCATCGGTTTCCGCGACGGAATGTGGTTGGACCGTAGCGGCAGTCCAATGACCGACGCCGCCAAACTGACCGAGCGCTTCCGGCGCGTGAACTACGGGAACCTCGAGATCGAAATCACACTGGACGATCCCAAGGCCTACACCGCGCCCTGGACAGTGAGGCTCAACCAATTCATCGTCCTCAACACAGAGCTGTTGGAATACTTCTGCCAGGAGAACGAAAAAGATCTGCCTCACTTGGTGGGTAAGTAGGCTGATTCTGATAGCCTTGAATAAGCGGGGCGTTGGTGCCGGTGCCAACTATGCCGGAACTTACTTTCACATTAAACGGGAATCCGACCACGGTCGCTTACGAGCCGGGGATGGACTTTCTCGAAGTCCTGCGCGAAGAGTGTAAGGTCGTTTCTCCCAAAAACGGTTGCGCGCCGGAAGGCGCCTGCGGCTGCTGCGCGGTCTTAATCGACGGCCAGCCCGTATTCGCGTGCTTGCGCAAACCGGAACACATGGATGGCCATGATGTAGTCACGCTGGAGGGCGTGCCGGAGGATATGCGTCGCGTCTTGGGCGAAGCATTCGTGCTCGAAGGCGCGGTTCAGTGTGGCTTCTGCATTCCGGGCATCGTGATTCGCGCGTCGGGGCTGCTCCGGCATGGCCACACGCACGACCGCGAAGAAGTCGCGAAGGCGCTGGACGGTCATCTTTGCCGCTGCACCGGCTACGCCCGCATCATCGATGCGATTCAAACCGCCGGCGAAGCCTGGGGTGCTCAAGAAGCGCCTGATCACAAGCAGCTCCCTAGCGAAGAGCCGCGGCGGCATTCTTATTTCGGCGAAGAGTACGGATTGAGCCGGAATCCGGCCTTTCAGAATGGGAAACGCGCAAATGGGATCGGCCAGTCGCCCTCGCGCTATCTCGGAATCGAGCAGGCTCTCGGCGAGAAGCCCTTTGTGGATGACATGCGCGTCGGTCCCGATATGTTACACGCCGCGCCGGTCTTGAGCCCGCATCCGCGCGCGAAGGTTCTCGCGATTGATACTTCGGCAGCACAGGCGATGTCGGGCGTCGCAAGGATCTTCACGGCGCCCGATGTTCCGGGGCAGCGAGGTACGGGCCTTGCAATTCCCGACTTGCCGATCTTTGTCGCCGTAGGCGAAACCACCTGCTGCGTCGGCGATATTCTCGCTCTGGTAACAGCCGATACCGCCTTCCACGCGCGCCAAGCCGCCGGCAAGATCAAGGTCGATTACGAAGTCTACCCGCCGGTGACGGATCCGTTTGCTGCGCTCGGGCCGGACTCGCCTCAAGTGCATGCTCCCGGAAACTTGCACGTCCATCCGAACTTGCTCGACACCACCGCGTTCTCGCGAGGCGATGTGGATGGTGCACTGGCGGCTTCCACCCACATCATCGAGCAGACCTTCTCCACGCAGCCCGTCGAACCGGCCTTTCTCGAGCCGGAGGCTTGCTTGGCGATACCGCAGGGAAAGGGCATCAAGGTGTTCTCGCAGAGCCAGGGCTCCACATTCGATCAAAGCCTCATCGCCCGTACCTTGAATCTGCCCGCGGAAGAAGTAGAGATCGCGCTGGCGTCTAGCGGCGGCGCGTTCGGCGCGAAGGAAGAGCTGTCCATTCAAGCGCAGACCGCGCTGGCTGCGCATCTGCTCGGACGCCCCGTTAAGACCGTTCTGACGCGGAAACAGTCCACGCAACTTCATCCCAAGCGCCATCCGATGACGCTCAGCTACACGGTGGGCGCCGACGCCGAAGGTCAGTTGCTGGCAGTGCGCGTCCGCATCGTCGGCGACGTGGGAGGCTACGCCGGCACCAGCGCAAAATGCTTGCTGCGCGCTGCCTGTCACTCCTGCGGCCCGTACCGCGTGCCGAACGTGGATGCCGAGGCGAAGGCAGTATTCACCAACAATCCCACCAGCGGCGCCATGCGCGGCTTTGGCACCAACCAGGCGCATTTCGCCATGGAAGGCATCATGGATATCCTCGCGGAACGAGTGGGCGTGGATGGCTACGACATCCGCGAGCGCAACATCCTCAATCCGGGCGATGCGTTCGCTACCGGCCAGATCATGCGGGAAAGCGTCGCGGGATTGCGGCGCAGTTTGGAAGCGGTCAAGGGCATTTACAGGAGCGCCAAATATGCCGGCATCGGTTGCGGCATCAAGAGCACCGGCATTGGCAATGGCACCATCGATAGCGGACACGCAGCCATCCGCGTGCTAAACGGCGGCCGCTTGGATGTCCTCACCGGCTACACCGAGATGGGCCAAGGGCTCTACACCACCATCCGGCAGGCAGTGTGCGAAGAAACTGGCCTGTCTCCGGAGATCATGGACGTCCGCTGGGACAAGGGGCTGGGCGCCAAGTGCGGTGAAACCTGGGCGTCGCGCGCAACCACGCTGAGTTGCGCCGCGGCACAGCGAGCGGCAACTCAACTGGCGGAAGATCTCAAACACTCCACGCTGGAACAACTGACTGGCCGCGAGTACACCGGCGATTACGTTTGCAACTTCACGACCAAGCCCGGCACTCCGGAAGCTTTGACGAATCCGACCACGCACATGACGTTCAGCTACGCCACGCAGGTGGTGATTCTGGACGACGACGGCCGCATCGAGCGCGTAGTGGCAGCGCACGACGTCGGCCGCGCCATCAATCCCAAAGGTTGCGCGGGACAAGTGGAAGGCGGAGTTCACATGGGGTTGGGCTATGCGCTCTCGGAAAACTTCACCAGTACAGACGCCCAGCCGGATTCTCTGCTGCTCCGCGATTGCGGCATCCTGAAGGCCAAGGACACCCCGAGAATCGACGTGATCCTGATTGAAGTTCCCGACGAAGTGGGCGGCTACGGAGCCAAAGGCGCTGGAGAAATCGGGTTGGTTCCGACGGCCGGTGCGGTCGCGGGCGCTCTGTACGCTTACGACGGAATCCGCCGCTTTAGCTTGCCAATGGACGATGCACCCGCCGCTGCGCCCTCCGTACCGAAGTTGCGCCGCAAAGCGCCGGCACTTGCGGGAGCTTAATTACTGCGCAGCGACCTTTTTTGCTTCGCGATCGGATCCAGTCCGGTTGCTTTGATGGTTGTCGCGGCTGCCGCGCTCGTCAACGACTTGATGATCTGGCTAGCGGCCTCGCGGTTTTTAGTCGAGCTGGCGATTCCAGCCGTCATGATAATCCGCTTTTGGAATTCGGGCGGTAAGGGACCGGCCAACTGCACGCCGGGAGCGGGCAGTATTTCACTAATCAACGCGAATGCGACGTCGATCTGCCCCTCGGCGACGCTTGCCATGGATCGCTCCGCTCCTGGTTGAAGGACCGTCTTACGCTGAACATCCTCGCTGATGCCGAGGCGATCGAGCATGTTGATGATGGCCGGAGTGCCCGCGCCTTCCTTAACGTACCCAATTGATTTTGCGTGAAGCAGCGTTTGCTTGATTGCTTCGGGCGAATTAACGTCCGGCTTGGGCGAGCCCGCGCGGACGGCAATGCCGATACCGCTAGCGGCGAGATCCACGCCTGTCCCGGCCGCGATCTTGCCCTCCTTGATCAAGTCCCCAATGATTGGCTGCGACAGTAACGCCAGATCGAATGCCTCGCCACCCTGGATGGAGCGCTTCAATACCGCGGAGGCGCCGTACTGGACTTTCATCGAGCGCCCCATGCTCCGCTCATATTCCGGCAGCAGCTTCTCTACCGCCGCGCGGATGCCGTTGGAGCACAAGATGCGGATTTCCGTGTCCTGTGCCGCCAAAGTTTCCCCCGGCAGCAGAATGAATGCGGGAAAGCATGCCGCTAGCAACGCGGCTCTGGCACGTGTGTTCATCGTTTCGCTCCCTCCACTAAAAAGCGTTGAGACTTCGCTATTGCGCCTGCTTTAGTTCAATCCGAACTAACCGGAACGGCTTGTCGCTGATATTTTCATCCTGATGAGCAGCGTCCGGCTCAGCCCAACGAACTGTCCCTGCTTTGTAGTGGCTCTCGCGCGATGTGCCATCAGCATGGTATTGACGCATGTCTTGATCCGTCAAGCTGATCACCACGGCGCCGGTGGCCGGGTGCTTGTGCATCTTGAGCTTCTCGTGCGGACCCACGGTCAAGCGGATGGCCCGGATCCATTCGTTTTCAGCCACCACCTGATAGTGCGCCGGATCCACAGTGACCGCGTCCATCGTTTCCTTGGGAAACGGCTTGGGATGGGCCGCGGGCTTGGGTTCGATTTGAAGAGCCGCAAACTGCGCGCCGGTGAGATTCTCCGACTTGTGGATTGTGGGTGCCGACCAGATAACGTCGCCAGCGTGATTCTGGAAAGCTTTGACGGTCCCATCGAAATAAGTTAACTGGTTGTTCCGGTCTGTGAGAAAAACAATCACGGCTCCGGGAGCGGGGTGCTGGTGCATGGGCATCGTCTCGTGCGGTCCCAAGTGTTCTTGAAAAACGCGGACCCATTGGTTCTCCAGCTCTAAGTGAGTGTGCTGCGGGTCTGCGGCCAGGGGATCGGGCGATTGGGCCGTTGCCGCCCCTATCCACAAGAGTCCCCAACCCAAAATCAAGAGCGCTTTGCTATGTCGACGTGGCATGAGAAGATTCTAGACCATGAGCACGCATGACGTAAGGGCCCAGGCAACTCGAGCCGGCGTGATTGGTCTGGGAATCATGGGAGGCGCCTTCGCCGGACATCTCGCGGCGGCGGGTGTTCGCACCTCGGGCTATGACTTGCTTTCAGCGAACGTGGTCGCATTGAGCGCGCAAGGAGGGCATGGCTGTTCGTCGGCGCGGGCGGTCGCGGCGGAGGCCGATATCGTGATCACGTCGCTGCCACACTCCGCGGCACTCGAAAGTGCGCTCTTCGCAGAAGAAGGCGTGGTGGCCGCCGGGCGCTCTGGCCTTCTGGTTATCGAGACCAGCACGCTTTCGCTCGAAGACAAAGAGCGTGCTCGAGCGCGGCTGGCGAGTGCCGGCGTTGGTATGTTGGATGCCCCTATCAGCGGCACCGGCCCGCAGGCCGCGGCGAAGGATATTACGATTTTCGCAAGCGGCGATCGTGGCGAATTCGAGCGCGCGCGGGCTACTCTCGCCCACTTTGCCCGCTCGCTTCGATATGTGGGCCCCTTCGGCACGGGCTCAAAAATGAAATTCATCGCCAACCTGCTGGTGGCGATTCACATCGTCGGCGCCGCGGAAGCGATCGTGTTGGGAGAGAAAGCCGGTCTCGATCCTTCCATGCTGGTCGAAGTGCTGGCCGATAGCGCGGCTACCTCGCGCATGCTGGAAGTGCGCGGGCCGAGCATGGCGACGGGCGCTTACGCAACCCCTATGATGAAGGTCGACGTGTTTCAAAAGGACTTGGACATCATCGCGGCTTTCGCCAGGCAATCCAAATGTCCAGTGCCTTTGTTCAGCAGGGCCGTTCCGTTCTTCACCGAAGTAGCCGCGCAAGGGATGGGTCTGCAGGATACGGCAGCGGTAGTTTCGGTTCTGCGGTCTCTTGCGGGGATGGAGGCAAAATGAAACTGGTAACAATCGTCGCGGGCCTGCTCATGGTTGCAGTCGCGAACGCGCAGGAGAAGCCCATGCTGGCCGAGCAGGCCTTCAAGAACGTCCGAGTGCTGAAGGGTATTCCGGTAGATCAGTTCATGGCCACCATGGGATTCTTTTCCGCTTCCCTGGGCGAAACGTGCACGGATTGCCATAGCGCCGAGAGCGGCGGCAACTGGGACAAATACGCCGACGACAACCCACGCAAGGAGACCGCGCGGCGCATGCTCGGGATGATGAACGCCATCAACAAGACCTACTTCGGCGGAAGGCGCGAGATCACTTGCTACTCCTGCCACCGCGGCGTGGAACGCCCGGACGTCACTCCGAATCTGGCGGATCTATACGGGCCGCCGCCATCCAAAGAGCCGGATGAACTGCGCGAGCCCACTTCGAGCAAAGCACCCTCCGCGGATCTAATTCTCGACCGCTACATCCAGGCCATCGGCGGCGTCGATCGCGTGGCCAAGCTCACCAGCTTCGCGGCCAAGGGAACTTACCAGGGCTACCAGGACGAGAAGTATCCCATGGATGTGTTTGCAAAAGCGCCGAATCAGCTCAGCACCGTCATTCACACCGCCGCCGGAGACAGCACCACCACGTATAACGGCAGCGCAGGTTGGATCGCAGGGCCTGCAACAGAAAGACCGGTGGCCTTGCTCGAGCTGACGGGCGGCGATCTGGAGGGCGCCAGGCTGGACGCGGCTGTGTGGTTTCCCGCTCAAATCAAGCTGGCGCTCACTCAATGGCGCGGCGCCTCCTCCGCTATCATCGACGGCCGCGACGTGCAGATGATTCAAGGAACTGGCGACGGCCGATATCCGGTGAATCTGTACTTCGACAGCAAGTCAGGGCTGCTGGCGCGAGTGGTGCGCTATACCGAATCGCCCGTGGGCCTCAACCCCACCCAGATCGACTACGCCGACTATCGCGAGGTCGCGGGCGTGCGGATGCCCTATCGCGTGACCGTGACTTGGTTGGACGGAAAGTCCATCACCGAGTTCAGCGAGATCCAGCCGAACGTTGCAATAGAAGCGGAGAGGTTCGCCAAGCCGCCCCGGCCGGCGTTGAACAAGTAGTATCAACGTGGAAGAGCATTTCCCACCGGTTGCCTGCGGCAATATGGAGTGCTATATATACAGCCAGACCAACCACTAATGAGTAATGAGGGCGATCTCCGCCGGCACGCGCGATCCGCCAAGGCGGCGCCCCTCCAGTTGATCTGGAAGGACCGCCAAGGAATCGACAGGTTTATCAATGGCAGCATCATCGATATCTCCGAATCCGGCGTGCGTGTTGAACTGCGCGAACCGCTGGAAAAGCAAACCTACGTGACGATGCAGGCCGCGGGTTTGGGATTGCATGGTTCGGCTTCCGTAAAAAGCTGCGCGCGCAAAGGCATGAAATACGTTGTGGGCCTGGAGTTCAGCGGCGGGCTCAAATGGAAGCCGAAGAGCTAAGGCGCCGACTCTACTTCGCGCGCCCTTTGAACCCCTGCGCCAGCATCTGGATTTTATAAATGCTCATCGCGGTGTTCCGCACGCCGGCTGGCGTTTTGATCTCTTGACCGCTTGCGTCAAGCGCGCCGAGGCAGGCGGCGTACAGCGTCTTCTTGCCGGGGCCGGAGAACGCCACGCTGATGACGGTGCGGGGTGTTGGAATCATCCCTAAATATTTTCCTTCGGGGCTGAGCACCTGAATACCATTGGCTGTGTCAAAGATGCGGCCTGACGCATCGATCGCCATGCCGTCGCCGTTCCCTCCGCCTTCGAGTTTGCCGAACTCCCGTTGGTTTTTGACTGAACCATCCGGCTGCACATCGAAAGCCATGATCACCGGACCGTTGGTGACATAGAGCGTCTTCTCATCCGGGCTGAGGTTGATGCCGTTGCTTCGTATTTTTTCGCCGATGCCGCTTATCTGGCCGCTCGGGCTCACGTAGAACACTCCGCTGCCCGTATTGGTGGTGAAGTAGACGCCGCCTTTCTTGTCGGCGACCAAGTCGTTGACGCGCCCGAGCCCCTTGCCCTCGAAGCCGTCCGCCAAAACCTTGCGCATGGGAGTCAGCGCGGCGATGTCCGTCGGCTCTTTGCATTCCTCCGGCTTGCCGCCCATGTGCCCGCCGGGATCGGTGCAGGTCCGCTCTACCACGAGAATGCGGCCCTTCGGACCAATGGCGACCGCGCCGGGGCCGTGACCGTTCGACAAGTAAACGGAGAATTTATCGTGTTTATCGAGCTTGTTGATGTGATTGGTCTGCTCCTGCGCGAACAGCAAGCCGCCATCGAAGCCCACGATGCCATCGGCGTTCTCGTTGCCCTGCCAAACCAGAGTCCACTTCGCCCCCGCCTCAATCACGCCGGGAATTGCCGTGATCGTCACGTCTTTTGGCGGCGGAGGCTGCGGGAAGTTTCTTGGCTGCGCGACAAGCTGGCCGAAGGAGAGAAGGGATGCGAGCAGAAACCCGGTTGTGGAGGACATGCTGTTGTTATACCTCAATCCGGAAATCCAGTTGCCGTTTAGCTATCATCTGCGGTAATAATAAACCTGATGCCCTACCGCGTCGTCTGGGCGGCATTACTTGCGCCTGCGTTGGCGCTCGCCCAATCCATCCCTCCTGCAACCGAAACTCGCATCAGCAATCTAGAGGCTGCCGTGAAATCCGCGCAAAGCGCGGGCGACAACGCCTGGATGCTGGTAAGCGCCGCGCTCGTTCTTATGATGACCGGTCCCGGCCTGGCCTTGTTTTATGGCGGTCTCGTCCGGCGCAAAAACGTGCTCAGCACCATGATGCACAGCTTTGTTCTGATGGCTGTGGTGACGGTGGTTTGGGCCATCGTGGGCTACAGCCTGGCGTTTGGCGCAGGATCGCCCATCCTGGGAGATCTGCGCTACCTGTTCTTGAATAACGTTGGCGCCGCTCCCAATCCAGACTACGCCGCCACCATACCGCAGCAGACCTACATGATCTACCAGCTCATGTTCGCCATTATCACACCCGCTCTTATCTCGGGCGCGTTCGCCGAGCGCATGAAATTCAGCGCCATGCTGCTATTCACGGTGCTGTGGCTGTTCATCGTTTATTTTCCGCTGGCCCACATGGTTTGGGGCAAGGGCGGCTTGCTCAATGCGTTCTCGGGCGGTAGGTTTCCGTGTTTCGACTTTGCCGGAGGCACGGTAGTTCACATCAGCTCGGGCGTCTCCGCATTGGTGTGCGCTCTCTACTTGGGGAAGAGACAAGGCTACAGGTCCGAGCCAATGAAGCCGCACAGCCTGGTGCTCAGCGTCATCGGCGCGTGCTTGTTATGGGTCGGCTGGTTCGGATTCAACGCGGGCAGCGCGCTGGCGGCGTCCTCGTTGGCCACCAGCGCGTTTGTGGCGACGCACTTCGCGACCGCCGCGGCCGTGCTCGGCTGGCTGCTAATCGAGTGGATACACAACGGGAAGCCCAGCGTGTTGGGCGGAATCTCAGGCGCGGTGGCGGGATTGGTCGCCATCACTCCGGCCTCCGGGTTCGTTAAACCTTTTCCGGCGATGCTGATCGGATTCGTCGCGGGAATCGTATGTTTCTTGATGGTCACCACGGTGAAGAGCAAGTTCCGGTATGACGAT
>Ga0182015_10003917_pt1 | contig 16348 bp, 9 predicted proteins | sample 712P3MmetaG_FD_120478 | JGI IMG/M metagenome (GOLD analysis project Ga0182015, IMG submission 120478) | Permafrost microbial communities from Stordalen Mire, Sweden - 712P3M metaG | ecosystem: Environmental > Terrestrial > Soil > Wetlands > Permafrost | place: Sweden: Stordalen | collected... | reverse complement strand
TTAGCTATTAGCTCTTGGCCTTTAGCTGCTACTTCGTTTTGTCGGCGGTGTCGTGCATGAGCTAAAGGCTAAGAGCTAATAGCCAAGAGCTTCTTATCCCGCCTTTTCCATCATTGCAAACGATGCCGTGTGCTTCTCGACCATCTGCTGCGTTACTTCGAACTCTTTCACCTTCTTCTGGCTGGGCAGATGGTACATCAAATCGAGCATCAATTCTTCCAAAATCATGCGCAAGCCGCGTGCGCCTACTTTGCGAGCCATAGCCTGACGCGCAACTGCCCGCAGCGCATCCTCGCTGAATTTGAGGCGGACATTCTCAAATTCGAACAGCCGCTGGTATTGCTTGACGATGGCGTTTTTGGGCCGGGTAAGGATTTCAATCAACGCAACTTCATCCAGGTCTTCTAATACTCCGACCACCGGCAAGCGTCCCACAAATTCCGGAATCAATCCAAACTTGATCAGGTCTTCCGGTTGCACATCGCTCAGCAACTCAAAATTGCGTTTTCGCGCCGTCGCTGGCTCTTCCACTTCACCCTCTTCTCCAACCTTGAAGCCCAACGATTTCTTGCCGGCCCGCCGTCCAATGATCTTCTCCAGGCCGACGAACGCACCGCCGCATATAAAGAGGATGTTGGTGGTATCGACCGGGGTGAACTCCTGATGCGGATGCTTCCGTCCACCTTGCGGGGGAACATTCGCGATCGTGCCTTCGAGAATCTTGAGCAGCGCCTGCTGTACGCCCTCACCGGAGACATCCCGGGTAATGGACGGATTCTCGTCCTTGCGGCCAATCTTATCCACCTCATCTATATATATGATGCCGGTTTGCGCTCGTCCTACATCCCCATCGGCCGCCTGCAGCAGCTTCAGGATGATATTTTCCACGTCCTCGCCGACGTAACCAGCTTCGGTCAAGGTTGTGGCATCTACTATGGCGAAGGGCACGTCCAACATGCGGGCCAGGGTCTGCGCCAACAGGGTCTTACCGGTCCCCGTGGTGCCGATCAGCATGATGTTCGATTTGGTCAGCTCAATACCGTCGCTAGCGCGCTGACGGTTCATATAGATGCGCTTGTAGTGGTTGTAGACAGCCACAGCCAGCTTTTTTTTCGTCTGTTCCTGGCCAATAACGTATTCATCCAGGAAACTCTTGACTTCTTGCGGCTTGGGCAGGGTATTCGGGGTCGCGGCGGCAGGAGTTGCAGCGCGGTCGTCTTCCAGGATGGAATTGCAGACCGCTACACACTCATCGCATATGTATGCCCTGGGATAATCGCTGGGGGATGAAATCAGCTTGGCGACTGCGTCTTGCGACTTATGACAAAATGAACAGCGTAGGATTTCCTCAGTGCCTGTTCTGTTTTTCACTCGGCTCAACTCCTTATCGTTACTCTAACCTCCCGGCACTTTAGTGATCATTGCCCTTGAGCAATTGGGGAGAATCTTTTGCGCCGAGACCGCCAAACCTGACCGGCTGAATGCCGATCATACCTTCATCTGGTCTTATAGATGATATCGTCTATGATTCCGTATTCCTTAGCCTGCTGCGCGTTCATAATGAAGTCGCGCTCCACGTCTTTCTCCACTTTTTCCAGCTTTTGCCCCGTATGCTTGGCCAGCAACTGGTTCGTAATCTCACGCATACGGAGAATTTCGCGAGCGTGGATGTCGATATCGGTGGCCTGACCCGAAAGGCCGCCCATGGAAGGCTGATGGATCAAAATTCTCGAATTGGGCAGCGCCAGCCGCTTCTTATTTTCTCCGGCGGCCAATAGAAGCGCAGCCATCGAAGCCGCTTGCCCAATACAGATCGTGGTCACGTCGTTTTTGACGTACTGCATGGTGTCATAAATCGCCATGCCCGCCGTAATCGATCCGCCTGGAGAATTCACATACAACTGAATGTCCTTCTCCGGATCCTCCTGGGCCAAAAAAAGCATCTGCGCGATCACCAGATTGGCGATGTTATCGTCAATCGGCGTGCCAATAAAAATAATGTTGTCCCGCAAAAGGCGCGAGTAAATGTCGTAAGCCCGCTCTCCCCGCCCGGTTTGTTCAATCACCATTGGAACTAACATAAGATGTGGGTCCTTCACGTTCACCTTTCACACTCCTGATCCGACTGCTGAGGCTTCAAGGGGGATCGGAAGCGATTCACGCGGACTGATGATAAAGAAAGTCGAGGGTCTTTTCGTTGCGGATTCTATTCCGGATTCTATCCAGCGCCCCATCGCGTGTCAAACGCGACCGGATAGCTTCCGGCGTCTGCTTCGACTGTGCAGCCAAAGCTTCGACCTCGCGATCGATTTCCGCATCGCTGACCTCGATTTTTTCCTCCTCGGCGATTTTTTCCAGCAATAACGCGGCCTTCACTTCCTGCACTGCCTGGTCACGTTGTCCTCCGCGCAGGCGGTTCAGGTCCATCTTCTTCATATCTTCCGCCTTCATGCCTTGCGCAGCCAGGGCCCGTAAGCCGCGGTCGAGACGAATGTCGATCTGGTGCTCGACCAGCGCTTCGGGTACCTCAAAATCATTGCGCTTCACCAACTCGCCTACAAGCTTGTCTTTGGCCTCGCGTTCGGCGTTGTGCTTCTTCTCCGCCTCCATGCCCTCGCGGATGCGCTTTCGCACTTCCGCAAGATCGGCGAACTCTCCCAACTCTTTCGCGAACGTGTCGTTTAATTCAGGCAGGCTCTTCTGCTTGATTGCGTTCACCTTCACCGTATAAATAAAGGTTTTTCCCGCCAGCCGCTGATCGGAGAAATCCTCCGGATAATGAACATCAAAAGTCCGCTCATCGCCCGGCGATGTGCCCCGCAAATTCTCGGTAAACTCCGGCATCGTGCCTTGCCCGCCGATCTCAACCAGGATGTCATCCATGTGTACGGGATTCGTTCCTGTAGGTCCCGGCTTGGCCGACGGCTGCGCCGGACTTTCGCCCTCTTTCGGTTTCCCATCCAGCGAAACCTGGGCAAAGTCGCCATCGCCCAGCGGACTTCCCTCGATCGAGGTAAACGTGGCGCGCTGCTCCTGCAAACTCTTTAGCGACTGCTCGACCTCCTCGTCGGTGACAGAGATATCCGGCTTGTCCGCCCGCAGTTCCTTATAGTCTTCCACCCGTATGGCAGGCATCACTTCAAAGCTTGCCTTAAAACGCAGCGGCTCTCCGTCGTGTACATGCAGGTCGGAGACGCGCGGCTGTGACACTGGCATCAGCCCGAGCTTGTCCGTCTCCTTGCGGAAATAGCGTGGCACCAGCGCTTCGACCACATCGCTCTTAATGCCTTCGGCAAACCGCTGTTTAACAATGGATGCGGGCGCATGGCCTGTGCGGAAGCCGGGGATGCGGGCAAGCTTCTGATATTTCTGAACGAGGGTCGCAGTTTCGCGGGCAACATCTTCCGCCGGGACTTCTACCTGAATCTCTCGTTTGGTGCTGCTACTGGTCTCAGTGGGGCTCACGTGTACCTTTCGCGAACTACGGTTCCAGGAGCCCGAACCAGATTTCGGACCGACCAAAAACCTCAGCTGCAGTCTTGAGTGTAAAGATATATAGAGACGACCGTCAAACCCCAGCGCAGATTTTTCTATCCTATTTTGGGACTTTAGTAACACCGCGCATGGAGGACGGGCGTCTCGCCCGTTCAGTTTTCAGCTCGCACCACCAGCGGTACTTTAGTTATTGTTGGCCAGCATGAGCGGTTGCATCCGTTCTCCCCCTGTCACTATCGTTAAGTGTGCCGCTACTGCCTTCACAACCTATCCGATGTATTGCGTGTTTGCTGTTCTTCGCAAGCGGGTTCGCTTTCGCTCAACAAGCATCGCCAGGCTTCTCCGCACCTCGCATCGAAATGAGCGAATCGGAGATGGCATCTCGCCTGATCACCAAAGTCCCCGCGGATTATCCTCCGGTTGCTCGCGCAGCGCACATTGAAGGAAATGTTTTGATCAAGGCGATCATCGGGGTCGACGGTTCGGTTATGCAGGCGCAAATTGTTTCTGGGCATCCAATGCTCGCCCGCGAAGCGTTGCTCAGTGTATCCAAATGGAAGTACCAGCCCGTGGTTCGCGATGGCAGCCCGGTCGAGGTTGCAACAACCGTCACAGTCGCGTTCAAACTTTCTGATCAGCCGCAGCCTATCGGAGCCGCCAATAACTCAGCCATGTCCGTCGTGGACTCGAACGCCGCATTGCCGGAGATAATCCAACTCAACAATGGGAGGACGATCCATGCCGACAACATCACCGACGCTGGAGACAAGATTGAATACACAATCGGAGAGTCGACTTATCAAATTCCCAAGTCATCGGTGAAATCAATTTCTCACGCAGGAAGTGCACCCACATTGCCGGCGACTCCTGAGCCGCCGAGAGCTGATCGCGCTGCTCCAGAAACCATAGAACTAACGGATGGAAGAGTTATCCACGCCGACAGCATTACTTACACCGGGCAAAGGATTGAGTACACATTGGGTGGTTCAATCTATGAAGTTCCAAAGTCATTAATAAAGTCGATCGTCCACGAGCCCGGCGCCGCCCCGTTAGCCTCCGCATCGACCGCGTGGGATGCCTCAAAACCGGCCACAGCTACCGTGACCGGAACCACTATTTCCAAAATGCCGGTCGCCTTTGGCGACGATACGAAAAACTGGTATCTATTCGAATCAACCGAGCAGTTGCGTGAGGAATGCCGGACCGGCCAGTTCGCCACGCGCTTCCATCCCGAGATGCAGAGCGCATCCTCCTTTCCGTATAACGACGACGCACAGAGAATCTGCGCGATTCTGAGCCAAAAAGGGGATGACGCCTATGAGAGGATGGTAGATCGCGGTATCGAAATACATCGCACCTTATGCTATACGCCTGGGTATGTTCCCGGAATTGGTTCGAGTTCAAGTGATCCTAAGATTGTGGCCATGGAGGAAGAATGGCGCCACATCTCCGCGGAATTCAGCGCGCTCGTGCTTGAATTCCCGAAGAACCCACAGACCCGACGAGCTCCAGGTTTACGTCTCATACTCGATATGTCTCGCCTCTCGAGCAAGTGCGGGCACGGAAGCGTCTGAGGTCCGGAGGTTTTGCCGCTTAACTGAATGGATGGACGTAAGAAGTAAAAGCCGATAAATCGCACAAAAGATGGTGAGCGCGGTAGGAATCGAACCTACAACCTACTGATTAAGAGTAGGCAAGTCCGATAGGGTCTTCCGCGTCTTACGGCCATTGCGATTCAATAACTTACCGACAATCAAGCCCGCACGGAAGCAATCGGCTCTGGTATTGAAAAGAAGCGCTTTAGCGCACATGGGATCGAAGCGCACGGCACACTTATGGCACACCTTTCGGGCTCACTCAAGCCGCTCTGGACAACTGATTGATTGAGTCGTACGGAATTAATCGGCGTCTCGCTTATGACGCCGCCAGGGAGGGTGATGGCAATTTTTCACCGACTACGAGCAGGCGCTCAGGGTTGGGGTTTCATGGGAGCTGCCACTATCTAACTTCGGCTGTAAACGCTCGTGTCCATTCGTGGCCTTTCACTTCGAAAGTCTTCGCCGGTATCGTTCCAGCCGGCGTCACATCTGTGACGTGGATTCTAATTGCGAGCTTCCCGTCTTTTAAAACGTCGATGTGACGGGCTGTCTTGACCCCTGCAAAGTCTTCGAACTCTAACCGCTGCGTCTCAATTCCATCGAAGTACGTCTTGACTAACAACCCAGTGTCGTCGAACCAATAACCACGCGCTTGCTCCGGATCTAGCTTCCCCTCCGGGCTTTCGTATCCAGCGAGCACTCGCACCGTGCGAACGCCGTTGACTGTGTCGCGTCTGATCCTCCAATCTGACTCCACAAATGTATCAACTGCGGGAATTGGTTCCATTATCTTCATGACAAGCCGAAGCAATCCCGCACCGTCACCGTCTGCAGACTGGTAAGCCTTGTCCCCGTTCCTCGACAGCACATACCGGCTCTTCCCGAACCACACCTCGCGACGCCATTGCGAATCGCTCAGCCAAGTGTCTTCGTACTGTCCTTTGGCGACGGCGCCGTCTCGGCCTTTCGCTTCGAACTCCGCGCGAAGTACGTAAGCCGTACCGCTTCCAAACGCTGGAAAACCTACGTGCCTCCCGTGCTCGAAGTACGTCCGGGCACTGTCAAAAGTTTCTGTTCCTGAGGGCCGCACGGTCTTAAACGGGACCGTCAGCTGGGACATCACTTGAACAGGTATCCCATCCACAAGGAACGGCTTAAACCGCAAGGCCAATACCGCGCGCCTTCCCGCGTCATTTACACCCGAGTTCTCGGAAACCAGCGTCCCGATGTCCCTTACCTTTCCCTCACGATCAACGATTACTTGAGTTGTCACATTTCCTTCGAGGGGCCCGTCCTGAAGTGGCGGCCACGACACGGGCTCCATCGGCAATAAATTCTTCCGTAGCGATACTTCGTCCATCAACACTGTCTGCAATGGTGTGTCGCCGCCCTTTGCCGCCGTATCGAAGAATCCCGCCGGAATTTCTCCTAGGTCTTCAAGCGTTGTTATCTTGGCCGTCACCTGAGGTGTTCCCACGTTTACTGTCCGAGCGACCATTCTCCCGTGAAAATCCGCATAGTCCTTAAACTCGCCACCCCATCCCAAACCGCCTGCATAAAGCAGCAGCCCTGTGCTGTTCTGCAAAGCAACCCAGGATCGCAAAATATTGTGGATTTCTGCAGTCCCGCTAGGAGTCGTCCAGTTCAGGTTGGTCATGGGCCCGATTCGTCTTACTTCCGCCGCCTTTGCATGTTCGAGAACCTGGTCGAGCGGCGGCACCGGCTTGATGAGTTCGACAGCCGTTTCTTCCAACCATTCCGGAAAATAGTCGCCCTCATTCTTCTGCCAGTCGTGAGCGCCATCCACGATTTCGATCTGATGAAACTCCGGTGATCGCACCTCCCTCTTCCATTGAGTCGGGGATGCCCACCAGATTTCAACCTCGCCCGTGCGGCCAGATTCCTTATCTCGCTCAAAGCTTGGTGCCACTGTCGCTCTCAGATGGAATGCCTTTGTTCCGGACTGGTCGAGCGTGCTACGCTCAACGGCCTTCTTGACTTCTTTGGATAGGTTTTCGGCATGACCGAGTGCTGGCCATACCGTCATCGCTGCAAACACCGGGATCCACGATTGCCAACGCATACGCAAAACTGTACACAAAGAAAAAGAAAAGGAAAAAGACGAACAAAAGTGGTGCGGGAAGCCGGACTCATCGGCCTCGCACTGCCTGCATCCAGTGGAGCCGAAATGACGGCTACGTGGTTTCTTTTTGTGATAGCTGGTTATGTCCAGTGGTTGTAGTCTTTCCCAGACTCCTGCGGCGGTGGGAGGGGAAAATGAAGAAGAAAAATCCTTGATGTTTTGACTCTCCTCGCCGTGATTTGGGCTTTTAAGCTGCTCCCGCGCTTTCTTTTTCGGTAGTTGGTAAAATGGCGCTTTTCGCAAACTGACCCTTCCGTTCGGCTTGTAGCCAAGGAATGGTAGTCATTGGTAGCATTCATAGACCAGCGCCAAAAGAAACAAGTGGAGCAAAAATGAGATTGCCATTCCACCTGCTATGCGTATCTACTCTCTTCTGGCTTTGTGTTCCGTGTTTCGCGGGGAATCAGCCCCCTACCGTCGCCAACAATTGGAATCTTGTTGCCTCGCCTTTTCGCCCCGTGAGCATTACAGCGCAGGGAGCAACAATCTGGGTATGCGGAGTGGACGAGATGATCCTAAGCTCCAAGGATGGCGGGGCAACATGGGAAACAAAACATCAAAACCCCGACGGCGAAGTGTTGTTGGACATTTCTTTTGTCAATGAGAAGGTTGGCCACGCTGCGGGCACAGGCGGCCTTCTGCTCTCTACCGATGACGGCGGTCAAACCTGGAAGAGCCACGTCGCGCCCGGTGCTGTCCGCGCCTTCTCGTTCGCGGACGCTGTCAATGGCATAGCTGTCATTGGCGAAGGACAGCCTAGTTCTAGAGTTTCATCGTCTGACCAAGCGGTCCCCATTGAGGGAACTGTCAAAATCACTCATGATGGGGGCGAACACTGGGAAGACATAGCTGCCGTTAATTCGGAGGAACTGCGACCATTCGGTCAAACACTCTCCATCGCGGCACTCGACAGCTCTCATTTCCTCATGCTCCGACGCCAGCCCGAAGTCAATGAGAAACGGCGCCGCGCCAGTGGTCGCCTGAGGGGCGGGGGACAGTGGCACAGCATCATTTCAAGATTGACCCTAGTAGCTTATACGCCAGAACTATCAAGGAAACAGTGGTAGGCATCACGCGGCACTTGATTGTCATCACCAAGGAGGGAAACAAGGGGGTAATGCACCGTGACAGGACTTCGCTGCGAGTGTGTTCGATTCGAAATGCAACATCGCTGACAACCACCTTTGTCGATGCGAGGATGATGCGACTGGAGTAGTTGATTATGCCTCCCTTCGCGGCGGAGGTGCATTCAAAACCAACCAGTAAAGCCCCAACTGCGAGGCTGCTGTCACAAATTGCTCATAATCCACAGGCTTGATCACGTAGCTGTTGGCAAAGTGCGTGTAAGCGTTAAGCCGATCTTTATCTTCGTTGGAAGAAGTCAGCACGACGACCGGGAGATGCCTCGTGCGTTCATCGTCACGAATTGCCTTTAGCACTTCCAAGCCGCTGATCTTCGGCATGTTGATATCAAGTAGCGTTACCGCTGGCAGTTCACGGACATCCCTCCCTGCGTATTTCCCGCGGCCGAAAAGATAGTCGAGTGCGTCCTCCCCGTCGCGGGCTCGCACCAAAGGGTTCTTGACGTTGGCACGCTTGAATGCCCTAACGGTGAGTTCGGCATCATCGTCGTTGTCCTCTACGAGCAAGATCGTCTGTTCCTCGACCATCATCGGATATCTCCCAGCGTGAAATAGAAAGTCGCCCCCGCGCGAACTGCCGCCTCCGCCCAGATGCGGCCGCCGTGTCGCGAGATAACTCGCTGTGCGGTGGCCAGGCCAACTCCGGTGCCTTCAAACTCTGAATCGTGGTGTAACCGGCGAAACGGCACGAAGAGATTGTTGGCATAGGCCATGTCAAAACCGACACCATTGTCCCGAACGTAAAAGACCGACTCTTGCTCCTTATTTTCCTGGCCGAATACGATCTGGGCCGTCGGCTCCTTCGCTGTGTACTTCCAGGCGTTCCCGAGCAGGTTCCCAAGAACAATCGTTACCAGACGTCTGTCGGCAGTGGCCGAGAGTCCTTCCGCAATATCAACCGCAACCTTGCGCGCTGGTTCTCTGCTTTGGAGATCGGCGACTATGCTGCGGGCAACCTCCGTGACATTTATCGACTCTTTCTGAAGTGCGCCACGGCTAACGCGTGAGAGGTCGAGAAGATCGTTGATAAGCGTGGACATCTTCTGTGCGGCCGTCCGCACACGCTGGAGATAGTGACAAGCGTGCTCGTCCAGCTTTCCGGAGTACTCGTCGAGAAGCGCCTTGCTAAAGCCGTCGATAGCACGGAGTGGGGTTCGCAGATCGTGGGAGATGGAGTAACTAAAGGACTCCAGTTCCTTGTTGGATTGTTCGAGTTTGTTAGTCCATTCGAGGCGGCTCTGCGCGAGTACCAGATGGGTTCGCACGCGGGCCATAAGTTCCTGGGCGGAAAATGGCTTGGTCAAATAGTCGTCTGCCCCGGCATTCAATCCCTCGACAGCCGACTCTTCGCCCGCTCGCGCCGACAAGAGAATCACGGGGATGTTCTGAGTTGTGGGGTCCGCTCTGAGTTCACGCAATAGACCAAAACCATCCAAACCCGGCATCATGATGTCGGTCAGAACAAGACTTGGAGATTTACCCCGAGCCGCGGCTAAAGCAGCCAAACCGTCCGGAACCGCCAGCACCTCGTAACGCTCGGCCAGCAGGCGGCGAACGTACTCCCGCATATCGGCATTGTCGTCGGCTAAGAGAATTCGAGGGCGAGATGGCCCAAGTGCAAGTGCGGGAGGGGACGCGGATACGACACTCGTCTGCGCCGCATGAGATAACATCTCGTTCGGCTCAACATCGTTGGGCAACCAGTGCAGGGCTTCCTCAACATAAGCCGTCGCTCGGGTTGCAGTCGAAACCAACTCGCGGGATTTGCCCACGCGGTCGGGCGGAAGGTGAGCTGTCCCGGCCTTAATTGTGACCGTAAACGTGCTGCCTCTTCCTTCCTCGCTTTGGATATCAATCGTTCCGCCGTGCAGAGAAACCAGTTCCCGCACCAGAGCAAGGCCGATTCCCGTGCCTTCATGGGTGCGTGATTTTGCGCCCTTTACCCGGTGGAAGCGTTCGAACAGACGCGGCAGCTCGGTTGAGGGGATGCCGACTCCGGTATCGGCCACTGCGAGCTTAACCTGGTCATCGCACCAGCCAAGCGTGACCGTGATCTTGCCCTCGAACGTATGTTTGAAGGCATTGGAGAGCAGGTTGAGCACAACCTTCTCCCACATCTCGCGGTCCACATAGACCGGCTCAGGCAGGGTGGGGCAGTTCACGACTAACTTCAGGCCACCCTTCTCAACCGCGGAGCGGAACACGCTGGCCAGTTCCGTGGTGTAGGTCGCCAGATCCGTGGGTTCGTAACTGGCCTGCGTGCGTCCGGCCTCGATGCGGGAGAAGTCGAGCAGAGTGTTGACCAGCTTCAGGAGGCGCAAGCTGTTGCGATGCGCCGTCTCTAGCCTCTCGTGACGGGCCGGGGGCAACGGTTTGTCGCGTTCGGCCAATTCGTCTTCGAGTGGCCCCAGCATCAAGGTGAGCGGTGTCCGAAATTCGTGACTGACGTTCGAGAAAAATGCGGTCTTCGCTCGATCAATCTCCGCCAGGGCTTCGGCACGCTTGCGCTCCTCCTCATAGGCACGTGCATTGGCCAATTCGGTGGTGACGGCCGCTGCCAACAGATCATAAAAGGCACGGTAGTTTTCACTCAATTCTAAGCGGGGACTAATACCGGCAACGAGAACCCCGACTGGTCGCTTGCAGCCGGGAGGTGTGAGAGGGAGTGCGAGGGCTAGTTTCTGCGCTTCGGGATATTCGCCACACGAGAAATGTCCAAATCGTGCCTCCAGGTCGTTTACGTGTTGTGCGTGGCCCAACCGTGCCACTTCGGCAAAAGGCCAAGTCGATTTCTCATCCGTAACCAGGGAGACAAGCGCGGGACTGGCAGTGCTCGCGTCGGGCACACCTGTGCTGGCAATCAATCGAGCTTCTTCGCTCTTGTCCTCGAATAGGTAAAAGAGGACAAAGGGCACATCTAGCCGGTAGTCCGATAGCGTCTGCGCAGCGAGCGTGCACACCTCTTCCGGCGTTAGTGCCGCGCCGGCACGCGTCGCCAAATCGCGCAGAGCGCGGGTGCGTCTCTCGCTTAACATTCGACTTGTCGTTTCAGTCACCGGATGAAACAAACCTACGATACCCGTCTCATCGCGGATGGGACTGAACGAAAATGTAAAAAATGTCTCCTCCAAATATCCATTGCGATCGAGGAAGAGTCGCTGATTTTCGAGGAACGAGGTCTGCCCAGCCAGAGCGCTCGCGAACGCTTCGCCGATGACGGGCCACGCCGAAGCCCAGCACTCGCTGAAGTCCTGGCCCATGGCGTGGGGATGTTTTTCGCCGCAGATCGGCCAGTAGCCATCGTTGTAAATCTGTACATGCTTGGGACCCCAGGCCAGCGAGATGGGAAACTTCGAGGCGAGGCAAAGGCTGACAGTGGTGCGCAGGCTCTGGGGCCAGGATTCGATGGGGCCCAGCGGTGTCTTGGCCCAGTCCATCGACTGGATCAGTTCGCCCATTTTTCCGCCGCCGACAAGCCAGTCTTGTGGCTGGCTCTGCTGTCGTCGCGGACTTGCCCCAACACTCGATTGCGCGGCAGACATACGTCGTCCCTTGCCCTCCAGATTTCAGATCGACGGGCTAACATCATTACTTAAGTTGCTTCATATCGAGTGCTATGACGAAAGTGTTTCGTCGCGCTATTTCACATCGCGTCCGTTGGAGTCTTCTTCCGGTTCACAAGATGTGGAACGACAGCAGGCCGGTTCTTGTATTCAGGGCCTCGTGGCTGACCCGAACGCAGCTCGTCTTCATCGCGATTTCGTTCTTGAGCGTTAGGGGCTCCGTTCGCTGGTGGAGGCTGGTTGATCGCCAGCCAGTACAAGACCGCGGTTTTCACTGTGTACCGGAATCTATCGAAGTCCACCGGCTTCTGGATGTAACTGTTCGCGCCAAGTTCGTAACTGCGGACCAAGTCGCGCTCTTCGTTTGAAGAACTCAGGACGACTACAGGAATGAACTTGGTCCTGTGGTCATTCTTAAGCTGTTCGAGAATTTGAATTCCGTTCACTTTAGGCAATTTCAAATCGAGCAGCACGACCTTGGGTGGGCGATCAAAGCTGCGGTCAGCGAAAGCTCCGCGGCAAAACAAAAAATCGAGAGCCTCCTCACCGTCCCGCACGATATGGATGCTGGACGCCAGCTTCTCGCGCCGCAAGATGTGCGAGGTAAGTTCCACGTCTTCCCGGCTGTCGTCCACTAACAAGACATCGGTCTGAGTCGAATTCATGATCGGGCTCCTGCGGTGGCCGCATCGCTTCGTGATCCGGCGACCTCGTTGCCGCCAAGTGTGAAATAAAATGTTGCACCGTGGTCGAGTTCAGCTTCTGCCCAAATTCGGCCACCATGTTTTTGCACAATACGATGGACCGTGGCCAGCCCCACACCCGTGCCTTCAAATTCTTCCTCACGGTGAAGACGCTGGAAGACTCCGAACAACTTGTCGGCATATCGCATGTTGAAGCCAGCGCCATTGTCCCGCACGAAGATGACTTGCTGGTCCTTCTCCTGAGTGTGTCCGATCTCAATGACGGCATGTGGGCGGCGGCGAGAGTACTTAATTGCATTGGAAAGCAGATTCTGAAAAACTTGCCGGACCAAGACTGGGTCGCATTCCACAGAGGGAAGATCACTGATTTTCCATTCCACCTCGCGCCCCTCGGTCTCGGCTTTCAGCATCGAGATGATTTCTTCCACTACTGAGTTCAATGCCGTGAGTTGCAGCCGTAACGAGCGCTGCCCTGTCCGGGCCAGATTGAGCAACTCATCCGTCAACACGCCCATGCGGCGTGTACCATCCTGAATGCGCTGAACATAGTGCAGGGCTTGGGGGTCAAGGGTTGCCCCGAATTCTTCCAGACATGCTCCCGCGAATCCCATGATATGGCGCAGAGGGGCGCGCAGATCGTGAGACACGGAGTAGGTGAAAGACTCAAGTTCGCAGTTGGCCGTCTCTAGTTGCTCGGTGCGTTTGGCGATTCGTTCTTCGAGGCTTTCATTGAGTTTTCGGATCTCCAGTTCGGCTGCTTTCTTCTGCGTGATATCGCGGAATGCGACCACTCCACCACGCAGAGCGCCGTTCTTATCTCTCAAGGGAGCACCATTGGATTCGATCCAGACCCCTTGTTCAAGTTTCGGATTGCGAATGAAAATCTCGGTGCTGCATACCTCTCCGCGGATAGCACGCACCAGGGGATTCTGGTCCGTGGGAAACGGCGTGATCGTGTCCGGCAAATAGGTGCCGTAATATGAGCCCCACTCCTCGGGCGGCACGTTAGCCCCACCCAGGCCGACGATTCTTGCCGCCGCCGGATTCCAGATGATGAATTTCCCCTGCTCGTCAGCCACGACCAGTCCCTCCTCCATACTGTCCAGGACGGATTGAAGCATTAGCTTCTGCGCTTCCAATGCCTGTTGCGAACGGATTAATTCTTCGGCTTGCCGGGTTAGCTCCTCCGTCTGGCCAGCCAGCTTTTCCTCGGTGGTTTTGCGTTCGCTGATATCTGTATTCGTGCCAAACCAGCGGATCACACGGCCGTCCGGGTCTTTGACTGGCACTACGCGGGTCAGGAACGTCCGAAAAACTCCGTCCGCCCCGCGCAAAGGAAATTCCATGTCGAAGGGATCACCCGTGGCGATCGAGCCCTTCCACCTTTCCAGAACCTTAGGAAGCATGTCAGGATCATGCACGGTCTGCCACGCCCAACCCTCCATTTGCTCGAATGTCGTGCCGGTGTAGTCATACCAGCGCTGGTTGTACCAGAAGATATGACCATCGGCCTCGGCCATCCAGGCCAGCTGGGGAATGCCATTGGCCATCGCCTGAAAACGTTGCTCGCTCTCGCGCAGCTCCGCCTCCTGACGTTTGCGCTCGCTGATGTCCTCGACCGTGCCGAACATCCGCGTCGAATTGCCCGCCGAATCCCGGTAGAGGTCGCCGCAGGCCCGAATCCAGCGAATCTCTCCGTCGGGGCGAATGATTCGGCATTCCGTCTCCAACTTGGTTCCCTGGCTTACCGCCGCTTCCAGATTCATTCGCGCGCGCGCCCGGTCTTCGGGGTGGACGTGCTGTAAAAAGATTTCCGGACTCCATTCCGGCGGCGAAGCGTAGCCAAATATCTGGTCGTGTCGCCGCGAGCGCCGGGACTCCTGCGTGCTCAGATCGATTTCCCACTCGCCCAGGTTTGCGGCTTCCAGCGCGACGACCCGGCCCGCGTCGCTCCGGCGCAGCGCTTCCTGCGCCCGCCTGCGTTCGGTAACGTCGCGAGCCAGCCCGAGGTGGAGCTTCTGTCCGCCAATGTAGTAGGCGCTCAGCCGAACCTCTACTGGAAACGCCGTTCCATCCTTACGCCTCTGGTGCCCTTGTAGGGTGTAGGCCCTTCCAATCTCAGCCTGTTCCCACGCCTGTTGCGCCTTGCGTATGTCAAAGTCTTGCTCGATGTCGAAAACACACATGCGCAGCAATTCTTCCCTTGTGTAGCCGAGACTTTCGCAAGCCTGACGGTTAACATCCAGCAACCGGCCATCGCTATCGTGCAAAAAGAACGCATCGGACGCCTGCTCAATCAGCGTGCGGAATCGATTCTCACTCTCCCGCAACGCCGCCTCCACCTGCTTGCGCTGGGTAATGTCGCGCGCAATTTTTGACGCGGCCACAACCACACCATTGCTATCCCAAATTGGTGAAATGGTCACGGACACGTCAATTGCCTTGCCATCCTTTCGCATTCGGATGGTCTCGAAGTGTTCCACGCTCTCACCCCGGCTGATTCGTGCCAGAATGTCGATCTCTTCGTGGGCACGCTCGTTCGGAATAATCATCCACATCTTCTGACCCACGGCCTCGGATGACGGGTAGCCGAACACTTTTTCGGCACCATGATTCCAGGCGGTAATGGTTCCATCCAAGGTCTTGCTGATGATGGCGTCGTCGGAGGACTCGACGATGGCGGCGAGGCGTTCGCGCATCGCCTCCGCCTGCGTGCGCTCGGTGACGTCCCGCAATATTGCGGTGAAGAGCTTCTTGCCGCCCGTGACCACTTGAGAGATGGAAGCCTCAATAGGAAACTCCTGACCATCCGCACGCACCGCCCATAGCACACTCTTCGGCCCCATGGCCCGATTGGTAACGCCGATCTTACCAAACCTGCGAACATGGTCAGCATGCGCGCGGTGGAAACGTTGAGGAATGAAACGGGTGATGTCTTGTCCTAATGCCTCCGCTACCGGACAGAGAAAAACTTTCTCGGCGGCGCTATTGAAGAGCACGATCCGCTGCTCTTCGTCCACGGTAATGATCGAGTCCATGGCCGACTGGATAATGCCCGCCACGCGGCCCTCACTCTCGCTGAGCGCCGCCTCGGCCCGTTTGCGGTCGGTGATATCCCGATTGATTTCCAGGATCGCCGTAGGCGCGCCGAATTCGTCCCGCTGGATCGACCAGCGGCTCGCCACAATCACCTCTGTACCGTGCCGGGTGGTGTGCCGTAATTCCCCCTCCCAATCGCCCTTGCTCGCCAGGATCGCTTCAATATCAGCCAAGGGGATAGGAAACTTGGTCTGCAGAAGTTCGTGGGTGACCCGGCCCGTGGCTTCTTCCACGGATTGTCCGTACAGGTGTTCCGCGCCTCGGTTCCAGAAGACAACTCTACTTTGCAGATCGCGTACAAGAATGGCATCGTGAGCCAATTCCAACAACGACGCCTGCTTTCGCAGTTCATCTTCGGCTCGCTTGCGATCGGTGATGTCGCGCACAACTTTGGAGTAGCCGCGCAGAGCCCCGTTAGACTCGTACAGGGGAGTAATTACGAAATTGGCCCAGAACTTCGAGCTATCCTTGCGTACCCGCCATCCCTCCCCCTCGAAGCGCCCTACTTGTGCTGCCTCCCGCAAGGTTTCCTGGGGACGATCTTTTTCACGGTCGGTTTCTGTGTAGAAGCAGGAAACGTGCTTACCGATGATTTCTTCGGCGT
>Ga0182015_10003916_pt1 | contig 16348 bp, 12 predicted proteins | sample 712P3MmetaG_FD_120478 | JGI IMG/M metagenome (GOLD analysis project Ga0182015, IMG submission 120478) | Permafrost microbial communities from Stordalen Mire, Sweden - 712P3M metaG | ecosystem: Environmental > Terrestrial > Soil > Wetlands > Permafrost | place: Sweden: Stordalen | collected... | reverse complement strand
GCCGGACAGGGCGAGCGGATCGTCGCGCTCGCGGCCGGCCTGGGACTCGAAGCGATCGTCGGCGGGCACGTCGAGGAGGGGCCGCGGCAGGTGCTGCTGGAGCCGATTGGCGTGTGCTTCGCGGGGGAGCGGCTCGAGCTGTCCGTGGGGTGAACACTGGGTCTCAAGTCGAGCCTTAGTGTTCGATATAGCTAGCAATATGCGCGATTTGCGGGCTATTCAATCGACTCGCCGGCACGCTGCCAGATCCCTCGAACTTGAACGCGTCGAGCGAGACGGATAAGGTTTTGGTCAGAACTCGCCACTGTTCCCCCGCGAATCGGCTGGGGATCTCGATGTCGCCGGACCGGCATGGCTCCGGAGCTACCCGGATCGAGGCGGACCTGTCCATCAAATGAGGGAGAGAGAACTGATGCGCAGAGCATCCACCTGTCTTGCCGTACTGGGCTTCGCCCTGCTGGCCGTGCCGGGCGTCGCCTCGGCGGCGCCCGAAGTCAAGTTCAAAGCGCTCGCCGTGCCGATCCCGGGCTACCCGCACACGGGCGACATCCTCGGCGCCGGCACCGCCCTGGAAGCGGAATACCAGATCACGGGCACCGAATACCAGGGCTCGCCGCCGCCGATCATCGGCGTCAACTTCTACACGCCCAAAGGCTCGATCCTGCACACGGCCGGGTTCCCCACTTGCTCCGACGCGACGCTCGAACAGTTCGGCCCGGTCAAGTGCCCGAAGGGCTCCTCCGCGGGGCCGACCGGCAGGGTCGTCGGCTTCGTGACGTTCGGCGGCGAACGCGTGATCGAGGAAGCGGAACTGAAGTCCTTCTACTCGCCGGGAGGCGGGCTGGAGTTCTTCACCGACGGTCACACGCCGGTGTCGCTGGAAATCCTCTCCAAGGGTCTCTACGTCAACCTCGGCGGTGCCGGCGGCTTCGGCCCCGAGGCCAAGGTCACGGTTCCGCTCGTGCCGAGCGTTCCCGGGGCGCCGTTCGCGTCCGTCAAATCGATCCTCGGGAAGTTCGGCTCGGCGTACAAGTCGCACGGCAAGACGATCTACTACGGCCGCGTTCCCAAGACGTGCCCGAAGGGCGGCTTCCCGCTCAAGACCGAAGTGATCTTCGCCGAAAACGGCGAAGAATCGAAACCGGAGGTCGTGGACGCCGAATACAAGGCGCCATGCCCGCGCAAGTAAGGGCGAGGAGAGGGTTTGCGCCGTCGACGGCGTAAGCTCGCAGCAGGCCGGGGGCGATCTCATCGAAGCTGGTGAGGTCGCCCGCTCGCTGTAAACCGCAAGGAAGGTTCGGGTTGAGGACGGAGATCGTGGGGTGGAGGAGATGGGCGGCAGGGGTCGTCGGCGCCGCCGGCGCCGCCGCGCTCGTTCTCGCGGTGGTGCTCGCGACCGCCGCGGGCGGCTCCAACGGCGGCTATACGGTGCGCGCGATCTTCGACGACGCGGGCAATCTGATACCCGGCGAGAACGTCAAGATCGACGGCGTCAAGGTCGGCACCGTGAGCTCGGTCACGCCCACCCCGGGCGCGAAGGCCGCGGTCGTGATCAACATCGAGAACCCCGGCTTCGAGGATTTCCGCGAAGACGCGAGCTGCACGATCCGCCTGCAGGCGCTGATCGGCGAGAAGTACGTCGACTGCCTGCCGACGCAGCCGCGCGTGGAAGGCACGCCGCTGCCGCCGCCGCTGAGAAAGATCCCCAACGGCCGTGAAGGCGCCGGCCAGTACCTCCTGTCCGTGCACCACACCTCGAGCCCCGTCGACGTCGACCTGCTCGGAGACATTCAGCGCCTGCCCGAACGCCAGCGCTTCACGCTGATCCTCAACGAACTCGGCGCCGGTCTCGCCGGTCGCGGCAGCGACCTGAACGAAGTCGTCAAGCGCGCCAACCCGGCGCTGCGGGAACTCGACAAGGTGCTGAAGATCCTCGCGGACGAGAACCACGTGCTCGCGAAACTGGCGGTCGACTCCGACAAGGCGCTGGCGCCGTTCGCTCGGGTACGCGGCCAGGTCGCTGACTTCGTCGAACAGGGCAACAAGGTGGCGCAGGCAGGCGCCGCGACCCGCGGCTCGCTCGCGCGCAACCTGGAACTGTTCCCGCCGTTCCTCGAACGGCTCGGGCCGGCCCTGGAACGCATCCAGCGCTTCGCCGAACAGACGACGCCGACGTTCACCGATCTGAAAGCCGCGGCCCCAGGTATCGACAAGACGTTCACGAGCATCCCGGCGTTCTCGCAGAGCTCCGAAAAGTTCTTCACGAACCTCGGCAAGACAGCGAAGGTCTCTGGCCCGGCGCTGAACGCCTTCCGGCCGCTGCTCAAACAGCTGAGCGCGCTTGGCAACGGCGCGCTGCCGTTTACGAAGAACTTCGCCGAACTGCTGACGAGCCTGCGCGAAACCGGCGGCCTCGAGCGGATCATGGACTTCATCTTCCTGGGCACTGGCTCGGCGAACGGCTATGACTCGCTGGGGCACTTCCTGCGGGTCGAGGCCGCCGCGAACGTGTGCATCGGTTACGAAGTCAAACTCTCGGCGAAGGCGAACTGCAGGCGCAAGACGTTCAACAACTCGGGCTCGGAATCCGAAGCGAGCGCCGCGCGCGCGGCCGCCGCGTCATCGTCCTCCGGCGAGGGCACGCCGAGCGTGCTGATCGCGCGGACGCTCGCGGTCATGAAAGGCGCCACGCCGGCGCAGGCGATCGCGAAATACCCCGGCCCCGTCACGAGCACGGGCGAAGTCTCCGCCGCCGGGCTCGCGAGCGGCTCCACGGCCACGACCGCTCCGGTCGGGGGCTCGACCTCGGGGACGACGTACTACACGCCGTCCGGCGAAGGCGCGGAAGCCGGCGGGCTCCTGCTCAACTACCTGCTCGGAAGCGAATGACGCGATGAGCCAACCGTCAACGCTCATCCGGCCGCTGCTGCCCGCCCTTGCTCTTGCGGCTCTCGCGCTTGGAGCTCCGGGCGCGAGCCTCGCCGCCGAAGCGACCCCAAGCACGACCGTCACGACGACGCCGAGCCCCTCTCCGGAAGCGACGACGTCGCCGCCGCCTGAAACCCAAACGACCCAGACGAGCACGGCAAGTGGCGAAGCGAGTTCGCCGGGAGGTTCGGCGGCGGCCGAAGTCGCACCGCTCGTGCAGGGGCAGCGCGCCCAGCACACGAGCTCCAGCGGCACAAGCGTCCCGTCGCACGCGCGCAGGCACGGCACGCCGCGCGCCGGCATACAGCAGGGCGGAGGTGCCGCGACCGAAGGCGCGACGGGCGGCAGCGCGCGCGCCAAGCACGCGGCACCGTCGCCCACGACGCTCACGCCGTCGCTGCCGTTCTCGCTGCGATCCTCGTTCGCGGCAGGCCTGCCGAGCTTCTTCATCGAAAGCTTCCAGGTGCCGCCGTTTCTGCTGCCGATCTTCCAGGCGGCCGGCACGGCGTATGGGATCCCGTGGCAGGTGCTCGCGGCGATCAACGAGGTCGAGACCGACTACGGGCGCGACCTCAGCGTCTCGAGCGCGGGCGCCGAGGGCTGGATGCAGTTCCTGCCGTCCGAGTGGGCGCAGTATGGGATCGACGCCAACGGCGACGGCTGGGAGGACCCGTACAACCCCGCCGACGCGATCTTCGCGGCGGCGCGATATCTGCGCGCGGCCGGCGGCGCCACGAACATCAAGGCGGCGGTGTTCTCCTACAACCACTCGCAGTCATACGTGGAATCGGTGATGCTGCGCTCGCAGCTGCTCGGCGGTACCCCCTCCGAACTGCTCGGCGCGATCACCGGCCTGACCGAGGCACGCTTCCCCGTGCATGCGGCCTCGCACTACAGCGACGGCTTTCCGACGATCCCCGCGGCGGGCGCGAGCACCGCCAAGACGCTCGTCGGCACGACGATCTACTCGCAGTCCGGCGCTCCCGTGATTGCGGTGGCCGACGGAGAAGTCGTGCAGATCGGCGACTCTCCCTCGCTCGGGCACTTCCTCGCGCTGCGCGACGCCTACGGCAACACGTTCGTGTACGCGGAGCTCGGCGACGTCTCGTCCGTGTACCCGGTGCTCGAGCCGCGTGTCCACAGCACGACCAGCCGGCGGATCGCGCGGCACGGCGCCAAGCGGGAAGTCGCGCCTGGCGGCCCCGCGACCGCCGGCGCGCAGCCGCGCTCGCCGCTGAGCGAGGGCGCTGCCGTCTCCGGGCTCGCGCTGGGCGCCGCGGCGAGCCTGGAATCGCTGCCGGGCGCGCCCGCGGCGACTCCCTCGAAGCAGACGCACGTGCGAGCGCCGCGCACGACGGGTGCGCACGTGCGGATGTTCACGGAAGGAGCCAACGACGTCTACCTGCATCCGCTCGTCGCGGGAGTGCAGGTGATCGCCGGGACGGTCCTGGGTCACGTCGGAGCCGGAGGGACACAGGCCGGCTCGGGCGATGGCACCGAAGGTCCCCACATCGTCTTCCAGATCCGGCCGGGCGGGGTCGGCGCGCCGCTGATCGACCCGAAGCCGATCCTCGACGGCTGGGTCGCGCTCGAAGACACGTCGATCTTCAGAGCCAAGGGTGTGAACCCGTTCCTTGCGACCTCGCCGACGGTCGGGCAGGTGCTGCTCGAGTCAAAGCAGCAGCTCGAGCCGCAGGTGCTGCACGATGCGGGCATCCACCTCGCCGCGTGCGCTCGCCAGGACGTGCGGGGGGGTAGGGTCGACAAGCGCGTGCTGGCGATGCTCGAGTACCTGTCCGTCTCGGGCCTGCGGCCGACCGTCTCCGGCCTGCCCTGCGCGCCCGCCACGCCGGCCGCGCTCACCGCCAACGCGCCCGCGAGCGCCAGCGGCCAGACGGTCGCGATCACGGCTGTCAACGGCGTCCCGATCGCCGCTCACCAGGGCCCCGGCTCGATCGCGGATGAGACCGTGCGCAGGCTGCTGATGCTGGAGGGTCTCTCGCGGCCACAGCGGATCGCCAGCCTGATGAGCTACCCGGGCGCCTCGGCCGCGGTGCTGAGCGCGAGCGCCGCCGATGCGATTCGTGTCACGTACGGTGCGCTGGGCACGGGTGCCGCGCACGCTGCCGCGCTGTCCGCGTCGGGGCTCTCACCAAGCGAGTGGATCGAGCTGATCGACCGGCTGGGCGAGATTCCCGACCCGACGGTTGGCAGCGGTCACTCGAGCGCGGCTATCCCCGACGCAGCCGGCGCAGCGGCCGTACCGGGAGAGGGGGAAGCCCGTGGCAACGACTAGTCCTCCGAGCCCGCCCGCGGCGCCGCAGCCACCCGGGGACGGACGGGTGCCCGCTCCGATCGTGCGGGCGCCGCGCACGGGTCCGATTCGCATCGTCGCGATCGGCGCGCTCGCCCTCGTGGTGCTGATCGTCGCCTTCCTCGTGTTCGCCGGCGGCGGCAACTCCACATACAAGCTCGAACTCGCCGAAGGCGACCAGCTCGTGCGAGGCGATCAGGTGCAGGTTGGTGGCGTGCCAGTCGGCAGCGTCACGAACATCGAACTCACGCACGACTTCAAGGCGCTCGTCACGATCAAAATCCAGTCCTCGCTCGCGCCGCTGCACCACGGCACGCTCGCACAGGTGCGCGTGCCGTCGCTGACGAGCGTCGCCAACCGCTACATCGAGCTCAACCTCGGCCCCAACAACTACCCGACGTACCCCGCCGGCGCGACGCTGCCGTCGAGCGTCACCGGCGAAGTGACGGACCTCGACCAGCTGTTCAACACGCTCAACGCGAAGACGCGAAAAGGCCTGCAGGGCTTCATCCAGGGGACGGCCGAACAGTACGTCGGGCAGGGCAAGAACCTCGGCACGTCGGTCGAATACTTCGCGCCGGCGCTGACGGCCACCAACCACTTCTTCTCCGAGATCGTCCGCGACCAGCCGGTTCTGACGAGCTTCCTCGTCGAAACCGCGAAGACCGTCGACACGATCGGCGCGCGCCAGGAATCGCTCTCCGACCTGATCGAAAACCAGAACAAGACCTTCCAGGCCGTCGGCGGCGAGCAGTCGCAGCTCGCGCGGGGCCTGAAACAGCTACCCGGGACGCTGCAGCAGGGCAACAAGACGCTCTCCGCGCTCCCGGCCGCGTTTGCCGCCCTGAGCGAGTTCGTAAAGGCTTCGCGGCCGACGACGAAATCGCTGACGACGCTCGTCGAACGCCTGCACCCGCTGGTGACGAAGGCGACGCCGGTCGTCGGCAACTTCAGCGAAGCGTTCAGCCGCCCCGGCGCCGACAACGACCTGACCGACCTCGTGCGCGTGCTGCCCGCGCTCGCCAAGCAGCTGACCACCGACTCGCCGATCAGCGTCACCGCGCTGAAGGAATCGGTCCCGATCACGGCCGTCTTCGGTCCTTACACCCCCGACCTCGCGGGCACGCTGCGCACGTTCGGCGCGGGCGCCGGCTACTACGACGCCGACGGCCATTACGTCCACGTCAACGGCGTCTTCCCCGACTTCAAGCTCGGCGAAGGCGAAACGCTCAAACCGGCGAGCCCGACGGCGGCGCTCGAAGGGCTCTTGACCGGGCAGTTGCGTCGCTGCCCGGGCGCCGCCACGCAGCCCGCGGCCGACGGCTCCTCGCCGTTCGCCGACGGCGAAATGTTGAGTTGCGACCCGACGGAGACGCCATGAACCGCCGGCGCAACTCCCTGGCCGCGAGCCCGCTGCTGATCGGCGCGATCACGACGCTGATCGTGGTCGTGGCCGTGTTCCTCTCCTACAACGCCAACAACGGCCTGCCGTTCGTGCCGACGTACGACCTCAAGGTAGAACTGCCCGAGGGCTCCGGTCTGCAGCCGTCGAACCAGGTACGGATCGCGGGAACGCGCGTCGGTATCGTCAGCTCGATCTCGCCGCGGGAGAACCCGCGGACCGGACGCTTCACAGCAGTCGCGGAGCTCCACCTCGAAAAGAAGGTGCAGCCGCTGCCGGCGGACACGAAGGCGGTCGTGCAGTCGGTCTCGGCGGTTGGCCTGAAGTACCTGGAACTGGAAAAGGGCAGCTCGCGCGCGACGCTGAAGGCGGGCCAGACGATCCCGGTGTCGCACACGCGCGAACCGGTGAACATCGAAGAACTCTTCAACATGTTCCCGAAGCCCACGCGCACCGCGATCAAGATCAACACGAACAACTTCGGCGACGGCCTCGCCGGCCGCGGGCTGGGCCTCAACAACACGATCCACGAACTGCGTCCGCTCGTGACGAACGCCGTCCCCGCGCTGCGCAACCTCGCGAACCCCGCGACGGGCCTGCACGAGCTGTGGGTGGCGCTCGACCGCGTCGCCTCGCAGACCGCCCCCGTCGCCGAACAGAACGCCGCGCTGTTCAGCGACCTCGACACGTTCTTCAAGGCCGGGGCCAGCGTCAGGCCATCGATCGAAGCTGCCAACACGGGCGGGCCGGCGTCGCTGAAACAGGCGATCTACTCGCTTCCGCACGAGGCGCCGTTCTACGAAGATGCGGCCGAGTTCATGCACCTGCTGCGCCCGAGCGCGAGCGCGCTGCGCACGGTCGCGCCGCAGCTCGGACACGCCTTCAGCGCCGGCGCCGTCAACCTCGCCGCGGCCACGTCTCTGAACTCGCGCCTGGCCGAAGCCGCGCAGGCGCTCCAGGAATTCGCGCAGAACCCGGTCGTGCCGCCCGCGCTCGAAAGCTTCGCGCAGACGCTCGAAATCGGCAACCCGCTACTCGCCGGGATCGCCCCGGAGCAGGTCAACTGCAACTACTGGACGCTGGCTTTCCGCAACCTCGCGAGCCTGGGGACGGAGGACATCGGCGTGGGCACGCTCGATCGCGCGAGCACGCTGCTCTCTCCGATCGGGCCCAACAACGAGGGCTTCCCGTCAGCGGTAGTGGCGAACGGGCCGGACATCGAACACCCGGCGAAGGGCAGCTCGATCGTGACCCCCGACAATCACCTCCACTACAACCCCTACCCGAACGTGACCGGCCCGGGGCAGAAGGACGTGTGCGAAGCCGCCAACGAGGAATACGCGGTCGGCCAAGCCGTGATCGGCCCGGCGAGCAGCGTCACCACGAATCGCGAAATCACGCGGCGCGAAGACGGCCTCGACGGCGAAAAGTACGAAGCCGAACAGCTCAAGGCGCTCGGACTGGTCAAGCCGAAGCCGAAGGCCAAGGCGAAGTCCAAGTCGAAGGGGAAGGGCAAGTGAGCGGCCCGCGCTGGTGGCGCCGCCAGGAGCGAGTGGCGGTCATCGACCTGCAGCGCTCGAACCCGGTTCGCGCGGGGCTCGTGCTCGTCGCGATCGTCGTGGTAGTCGTGTACTTCGGCTTCACCAAGCACGTCCCGTTCAAGCACGGCTTCCGCCTGAAGGCGCAGTTCGCGACGGCCGTCAACATCCACTCGAAGTCGCCCGTGCGCATCGCGGGCGTCAACGTCGGTCAGGTCAGCTCGATCGAGCGCGACGGCAACACTGGCCTCGTGACGATGGAAATCGAAACGCGCGGTCTGCCGATCCACACGGATGCGACCGTCAAGATCCGCCCGCGGCTGTTCCTCGAAGGCAACTGGTTCGTCGAACTGCAGCCCGGCAGCCCTTCTGCGAAGACCGTCTCCTCGGGCTACACGATCCCGGTCACCCAGACCGCCGATCCGGTGCAGCTCGACCAGGTGCTAGACGCGCTCAACACCGATACCCGCGCGAACCTGCAGAGCTTCCTGATCAACTTCGGCGAAGCGCTGACGCGCAAGCCGGAAGCAGCGGAAAACGCCGAACAGGAACCCGAAGTGCATGGCCTGAACGCGGCGGAAGCGCTCAACAAGATCTACGCGCGTGGGCCCGCGTCGCTGCGCGGCGGCGCCGTCGACGCTCAGGCGATCACCGGCACCGAACCGCACGACCTCTCCAAGCTGATCGCCTCGATCGGCAAGATCACCGCGGCGCTGAACGTCCACGAACAGGACCTGAGCGAACTGCTGCCGAACTTCAACACGTTCTTCGCGGCGCTCGCCTCGCAGTCCGCGAGCCTCAAGACGATTGTCGCCGAGCTCCCTGGCAACCTGCACAACATCGACGCCGGGCTTGCCGGCCTCGACGCCTCGTTCGCGCCGACGGAGGCGTTCGCGCACGACATCCTCCCGGGTCTCAGGAACACGAACCGCACGGTCGCGGCGACGCTGCCGTGGATCGAACAGGTGCAGGCATCGCTGTCGCCCGAAGAGCTCGGCGGCGTCGCCGTGGGACTGAAGGAATCGGTGCCGTCGCTCGCGCGCGTCCAGAGCGAACAGATACCGGTCTACAAGGCGACCGAAGCGTTCAACGAGTGTCTGACCAAGGTCATCTACCCCGCCGGCAACACCAAGATCCAGGACGGGTCGAGCACGACCGGCGTCGAAAACTACAAGGAATTCTGGTACAGCCTCGTCGGTCTCGACAGCATCGGCCAGGGCTTCACCGGCAATGGGCCGGCCGTCCGCTTCCTCGTCGGCAACAGCGGGCAGACGCTGCAGGCGCAGCCCAGCTCGCTGGTCGGCACCAAACTCAAAGGTGCGACGCTGCTCGCGCGCTCGCCGCTGCCGCCGCAGGGCACGCGCCCCGCATTCCCGGCCGCGGAGCCGCCGTATGAGCCGCTCGTGCCCTGCAACACGCAGGCGCTGCCCGAATTCAACGGACCTCTCTCGCAGGGGCCGGCCGACGGGAGCGGTGAGGGATGAGCCCAGCGGAGAACCACGAAGGTGGGCTCAGCGTCCGCGACCAGATCGAGCGCTACCGCTCGGCGTTCATCGCGGTCGTCACGATGATCGTGATCGCGGCGGCGGTCGGCGGCTATGTGCTAGCGCACGAGAACCTCAAGCTCCCGAGCTGGGTGCCGGTGCTGGGGCACACCACCTTTAGCCTCGACGCCGAATTCCAGACCGCGCAGGCGGTCACTCCGGGACAGGGACAGGCGGTCACGATCGCCGGCGCGAAGATCGGCGAAATCGCGACCGTCAGCCTGCGCAATGGGGTGGCGCTCGTGACGATGAAGGTGAACCCCAAATACTCGAAGTACATCTACCGCAACGCGACGATGCTGCTGCGCCCGAAGACGCAGCTGCAGGACATCACCGTCGAGGTCAACCCCGGTACGCCGTCCGCGGGCAAGCTGCGCAGCGGCGAGGTGCTGCCGCTGTCGCAGACGGGCGCGAACGTCGACTTCGACGAATTCCTCGCGGGCCTCGACGCCGAAACCCGCTCCTACGTGCAGGAGCTCCTGGCCGGCCTCGGCATCGGCCTCAAGGAAAACGGCCGGGCGCTGTCGGCGGCGCTGAAGCGCTTCGACCCGACGTCCCGTTACATCGAAGAGATCGCCACGGAAGTCGAAAAGCGCCACGCGAACGTCGCGCGCTCGATCCACAACTTCCGGCTGCTGACCGAAGCGCTTGGCGGCAAGGACCAGCAGCTCTCCGAGCTCGTCGATGCCTCCAACGCCGTATTCGCGACGTTCGCGAAAGAGGACTCGAGCTTCAAGAAGACGCTCGCGCTGCTGCCGGGCGCGCTGCACAAGACCGGCGTCGGCCTCGGCAAGCTCGCGACCGCGACGCACGTGCTCGCCCCGACGCTGCACGACCTGCTGCCGTTCGCGCGCGCCCTCGGCCCGGCCAACGAATCCACGCGCAAGCTCGCGGAAAAGACCGCACCGATCATCAAGAACGAAGTCCGCCCGTTCGCGCACGAAATCCTGCCGGTCGTCGACGAACTCGGGCCGAGCACGAAGAAGCTGGGCGAAGCGCTGCCGAAACTCGCGACGAGCTTCTCGGTGCTCAATGAATTCTTCAACGAGATCGCCTACAACCCGGGACCGAGCAAGGGCGGCTTCCTGTTCTTCCTCGACTGGGGCAACCACGACCTCAACAGCGTGCTCAGCACCGCCGACGCCAACGGCGTGCTCGGTCGCAGCGTCGTCTACTTCAACTGCGAAATCCTGGGCATCCTCGAAGGCGTCGAGACGGTCAACACGAACGTGAAGACGCTGATCAGCCTGCTGAAGCCGCCGAGCAAGCAGGAATGCGTCAGCCGCGGGATCCCCATCCACGCAGGCGAAGCCGCGGCGGCTGCCGCGAGCGAGCGCGGCCACACGACGGCGCCCGCGGGCGGCGCCTTCTCCAACCTCGATCAGAACCCGTTCGGAGGTAAGGGCTGAGATGCAGAAGCGCGCGCCCACGCTCGGCAACCTGCTGGTGATCGTCCTGTTCGTGCTCAGCTGCTTCGGGCTGCTGATGTTCCTGTGGGAGTCCTTCGGCGGCCCGCTACCTCTCAAACCGAAGGGCTACCGCTTCTCGGTCGCGTTCCCGCGCTCGTTCGCGCTCGCCGAACAGTCGGACGTGCGCATCAGCGGCGTCGAAGTCGGCCACGTGGTCTCGCTGAGCCTCGGCAAGGACGGGCGCACGCACGCGACGCTCGAACTCGCGGGCCGCTACGCGCCGATTCGCGCGAACATGCACGCGATCCTGCGCCAGAAGACCTTGCTCGGCGAGACCTACGTGCAGCTGATCCCAGAGGGCAACAGCGGCCGCTATCTGGCCGACGGCGCGCAGCTGTCGAGCAGCCAGGTCGAACCGTCGGTGACGCTCGACGACATCCTCTCGGCGTTCGACCCGAAGACCAGGCGCGACTTCCAGATCTGGCAGGAAGCCGCCGCGGAAGGCATCAACGGCCGCGGCGAACAGATCAACGCGGACTTCGCGAGCCTCGAACCGTTCGTGGAAAGCACGAACAAGCTCGTCAAGGTGCTCGACGAACAGGACGGCGCCGTCAAAGACCTCGTGCACAACACGGGCGTGGTCTTCAACGCGCTCGCCAGCCGCGACCACCAGCTCGAAGGGACGATCGTCAACGGCGAGCGCACGTTCCATGCCGCCGCCGAAGCCAGCCAGGCGTTCGCGGCGGCGTTCCGCGCGCTACCCGGGTTCGAGCGCAACTCGGCACTGGCGTTCAAGGAAACCGACAAGTTCCAGGCGATCGCCGACCCCTACTTCAAGGAATTCCAGCCGACCGAGCGCCAGCTCGCGGCGCTGGTGCAGGCGGCAAAGCCGTTCGCGCCGAAGCTCAACGATTTCCTGACGGCGCTCGGGCCGCTGACGAAAGCCGCGAAGGTTGGTCTGCCGGACACGAAGAAGGCGCTGCAGCTGACCGTCCCGGTACTCGAAAACTTCAAGCCGGTGCTGCACAACCTCGACCCGTTCCTGCAGTACCTGGGCGAATACGTGCCGGAGCTGCAAGCGTTCTTCGCGAACGTCACGGCCGCCTCGGAGTCGACCGAAAGCAGCAGCGACCTCGGCAACACCGCGCCCAAGCGCCACGTGCTGACGGCGATGCAGGTGCTCACGCCGGAAAGCCTCGCGATCTACAAGAGCCGCATCGGCACGAACCGCGCCAACGCCTACCCGCACTCCGGCGCCTACAGCTCGCTCGCCAGCGGGCTGCCCGTGTTCAGCACGAGCGCGTGCGCGGACTCCGCGCCGGCTGCAGCCGGACCCGCCGGAGAAGCGGTCTCAGAAGAACTCCTGCAGCTGCTCACCCACCCCCAGAACGCGGGCGAAAACCCCGTCGCCAACGAACCGGAAACGGCGAACAAGATACCGGCGCCGGCATGCATCAAGCAGAGCCCGTTCACGTACAACGGCCACACGAGCGAATTCCCGCACGCGGTCTACGAAGAAGGGAAGTGATGTCCGACGATCGCCACCAATACCACTCGAGCGGTCTGGACCTCGCCGGAGACGCCGACGACGGCAACTGGTCGATCCGCGCCCTCGACGTGCACAAGCGCCTCGGCGGGGTGGCCGTGCTCGACGGTCTCAACGTCGCCTTCCCCGATGACACGATCACGGTCGTGCTGGGCCCCTCGGGCACGGGCAAGAGCGTGCTGATCAAGCACATCATCGGGCTGATGTTCCCCGACTCGGGCGACGTGGAAGTGAAAGGGAAACTGGTCAAGAGCCTGACGATGCCCGAGCTGCTGGCACTGCGGCGCAAGATCGGCGTGCTGTTCCAGGACGGCGCGCTGTTTGGCTCGATGAACGTGTTCGACAACGTCGCCTTCCCGTTGCGCCAGCACACGGACTACAGCGAGGGATTCATCGCCGAGCGCGTGCGCGAGCGCCTGACCGACGTCGGTCTCGCCGACGCGATGCACGACCTGCCCTCGCAGCTCTCGGGCGGCATGCGCAAGCGCGCGGGCTTCGCGCGGGCGCTCGTGATGGAGCCCGACATCGTGATCTTCGACGAGCCCGACTCGGGCCTGGATCCGGTGCGCACCGCGCTGTTGTGCGACCTGATCCAGGAGATGCACAAGATCCACAAAGGCACCTACCTGGTCGTCACCCACAACATCGCCTCCGCCCGCCAGATCGGCGAATACATCGCGATCCTGTGGCGCGGGCGGATCGTCGAGGCGGGCACCGCCGAGAGGATGTTCGCCTCGGAGAACCCGTTCGTGCGTCAGTTCCTCAGCGGCTCCGCCGAGGGACCGCTGACGATGGACTGACCCAGGCGAGGCGGGGGCGTAGCTGATCTCCTCGAAGCGTCGTGCTGCCGAGATCACATTTGCGTAGCACAACCCTGCTACGATTGTGCACATGGCCCGAAGCGTATCGGTACGAGATCTACGCAACAGCACGGCGGATGTAGTTGCAGCCGTGCGTGCCGGCGAGCGCCTGACGCTTACCGTCAACCACGATCCAGTCGCGGATATCGTGCCGCACGTAGAGCAGCGCGATCCTTGGGCACCTGCGACCGTGCTGCGCGACATCGTTCGTGAGGTGCCAGCCGACGAGGGGCTGATGGCTGATCTCGCTGAGGTGCGCGGAGCGCTCGTCGAGGATCTGTGAGGCGCGGTCTCGCCGACACGTCGGTCTTCGTGGCGCAGGAGAGTGGACGTGAGTTGGGGGAGCTGCCGGAGAAGATCGCGGTGTCGGTGGTCACGGCGGCGGAGTTGGAGCTCGGTGTGCTGCGTGCACAGGACACCGACACCCGCGCGCGTCGCATCGCGACTCTCTCACGTGTCCGTAGCGCGTACACGCTGCTGCCCATCGATGCGCAGACTGCGTCCTGCTTTGCGCGTATCGCCGCTCACGAGCTGGACGCGGGCCGCAAGCTGCGCAGACACGACACCTGGATCGCCGCTACCGCTCTTCGGTATGGCGTCGCCGTGGTGACTCAGGATGACGATTTCTCGGCGTTCTCGTTGGTCGAAGTGATGCGCGTCTGAGGGGGTGTTTTCGCGGCGCTCATGATGACGTCTAGCTGGTAGACGCTCAGCTGTTGCGGATGGGCCGCCACTAAGCGAACGTATGTTCGCATGGTCGTCTGCATCCACATCCCCCGTTTCGAGCTGGCCGTGGCGGCCGGCGAGGGGTCGAAGGTAGCCCAGCAGACGTTGGCGGGTCGCGCGCTGGCGGTGGCTCCGCCGGTGGGTGGCGAACAGCGAGTGGGGGAGGTCTCGGGAGTGGCACAGGCGCGCGGCGTGGCCCGGGGAATGGCCCTCGGCGAGGCGCTCGCCCGCTGCCCAGACCTGGTGCTCGTGCCGGGCGACCCGGTGCTGGTGGCCGAGGCGTGGGAGACGGCGCTGCGTGCCCTGGAAGCGATCGGCGCGGCCGTCGAGCCGGCCTGTGCCCCCGGAGGGGGTGCGCGACCGGGGCTCGCCTACTTCGAGAGCGATGGGCTGCGCGGGATCCACGGCACACGGGAGGCGACGCTCGCCGCCGCGACCCGCGCTCTGGCGCGCCCCGTCTGCCCCGCGATATGGGGTGTGCGCATCGGGGCCGGGCCGACGCGCTTCTGCGCGCTGGCGGCTGCGCTGGCGGTGCGCTCGCGCCGTCCCCTCGTGATTGAAGGCCCGCCCACCCTCGAGGCCCGGCGCTGGCTCGCCGGACGCCCTGTCGAGCTGCTCGGCTTCCGCGCAGACACGGCCGCGCTGGTCGAGCCGCTTTCGCGTCTGGGGGTGCGCACGCTCGGCGAGCTCGAGCGGCTCGGGGGCGCGGCGCTGAGCGATCGCTTCGGAGCGCCTGGCGCGCTCGCCCACAGGCTGGCCTGCGGCGAGGACAGCCCGCCCCGGGGGCGCCACGTCGAGGAGTGTCTGCAGGAGACGATGGAGGTCGGCGACGCGAGCTCCGGCGAAGCGCTGAAGCGCGTGCTGGGCGTGCTGGTCGGGCGCCTGCTGGCCCGCTCCGAGCGCCGTGGGCGCACGCTGCGCGCCGCCACGCTCTCCGCTCGGCTCCTCGCGGGCGGCGGCTGGCGCGAGCGCGTGGTCTTCCGCCAGGCGCTGTGCGACCCCGAGCGCATCTGGCTGGCGCTGTCCGTGCGCCTGCTGGCGCTGCCGGCTCCGGCCGCCGTGCTGGGATTGTCTGCCGAGCGCTTCGGCCCCCCGGTCAGCGATCAGGATGCGCTGTTCGAGGAGCCCTCCGTGGGTCTCGGTGCCCGCGCTCACGCGGGGGTGCACTCGAGCGCCCGCGCCGCGCGCCTGCGCGAGGCCGTCGCCCAGGTGCGCACGGTGGCGGGGCAGGACGCGGCGCTGCGCGCCGTGTGCGTGGACCCTGACTCGCGCGTTCCCGAGCGGCGCATGGCGCTGGCGCCGATCCCGGAGTGATCGTGGCTCGCGCTCTGAACAGACCCCAGCCCGCGCTCGTGCGATTGGACGCTGCCCGCCCCGATGGCATGCCGGCGGAGGTCAACGGCGAAGCGATCGAGTCGCTGCGCGAGTCATGGCTGGTGGAGGATCGCTGGTGGACGGCCGAGCCGCTGCGACGCCGCTACTGGGAGATGGTGGGCGAGCGGGGGCGCAACATGCTCGTCTTCCACGATCTGTGCTCGGGCCGCTGGTTCACCCATCTCAGATGAACCGCTCGGGAACACGGGTGGGTGGGGTTCCATACGTCGAGCTGCACTGCCACTCGGCGTACTCCTTCTTGGACGGCGTCTCGCTGCCGCAGGAGCTGGCGCAGCGCGCGGGCGAGCTTGGCTATACGGCGCTCGCGCTGACCGACCACAACTCGGTCTCCGGCTCGATGGAGCTTGCTCAAGTCGCCGCGGACCACGGGGTGAGGGCGATCCACGGCGCCGAGATCGACGTGGCGCTCGAGCCCGCCGGCTCAGCCGACGGTGTTCGGGGCAGTGGCGATGGCGCGGGGGCCGAGTCGGCCAAGGTGGGGACTCGCCACATCACGCTGCTCGTGCGCGACGCGCGCGGCTGGAGCAATCTCTGCCGGATCATCACGCTCGCTCACGCGCACACTCGCGATAGCGCGTCACGGCGCGAGCGCACGGAGCCGTGGATCGACGTGCAGGCGGTGATCGACCACGCGGAGGGCCTCGTCTGCCTGACTGGCTGCGCCGGCCGATCTGCGATCGGTCGGT
>Ga0182015_10003915_pt1 | contig 16349 bp, 16 predicted proteins | sample 712P3MmetaG_FD_120478 | JGI IMG/M metagenome (GOLD analysis project Ga0182015, IMG submission 120478) | Permafrost microbial communities from Stordalen Mire, Sweden - 712P3M metaG | ecosystem: Environmental > Terrestrial > Soil > Wetlands > Permafrost | place: Sweden: Stordalen | collected... | reverse complement strand
GAGGCGGGCTGCTGCGCGTGTGTGGTGAGGAAGCAGCAGAGCAGGGCAGAGCACACGACCATGCGAGGCGTGAATTCAGGCTTGCGCACAGGCAACTCCATGAGGGACGCCCTGGAGGATGACACCGAGGACGGCGTGATCGGGGACTTGTCTGCTGAGGGCGTGGAACGCGGGAAGAACCTCATCGCGTTTTGTCTGACCAGCGCGGGCGGTCACCAGAACCGCGTCAGAGAGTTGCGCCAGTACGAGCGCGTCAGCGAAAACGGCCGCGGGGCTGTGGATGACGATGAAACTGAACTCATCACGCCAGGCGGCGAGCAGGCCTGCCATGCGAGTGGAGGCGATCAGTTCGGAGGGACAGGGCGGACGAGCGCCGGCGTGAACGACCGATAGCAGCGGAAGTCCGGCGATGGATTGGGTGAAGGGCAGAATGGCGGAGCTCGAAAGCATTTCGGTGAGGCCCGGCTCGCCAGAGGTGCAGGCGGCGGGGGCGGAGCGCAGATCCGCGTCGACAAAGAGCACCGAAGAGCCATGTTGCGCGAGCACGGCGGCGAGACTGAGGGCCAGAGGAGGCCCGGGCGGCTGAGAGCTGCGGGGCTGGGAATTGTCCGGAGTGGACCCGGTGACGGTGATGATCTGAGGCGCTTGACCACTGTGCGAAAGCAAGAGAGAGGCGCGCAGGCACTGCAGGGCTTCGACGAAAGGCGATTGCTGAATAGGAAGCTCAAGATCGGAATCGCCGCTGGCCTGAAGCGTCAGTAAAGAATGCGTGGAATTGGGCACCCAGCGGCGGTACCACGGCTCGGCGAGATAGTATTCCGGCAGAGCGGCGAAGACCGGAGCATCGAGAAGAGCTTCAAGGTCGGCGGGGGTGCGGACCGCAGTGTCGGTAAGTTCGCGCACGATGGCAGCCGAACAGCCGGCGATGGCTCCGGCGGTGAGGGCCAGCGCAGTGAGCCAGGGCAGGCTGGGACTGGTGGGGTGGTCCGGCGGAGGGATGAGCGCAGGACTGACGACGGCGAAGTTGCCGGAGTGCAGGCCCTCGAGGATTCCGGTTTGCTGCAGACGGCCCAGGAGGCTGGTGTAGAGGGCGCGGCTCTCGTCGGCCTCCTGACGGGCGAGCCGCAGAGCGACCGTGTTGCCTGTGAGTCCCGAGGCCAGGTCCTTTTGCTGCTGGAATGCGTCGCGGGCGGCGTTCTCCGCCTGAAGGGCAACCTCATAGTCGCTGTGGGCGCGTTCGCCGAGCCGATGGACTTCCTCCTGGATCGAATCCTGGACATTCTCGAGGTGGGCGCGCTGTTCGGCGACCGCCGGCCAGTTTTCGCCGTAGCGATTGGCGGATTCGGCGATTTGCGATTTGGCAGCGGATTCCTGAGCGCGCAGCGACTGCAGCAGGGCGAAGGAGTTTTGCGTGTTGGTTCCGGCGGCGGGATTGCCGCCCAGGCCGGAGAGGGTTTCGGGGTCGCCACTTTGCACTGCGCGCCAGATGGCTTCGCGCACGATGCGGCTGGACTCCGCGGTGGCCAGCGCGGCATTCAGCGAATCGAGACGGGCGAGGACGACGTTGTGCGCATCGTCGTCGCCATAGGCGCCGGAGACGCGGTCCATCGCCGCGGCGCGCGCGTCGAGCGCGTCGGTTTGTTGCCGGAGGCCGGTGAGCTGGGCCGAGAGCCAGGAGGCAGACCGCGCGGCGGCCGAAGACCGCGACTGGTAACCATAGTCGGAAAGGGATTGAACGAGGGTGTTGACGACGAGGGCCGCGCGCGCCGGATCGGGATCGGAATAGCCGATGCTGACGAGGCGCGTGCCCGCGTCGGGCGCGATTTTGCTGTGGCGGGCGAAGATTTTGAGCGCGACAAAGCGGCGGTTGGGCGCATCGGCAAGCGGAGTTGAGAGCGGCTCGAGCGGCTTGCCCCAGAAATACAGCTTGTGCAGCGCGGTGAAAGCCCGGGGACGGGGCGCGAAATAGTCTGGAGTGTTCTCGAGTCCGGTGCGGCGGATCACCTCGAGGGTGAGCGCGTCGGAGCGGAGGATGCCGGCTTCGGTCTGGAGGGTGAGGTTATCGTCGAACGGGTCGCCGACGGCGCTGGGTGGCCTGTCGCTGGTGGTGTTGTCGAGGCCGAAGGCTCCGTGAGATTCCTTCTGGATCTCGATGACCGCAGTGGCGCGATAGTGGGGAGTGGCACAGGCCGAATAGAGAATCGCTAATCCGATACAGACGGCGAACGACGAAAGTATCCAGGCTCGCCGGCGGGCGAAGATGCTGGCGAAATCGAGGAGTGTCCACTCGACGGGCGGATCGAGGGGCCCGTGCTGCGAAAGTAGGGCGGCCGTCGAGTTCATGGCCGCGGCTCCGGGATGGGTGTTACGTCACGCATTGCGAAGGAGCACCACCGAGCCGTCGAAGTCGAAGCCGAAGTCCATTTCGCTGAGGCCGGCGCGGAGCATGGTGTCGCGCAGGCGGCGGCGATCCTGGGTGTGCAGAAGCAGAAAGCCGCTGCCCCCGGCGCCGACGAGCTTGCCGCCTGTGGCTCCGCCTTCGGAGCGAGCCAGATCGTAGAGGGAGTCGACGCGGGTGGTGGACATGCATCGGCAGCGGGCGCGCTTGCGCATCCAGTGCTGATGCATGAGGCTGCCGAACTCGACGACATGACCGGCTTCGAGCACGCTGCGAATCTCCCGGCCGAGCATGCGGGCGAAGTGGAGGCTGTCGAGCATGGCTGGATCGCGAGCCTCAGAGAGGCGCTTCTGTTCGCCGAGCAGGGGGGACGCGCTGCGGAGTTCACCGACGAAGAAGAGCATGAGCGAGTCGCGCAGTTCGCGCAGGGATTCGTCGGTCATGTGGAGCGGCGCGACGCGGACCTCGCCATCGGGCAGATATTCCTGGCAGAGGAGACCGCCGTAGGCAGCGATGTACTGGTCCTGTTTGCCGACCGGCTCGCCGAGCCGGTTCATCTCGATTTCGACGGCTTCCTGCGCCAGGGTTTCGGCGGTGACGGGTTCGCGCTGCCACGCGTAGAGCGCGTGGAGCAGGCCGACGAGGAAAGTGCCGGAGGAGCCGAGGCCGGTGCCGGCGGGAACATCCGCGACGCTGACGACTTCCAGTGGCGAGGGGGCGTGATGCAGGCTAATGGCCTCGCGCATGAGCGGGTGGCGGATCTGGTCGCAGGTATCGGCGTGTTCGGTCTCGGAATACTTGAGGAAGTAACCCGGCAGAAAGCTGCGGTTGACGGTGATGTAGACGTATTTGGTGATGGCGGCGGAGATGACGAAGCCCCCGCCATTTTCGCGGTAATACGAGGGCAGATCGGTGCCGCCTCCTCCAATGGAGATACGCAGGGGTGTGCGGGTCATGATCAACTTCACACCACCTGCGTGTCTCGTTGCGGGGGAGGGCCACTGGATCGGGCGAAGGAGAGAATGCGGCGCACGCGGGGAGAAGCGGCGACGACGGCTTCGGTTTCGCGGAGTCCGGGGAGGGAGCCGATTTCGTAGAAGCGGTCTGAGGTCTCGAATCCGGCGAGCAGGGAATAGGCTGCGAGGCCGGACCAGACGTCGCCCAGGTCGAAGACGGGGACGGTCCAGTTCGCGAGGACACTGGCGTCGAGTGCGTCGAGTCCGTAGTCGATGTGGTGCATGGTGGGGGAGGGATGGCGTTTGTCGTAGCGCACGACGGCGCCCTTGCGAAATTCGACGTTGCTGGCGCCCCAGCGATTGTGGTTGCAGAAGACAGTCATGAGCGCGGGTTTTTGGGAATTGATAAACGAGCGCCAGATAGGTTCGACGGGCTCAGTCAGCCAGCTGTCTCCGTACATGACGAGGAAGCGCCGGCCCAGCAGGGGCAGCGCGGCGAGCAGAGCGCCGCCGGTGCCCAGCGGAACAGGGCCGTCATGACTGTAGGTGATGGAGAGGCCGAACTTGCTGCCATCGCCGGCGAAATCCTCGATCTGCTCGCCGAGAAATCCGCAGCAGAGGACGACTTCGCGGATGCCGCCGGCGCGAATGAGTCGCAGCTGGTGGGCGAGGAACGGCTCACCCGCCACCTCAATGAGCGACTTGGGCATGAGGCTGGTGAGGGGACGCAGGCGGGTGGCGAGGCCACCGGCGAGGAGAGCCAGGCGCGGAGGCCAGCGCGATTCACCCGATACTTCGGGGAGTCGTGTTGCGCGCGTGTCTTCCTCGACAAAAGGCCCGGCGCCGAATGGGGACATGCCGATCACCGGTGGGCAAAGGGTCCAGTCAGTTGCTAAGTGTGCGTTCATCGGCGGTCAGCTCCTGGAGGGATTGGCGCACGGCATCGCGGCTGTTCCGTTTCGGAAACCAGCCGAGAGAGTGAATGCGCGTGGAATCGAGTCGGACGACCGGGACGTCGCCACGCCAGCCGCGACGCCCTCCGGTGTATTCAAAGACGGGTTTGGCGGAAAGCCCGAGGGTCTCGACGGCGAGGTCGGCGATTTCTGTAACGGTGACGGAATCGTCGGTGGCAACATTGAAGACGGAGAACGGGGCAACAGCTTTCTTCGCAGCGCACAGCGCAGCCTCGACGACATCGGTGACGTGGATGTAAGGCTTGCTCTGCTGGCCGTCGCCGAGGATGCGAAGACTTTTGGGTTTAGTGGAAAGGCTGCGCACAAAGTCGAAGCCCACGCCGTGGGTCTGGCGGGGACCCACGACGTTCCCGAAACGGAAAACGCAGGCGTGCAGCCCAAACATGGAGCAATAGCTGGCAATCAGGGATTCGCACGCGAGCTTGCTGGCTCCATACGTGGAGATGGGCACCATGGGAGCGTAATCTTCGGCCAAAGGCCGATCGCCGGCGTCGCCATAGACGCCGCTGCCGGAGGCATACAGGAGACGGTGGAGGCCGGCGCGACGCATGGCTTCAACCACGTTGTTGGTGAGCAGGGTGCCGCGGTAAAAGTCGACTTCGGGGCGCTCCGCGGCCAGCGCAATGTCGGGGTTGGAGGCGAGATGGATGACCCAGTCGTGGCCCTCCATCGTGGCGGTGAGCGCGCCCACGTCGCTGGCGTCCGCATGCACGATGTTGAGCCGGGGATCGGTGAGGTGTGCTTCGTAATGCCACTCACGGCCGGATGAGAAGTTGTCGAAGATGGTGACGCGGCGCGTTTTTTCCGACGCGAACAGCGCATCGGCGAAGTGGCTGCCGATGAAACCGGCGCCGCCGATGATAAAGTAACTTCCCTCCGAAAGCAGCATCGATGATTCCCTCTGCCCGCCTACACGCGGGTAATGCGAAATCTGATTTGGAAACTGGCTGGGGTTTGTGGCCCAGAATGAAACTGTGTTCTCCATACTTGGGCGATGGCCTGCGGAATGGCAACCTTTTCTATGACGGTCGTAGTTACGCAAGTCAGGTTAATGGCATAGTTATGGCCTGTCGGCGTCATTACCTGTGATAGCGAGGTTACGAGAATCACACTATCGGCGCCCGTTCCGCGAGATATAAGTTCCAGAATACTCAGATGAAATCGACGCCGGCGGTGGTGATGCAGGGCCTCCCGCGCGTGCCGGCACGGGCCACGTATGACAACAACAGAATCCGGGATCACGGTGGGCATACCGGTATGGAACGCGATGCCATGGCTTCCGGAAGCCATGGAAAGCCTGTTCCGGCAGACCACGGAAGCGTTCGAGATTCTGGTGATTGCCGATGCCTCGACCGATGGAAGCACGGAATACCTGCGGGCGCTGCAGGATCCACGCCTGCGGATCGTAGAGCAGCCACGCGCGGGCCTGACGGCAGCACTGAACCGGCTGCTCAGGGAAACGCGCACACCGTGGATGGCGAGGATGGATGCGGACGACGTGTCTTATGCGAGCCGGATCGAGTGGCTGCAGGAAGCGATTCGCGCTCATCCCGACGCGGGACTCATTTATTCGCTGGCCGACTATCATCCCCGCGAACGCTGCGCTGGACAGTTCCGCTGTTCGCGTGGAACGCCGCAGCAGCTGCGATCGATTGTGGAGCGGGGATATCTGCTGTCTTTCTGCCATTCCACCGTGGCTTTGAATGTGGAGAAAGTGCGGGCGGCGGGGGGATACAGAGAGGGGATCCGCGCCGAGGACGCGGACTTATGGTGGCGGATGGCGCGGAGATTCGAGATTGCCTGCGTGCCCGAGCCGCTGGTGGGTTTTCGGCAGCATGCGGCGAGCCTGAGTGCGGAAGACACCGGGAAGCAGGAGCTTGCCGGGCTCTACGTGCAGTATCTGCTGCTCTCGGAGCTGTGGGGATTGGAGCCGCGCCCGGTGGCGGAAATCGGTCCTTTGCTGCTGGGCTTTCTTGAGCCTTCGGCAGTCAGGGCGAAAGATTCACTGCGGCGCCTCAACATGCACCTGGCGCAAAGGCGGCGTCTGCGCGGCCTGGCGGCGCTGGCAAAGGCAACCTGGGCATCGCCGGGCTACGTTCTGCGGCGAATACGGGATGAATTCCGGCACGGGGCGATCGCCAATGGCGTGGCGCCGCGCCTGTTTTGGGAAAGAAAGGAAGTGCTGTGGACCTGATGGAAGATACCGCAAATGCTGACGAGGAGATCGCCTCACCTGCGCGGCTGCCCCTGCCGCCACGATTTGTGCTGGGGAAAATACCGGTTGACCGCATTTCGATGGACTATGCCGCGGTGCTCATGGTGGAGGCTCTGCTGCATCGTGGAGAACTGCCTCCGCTCACCGTTGTGGGACCCAATGCCCATCTGGTGACTCTGGCGGAGCGGGACAGCCGCTTCGCGGAGGCGATGCGGGATGCGGACCTCGCTGTCCCGGATGGAGTGTCGATTGTGATGGCGTCGCGGGTGCTGGACGTTCCGATTCCGGAGCGCGTGACGGGCGGCGACCTGATGGAGCGCATGTGTGCGGAGGCCGCCCGCTATGGGTTCCGGGTGTTTCTTCTGGGAGGCTTGCCGGGCGCAGCGGTGATGGCCGCGCATAATCTGCGGAAACGGTATCCGGGGCTGGAAATTTGCGGGATGTGTTGTCCGCCGCGGGGTTTTGAGAAGGACGAGGCGGAGCTGGCCCGGATCCTGAAAACGATTGCCGACGCTGCCCCCGATTTGCTGTTTGTAGCCTTCGGAGCGCCGAAACAGGAGGTCTGGATGCAGGAGAATCGCTCGCAACTGAAGGTGGGAGCGATTCTGGCGGTGGGCGCGGCTCTGGACACGCAGGCGGGCCTGCGGCGGCGCGCGCCGGAATGGATGCAGGAGATCGCTCTGGAGTGGTTCTTTCGCCTGCTGATGGAGCCGCGACGCTTATGGCGACGATACCTAATCGGGAATACACGGTTTGTGCTGCTGGTGATGCGGCTGTGGGCGCGCGCGAAGCTCGAGCGCCTGTGGCGATTCATCTGGCATCGCGATGGAGCGAAAGCCGGCAACTTCCCGGTAACAGGAGCGACCCATGAAGAGGATTGAAGAACTGCGGATCAGTTTGTTCAGCGACGGCGCGGATTTGGCCGGGATCCTGGAAATGTACGAGAAGCCCTGGATTCGGGGGTTTACGACAAATCCGACTTTGATGCGCAAGGCCGGAGTGCTGGACTACGAGGCCTTTGCGCGGGCGCTGTTGCGAGCGGTGCCGGACCGGCCCATTTCCCTGGAAGTCTTTGCCGACGACGAAGCGGAGATGGAGATGCAGGCGCTGACCATCGCGACGTGGGGCGCGAATGTCAACGTGAAGATTCCCGTGACCAATCGCGCCGGCGTGTTCATGGGCCCGCTGATGCGCAGGCTGGCGGAGGCGGGAGTGGCTCTTAATGTGACGGCGATCATGACGCTGGAGCAGGTGGACTGGGTCGTGGAGGCGCTGACGCCGGAGACGTGGGCGATCGTGTCAGTCTTCGCGGGGCGCATCGCGGACACGGGGATCGATCCGGTACCGATGATGGCCGAGGCCAAACGGATTCTGCGCCGGCGGCCGCGAGCCCGGCTCTTGTGGGCCAGCCCGCGCGAACTGCTGAATGTTTTTCAGGCGGAGGAGGCGGGATGCGACATCATCACCGTGCCGCCGGAAATTCTGCGCAAGATGGATTTGGTGGGGAAAGGCCTGGCGGCGTATTCGCTGGAAACGGTGGAGATGTTTCACCGCGATGCGTGCATGGCGGCGTACCAGATTGACACGAGTTGCCTGGTTGCTGCTGCTGCCAACCGGGGTCCGTCAGTGAAGCGCGCGGCTGAGGATGATCTCGGCGGCCTCGGCGAGATTGCTCACGAGGTAGTCGGCGCAGGGGTCGGAAACCTGGAGGGTGGGCCGAATGCGTGACTCGGGTGGAGCGATGCGGATGGTGCGGACGCCGGCAGCGTGACCGCACTGGGTGTCGGTGGGCTGGTCGCCGATCATCCAGGACCGGGAAAGAGTGATGGCGAAGTCATCGCGCGCGCGCAGCAGAAAACCGGGGGAAGGCTTGCGGCACTCGCACTTGCCGGAATAGCCGGGTGTGAGTCCTTTGGGGTGGTGGAGGCAATAGCAAAAGCGAGTAAAGTGAATGCCCGCCGAAGCCAGCTGCGTCTCCAGTTTGTGCTGGATGGAGCGCACAGTCTGGTAGCTTGACTTGCCCAGCGCGTAGTTGGGCTGGTTCGAGACGAGAATGAGGGGATAACCGGCAGCCTGGATTTGCAGCAGGGCCGGAATCACTCCATCGCAGAGACGAAAATCCCGCAGGGACAAGGGGGATTCCATCCGGCCGGTGGCAGGATTGAGGACGGTCGGATTGAGGACGCCGTCGCGGTCCAGAAAAATGGCGGGCCGGACGACCGGGCGGATTAAGTTGCCGATTCCCATTTCATCTCGTTGGAGCGCAGGCGTGGATGAGAGACGAGGAGGTGCCAGATGACGGCCTGGAACTCCTCCGTGTGCGGGGTTACGGTTGCGGCGGAGATGGTGGGGATGATGAGGCAGGCATCGGCAACCTGCGCGGTGTAACCGCCATCGCGGCCCACGACTCCCAGAATGCGCGCTCCCACCTGACGCGCGAGGGCGAGGCTGGCCACCAGATTCATGCTGATGTGGCGTTGTGGATTTCCGCCGCCGACGGAGAAGACGAAGACCCCGTCGCGCGCGCTGAGATGGCTGCCGCGCAGCCAGTTGGCGTAGCAGGAGTCCCAGCCGTCGTCGTTGATGCGCGCGGTCAGCTCGGAGACGTTGTCGGTGGGGGCGTAACACTCAATGCCGGCGATCTTGCGGAAGTCGTTGACCGCATGCCCGGCGTGACCCGCGCCGCCGCCCACTCCGAGAAAGAAGACCCGGCCGTCCAGCGCTCGTATCGCGAGCAGCAGTTCGATCATGCGATCGATGACGGCCGGGTCAAGCTGGGAGGCGAGCTGGCGCACTTCGGCGAGATACGCGGCGGTGTAGTCGCTGGTGGTCACAGTCGGCTCCGGATCATAGTGAGGACTTGCGCAGGACAGGGACGGCGGAATCGCGGACGGAGACGAGGCGAAGTTCCGGCGCACCATTGCGTGTTTTCCAAAAGCCCTTGCGCATCGATCGGCGAAGGGGAGCGGGGACGAGGGCGAAAATCAAAAAGCTGACGAAGGAGCGGAACTCGGGGCTGCCTTCGAAGAAGAAGGCCCGAAGGAGAGCGAACCGCGCGCGCAGGCCGGCGCGACTGGCTCGCGCACGCCAGACGCACTGAATGGCGATGAACCACGAATAGGCGCGAGGCGAAATGACGTCGCGGATTTGCCGGATCCACGACAACGAGAAGCTCCAGTTGACATTGCGGCCTACCGTGGCGCGCGTGTCTTCCGTGCGCCAGATGCAGAGGGGTTGGCGGACCATGGCGAGGCCCACGCCCTTGTGCGCAGCGACGCGGATGAGCCAGTCCCAGTCCTGATGCATGGGAAGACCCGCCTTGAAGGGGACTGCAAGCAGCAGCTCGCGCGGGGCAAGCAGCGTGGAACACTGCATGATGCCGCCGGGATCGCGCAGGCTGGTGCGGCAAAAGAGAAAATCGGCGATGGGCTGCGGTTGCTCGTAGGTTCTGACCGGCAGAACGCGGCTGGTTGCGGGCGACTGGGCGATCAGGCGGCAAGAGACGACCGGAAACCAGTCCGGCATGGCAGCGGCGGTGCGCATCTGGTGGGCGATTTTCTCCGGGAGCCATTCGTCGTCATCGTCGAGAAAAGCGATCCACTCCCCGCAGGCGGCGCGGACGCCGGCATTGCGGGCATCGGAACCGCCGCGGTGTTCGTCGAGAAAAACGACGCGGAGGCGCCGATCGTTGCAGGTTTCCAGATACGCTGCCGTGGCCGGATCGGGGCCATCCACCACGACAAGCACTTCCAGATTTGGCCAGGTCTGGCGCAGCGCGCTGCGAATCGCGGAGGCCAGCAGCGCCGGCCGGTCGCGCGTCGGAATAACCGCGGAAACCGGAGGGTGATCCGACATGGACGAGCGACTGGACATGGCGCAGACGAAAAGTGGTAGACAACGGAGTGGAAGTTAGAAAATAAGGCGGGTTGGCGAGGAAATACAGATTACGCGCAGTATGTCGTCCACTTAAGTAACGAAACGGATGCCCGGATGGGAAAAGTGGCCAGCATCCCGTTGCCCTCGTTCGAGGGCAGAATCCACAATTCGCTCAACGGGCGTTGCTTTTGCGTTTACTTCATGTTGTCGAGCACCGAACCGACGATGCCGCCGAGGATCCCGGCCTCCGTGGTCTGCCGCGGCTGCGCCGAAGGCATGTATTCCTGGAGCTGATGCGCAAGGCGCGCGATGGGTAGCGTCTGCAGCCAGATGCGTCCTGGGCCAGTGAGCACACCGAGGAAGATCCCGTCGCCGCCGAAAATCAGGTTCTTGATGCCGCGCACCATGGTGATCTGAAAAGAGACGCTGGCCTGAAAGGCGCCGACGTGGCCGGGGTGGACCAGCAGCGTCTCGCCCTGCTGCAGATCGCGGGTGATGACCTCGCCGGACAGCTCGAGCCACGCGGTACCCTGGCCGCTGAGCTTCTGCAGCAAAAAGCCGCTGCCGCCGAAGATGCCCGCGCCGAGGGACTGCTGGAATCCGACGCTGATCTGGATGGCGGAGGTGGCGCAGAGGAAACCGTGGCGATGGATCATGTAGTCGTAGCCGGGTGCGACCTCGACGGGCACAATGTGGCCCGGAACGCGCGTAGCGAAGGCGAGCTCGCCGTTGCCGCCCATCGCGCGGTACTCGGTCATGAAAAGGCTGCCGCCGCCGGCCACACGCTTGAAAGCGCCCAGAAAGCCCCCGCCTCCGGCGAACTGGGTGTGGGTGGTCATCTGCACGTTGGGCGACATCCAGGAAAGCTCGCCTGCCTCGGAGATGACGGCGTCGTTGGGCTCGAGAAGGAACTCGAGAACGGGCATGGTGGTGCCGATGACCTGACTTTTCATGACGACAGGGTACAGGATCGGCCGCGCCTCGTCATGAGGAGTTTGTAGACCGCTCCGATGCAGCCGGCGGCAGACCTGGCGCGGTTGCCGCGACCCCACGACCGGAAGAAATTGCCTGGAAATCTCCGCAAAAACGGCAGAAAATGCTCGATTTGAGCGGATGGTAAGAGCCTGGCGGGAAATCAAACTGAATTCCTCAGGAAATTGCGCTTCAGGGGTTGCATGAAGGGTCAATCGAGAGTACGACTATGTCAATAAGGAACCAAACGAGGAGGTCCGAAAGACGTAACTCTTCACTGTTTTTCTTTGTGAGGTAGGGGCTCAGAAGTGACCAGGTTGTATCACCACGCTGTCAGTTGTCACCACGTTGTACGAACTATCCGCCTTCGAGCAGTAGCCGCGATTGATTCAGAGTCGCAGGGTCCCCCCCAAATTTGATGTCCGGCCCTTGTATCTCAGTCTGAGAGAGAAAGGTAGTGTCTCGCTTCGACCAGAGACTCTGTAAGTCACCGTGTGTTTCGGGGGCTTAGCAGGGCCTGATCGCGGAAGACAACGCCCGGCACTTAGCTGCTGCCCTTTCTCTTTGCAGGAAGGCTCCGCGCCGCGGGAGCACTGCGCGCGCGTACAGGTGGCGTGTGTCCTGGCGTTACCAGGTGCCAGCAAATGGATTTTAGGCTCATTCCTCCCTCCTTCGGCCGCGCAGTTGCGGTTGACGATGCATTGCAGTGCAGCCACCCTTCACAGTTCGAGGCACGATCGGGAAAAGGACGCGGATCAAGCGCGCTCAAAACCTGGCGAGCGGCCGGGATGATCACCCTGCTGTGCTGCGCGCCTGGTCTGATGCTCGGGCAGCATCGGTCAAGCCGGAGCTCGCACCCATTGAGTTCGCTTACGTGCAGCAGTGCATCGCTCACGGCAGCAGGAACGGATGCGTGCCAGGTCACACTGACCGGGGCGACCAGCAGCGCAATGACGGTGAGCCTGGGCAGCAGCAGCACCGCCGTCAAGGTGCCCGCGTCAGTCACCGTGGCAGCGAGCGCGTCGAGCGCCAAATTCACGGCCACCGCTTCCGCGGTCAGCTCTACACAGACCGCGATGTTGACGGCCTCGAACAGCAGCAACTCGGAGACCTTCCCCCTGCAGTTGAAGGCTGCGTCGACCGGAACCACCGGAACCGCGGGGTTGTCGCTCGGCTCGGCCAGCGTGGCCTTCGGAAATGTCAGCCTCAGCTCGCCCGCCACGCAGACCGTGAAGCTGACTTCGAGCGGTACCGGCTCGGTGACCATCAGCGCAGCGGCGATCAAGGGAACTGGCTTCTCGATGACCGGGATAACCACGCCGCTTACCCTGAGCTCAGGCCAGACAGTGACGCTGGATCTGCAGTTCGATCCGACGGCGGCGGGCGCGGACACCGGGACCGCCACCATTACCAGCACTGCTTTCAGTGGAGGGACCGCGACCATCGCGCTGAGCGGCACGGGCACGAGTACAGCCGTTTATCAGGTGGAACTGAACTGGGACGCGCCGAGCAGTTCCAGCGTCGCGGTCACGGGGTACCACATCTATCGGGCGCCCAGCGGCAGCACTTCGTATCAGATGCTGAGTTCGTCGGTCACTCAACCGACCACGTATACCGATACGGCGGTGCAGGCGGGGTCGACTTATAACTACGAGGTCACCAGTGTGGATTCTTCGGGCGTGGAAAGCTCCCCGTCCAGCGTCTACGCTGCGACGATTCCCTGAGCTGGGAACTGAGGGAATTGAAGTGCGGAGCGGACTATGCGGTGACGATGGTGCATGGTTCGCCCCGCGCGCGTGCGGATGGCTCAGGATTTGTTGCGCCAGCAGTGGTGGGGGCTATCCGCGTCGCGTTCCATCCGGAAGTAACCATGGTTCGAAGCGGATGCGGTTGTGCGCGGCCGCCGCGGACTCCCCTGTCGGAATGGCTCGATAGTAATCATAGGACTTGCCAGGTCGTCGGCGCGCTACTGTTCGTCGCGGCAACCCATATGTAATGTGTACCGTCGAGTTGAGTCAGGAATCAGCAACTGACGGTTTCAAAATGGAACTTATCGCCGGGGATTCTTCTGCCCTAACTCATAAGTAATCTATTCCAGGCACTATTGTGATCGCTCTCACAGAGTACTTGTGCGCGTTCGATCATGATCGCGTCAAGATACTTCGTTCGACCACCTTCTATCTGACTTAGGCCCAGCGTGCTCGCAAAGTACGTGCGAGCGTGCACAGGTGGCGTGTGCGAAGACGCTTTCCGAGGTGCCGCTGATGCTTAACCATGTTGTTCCTCCCCCCTTCGGCCGCGATCGCGCGGAAGACGAAAACTTTTCCGGCAGCTTTGACCTGGCTGGCCGTCAACGTGGCCCGCGCCGATGGCCCCGGGCCGGTCTGCTGTGTCTGGTGTTTGCCTGTGTTCCGCTGGCCTCGTTTGGTTCTTCTGCGGAACTCTCGGGTTTGTCGTGCAGTGCACGCACCTTCAGCGGCGCCGCAGCGACGACCTGCACTGTCACCATGAGCCGTAAGACGTCGGGCATCCGCAAGGTCACCTTGAGCAGCAGCAGCACGTCGGTTCAGGTGCCCTCCGCCATGTATGTGTGGACCCAGGACACCAGCGATCCGTTCACGGCCACGGTGTCAGCCGTCAGTTCTCCGCAGACGGTAACGCTCACCGCGACGTCGAGCGGCATTTCGGAGACGTACACGCTGCTGTTGGATCCACCGTCGTCGTCGGCAGCGATTACGGCGAGTCCAGCCAGTGTGGCGTTCGGAACGGAAGCGATGAATACGTCGACGAGCAGGACGATCACCCTAACGTCGTCGGGCACGGCTGCGTTGACGATCAGCGGCGTGTCGATCACCGGCACGGGCTTCTCTGAATCCGGGATCAGCGGGCCGATTACGCTGAATCCTGGTCAGGCGGCCACCCTGACGATCAGCTTCGCCCCAGCGACGGCCGGAGCCTTCAGCGGATCGATAACGATCGGCAGCAACGCCTCGAGCGGCACGGCGACCATCAACCTGAGCGGGACCGGGCAGGCGCCGGCGGTGCTGAGTGCTGTTTCGTGCAGCAGCAGTTCGCTGGCGGGAGCTGGGACAGACTCCTGCACTGTGACACTGAGCGCGGTTGCGACGACCGCGACCACGGTGAGCTTGTCGAGCAGCAACAGCGCTGTGACAGTACCGCCTTCGGTGACGATTGCGGCCGGGGCATCGAGCGCCAGCTTCACGGCGACGGCGATCGCCGTCGGTACGAATCAGACCGCAACGTTGACCGCAACTTTGGGCGGAGTCTCGAAGACCTTCTCTCTGGCGCTGAATGCGACGACAGCGGCCCTGAGTCTTAGCTCCACCAGCGTGGCGTTCGGAACCGATCCATTGAATACGACCAGCACGAAGACCGTTACGCTGACCTCGTCGGGAGCGGCGGCGCTGACGATCAACGGCGTGTCGATCACGGGAGCAGGATTTGCGGAGTCGGGCATCAGCGCGCCGATCACGCTGAATCCGAAGCAGACAGCCACGCTGACGATCAGCTTCGATCCAGCCACGGCGGGAGCGGCGAGCGGATCGGTGACGATCGGCAGCAACGCTTCGACCGGCAGCGCGACGATCGGCCTGAGCGGGACCGGGCAGGCGCTGGCGACGCTGAGCGCTGTTTCCTGCAGCAGCAGCTCGCTAACGGGCGCGGGGACGGACGCCTGCGCGGTAACGCTGATTTCAGCCGCGACCAGCGCGACTACGGTCAGCTTGTCGAGCAGCAGCAGCGCGGTGACCGTACCGGCTTCGGTGACGATTGCAGCCGGGGCGTCGAGCGCCAGCTTCACGGCGACGGCGACTGCCGTCACCTCGAATCAAGCCGCAACCTTGACGGCGACGTCGGACGGGGTCTCGAAGACCTTCGCTCTGGCGCTGAGCACGACATCGCCCACCCTGACCTTCGGGACCAGCAGCGTGGCTTTCGGGACGGTCGCGGTAAATACCCCGGCGACGCAATCGGTGACGATGACGTCGACGGGCACGGGTGCTGTGACGATCAGCGGCGGATCCGTAAGTGGCGCGGGATTCACGATCCCCGGAGCCAAATTCCCGATGACGCTGACCCCGGGGCAGTCGTCGACCCTGGAAGTGCAGTTCGATCCAGCGGCAGCGGGCGCTGCGACGGGCACGGTAGCGCTGAGCAGCAACTGCTCGATGGGCGGGACGATGACGGTCGCGTTGACCGGTACCGGCGAAGCGGCTGCGGCCACCTATCAGGTCGAGCTCAGCTGGGATGCGCCGGTGGGCTCCAGCGATCCTGTAGCGGGCTACCACGTTTACCGGGCGACGAGCAGCGGGTCGTATGCGTTGCTGACGTCGTCGCTCAACACACCAACGACCTACACAGATACGACTGCGCAGGCCGGGGCGAACTACAACTACGAGGTGAGGAGTGTGGATGCGTCGGGGGTGGAAAGCGGACCCTCGAATGTGTATACCGCGACGATTCCGTAGCGACTCGAACACGCTGACGGGTCGCTGCAGATACGAATCCCGCGGACTGGCCAGACGTTGCAGGGCGGTCAGCCAGGGCGGGGCATGAAGCGCAGTTTTGGGCTTCATGTTCCGCCCTGATTTTTTCCCCACGTCAAAACGAGCGGCAGGTTTTCACCGGGGCGGCAAGAAAACGCCAGGCAGAGGACAGACCATTTGTAGCCCGAGATCGCCCCGACCCGCTCAGCCGCCGTCACGAAAGCGGATGATGCGCCGGCGATCGCGTTTCGAGGGACGGCCGGCGGGAGCGGGCGCGAAGTGCAATCCGGCCCTGCGCTCCTCTGCCAATCGTTGGCGCGCTTCGCGGCTGGCTTCGGTTTCCCTGTAGAGAGTTTGCGCAACGGACGCCGGCCCGCGCATGTCGCTCAGAGCCAGAACCTCGACCTGGAAATCCCCACCTTCAGTTTTGATGGAGAGAAGATCGCCGGCCCG
>Ga0182015_10003914_pt1 | contig 16351 bp, 19 predicted proteins | sample 712P3MmetaG_FD_120478 | JGI IMG/M metagenome (GOLD analysis project Ga0182015, IMG submission 120478) | Permafrost microbial communities from Stordalen Mire, Sweden - 712P3M metaG | ecosystem: Environmental > Terrestrial > Soil > Wetlands > Permafrost | place: Sweden: Stordalen | collected... | reverse complement strand
TCCTCTGCTCTCTGTACTCCCTTCAAAATTATAGGCATTTTAGTGATACTCTTGAACCATTCAATATCATCCCAACATAGCCCAGGGTCGATAAATGATGAGATGGCTCGAGCAGCCCCTTGACTTCGATCTACTGCGCCTTCATCGGTTTGAACCCTCGCGGCACCCTCATCGTATTTCGACCTCATGTCTTTCTCACGTCGTCCGAGCTGCGGTGCATCGACGGTTATGAAAAGACCCTTTACACCACGTTTCTCAGCATGCTGTATGTATCGTTTGGTGATCTCGCGATCTTTATTGACGTACAATTGCATCCATTGTGTTTGACCGTCCACTGCTGCATCACGAATCTCATCGAAAGAGCAACTCGCTAGTGTCGGAATCATTTGAATGACATCATGCGTTTTTGCCGCCTTTGTTAACACTGTTTCTCCCTCTGGATGTCCCAATTTCCCGAGCGCAGTAGCGGTGATATATATCGGCATTGAGACTGGAGTTCCCAACATTGTAGTAGTGAAATCCACCTTCTCTACATTGACGAGGACTTTAGGTCGGAACCAGATTCGCTGGAACGCGTTATGATTCTCTCGCAGTGTGATCTCGTCGTCTGCTCCCGAGGAGTAATATGCCCATGCGGTCTTTTTCATGACTTGTCTCGCCACAGCCTGGGCCTCAGTCTGATCAAAGGTGGAGCTACCTCGAAGTCCATAAGATTGAAACACTCTGTTACGTCGGGTTTCTTTTTGATTCTTTCCAGACGGGCCTCTTCTTCAGGATCTGTTTCGACTTTCTCCTTGATTACGGTCGACATCTCCACTTCCCCGAGATGCTTATCCGGCGTCAAGTTTTCCGTGATGATACCGGGGGGGTGGATTGGATCATATGCTTCCGTTGCATCTTTCCCAGCGTATTTCTATTGTCAGGAAACTCTGGAAGGAAGAAAAACGAGGATGATGGCCTGGCCGCCGGGGTGTTCCGGAAGGAATTCCGTGACATCGTACGCCTTGCCATGAATAATCACCTAGATGATTAGATTGAGTTGGCAAGAGACGATTACCCAGCAACTTTCCTTCGAATTATGTTTAGCAACTTCTTCTCCACTGAGTTTTGTCATTTCCGATGGATTTCGAGGCACAGAAGCTTTATGCTAATATTTATGAAGATGTTGGATTGTGGCGGTTGAATCCATTTCGGATAAAGGCGGTCACTAAAATCTGCGGAGGCTCCCCACCGGAACACAAGGCCCGGATGAACGGCTGTATTTAGCTGTATGCTCGGAAACCCACAATCGCGGATCCCGAACTTCCAGCGCAACAGTATCAATGTCCTTCTGGGAAGCTGGTCAAATGTACACAATTCACCCAACACAGCAAAAAGGGACTGATGTTAAGACGGGCAATCTTTGATCGACTTCATTTCCGGAAAACCGACTCTCGAGAAATTATTATCGATTAAAGATGCTGAGCATACTTCTACATCAGATGATACCCCACCCAGTCTCCAAGCAACTTTAGATATCTCCCCTCACAACCCAGGATATCGTCTATGCAACGTCGAAATAAAATCTTTCTGTTAGACAAAATCTCAGCATTGGGCCTGTACGAACATGTCTGATCCCATTTGGACGGGCAGTCTTAAATGCCTCCAGAGCCTCTTTAACACCATACCCCTCTTCCTCAATCAACCAGCAAGAAATCACAAACCCCGTCCTATTGAACCCATAATGACAATGCACGCAAATCTCTGGGTTCACGACTCCCTCTGCCCGTGACGTATCGAGACATTTTTTGACAATAGCAATAAATCCCGCGACGTCTTCTTCCGTCGGCGGGATTTTAGCAGCTGTTGGATATTTGTGGTAGGTAATTGGTGTGTTGTGGAACGAAGATGGATCGTATGCAGGATTTACTCCAGCAGATATGTCGATTACATGACGAACTTTGGGGTATTGACGGATGAGATGGAAGGGAGAATGAGCTCCATCTGTTTGTCGGAGTGTCTACAATGAGTCATGGATGACAGGGGTTATTGCCTTCATTGCGCGAAGGGGAGACGTTCCAATTAATTCAGAGACATTCTTAACATTCTTCCACTGGTAGTTAGATTTGTAAGGGAGAGCTCGCACCTTCTCTTCGTTCTTTAAACTCCATTTGTCGGTAGCGGAGTATGATAGCTGCCAGGCGTGGGACAAATGTGGTTCCAATTGAACGAGAAAGTCATTCATTACATCACAGACTATTTCTGGTGCCTCAATCATAATGGCGTGCCCTGCGTACGGAACGATGAACATGTCAGGTGTATTCGATGCTGACAACCATGTCCGAATTCTCTCTCCATCGGTCGGTGGACATACTTTATCCTGAGAAGTTAACCAGACTGTGTTTGCGGAACAAACCTCTTCGCCCGCAATAACGAGCGTTGGAGCCACGACATCCTTCCATTCCTCTCGAGTCATGGGTTTAGCTCCCCAAAGCATTCTCAGTATTGTAGGTGTCTGAGATTGCAGATTCCATACTAACTGCTGAATGCGAATGTCTTCTGAAACATTTGGACCAACCATCCTCCTTACGCTGTGAGATTTTATCCCGCCACTACCGTCAATTGGCTGTAGATTAAAGCCATACATGCGATCCCGTTTCCGGAAGATATTGAACACGAATTCTGGCAATCGTGAAATTAACTGTATCCCCTTCTTCTCTTCCTCCGAAATCCCAGCCTTTGCACATAAGAGTACAACAGCAACACACCTATCGCGCAAGTTCAAAGCCAACCTCCCAGCAATAAGCGTCCCAAGCGAATGTCCCACCAGTATCACGTTCCGATTCGGACATTTCTCATCAATGACCCGAAGGACAAGCTTCACTAGAGCATCCGTAGTATACAGATCCCATCGCCGATCCGTAAGAGGAGACTGTCCACAACCGGGGAGATCAACTGCCATGACATCGGCGACCTGACCAAAGTACTTTAACAAGGGTTCGAATTGGTTGACTCGGCCGCCGAGACCGTGGATAAAGACGATGAGGGGGATCGGCTTGGGGAGAATCGACACTAATGAATGAGGGGCATAAAATACTCGTACGCGATAAGGATCTATGTCCATAAAAGAGGAAAGGTTCTGAATGTACGTCGATTCTCCTAAAAACATCAGATTCTGGCTGCTAGAGCGGTGGGTACCATGTTGTTTAAGTAGTTGCGTTTCAAAGCGATTCAAAGCGACTAAGCGACGTGTTCCCCAAAATAACCCAAGTCCGCATATTCCAACGATTGAAGAAATGACTACTTCCCTTCTGGTCGCGAGTTGGAAGAGTCGGTCCCAGAGAGAATGAAGGAGAGGAAGCGGTCCTCCCACTTCCATCGCGTCGCGGGAGATAAAATCCCCTGTTTGTAGTGTCTCCCGATTCGATCGCGATTTCGTTGTGCAACACTGTTACTCGCTACTTTTGTTTCGGGACTTAAAGGAACATGCTTATCCCCACATGCGCTTCTAATTGGTCCAACTTTTTTTCGCCCACAAAGCCCACCCTCGGCACAAGTTCCTCGCTCAAATTTTAAGGTTTCGGGGGAACTGAGTAGCTACGTAATGCATTTAATTTAACCAAACCTGAGGCGGATGGAAAAGTTTATTTTATATTGTGTTTGCCAGTTTCATACTCACGGCACGTTGCATGTGGATAAAGTTTCAAGTTTTCATTACGAGGGTCACACGGACGGTTTTGCGCCCACTTTATCATTTAAACGTCTCAAACTCTCCTTCAAGTCAAAAAACAAGCTCTGTCGCAAATGTTCGCTACTAGCCAAATAAATCAGTGACGACATTTTCGGAGGGACCCTTGTTGATTCCGATTTCGAGTGGCGAAAGACGAGATTTCTTTAAATCCGCAGAATAGCCGTCTCGGGAAGAATTTATAACGCAGTCTCCAATTCGGGTGATCGGGAAGTCGCCGGTTTGAAAAACGATGTACTCGTCCCAACAGTACCAGTATCAACAACCTCAGCAACCACAACAGCAGCAGCAACAGCAGCAACCACAACAACAGCCAGGACAGCAGCAACAGCCACAGCAACCGCAGCAGCAGCCACAGCCACAGGCCCCGGCACCTCCTCAGCAGGCTCCTGCACAGTCCCAAATCCCTCAGTCTCAACCCCACTATCAAGGATACTCGTACCCCGCTCCACCTGTTCCGCAACCCATTGCTCCTGCTCCTGTTCAGAACTATCCTCAATATCCGTCTGCTGCGTACTCATACGCTGTACCTGCTCCCGGCTATTACTACATTCCACCCGGTTATCCAAATCCTTATCCAGGACAACCCCCAGCGTACGGACAATCTCCATATGGAAGACCACCTTATCCTCCTCAACCACCTCCACAGTATCCGCAGTATAATACTCAGCCATATTATTCCAACGGCCATCCACCACAAGCAATTCAACCCTATCCTCCTCGTTTAACTCAGGGATCCCACCACTCTTCCCCGCCCTCGAAACGACAAAAATTGGAACCTCGACCTACTCATACAAATGGATCCCATTCCCATTCTCATACACGGAAAAGCTCACGAACCCTCCCAAAGGAGAAAAAGACTTTTTCCGATTTCCGAGTTTCCAGAATCAAAGTCGGAAACTTCACCTCTGGTAAATCCCCCACTTTTCCTGATCCAGTGCCGATAAGTGTAGAGGAACTTCGATTGGACTCCAACATCCGTGATTCGAGATTACGTTTCTATTTCCGATCGGGAGGAACTCCGTATCAAGTATCGCCTCAAATCCCCGCGGACAGTATAGCTGCTCAATTCCCGGATCGGTTGTCTGTTTCCTTGCACAGGGGGACTAGAAGGATTGTTCTTCCGGCGGCACATTTGAGTGCTGTTCATTTCAATCGTGCAGAGGGATATGTTAAAATCGAAGGAGATGGGTGGGCTGCTGTAATTCTTGCCATAACCTGCAGCTGATGATAGTTTGAGGAAATTCGGTCAGACGAAATTGATGAAACGGGTTCGACAACTAGTAAAAGTGGCTACGCGGGTCCAAAGTTTGGTCCATCAGAAGAAGATCCTACCGGCGGTGAATGGATGAGATGTAAAGTCATCGAGATTTGGCTCAACACTGCCAATCCTCTCACCGAACCGAAATGGACCAAAGGGAATTTACGAGATAATATTGATCCTTCAAGTCTTTTCCAGAATATCATTCAAGTAATTGATATTGATCCGGGATTACATTCTGTATTGCCCCGACTCGGAAGAATGTTAACGGTAGGCGACATTCGATGAGATGGTTTGGAATTGGCGGGACAAGTCGATGATTGGAAGTCCTGAAACCAGAGGCGGACTTGTTACAGAGTTTACGAGTACCGATAGACTTGTTGAATTGTTGGAGCGGACAGTGCAAGTCCTATACCCGCCGTTCACGCCAATGGTGGAGAGATTACTTGCACTCGTCAAGGACAAAGACACTCTGCAAAATGAGTTGAAGCAAATCATATTGAGAGTACCTCCAGAGGGTATCTGGCGAGCTCTTGATTCAATGTAATCCACCCGATGGCCCCTATTGATTGTATAGGACTATGGAAGATGGTCTGAGTGAGACGCCGCGCAGTGGACTTAGTAGCATTAATCCACCGACGAAACGAGAACGAGAGGATGATCACGATGAGGAGATGGATGTGGGGAGTTCCAAAGAGGAAAATTTTCAGGATCATAGTCTGCCGACTAGTGCCGTTGATAACATCTCTGAGGCTCGGGAAACTTCTGTTACGTTGGGTGGGGACATTGCGGTGGATGATCCCCTTGGAATTGATTTTACTATTCCCGTAGAAGCGGATCAACAAGTCGGACCTGATGGTTTTGTAGAACCTACCGCTCACTGATATGTATTCTTAATATCTGGATGTATGCACGGGATCTATTTTCATTTATATTCATAGAGCTAGAAATGTAATCATCTTCAGCACTGTAACTTCTGAATGAGAGAGATGGTGGCGTAGCTCGGTTCTGATCGCCAGAGCAACCACTATCGAGTGCCGGAGCCAAGTTTCCCGCAGAGGGGAAAGTCGCTATCACTGCCACCCCTCGTCACAGCCGACGTTTAACGTCCACCCATGTCCATCCGTCCAGAAGCCCACTCACCCTTTGACAGAAATGAGTGGTTCAGTCTTGCTCGTCAACGTCTCCGTTGGGGAGCCAACACCCGAATCACCAAACTCTGTGGCCACCAATTCTGCGACCTAACTCAGACGCAATGTTGCGCCTGCACTGACAACCGACCTCATTCAGCGAGATATTACAAGTACGTTGACGGAAGAGGGATGGTACCGGAAGCGAAACGATGGAGTGCTTATTGTCCGGGATGTCAAATTCAATATGGGGAGCCTGAAGAAGGACCCGATGCGATGCCCGATGTGAGAATGGAACGGGATGAACGGGAGTTTATGACGAGGTGTGTTAGTTGTGGGTTGTTTGGGCATATCTTGTGGGAATGTCCGCGGCATATCGGCGGTGTTGACACTACTCTACCGAGAGTTTCGGGAATGACTGTTACTACGACGTCAACTTCCATGGCCCCTGCAACTCAGATTTCCCCACCTCCTCCTCCCTCAAGTAGGTCTCAACCTAGTCATACCTCGCCTACAGCATCTGGTAGGATAGAAATACGACGTCCTTCAGGCTCAGCAGCTTCTACGACAAGGGAAACCATCAGCAGCTCGGCTGAATCTGCGTCTTCTTCATCATCTTCAACAAGAATGCTCTCACCTCCACGTCCTGTCCCTCGCCTCACCGACCATCAACAACGTCGAGCAAGGATCCAAGCACACTTTGAACGCTCTTTTGGCTCCCTCTCCGATATCGCAAATGATCCCGATTACGTCTCTCCCATCACATCGCTCTATAGTAATGCGTACGCCCGATTCCAGGAACGGGAATCCGAACGAAGCAATCGCGACCGAATAGCAGAACAAGCCCGCTCGCCCCCGGTATTCCGGTTTGGATCGAATCCAGCATCACCTACTCCTACCTCACCTTCATCGCAAACTTCAGTTGACCGACCACCGACGAATATCACAACTCCCGAGCAGACATCCTCGCGCTTCTCCTTTGGAAGTGTCTCACCACCCGTATCTGCTGTCTCATCGACGACACATCAGAGTCCTTCTGCTCCTAATAGACCAACGGGAGATCATGAAGAGAGACCATCTCCTTCTCAACCCCGATATAGACCCGCAACGAATATATTAAGAGCCGACGAGAATTTATCCCAAAACACACGATCGATCCTTGAGAACCTCCGTCGGAGACTCGAAGAAGATGACAGAGAACTCCTCTCCACTATTACCAACGACCATGATACCCCCGATCCTCCCACCACTGCAAGCTCCCGCAACCTTCCAAGGCCCCGATACTTGGACCCCGAACGATTCTATCAGTTATATTATCCCAACCACACGTCCCCAGGAGGTTTTCGGTTTCCAAGTCAAGAAGAGATGCGACCAAAGTCTCCTGAACCGTTATCGAAAGAGGAATTGACCATTTCGAATGAGTGTAAGGTTTGTTTTTCACAGCATTGCGATATGTTATTATTACCCTGTGCTCATTTGGCACTGTGCGAGGTACCCACCCCCCCCCTCTTCTGGATTTACCGACTAATGAATAGTGGTGTGCCAAGAGAACGTATCCTGAGATTGCAGCTAGACGGGTCAACAATCAATGTGTCATTTGTCGCGGGAAGGTGAATAAGATGGTATATTCTTTGTGAAGGGGTGAGCTAATTTTAGGTTAAAGTTTACCGGTGTTGAACAGATTTGCATAGCGGCGATCAAATGAGAGGATTAATTCATTCATTTCAAAAATTCCTTCCCCTTCCAGGTGTTGCACATGTCTTGCGAAGAAGTTTCCCTTTCCATGGACCCTCAAGCTGAACAGTTGGAGGATATCACCAACGATGCCTTAGCTTCACAGATTATTGAAAAAGGCATAATTTCTACCCCTGATCTCATCGCTGGAGAAATAAAGCTTCTGGATGGAAAAGTGGTTGAAGGGAATGAAGAAAGTGAAGTCGTTAATTCTTCTCAGCCACCAACTCCGTCAAAGCGTAAATTTCGACGAAACAAGTTTTGCAAGGTGGCGAAGAAATGCTGGACGGGGGTGAAGAAGGGGGTGAGTGTTGTCGTGGATGGACTTTACCGATTTTTTGATGGAAAAATGACGGTGATACTGAGAGGAATGTGCTACGTTGTGTGGATTGCTCTAGGTGTATTATTAACTATTGCAGCAGGAGTCTTTTCCATCGCATGTTGTGCTGCGGCGTGCGTCAGATAGATTAGTGAAGAGGGGCGGACGAACGGAGCACCGGATATCTTTTTGTGAGGGTACAGTGGAAGTAAAATGACCGAACTGAGTACTTAATGATCGTAGTGTACGAATCTCAATTCTTAAAGCACATTGATGAAACCAAATTCGAACATATCTCAAGTAAAATTCTTTTACAAACCGAAACACGTATGTAGGCAGTGCCTCTGCGAGCTGCTGAGGGTTATCTAGAATACACCCAACCCTCTGCTTAAATATCTTTAACGCGCGGCGACTTCATCTCAGCCTTCCATCATCATGACTCCCAGGAGCTTGAACGGGGGTTGTGACAGCGCGGATTTCGCAGAGGTAAGCGCAGACGTTACAGTCCACATCGACCTTCGCGCCCGCGGGCCGGGCCCGCGATCTGTGGCTTGCGGCGCCAGTGCTCCAGCCCAATCAGAGCACCTGCACACAGCCCAGAGTCCAAAGTTTCAATTCGGGCTGTAATATTCTGCTTCGGCTCGAAAATTTTCTGGTCGAGGAAAAGTTTTGCCGGCGATAGTCGACAGCGTAAGGAAGCAAGGATTGAGCACCACCCTCTCTCTTGCGTACCCTAGACAATGCGTCGACTATCTCCTTCCTCTTCTGGAGGAGTCCTCTGCACTCGTTGCATACGAAGACAACCAAACGAGCCCAAAGTCCCCCTCCGTCGACAATCCGCCTTCCTCGCCCACAACCGTCCACAGCAGCCACCACCATCGACCGATGTCACTACCAAACGGAATTTGAGCCAATTGGCGGGTCCAGTCGATTTCTACGCAGGTCCCAATTTCAATGCGTTGATGCACTCGCAGCCTCCGACGGGGACTTTTACTCCAGCCTTCCCCGGGATAACGTCCGATGTCCTCGATAAAATGTTTGAACGGTCCCCGTTATGGCAAAAGAAGGAGGATCAACAACTTGTCAGCCCCGTTCTCAATACTGGAGATCCCGAAGGTATACAGAAGTATCTGCTGCAAGGTTCACCGATACCGAAGAATACGGTCGATTTGTTGACGGTTTTGGACGCTTTGATTGCGCAGGACAATTTGGCAAGAGCTGCCATGGTAGTAGCATCATTAAAACGTCAACTTGAGCCCGGTACGCCATTGTCGACCTTGGTGTACAACAAGTATCTCGAAGGAGTCATTTCTTCTAGTATACAGAAGACTGCTGGAATAGGTCGGGCGATGGACTGGTTTCAAGAGATGGAAAATAATGGTGTCAACGGTGACAGAACGACTTTTGCGTTATTGTCAAAGGCCGCTTTTGCACTAACGAGTGTATCGGACGGTAATCGCGCTGCTAGAAAAGTTTTTGGATTATGGAGAAGTCAGGGTGGTGATATCGGAGATTTATTATGTGACTTGATGTTCCCCCCAGAAGAGCTTCTTCGATCTCTCAAGGTACTGCAATTTGAGGAAAGTAGCTAATTCAAAAGTTGAATAAAATGTCGCTGGACGATATTTCGGAGGGATATCGACTGGTTTTAGACGGTATTATAAAGACGAACAAACAAACTCAGACTATTCTCCCCGACCAGAAGCCCTCTGGAGCGTCCGCTATTCCCGCAGTTCGAGCGACAATTGTACATCACCCAAACGTCCGAGCTTACAGTAGTCAAAATCTCCGAATCTAGTCTTCATGAAAAAGTCCCTAGAAACTCTTTACTCCGATTCGGAAAGGCCAGAAGCCATGGACAAAGTATCAGACGCGCTCGACGGTGTGGAACCGGCCGAACTATTCAACAACACGTACGATATGGCACAACAACGGGCACTCGAAGAAGGTGCTTACACCTCTGCCCTCGAAGTTTGGAAATTCGAATTGGCCGAATCTCTGAAACGAGGGGAAGTCATTCCCGGACGACTCGGCATACGAGGTCTGGCGTGGGACTGGGTTCAAGCCATGAAACCAGTCCTCGAACAACAGATCATCAACGTATGTCCTCCGGACGTGAATCAATATGGGCAAGAAATGAGGATTAGTCTTGACAAAGATACAGAGAGTGCCAGATTAGACAAAGTTTGGTTATCTGCGCTTCCGATCGAGACGTTATGTGCAATTACTATTACGGAAGTCATTCGACATCAAGTGAGTGAGGCCAGGAGTAATGGATGCAAGGCAACGACGTTGATTGCAAATGTCGGAAGAGCAGTGGAGAAGGAGATGCAGGCTGCTGATCTAGTCAGGAAGGAGAATAAAGGATTGCATCCCAAGAATATCAACTTGCGACAACTGATGACGAGGAAGAGGACAGCGGAACGATATGCCGCCAAATTCCATAAAGAAGTCGTACAGGGTACATTGGGAGGAACAAGCTATTGGCCATATGAATGGAGATCCGACGTTCGCATAAGAGTACATTCCTTTCGTGATTACTCTAATTCTAGGGCGCGGCAGTTTTGGTAGCCAGTCTCCTTGAGGCCACAACCGTCGAAATGAGTCACCAGGAAGCGAACGGAAAAAAGCACTTTCAAATTGCCCCCGCGTTCTATTACACATATGCCTACGTCCAGGGTAAAAAAGTCGGAATGATCAAGCCGAACCGATTCCTCGCCGAACGATTGTCGTCGAACCCCACACTTTCATATGGAATGCAAACGAAACAAGCTCCAATGCTCGTACAACCAAGACAATGGTCTAGCTGGGATGAGGGAGGATACTGGTATACTCGAGAAGAAGTCATGCGAACACGAGCTTCTTACGAACAAAAAGCGTACTTGAAGGAAGCGTCGGATAGTAACCAGATGGACGAAGTGTTCAGGGGACTCGATATTCTGGGAGAAACGTGTTGGACTATCAATCGAAAGATTTTCGACACGATTCTGAGTGTGTGGAATTCAGGAGAGGCGATTGCGGATATTCCCCCTCTTGCATCTGGGATGCAGTACCCCGCCGAACCAAAGAGTATGAAATGGGATGTCAAAGCGCGCATCACCTGGATTCAGCAATGCAAACAGGTGAGTAGACTGATGCAAAACGCTCATTCACAACGATGTGATCTCAACTACAAACTCGAAATCGCTCGAGCTGTATTCCCTCACGCAATATTTTGGCTAATGGCAGTTCCTCGGGAAGCGGATGTATTTCCCACATAATCTCGACTTCAGAGGAAGAGCATACCCTGTTCCTCCCCATTTCAATCATCTCGGAAACGACCTGTGTCGTGGATTATTGCTCTTTCACGAAGGCAAACCTCTCGGAGAGCGTGGTTTGAGATGGCTCAAGATTCATCTTGCCAATGTCTACGGGTTGGATAAAATGAGGCTCGAAGAGAGAGAAGAGTTTGCAACAAACAGTCTCGAGCAAATCTTCGATTCTGCCGATAATCCACTCGAAGTACGTTCAATCCGCGTCATATTCTAACTAGCAGGGCTCCCGGTGGTGGTTGAATGCAGACGATCCATGGCAGTGTCTCGCAACGTGTTTCGAACTTACTGCCGCCTTGCGTTCACAAAACCCAACAGCCTACGTTTGCCGTTTGCCGCTTCATCAGGATGGAAGTTGTAACGGATTACAACATTACGCAGCCCTCGGTGGTGATCTTGAAGGTGCCAAACAAGTCAATCTCGAACCTGCGGATCGTCCTCAAGATGTCTACTCTGGAGTTGCTCAACTCGTTGCCGCCGATATCGAGAGACAAGCCCAGGAGGGAAACGAAGTCGCCATCGCATTGAGGGGTCAGATTACCCGGAAAATCGTCAAACAAACCGTCATGACCAACGTTTACGGAGTAACTTTTATCGGCGCGAAGGCTCAAATTTATCGGGCGCTCAAAGATAAGGGAGATATTGATCCTGTTATTATGGGGGTAAATTCATCTACAATCGGCACTGACTTTAGTATTCTGCCGATCTCATCGCCCGTTCGACCTTCAAATGTCTGAAAGACATGTTTACTGGAGCCCACGAGATCCAAGAATGGCTCAAGCAATGCGCGAAATCAATTTCGAAATCCCTCGGACCAAAAGACTTTCTCGAAAAGAAACCTAAAAGCGGCCTTCCGTACCTCTCCACCGTAGTCTGGACCTCCCCCCTCGGTCTTCCAATCTGTCAACCCTACCGCAAAGGCGACACCAAAATGATTCATACCTTAATGTCAAATATCTATCTCTCCAATCCCAACTCGATCGGTCCTGTAAACTCACGAAAACAAGCAACGGCGTTCCCTCCCAACTTTATTCACAGTCTCGATGCGTCGCACATGCTGATGAGTGCCACTGCGTGTGACAAGGCGGGCTTGACGTTCGCCAGTGTCCACGATTCGTTTTGGACTCACGCTTGTGATGTTGATACTATGAACGTTATTCTGAGGGAGGCGTTTATAAGGATGCATCAAGGCGGGTTGATCAAGAGATTGCGGGACGAGTTTTTGGAACGTTACAAGGGACATTATTATCTCGTGGATAATGCCGACAAGACAGACGAAGAAATCGCGAATGTGGATACTTCGGATATCGATCCTCAGACAATGTCCGAGGAGCAGATTTTCGAGAAGGTGGCAAAGAGAAGTGGCCGGGAATGGAAACCGCTCAAGTTTCCTCCTATTCCAAAAAAAGTATTTTATCCCGAAGACGTGTGACTGATGATTCAGGGAGAATTCGATGTTAGTAGATTGAAGGAGAGTATTTACTTCTTCTCGTAGGTGTCATCTCTCAGCTCAATTGCATCTGGATGGAATGGTATGTAATGTTCGAGTCGCATATACCCGCTTGTTGCGGAAAAGCATGGCATGTAGACATGGACATATAGCGTATGGAATGATGCTAGGACGTCCCCGTTTATAGAATAATTAGAGACTAACCCCTTCTTGGTTCAAATTTTTCGCCGTGCATATGCATATGTCCATATCTATCGCTCATCTCTTTCAACTCACAACACGATGTGAGGTTTGCTTATAATCATCATCGTCCTCCTTCCAGTATCCACTCGACAACATCCATCTTTGCGCCTTATCCCATAATCCCGACTTCAACGAAAACGACATTGCCGAAAGATGTGATCGAATAACGAGACTGCGCGCATACGAAAAGACGATAATAATGAGATATGTTTTGATGAGCCAGAAGAATCCGATTGAAACAATACTGAACGTGGTTCCCGCGCTACCGGGATCGGTAGCTCCTGTTTCGGCGACGAGAGTTGCATGCAGGCCTTTCAGTGGATTTGGATCCGGCGTTGCGATCACATGGACTCTTGCCACATCTGAATGAAGAGGATCGACGAACCCTGCTGCATCTTTGACACTGTCTAGAGTTGTACCAGCAAGAGCAGATTGATTGTCTGCGTCCGTGACAATCAGGAACCATATTGATGCAAACAAGAAAGTGTAGAGGATGTTGATCAGGAAATCGAGCAGGAAGAAATGGGCAAAGGTGACGACTTTCATAGCTTTTTCCTACTATAAGTATTTATCGAGGTCAGATATGTATACGTCCTTAATCTGCTTCAACGCCCATAAGCAGACTATTGTGCCGATTATAGACCAAATGTACATGCTCAACTGTAATACTGAAATTTGGGCACCTAGGCGTCAGAGGATGGAGTGCATTCGGAGGTACCGGTAAAGAGGGAAAGAATGCCATAGAACCCAGAAACCTTGTTGATGAGGGTGAATATCGTTATCACCTCAGAAGCAGTCTGAAGATCGATGCATCCGAGACAACTCCGAGGTTTGGGCACTTTCAACCTCAGTGTCCGTGACATCGTCGAGTGTAGATCGTGACACGGTTACGAAACGAAAGGGAAATCAGATTTCGAACACAGCCACACGTCCTTCGTCATCTTCGTCTTGTGACAAACGGACCCGTTGATGGATGCTGAACTGGAAAATGTGTTGAGTACACTGTAGACTTCTATTTTGAATAAACTGATGTGTGCAGAGTCAATGGGAATGATGTGGTGGGCGTGATTGTCGTCGATAAATCAGGACAACTTGTTGCTTGTAAGTCTCCCCTGCGTTCGATTGACTAACACCTGCCAGCTAAGGGCGATGTCAGTCATCTCTCAACTGGAGAAATACTGCAGCTCGAACAGTCGTTTAAGGCGGAACAGACTACTGGGGCATTCAGAGTTGGTCAGCGGTAGCTCTATCGGCCATTAAAGCGGACTAATTCATGGCAGACGGCTCCTCTTACAACGGGACGGAGAGACTTTGATCGCTGTGATAAAGAACGGGGTTCCGAGGAGATATTCTGGTTTCAATGGCTAGAACGAATTCTCTGTATCGGCAAATGCGACAAAAGAATGGCCTCAAGGAAGGGAGATTCCATGCATCAAAACGTCGGACACACGCGAATGAAACCAAGTCATTGCTTGAACCTGGATAAATACCTACCCTCGTAAATCCTACCATCTATCCTCCCGGACGGCAATATGGGAACGAAGAGGTCATTCAATTAAAGAATTCAATTGTAGTGGACATCGTCACGTTATGTAGTTCCTTTTTGAGTATGTCCGACGGACTTATTTTCCTATTTTTGAACTGCCCTGAATATTATCAAGATCACCTGTCGTGGCTGGTGCCGAGTACCTTCGCGCGATCCCGAATCGGAAACGATTTCCGGAGTTTGCCCTAAGCCCCACCCATTTCCTTGCCGCCGGCAGGACTCTTGCGTCACCCCTCCGAAATCCTCACGAAATAATATATTTTTCCGAACTGCCCCGCGCATCTCCCCGAGTTCCTTCGCCCTTCAATTTCGTCGGTCCTGTTGACACAATTCGGCATGGCAATCGATCCTGTTTATTTTCTTGCATTGGTGATTCTTGGTGGAGTTGCGACCACAAAACGAGAATTTCTTCCTCATGCTGCTGGAGTCGTGCTGATTTTGTTGGTGTTAAATACGTTGAGAAGCAGTATGTTTCCTTGACTCTGCGGATGACTGATGGGATTTTAGAACAACCAAAACTACGGAAGGTGTTGAAGCCGGATGTTTACCAGAATTTTGAACTGGCAGAGAAGAATGTCATTTCTCACAACACTGCATCGTAATTTTCATTGCCGAACGATTGCTAACACTTATGCAGATATAGATTTAAGTTGCCACGACCAAATGACATCTTGGGTCTGCCAATTGGACAGGTAGATTCTCATTTGATGTTCTCTGACTTGCAAAGCATATCACGGTAGCATGTACTATCGATGGCAAAGAGATCTCTCGAAGCTACACCCCAACATCCTCTGATGATGAACCAGGATTCTTTAACCTCCTCATCAAGGTACCATCTTATTCTTCCTTCTATTGACCATCAGAGCTACGCCACTGGAAACGTATCCAAAGCGATTGGGCTCCTTAAAATCGGTGACACCATCAAAGTCAAAGGACCCAAAGGTCAAATGGTCTATCGCCCGGGTCTCGTGAGCGAATTTGGGATGATTGCTGGCGGCACAGGAATAACTCCCATGCTCCAAATCATCCGAGCTATTCTCAAAAACTCGTCTGATCGAACCAAAATATCCCTAATCTTTGCCAACGTCAATGAAGAAGATATTCTTTTGAGGAAGGACCTTGAGCAACTTGCAGAGGATGAGAAATCTCGATTCAAGTTGTACCTTGTACTCAATAATCCTCCTGCAGAAGGATGGACCGGCGGTGTCGGATTTGTGACGGAGGATATGATTAAGGAACATTGTCCCAAACCTGCGAAGGATATCAAGATTTTGATGTGTGGACCTCCTCCGATGATTAGTGCGATGAAGAAGAATACTGTGGTATGATTTTGTTCAGGTGCATTGCTAATGCGTAGGCTTTAGGATATGAACCTGCAAAGGTGGTGAGCAAAGTAGACGATCAGGTGTTTGCATTCTAGAGACAAAATGTCGTTGTGTAGAGTAGAGTAACAGTTTTGCTCGTGTTTCTGTCCCTCCTGGAAAGTAGATAAGAAGTCAGGATCTCGTGCACCCCTTACGGAAGTGCAACTAGTCTTGGCTTCTATATATGCATTTTGAGAGTCGTGACCATCTGGCTACGCACGATTCGAGAGTCCACTCGGCTGTTCGATAATCGCGGACCATTTTTT
>Ga0182015_10003911_pt1 | contig 16356 bp, 11 predicted proteins | sample 712P3MmetaG_FD_120478 | JGI IMG/M metagenome (GOLD analysis project Ga0182015, IMG submission 120478) | Permafrost microbial communities from Stordalen Mire, Sweden - 712P3M metaG | ecosystem: Environmental > Terrestrial > Soil > Wetlands > Permafrost | place: Sweden: Stordalen | collected... | reverse complement strand
GAATTGCCCCAAAGCCGTCGTTGAAGTTCGAGAGGAACGCACCGATCCGCTCTACTATCGGCTCTTCAAATCCTTTTTGCGCGGAAGCTATGAAGGCAGCCTCAATGCGCACAAGCTCAACGTAGTTGACAGCGAAAGCATTTTGAAAATTACGGAACGAGTCGTTCAGCACGCCGCTAAGACCGGAGACTCTGTCATCGTCGGACGCGGTTCACAGCATTTTCTCAGGAATCGCCCGGACACGCTGCGTGTATTTCTTTACGCTCCGAGAGAAAATAAAGTGCGGCGCCTCCTGGCTCGCGGCAAGAGTGAGCACGAAGCCCAGCAGCTCGTTGATACCGTTGACGGCGAGCGCCACGATTTCATCCAGAAATATTTCCACGTCGAATGGCCTGACCGCGCCGTTTACCACGCCATGATCAATACCGCGATCGGTGATGAAGCCGTCGTTCACATGATTCTGGATTTCATGAAAACCATCGACGTAAGAGTCACAGACTGACTCCAGAATCGAGAGCGAGGCGTGCCATACCTACCTGAAGAGCATCCATTTGACGAAGACGGGGCTGGCAGTTCCCGTTTTGAATGAGCTCGCGACAATACCTCTAGACCTGCGGGATCGCCGGCATGGTTGCGACAAACTGCAAATCAACCTGCTGCGCACCTGACCAGGCAAACTGGAATAGAGCGGGCCCTTTGATGCAAATCGCACAGAAAGTCCTATCACCTAAGTACCTGTCTGTAGTCACACGATAGTACTGGTTGTTTGAACCAGATGGGCTCTTTCATGTGTTCATTGCATCTCGTACGCTCTAGATAAGAGAGGTAACGGGCTATGATTCTCGCGGCTGTAGTGATGCTGTTCCAAATGCAAGCGACATCCCCTAAGGCAGAAGCGAACCGGTCAGAGGCCGTCTGGTATGCCGAGAATATTTCCACGCCTGCACCTTTCGGCGCGTTCGCCCCAGTCGTTCCGTCGTCCGGAACGCCGAGCGCTCGACTCGCGGAAGATGGCATCCATTTCGTGAACCTTCCCGACAACGACGGAACCAAGCCGACACCGAAGGCGACGCCCGTTTTCCCCGACGCGAAAACTCAGTTTCTTTCCGGAGTTTACATCCCGGATCACTTCGAGCCGCTGCCGCCGCTTCCCGACAAACATTACGACGCCGTGAAATCCGGCGGGTACAAGCGGCTCTACCTCGGCATCGCGCAATCGAGCACGGGGAAGTTCAATCGAGCACGACGACGTTTGAAGCTTGGACGGCCAACCGAGGAAACGGCCGCAGGAAGCCCGGAGCGCGATGCCCCGAGTTCGCCTGGCCAAATCACCGTCGCGTCTGAATAGAGTCCTAAGAGAATCAATCGCAAAATGGGCACGTCCTCAGATTCCATGCCGCCTCGATAAATCCGTTCATGCGGAGTTTTTCATAGTTCAAGCCCGCCGCCAATTCAGGGAATTCTGCAACCTGCGGAAGAGAGGCATGAGGCGCGCCGTTCCGAATCGCTGGTGAGGGGTGCTCGGTTCACCTATTCGATCTGGGTGAACGGAGCGTGATGGCAGCTATTGCACTTGGAGCGTCGCGTTCAAAGGAGTTTCGCTGGAGGATGGACCGGCAAAGATCTTGTAGGCGCCTGGAAATAGATTCCAAGCATTTGTTCGCTCATCGAAGACGGATATCATCTGCGGATCGACGGCAACTGTTACGGTCTTGGACTCGCCCGGGGCAAGCTTGATCCGCTGCCATCCCACGAGACGCTTGAACGGTTCACCGGCAGCCTCCGGAAGTGTCGCGTACACCTCCGCGATTTCGGTGCCGGCACGCTTGCCGAGGTTCTTCACAGCAAAACTTACGGTCCGCTGTGCATTGTCGGTCTTCAGGTCGGAGTAGGTATAGGTTGTGTAGGACAGCCCGAACCCGAATGGAAACAGCACTTCCTTGTGCTCGGACTCGTACCACTTGTAGCCGACCTTGAGGCCCTCGTCGTAGTGCACAGTGTAGTTGGATTCGATGTGCGTGCTTCCATTCACCGCGCCGGTGCCTTGCCCCAAGTCTTCTGAAGAAAGTGGCGGGATGGCCGGATGCGGCAAATCGGCATCGCTCGTTGGGAAGGTTATTGCGAGTTTGGCGGAAGGGTTCACGTCTCCGGCCAGCACGTTGGCAAGAGCCTTATGACCTCTGCTACCCGCGTACCATGCTTCCACGATGCCGCTAACCTTTCCGATCCAAGGCATCGTCACTGCCGTGCCAGTTTCAAGAACAACAATTGTGTGTGGATTCGCTGCCGCCACTTGCTCGATCAACGCATCCTGTTTGTCGGGAAGTGAAAGGGTGGTCACGTCCATGCCTTCCGACAACCATTGGTACGCAAAAACGATAGCGATATCGGCGCGTTTAGCCAGAGCTGCGGCGGCCATTGGGTCTTGGCCCGAGTCGAACTCTATTTTCGCATTCGGAATCTTTTCCTGCAGAGCCTTGAGCGGCGACGTGGGGAACCATATGTGATCCTGCCAGTGAGTAGCACCCTTCCCTGGAGGCGCAATCGCATTGCCGCCGGGCGGGTCTACTTGTGCTGAACCGCCTCCAGAAATCATTCCCACGTCAGCGTGTCCGCCGATTACCGCGATGCTCTCGGTCGTAGTCGAGTCTAACGGCAGGATCGCTTTCTCGTTCTTGAGAAGCACGATGCTGTTTTCTTCCAGATGCTGGGCGATTTCCAGCCCGCCTTCCACATCGATGACGCCCTTCTCGATGGGATTGTCCACAATGCCGGAAAGGAACTCGGCATACAGAACTCGGCGCGCATGGTCATCGATATCAGCCATGGGCACCTTGCCCGCCTTGACTGCCTTCGCTAGCTCCGACCCAAAGTAATCGGCCATGGGTTGTTCCTGGTCCAAGCCCGCTGCTGAAGCCTTCTCGGTGCTGTGTGTACCGCCCCAATCGGAGATGACGAAACCCTTATATCCCCATTCCGTCTTAAGAACTTCGTGCAGCGTGTAGGCGTTCTCACATGCGTAGTCGCCGTTAATGCGGTTATAGGAGCACATTACCGCGCCTGGGTTCGCGATCTTGATACCGATATGGAAGGCGAGAAGATCGCTCTCCTGCATGGCGCGTTTGGAGATGATCGAATTCACGATATTTCGACCGGTCTCCTGGTCGTTGACGGCGTAATGCTTAATGTCGCCAATGACGTGCTGCGCCTGCTCGCACTTCATGAGATTTCCAACCATTGTTCCGCCGAGCAGCGGATCTTCTCCGGCGTACTCGAACGTGCGCCCATTGCGCGGCTCCCGCGTTATATTTACGCCTCCGCCCAACGTCATATTGAACCCCTGGGCTCGCAGCTCGCGACCGATCATCGCCCCGTACTCGCAGGCGCCCTGCGGATCCCAACTCGAAGCGGCCGCAAGAGTGGATGGAAGTGCCGTCGAGTAGCGGCCATTCTTTCCGCTGTCGCGAATCCCGTAAGCGGCGTCGGAAATGAAGATTGGGGGGATGCCTAACCGCTCCACTCCTTCAACGTAGCCTGCGCCTCCGTTCGCCAGATGAGTCAAAGGCATCTGCCATTGAGAAGCATGTGCCATACCGTTGCCGTGCAAGAGCGCAATTTTCTCTTCCAAGGTCATCTGCTTCAGAACCATCTCGGCCCGCTCTTCGGGAGAGAGGTTGGAGTGCATCCAGGGCTGCTTGGTGTCCTGAGCGATGCCGGAACGTGCGCCCCCGATAAAACACATCGTTCCTGCGAGTACACAGACCGCCCGCAACTGGGCTCGCCTAAAATTCTGAACCTGCATATGTCTCCTGCTTTGCTCAACCATCTCTAAGCTGTGTGATTTGCCCCACTAGCAAGTTCTGAACACAAGAACGCTACGCTCGCCAGTCTTATTTCGCGTCAGGATTCGGGATCATCCGATCACGGATGATCGCGGGGAGTTCGTGGCAGGCCGCGATGAACTGGCGAAGAGTCCGCCTGGTTGAGCCGAACGAGTCGAACTCATCCATCGAGAGACCCTCTTCCGCGTACGCGCGCTGGAAATCCGGGAATTTCAGCAAAAGCTCATCCACAATTTTTGGATCGACGGGATTGGCGATCCGAGGGATGACCTCGACATCACTCGAGTTGAAACGAACCTGCCATTTGTGCGGAGGAGAAATCACGACATCTCCGCCGATGAATTCGCTCCAGTGCATATGGTTGCGGAATGCCGCAGAGAGTAGCCGGATGCGATATCCACGCTCACGAAAGATTTGGTAGGTCTTCTTGAAGGCGGCGACTCCAGCCCACTCGAGATATCCGGGATCGGTCGTGATTGATTCCATTTCTGCCTGAACCTTAAGCCAGTCGTCGAGTCGTCCCACCATGATCGTGCACACGGGCCCCATCGAGGAAATATCGTTGCCGGCACCTTGCCGGCGCTTTAGACCGCGCTCGACCGCTTCCGCGACGGCGACGCACTGCGGAACTGTAAAACAAACCGTGGCATTGATGCTGATGCCCCGATAGGTGGCCTCTTCAATGGCTGCGATACCTGCTTTGGTGACAGGAATTTTTACAATCATGTTTGGCGCCAAGGCGTCGAATCTCACGGCTTGCGCCACAATCGCTTTGGCATCGCGGTGGAAGCGAGGGTCCGTCTGAATCGAGAGCCTGCCGTTGATCCCGCGGTGCTGTTCGAAGACCGGCATCAAAAGCTCCGCTGCTTTGATCGAAATTTCTTCGACCACCCTCCAGGCGATTTGGTCTTCTGTGGCGAGCGGCATCTCTTCGATGAGTTCGTCAATGCGATCCTTCCAGAGATGCATTTCCTTCTTCAATATTTCACAGACGATAACTGGATTGCAGGTGGCTCCAACCGCGCCATGATCGAGCGCATAGTTTAATTCCTGGAGAGAGGCGGAATCGTTCCAGAGGCAGGTGGGGGTCGTCTGGGTCATTTCGAAGAGCGGGCTCTTGAATTTTACGAGTTGTTTCATCGGATCCACCACCCGCTGCCCGATCGCAGCTGCTGCGGCGCCGAATCACGGGAAGCAGCGGCCCTCTGTGAACAAGAAATCGAATCGGCGTCCAGATTCCTGCGCGCCACCGAAAGTATACATCCAATACTTTGCAAGACAATGATTTCCCGAAACGTTTTGGTTTTGGCTTTATGGCGGTTTCTAGTAAGCTCCTGATTTACAAACCTAATGACTCCGTCTCTGAAGGGCGCGACGAGGAAAACTGGGTTGAGGTCAAAAGCGAATCGCGTAAAACGCCACGTTACAATTCGCGAAGTGGCCAAGGCGGCGGGCGCTTCCGTCTCCACAATCTCCGCAGCACTGAACAATTCAGACTATGTCAGCACGGACATGCGCAGCCGAATTGATGAAGCGATCAAGACGCTGCGATATTTCCCGAATGATCTCGCACGAGGCCTTCGCCTTCAGAAAACACACTCCATTGCAATCGTCGTCCCCGATCTGTCAAACAACTTTTATATCGAGCTTGTGCGTGGTGCGAAAGACTACTCGGCTTCAGCGAATTTTACCGTCCTGATCGGAGATTCCCGAGAAAGTTGGGAAGAAGAGCGCAATTACCTTGAGTCGTTTCACCGGCGTCGCGTTGACGGCATCGTGCGTGTCCCCGCCATTAACGCAGTCGGCGGGAAAGCCAAATCGTTCCTCGGAAATCTTCCGGTGGTTTACGCGGACCGCTACCCGCTTGTCCGCGATCCATACATCGGAAGAGTGGGCGTGGACAATACCGGGGCAGCCGAAAGTGCCACACGCTACTTGCTGAGCCTTGGCCACCGGGATATCGGAATCATCGCAGGAGATGCTTCGAGCGGAACTTCGGTGGACAGGCTGCAGGGATTTTTGAGCGCGATTCGTAGTGCGAAAATCCGTCAGGACCGCTCGATGATTCATGCCGGGCACAACGATATGGAAAGCGGCCATTTTCACGCGATGCAGCTATTGACGCGCGGCCAGCGCCCAACGGCAATTTTCTGCACCAACAACATGATGGCATTGGGCGCGCTGGCAGCCATACAGGAGATCGGTCTCGCGTGCCCCGACGAGGTCAGCCTGCTGGGATTCGACGATTTTTATTGGGCGACGCTGCTACGGCCGAGGCTCACCGTGGTGCGCCAACCCGCGAGAGAAATAGGAATGATTGCCGCGAGACTCTTGATCGATCATATCGAAGGACGAGTGAGCGTTCCCACTCCAGCCGTACTCAAGACACAACTGATAGTGCGAGATTCCTGCTGTCCCCCGAGAAAAATATAAGCGCGGAGGCTATGCTCTTTTTCGGAGTGCTAGCCATTTGGCGCAGAGCGGCCGTGGGCTTGGTCGAGCGGCCATGTTTTGACGGCCCGCGCCCGAAGAAAATACGCGCCCAATCCCAATACTAAAAGAATGCCAGCAGTGCCGAGATTCTGGCGTTGTTCCGGCGCGCTCGCGACAAAGATCCACCCTACAAGTGCAATGAGCGCCGGCACGGGATAAAGCCACATGCCATAGGGACGCTGGATTTCTGTGCGATATTTGCGCATGGCGAACACGGCGAATATCTGAGGGATGAACTGAAACACAATCTGAATGATCATTAAAGCTGAGAGCAGCCGCTCCAGCGAAAACCAGCAGAGTGGAATGGCCATCGCATTGATGGCGATAAGTGAAACGGTTGGAAAGCGGCCCGTGGAATGGACGCGGCCGAACATCTTAAAAAAGTTTCCCTCCGCGCCGGCGGCATAGAGGATTCGAGTGAGACCCAGGCTCAAGCTGAAAATCCCCCCGAGAGTCGCGACCAGAATGAGGCATGTCATCACCGAGGCCGCGCGTGAGCCGTACAACTTTCCGATGAAATCCGACACCACCGCGTGAGAGACGGCGGCTTCGCGCCATGGAATCGTTCCGATAATCACCTCGCTCATTAACAGGTAAAGGACAGCGATGATCAGAACCGAGAACACAATGGCTCTGGGAATATTCTTCGCGGGATTTTTGACTTCGCCTCCGAGGTAGGTGATGTTGTTGTACCCGCCATAGTTATACATCGCGAATAAGGTGGCCCCCGCCAAACCGTAGAAAAACGATTTGGAGAGATGAAACGCGCCAGGCGGAAAATCAAATACCATCTTCGTGTTGATGTGTATTACGCCGGAAACGATTACCCAAAACATCGCGACCAACACCACGCCCAACATGACAACCGAGTAACGTCCCACCGATTTGATGGGACGATACAAAAGGAATGTGACGAGCACACAAATGGATGCGGCGATGGCGCCGACGCCAACGTGACTTAATCCAGGAAAGAAATAATGGGTATATTCGGCGAAGCCGACGCAGGCCCCCGAAATGGATAGTGGACCGACAAAAATTGTTTCCCATAGGAAGAGGAAAGAGAATAATTGGCCCCAGGCGCGGGAGTTGAAGGCCTCGCGAAAATATATATACGCCCCGCCGGCCCCGGGCATCGCGGCGCCCAGTTCGGCGTAAACCATCCCATCGCAGACGGAAAACAATGCTCCGAGAAACCATCCGAGCACAGCCTGCGGCCCGCCCATCGCGGAAAGTATCACTCCGATGGTGATGAAAGGGCCGATGCCAATCATCTCCAGCATGTTTACGGCGGTGGACTGGACCAAGCCCATGCCGCGAACAAGTTTTTCGGAAGGTCCCGCGATGTCGGCGGGAAGATGCGGTGCAGGGTTTTCGGTCACGTCACGCGTCCTGGACACACGCTGTATCGATTATCGAGCGCGCACTATAGCAGCGTGATTCGGCACGGACAAGGAGAGAAGTGCCAATGTACTGAAACGTTTCGGCATTAATCCGCCTCGGGACGTTTGACGGGTGGGAGAAAACACAAACGATCTCGCTAAGAAATTGGGAGTGGACAAGCCGCGGGAAATTACGTTAGCGTTCGAGCGATTTTTGTAAAACGAGGGCATATGGTGCAGCTCACGAGAAGGGATCTAGTGCTGTCAGGGTTGGCGCTCCCCGGGATCGCGGCCACATTTTACAGAGGCGCTCCGAGCGACGACGCTCACCTAAAGCCGAAACGATTCGAGGAAACCGCCGGATTTGAAATAGCCGATGTTGTGGCCACTCATCCCCTGGCGATTTTGCCGCTGGGAAGCCTGGAATTCCACGGCTCCTCGACAATTGGTTGAAGCACGATGAAGTGCCCGGGAGTTGGTAGACGTAGCGGAATCTAGAAGCGTCTGTTTCGCGGAAGGCGGAGATTCGTTACTCCGTTCGTCTCTGATCTTCTCATCCTGCGACGTCCGGCCACTCCGACCGGCCCGCAATCCAGCTTCCTACGTCAGGGATTTTGCCCCGTGGCATAAACCTTAACCCAGTGGTTCCGTATCCGCGCCTTGATCTGTTTTCCCTTCAAGTCGGCGACGATCAGATCGGAATCCTGCAAGGGCATGTGGCAATCAATGCAGTTCTCCCGAATTTTCGCACCCAACTTCGCAAATTCGCCGCATTCCCGATCCTTGTGGCACTGCAAGCATTTTGCCGAATATGACGCCGCAGCGCGTTCTGGTGCATGCACGTCATGGCATGTCGTACACGTCATCTGCGAGTTTTGGTAGCAGCGGCTTTTTTGCGTTAGCGCCACTTGATTTCCGTGCACGTCAACGCGGGCATCCGCATTGGGGTGCGGCAGTCTGAAGTAATTGTCCAGTTGCTGTCCCGGAACGTATGAAAACGCGGGCACAATGAGTTGCCCGATCCCGCCATGACATTGCGCGCACACCTCGATTTGCCGATCGCGTGGCAGGCTCGCCGGGTTGACGATGGAATGAGTGCCCGAAAAAACCGCAGTAGGGTTCAATCGCTCGTTCTCCGCATGCTCTCGACCCGGCCCGTGGCATCTCTCACACGAAATGCCGAGCACAAAGTCCGTCTTTCTATAATAGTTTTCGGCATTCTCTGATGGAAGCGACTCAAAATACGTGGCGTGGCACTGTAGGCATTCCGGAACAATCGGCCTGTCGAAATTCGCGATCCCATCAGTGTATCCCGGGCTATTTGTCCACCCTTTCAACTCGCTCCAATAAGATACGGGCAATTGAAAAAGCTGATTCCCCTTCCAATACAAATAGGTCTGACCTTTTTCTCCCGACCCCGTAACGATATCGATTCGCTCCGTTCGAGTTTTCTCGTCCGGCGGCTGCCAGAATACGGCCGTCTCGTAAAACCCACTTTCTTTCTCATCCATGCGGAAATGCAGATCTGGATCGCTGGTCCTGAGAATATTCGCGCCATCTGTAAATTTGCCCAAGATGGAATCCTTGGTGGGCAGCTGGGATGTTAGATGGTGCCCGGTGCGCGCATACGTATCACCGATCTCTTGGTGGCACCCCCGGCAAGCCGCGTCTCCCAAAAAGTTAGTGCGAGCGGCCGATTCTCCATCGTTAACCTGTGCAATGGCACGGCCGGGACTGGAAGGTTTAGTCTGCTGAGGTCTCGCAGCTGTCCTGCTTGCGAAGGTGAGAGCAGCTACGCAAGCCACCGCCATCAGCATGCCGATCAGCCTTCGTGTCGCCATCGAGATTCGCTCCCGCGCCATTACGTTAACTGATTTCGCATTCGCTCTCAATCCGAACACAGAGGGGCTGCTCCGCGGCGCGTGGCATCCGCCATACAATCAACACGGAGAAAAAATTATCGGTTCGACGGCTGAGAAGAGGCGGACTAGTCGGGAATTTCCTTTTCCGGGAGTATCCCGGACGAAATCTCCAACGGACGATTCAAGATCCGTTCCCAAGAACGTGGATTTCGCGAATAGAATACAAGAGTCTCTCGGATCGAAAAACCGTCGCCGGTTGTTCGGTGCAAACAGAGACGTTTGGGAGGTAGGGAGATGTACCACGGACTCGCGAAGTAGTTCGGCGTGGACAAGCCGCGAGGTCTTACGCTAACGTGCCAGCGGTTTTGTGGATCAGGACATGTGGTGAAGCCTGCAAGTAGGGATATCCTGGTGGGAGGGCTCGCTCTCCCCTGGATCGTTGCATACTACCAAGACACTCCCAGAGACGACACTTCAGAGCGGGAACGATTCGAAGAGACTGCGGGTACGAAGGAGAGATCCGATTCGCTGGCTGAGGGAGCAGACACAAGCGATAACCGTGACGACGAGCGAGATCTTATGGCGACCGGCCTTGTACGCAGGCGTCTTCTTGCTCTGCTGTTTCACGCTTGCTCTTGGTGCGCAACAGAGCCAATCCTCGCAGCAAACACACTCACCTCAATCTTCTGAGACGCTTGCTGAGGCGCGATCGTATCTCTCTCAGGGAGATACGCAAGACGCAATACGGATTCTCTCCAGTTATCTCCAAACTCGGCCTAAGGATGCTGCCGCACGGATTTTGCTCGGCCAAGCGTACGCCAGCGTTGGGCAGAACGACCGCGCCGAGAAAGAGTTCCAAACCGTTTTGCAATCCGCGCCTGAAAATTACGTCGCGTCGGCGGCACTCGGCGAGATCTATGAACTCGGGGGCCAGCCGGAAAAGGCTGAGGCAATGCTGGCGCGCGCGGCGAGGGACAGTCACGGTGACCCACGGATTCGCATAGAGTGGGCGGTCGTTCTGTCGCGCCTGCATAAATACAAAGAGGCTCAAAGCGCGTTGGCAGGCGTTTCGTCACCAAGTGCCCCCGAAGAACGCATCAGATACCACCGTCTGAAAGCGTCCGTCGCTCTGGGACTTGGAGACCCGCAAGTCGCTGCTTCGGAAATGGAAAAGGCTCTGGCTCTAGATCCAACGAATCCCGGCCTGGTCATAGCGACAGCCGTAGCAGACGTTCAATCGGAAAACTGGCAACGCGCAGCAAGCCTGACAGAGCCACTATTCTCCAGTACGCACGATCCGCAAGTCGGCCTGGTTTTCCTGGAAGCACAATTGGGCATGCATGCCGAATTTCATCCCACCCTCGAACTGCTTCGCTCGACGCAACTGTCTACCGAAGCGGAGTTGATTTTTCGGCAGCGTTTGGCGGAACTCCTGATCTCTCACGGAGAATTTTCCGATGCTATTGACGAGCTTAGGGTGGCGGCCGACCTCGATCCAGGACGCCCTGAAGCGCGTTTCAACCTGGCTCTCGCGCAGTATAAGGCGGGCCGTCTGGATGACGCATTGGCGAGCACGGAAAAGTGCAAGGAACTCGGCGACAACGCCGATCTCGAAGACTTGCTCGGAGACATTCAAGAGGCCCGCGGAGACAACTTGGCTGCGGTAAAAAGTTATCAGGCTGCCGTGGCGCTGGCTCCGAACGAGGAAAAATATCGGCTCTCGCTCGCAGTGGAATTGATCCGCCACGGTAACTTCGACGCTGCCAGGATCGTTCTCAAACAGGCGGAAGATTTCGAGCCCAAGTCGTGGCGAATACAACTCGCACTCGGCATGGTTGAATATTTCTCAGGAACAGACGAAGAAGCGACCCGGTATCTCCTGCATGCGGCCGAACTGGCTCGCGATCCCGAGCCCGCGTTGCGCTATTTGGGAGACATTCAGATGGTCCGGGCATCCACCCCCGATCCCGAGGCGATTGCAAAACTATGTGACTATGCAGACCACCAACCAAAGGACGGCCACATGCAGTTCTACTGTGGCGGCGTGCTTTTTCGGCGGGACTCCGTCTCTGGCGACAAAACGCACTCTAGCGAAATTCTACGGCACCTTCACGCTTCGGCTGGTCTTCTCCCAAAAGACGCCTCGCCGCATTGCCAACTGGGCAAAGCTTATCGATGGTTGGACCAATGGCAAGAGGCACTTGGCGAATCCGAAATCTGCGCACGCATGGACCCGGACTCCGCGGACGCGCATTATCGTTTGGCTCAAATTTATGAGCACGTGGGACAACGGGAGCTAAAGAACAAGGAAATAAAACTCTACGAGGCCGCCTCAACGCGCGTCGCCGACGAGAACGCGCGGCGCGATGCGACAATGAAAACATTTCTCTTCACCATTCAGAATCAAAAGGAGACACCGGACCATAAGTAAGTAAATATGTTCCGGCGTCAAACCAATTCGCACTCTTCGCAGCTCAGTCATCGACCGGAGCTTATCGCTGCGGTGGTGGTATTTGCGGGCCGAGATTGAGAACTCATCAGCTGAGGATTCTTCCCAAGACTAACCATGTTGGCGAAAAGGCGATATGCGCCGGGCACACCCTCTGGCAACTGGCGGTAAAAGGCGTAGGCATTGTAGATATACACACCCTTCCCGTGTTTCGCATAAAGGAGGCCGCCTTTTTGGGGAGCTTGGCCAGGGTCGTGGGTTTCTAGTAACGGCAGATAGGCTGAGTCCCAACTCTCAAGGAATTTCGAGCCGCGCTCTTCCACCCAATTTTCAAAGTCCTTACTGGTGATCTTGTTGGGCCAAGTGAAAATGGGATTTGTCGGCGCCAAGATTTCCACCTTGGAATTTTCGTCGGTAACTTCCTCCGGGTTGTTGCCCATTTTATAGGGATATGGTCCGTAGTTGTGATCGTACTCCGGCGTATTGTATTGCACGATCACCACGCCGCCGTTCTTCACATACTCGAGGATGCGCCCATTATTGATCTTGAGATCCTCGCGCGCGGCATAAGTGCGCACTCCAAGAATGATGGCGTCAAATTTTGAAAGATTGCCGCTGACGAGGTCTTCCGGGGAGAGGAAATGAACGTTGATGCCTAAGTTCTCGAGAGACTGAGGAACGTCGTCGCCGGCGCCCACAATGTATCCCACATTCAGATCCGGCGCGACCTTCACGTCAACTCCGGAAGTCCGGTATGTGGAGGCGCGATAGAGATTGTAGGGACGCAATCCGGCATATCCAATCGTGTGATAGCCCTCTTTGTAATCGTGGCCGTCGTACGTCGCGACCGCCGTAATTGCATAAGGCTTTTCCATGAGCTTCATGGGCGTGACGTGGAAAGTGAGTGACTGGTCGTCCCCGTCTTTCGACGTTGAGAATTCTTCCTCGGGCGCTTTCCAGCCTTCCGGTAAGTCGAGTTTGACCGTTCCCTTTGCAGGACCTTTCACGTTGCTGTGAATGCTCACCGTCACTTCAAAGGATTTCGCGTCCAGCGGAACAATTCCTGCCTGCGGCGAGATCGAAACCGAAATGGCCGGGCCTACGATCAGCGGTTCGAGAACGGTGCCCGGGCCTGTTACCCGCCTCACGGATTGGACCACCTGCGCCAGTTCAAAGGGCACCCCATCGAATACGAAACGCAATCTCGCGGATAGCGGATACGGAGCTAACGGCAGGTTGAGATACTTCGGCGCCTCAATGTCGTAGTATGCCTGCTCGATGTTCGGACGCGTGAAATAGGGTCGCGTGAAGCTGGCGTTGGGCGCGGCGTGAACTGTAAATCGCAGATCCGCAGATTGATTCCCTTTGAGCGTGCTTCCTGATTGCGTCGCTGGCTCGATAGTCCATTCCTCGTTCGTCGGAGATTCCAACGCGACGTTCTGCAATTGCACGGGCAGATTGGTTGGGCTGGTTGTATGAACTTTTACCCAGAATTCTTGTCCGGGAATTGCCACCTGGAAGGTTGGTTGATTTCTGAAGAAGCGCGCAAAAGGCCCAGTCGGATCCTTCTCGGGAGCCAGTGTGGCAAGCACCGAAATACCCAGCGATTCGGCGAGGGCATTCTCGAACTGTGCCTGCTTCGCCTTTAATTCGTGGGCTACGTCGTATTTCGAATCTTCGCTCAGGTTGCTGCTGGCAACTTTTTCGATCAACTCGTTCGTCGTTTTCAAGCCTGCCGCTAGCGTCGAGGCAATCGCTTCCGGATGTTGCGCCGAAAAATCACTCATGGCTTTTTCGACCTTGGAATTGATCTGAGCTAATCCATCCTTTAGGAAGGCCGCATCGCCGCCTTGGGCCAGGCTCGCGATACCCGCGAGTGAAATGTCGATGCCGTCGAAGAAAGACGATTCTTTCTCCGAGGCGGCGATGCGAGACGCAAACCGGTGATATGGAGTCATCTCGGCTTCGGCCGGCGGCAAACCGGTTCCGCCGCTCTGCGACTTCTGGTGGCCAAGGCCCAGGCGGGCGATCTGCTGGTACGTTAACCCGATGAGTGGATCGTATTCGCCTTCCGGAATTTCGACAGAAGTGGAAAGGGCGCCCTTTATGACAGTGTCGTCCGTGTAGTTGTGAAATTCGGCCGGGTAAAATTTTCCGTCTGCATAATCAAGAATCCCCTTGTCGGTGACGGGAGAGAACGGCACGAGGGCATAATCCTTTATCGGCTTCCAGGTGTGCAGTCCTTCTTTGATCTGTTCGGGAAACATGGTCGGGTCGCCCGCCGCTTTGAAAGCCTCTTGCGCCATCTGCCCGGCAACTTGGTGATTGCTGTGGCCGTCGGTGCGACCTCCGACAAAGACGGAAGTAATGACGAGAGGACGGGTCATTCGAACAACGCGTACTACATCCGAAAGAGTTTGATCGTGTCCCCACTTTTCGAGCGATTCTTCTTTAGTCTTGGAAAAACCAAAGTCGATCATTCGCGTCCAGAATTGTTGCACTCCATAGTAACGATCGGCAGCGAGAAGTTCTTCCGTGCGCACCAGCCCTAGCGCATCAAAATAATCCGAAGACATGACGTTGGCGCCGCCTTCTCCCCGATTGAGCGTCAACAATGCGACCCGTGCTCCTTGCCCGCGCGATTCATAGGTCAACATTCCTCCGTTTTCGTCGTCCGGGTGCGCGGTCACCATCAGTAAACTTGTGCGCGTGTGAAGTTTTAGAACACTCTGCCAGAGCGCGGCCGCGCCGCGGTCAATATCCAGCGGTTCTGCCGCCTGAATCGGATTCGAATTGACGGCGATAGGAGATTGGGCGCCAAGCGGAGCCGATCGAAATAAGAAAGGCAGTGCGCAGCCTAACATGGCAATCACTAAAATGATCTTGCTCGATCGTGATGGCATTCTTCCCCCTTGCCCGTTGCGAAATCTTTAGTGAAATATTTTATTATCGCCGGACTCGCCGTCACAAAACCGGCATTTGAATGGCCCCTATGCAGTTCCGCTTTGGTTGCCGATGCTTAACAGACAGCGTTTCGTCGATGCCGAACGCACTATGGGAATTGCTACCAATGCTGCTGAGAAGATCCAGTTTGCGAAGTGCGAAGCGTTTCGAGTTCGTCGAAGTGTGGCGGCGCTCGGCATCGAGCCTCCGTTTTTTCGTTCGGAGTAACGGCATTGTACGTCCGCAAGGAATGTTGTCAACAAAAATACCAAAACGTTTTGGTATCGGCTGGGATTGTCGATTCGCGATACTTGTACACTCTCAAATATGCCAAACTCGGCAGCAGAAGCGTGGTTTTCGAAAAATTGGCTTGACAACGATTTTTACGAATGTTAGATGTCCAGATATTCGAAACCGAATCGTTTCGGCACGCTTAGGGGTGAGTCTTTAGGGGACAGGGGTTGCGGCGGCTGTACCCTTTGTTTTTACCCTCCTTTTTCGTGACGGCTTGGTTTGGAATGCGCGTGCGACAATTTGCGCATGCTGGGGGAATCGCTCGGGCGGCCGGCCATTCAGCGTGACTGGGATCGTCGGCACATCGGCTCTCCGAGACTGAGCGATGCCGGGAAACATTTGCATTTCTTTCTGGCCCTCCAGTTGAATCAGCGTGCGGAGTCGTTTTGATTTGTGCCGCATCAAAAGCTCCTTAATCGTTCGTCGAATCCGAAAAGTGGAGGCTGCCATGAATCGAGGGATCGGAACTCGCAGTCTGCTTCAGTGGGCAATGGTGCTTGCAGCGTTGCTCGCGGTTTCTACTCTGCCCGCATTTGGACAAATCGATCGTGGCGCCATTGCGGGAAAGATTGTGGATCCCTCCGGTGCCGTGATACCGAAGGCAATCGTCACCATCACGAATAAGAATACTGGCGTCGTCGTGACCACCCCCGTCGACAGCGCGGGCGAATATCAGGTCCTCACATTGATCCCTGGCACGTATTCCGTGGAAGCGAGCGCCGACGGATTTGGGCCTGCATTGCGAGACGACGTCGAAGTGCACGTGCAGGATCATCTCTCCATTGATTTCACTTTGAAGGTTGGCTCCGTAAAGCAACAAGTAGTGGTCGAGGCTGGCGAGCCAATTCTGCAGACTCAGACCGCCGACGTCGGAAGTGTGGTGAATGAAAAGCACATCAATGACCTTCCTCTGAACGGACGGCGCTATGCGGATTTGGCGCTATTGGAACCCGGCGTAATTAGGCTTTGGGCGCCACCGTCGGGTAACGATGCGACAGACCTGTTCAGCGCAAACGGGAACTCTCAACTCCAAAATAATTTCCTGCTGAACGGTATCGACAATAACTCGTTCTCGGAAAACCTGCAGGAAGCTT
>Ga0182015_10003910_pt1 | contig 16357 bp, 15 predicted proteins | sample 712P3MmetaG_FD_120478 | JGI IMG/M metagenome (GOLD analysis project Ga0182015, IMG submission 120478) | Permafrost microbial communities from Stordalen Mire, Sweden - 712P3M metaG | ecosystem: Environmental > Terrestrial > Soil > Wetlands > Permafrost | place: Sweden: Stordalen | collected... | reverse complement strand
TCGCCACGAGACGGCACCGCCGGGCCAACGAGCCGGTGGGAGCGTCAGTCGAGGAAGCTGCGAGCGCCACGTCCCCTTCGGCGGTCTCGCGGCGTTTTGTCGCCCGCACCCGGACTGCCCTTTCCGAGCTGATGACCCGAGACCTGTCCGCGCTCGCCATCATCGCTCTCATGATCGACGGCGTCGTGTTTGCGGAGCGCTGCTGTGTGGTGGCGCTCGGCATTTGTGCCGATGGGAGCAAGGTTCCCCTCGGGCTCTTTTTAGGAGACACCGAGAACAAAAAGGTGGTGAGGGCCCTGCTCGGCGACCTCGTCAAGCGGGGGCTCAAGGCTGATTCGGGCCTGCTGGTCGTGATCGACGGCGCCAAGGCCCTCGACCGGGCGGCCCGCGCCGTCTTCGGCTCATTTGCCCTCATCCAGCGCTGCACGGTCCATAAACGCCGAGGAGTGGCCTCCCACCTGCCAAAAGACGAGCAGAAATGGGTGGACCGACGCCTCGCTCAGGCCTTCAACCATCCGGATCCGGCCATCGGGTTCCACTTGGCAGAAGATCTCGCCCGCCAACTCGAGACGCGCTGGTCAGATGCTGCCGCCAGTGTCCGAGAGGGCCTCTACGACATGTTCACGATCAGGCGCTTAAAGGTCTCCGACCGCCTCGCGCGAAGCCTCTCTTGCACGAACGCCGTCGAGTCGATGATCTCGGTCCTTCGTTGCACCACCCGCAACATAAAACGCTGGCGGGGCGACGAGATGATAAAGCGCTGGGCAGCTGCCGCCATGCTGAATGCCGAGCGCAGCTTCCACCGGGTGAAGGGATGCACCGACATGGCGACACTCGTAGCTGGCCTTGCCCGCCACGCGGCGAGCGTCATATTTGAGAGCGAGACGGCAGAAGTCGCGTAATGCGGCACAGGCATGCCTTGACCTGCATCGTCGGCTTATGCCGGTAAGTGAATAGTCGCCGCCGCGCACAAGACCCGGCCATCTGAGATAGTGACAGCAGCGGCGGGTGTGGCCGCTCAATCGGAGCGTCACGGTCACGGTCTTGGTGGTGATCGCCGCAGGCGCCGGGGTGTCAAGTCTCGGGCCGCAAAAACCGCCCGCCGCCAGCCATCGGGGGCCGGGTTCGCCGATGGGCGAAGCGACCGCTCGCCTTCTCAGCCTCGGTACACTTGCGTTCGCCGCTGAGGCCTTCGTCGTAGGGTTCCCACCCGCTGAGCCGACCAGCTGACAAGATCTAGATCTTCTTGGTCCACCAATCTCTGGATTTTGTGACAAGTTTCAAGCTGCGAGTCCGAGGCGCGCGTTCGTGACATAGTCGCCGAGCAGGCGTTCGATCGTACTGAGGGCTCGTCGGAGCTCGAGCGGTGCCGGTGGCTTGTCAGCCTCGAGCAGCGGTTCGAGCAACCGAGCCTGGAGCTTGGTGTAGAACACGGCCACGCGGATGCCTTCAGGCGTCACGGTGTAGCTGTTGGTCCGAAGTTTCCTTTCGATCAGGCCGTGGAGTCGCATGCGACGTAGGTCGTAGCTCATCTGCGAGGAGCTGTAGTCCTTGCCGAGGAGTCCGGCCACCTGCCCGCGAAGGCTCTTGTTGGTGAAGCCGGTGACGGCGTGGATCACTAAGCAGAGCGAGCCGGCCAGGGCCATGGCGCGTTGGTCCCCGAAGCGGAAGGCTCCGGTTCGTTGGCCCTCCCATGTGTAGGGCTGGTGGATGCGCTCGAAGAGTGCAGAGCCGATGGCACAGCCCTGGCCGGCACGCTCGATCATAAGCAGACGGTCGTTGACCTGCCTGGCCCGGCCGACGAGCTCGGGTAGGTGCTCGAGCCGGGCGAGGACGCCGATGTCTTTGGGCTTGTTGATTACGATCTCGATGCGTAGTGCTCTCCCTTCTTTCAGGTATTGCTTGACGCGGCTGTGCTTGAAGGTGAAGTCGATCTTCACCTCGGTGCCCGGGCTGAAAACCCTGGTCTGGGACGGCAGCGAAGTCCTCACACCGCGTTTGGTGGGGACGAACACGGCCCTTATCTCTTCGGGCCGGCCGACGCCGACATTGTCGGTGACGAGCGCCTCGAAAAAGCCCCTCGCCCGGCGCGGGTCGTCAAAAACGAGGGTCCTCGACACCTCGACCTGGCGCATCGACAGCTCCCAGAAGTAACCGGCGTTCTTGTCCTCGGCGGTGAGCGGGAGTGGAATGACGGACATCCAGCGGTCGAAGAACCCCTGGACGTCGGAGGGTCCGAACCTGTCGCAGATCGCCTGCAGGGCTGCGGGTTGCTCGCATGAGGCAAAGCCGTTGGCCAGTTCCGAGAAGGCGACCTTTTCGCGACGGGCCTGACGCTTGGCCCATTCGTGCCCGTTCAGCCAGACCTTAGCCGGGTAGGGGAAGTAAGTGCATACCTTGATAAAGCCTGCGCCGAAGTCGGCATCGGCGATGTAGAAGTAGTACATGCCGACCCTGCGCTCCTCCTTCACAAACTCGAAGCTCACCGCACCTGGGGTCTTGGATCGGTTCTTGCCGGTGAAGACCCACTGGAACTCCTGGGCAGACACGATGGCAACCACGCCGGTGCGACCCTCGGCCTCAGCCTTTTCGAAGTAAGGACGGACGTGGTCGAGCTTGCGGTCGTCCCAGCGCGTGCGGTCCGGCTTTTTCAACGCAAGGACCGGCACGCCGTTGTTGGTCGCGAACGCCTTCACGTTTTGGCGGAAGTGGTTCCCCATCTTCTCCATGATCGACGGCGAGGGAATGGGAAAGCCGCGGTGCTGGGTCATGAACGTCGCCACCTGCCCGCCCACTTGCAGGTTCGGCACGTAGGCGTTCAGAAGTAGTCGGTCGACACAGTCGACCTGCAAGGAGACATGACCCTCGAGTACTTCGTTGATGTTCACCACGCTCGTCGTCATGGAGGCAACGCGATAGCGCATGAGGGACGGCTTTGCCGGCCCGACCACCCAAGTCCTCACCGGCCACGTAGGGAGGAGGCCGGGAGGGGGGCCTGTCCCCCTCCCGCTAATGGTCCGTCGATCAAATGAGCTGGTGTGGATTCCGCCGCCCAGATCGCCGACTCTGGCTCGCCCTGTCCTAGACGAACGATCGCGGTAGGTCGGCGTTCTGTGTCTCTTACCTTCAGGATCAGTCAAGGCTCGATTACATATGGCGTCGGTTGGCGGCCGTCGACGTCGGTAAAGCCATAGATGCGAGACAGGTCGCCCACCGCCAAGGTCTGGCCAGATCGCCGCGACACCGCTGGGTCGCAGGCAAGCTCCGCTATGGCGCGTCCGATGTAGGTGACCGACTCCATCTCTGCTTGTTGGCGCTCGGAGAGTCCAGTCATGCGCTCGACGGCCATCCAACCTGGCGAGACACCGACAACGGCCAGATCGGTGTCCTTCGTCTCCTCTGCGAGTGCCGTAACCAGTCGGCACACGGCGTTCTTGGCGACGTCGTAGAAGACGTTGCCTAAGTAGCGACGACCTCTGGTGAACGTGGTCAGCACCGCGAGCGCGTAGCCGGTGTCTTGCAGCAGCGGGAATCCGAACAGACAAGTAGCCAGGTGAGAGCGCAGACCAGCGGTGAACATGCCATCCCAACGGGCCATCGACTGCTCCGAAAAGGGTTGCGCGAACCACTCGTTGTGCTCCGGGTAGGGCATGTAACCGCCCCAGGCGTTAGCCACGAGCACGTCCAGTCGACCCGCTTCACCACGAATCTGGTCGAACAGAGCGCGCACCTGGGAGTCGTCGGTGTGGTCGCAGATGACAGCGACGCCGCGTCCACCAGCCGCTGTGACCTCAGCCGCTGTGTCTTGAACGCCATGGGGAAACTCAGCGACCGCGGGACGATCGCGGCTGCTTCGGCCCGTGACGTACACGGTGGCACTCTCCGCTCCAAGGACGGCGGCAATGCCGCGGCCGGCGCCTCTGCTCGCCCCAGTCACAAGGGCAACCTTTCCGGCTAGACGCGTCATGTCGAACAGAATGCCTCATCTGAGTGGCGATCGACGCTCACACTGATCGTGACGAGCGCTCATAACGACGGATATTTCTCCTCGAGCACCTTCGGCTCGGCACGAGGTTTGTCCACCCCGTGGGAGCTCCGCCAGCTCATTTGACCGACGCACCACTAGGAGCCATCGCAGCCCTGGGAGCCGCCCTCGTGGCACTCCACGGCATCACGAGCGAGAAGTGGGAGGACTGGCACACCGCCTTCACTGCATTGGGAGGCGCCGTCGCTCTGGTCACGCTGGTCGAGAAGTGACCGAAGTCGCTGGTGTGAACAACCCCGTCACGCTGTTCTCCGTCCTCTACGCCGAACGAGGATCAGCGGAGCGGGCGGTCATGGCAGGGATTGTGGTCGAGGCGACCAATGCCGCCGCCGAGCTGCTCGGTGACGAGGTGGCCGAGGAACTGCTCGACGTGATCACCGCTGCTGTAGGTACCGCCGTGGAGCGTGAGACCGGCATGACGCAACAGCCCGAACGCCCCACACCACCGCAGCCTGAGCGGCCCCAGCCGCCCCAGCCCGAGTGCCCATCTCCACCTCAGCCCGAACGACGGGGAGCCTGACCAGGGCGGATACCGCTGCACGTGTCACGTTTATAGATAGATACTGCTAGACGTATCCATCGTGAACGTGGCCCTGCCGGCCATAAAGCACAGCCTCGGCTTCTCCCAGGCCGAGCTGCAATGGGTGCTCAACGCCTACACCCTCACTTTCGCCGGCTTCCTCCTCCTCGGGGGACGCGCGGCGGACCTGTTCGGCCGCCGCCGCGTCTTCCTGCTCGGCCTCGCCGTGTTCACCCTCTCCAGCCTGCTCGGGGGCTTCGCGCAGAACCAGGCCATGCTCATCGGCGCCCGCGCGGCCCAGGGTCTCGGTGGGGCGATCCTTTCTCCCGCCACCTTGACGATCCTCACGACGACCTTCCGCGAACCGGGCGCCCGGGCGCGGGCGATGGGCATCTGGAGCGCCGTCGCGGGCGCCGGCGGTGCTGCGGGCGCCCTCCTCGGCGGGATCCTCACCGAGGAGCTGTCCTGGCGCTGGATCCTGTTCATCAACATCCCGATCGGGATCGTGGCCTTCATTGCCGCGCGGGCCTTCCTACAAGAAAGCCGCGGCCAGCAAGAACGCCAGCCGCTCGACGTGCTCGGCGCGTTGCTCGTCACCGGTGGTCTGAGCGGGCTCGTGTTCGGCGTCGTGCGCACCACGAGCGTCGGCTGGGGCTCATGGCAGACGCTCCTCGCGCTCTTGCTCGCGGCCGGGTTGATCGTGTGGTTCGTGCTCCACGAAGGCCTCGTCGCCAAGGCCCCCCTCATGCGGCTCTCGATGTTCAAGCGGCGCTCGATCTGGACGGCCAACCTGGTGATGTTCTTGACCTCGGCGGCTCTGTTCGCGATGTGGTTCTTCGTCTCGCTCTACTTACAGCTCGTGCACGGTTACTCGCCGCTCAAGACCGGCTTTGCCTTCGTGCCCCAGACCCTCGCCATCATCGTCGGCGCACAACTGTCGTCGCGCCTGGTGCTGCGCTTGGGCCCGCGCCCGCTGTTGGTGGCCGGCGGTGTCATCTCGGCGGTGGGGCTCTTCCTCTTCGCCCGCCTCGGCGTGAACACGGACTACTGGACCGGATTTTCGCGCCGAGCGTGCTCGTCACCTTGGGCCTCGGCCTGTCCTTCACGCCGATCGCGTACGCGGCCACCGCAGGCGTCCCCGGCAACGAGGCCGGCCTGGCCTCGGGTCTCGTGAACACCTCCCGCCAGATCGGCGGTGCCGTCGGCCTGGCGGCGCTGGCGACGATCGCCACGACGAGGACCCACGATCTCGCTCCTCGTGTGAGCCAGCTCGCCGCCTTGACCGACGGCTACACCCTGGCTTTCCGGATCGGCTCGGCTATCGCGCTCGCGGCTGGCCTGGCTGCTTTGTTGGTGCCGGCCAGGCACAAAGGCCCTGTAGCTTCTCCTGCGCGCTCGCCGAGCACCTCTGCTGCTACCGCCGGCGCCACCGAGTAGGCGGGCCGCACCGGTTCTGGAGCGGTCCGAGCGGGTCGGGGAGGCTTCCGGGGACGGTCCGGCCCGGCCCGACCGCAGCGGCGTATCGTGTCGGAGACCGAGAACGGAGCTCGCGGAATGTCGGAAGAGGTGCCAGGGGCCGATAAGGCGCGGGCTCGAAGCCATGACGGCGTCGTCTCGGCGGGCGAGAGCCACCAGGGCCCGGTCCGCGTCGTTACCGACAGCGCGGCCGACCTCGACCGCGAAGTGGCCGCCGAGAATGCCGTGAGCGTCGTGAACCTCGACGTGCGCCTAGGCGAGTTCGGGCCCGAGGTCACCTCGCAATGGTCGCCGTCAGAGTTCTGGCGGGCATGTGCCAAGATACCGGAGCTGGCCGAGACATCTGCACCCTCGCCCGGCGCGTTCGCCGAGGTGTTCTCCCGCCTTGCCGCGGAGGGGGCCCAAGGCATCGTCTGTGTCACCTTGTCCTCGAAGCTCTCGGCGACCTACCAGGCCGCCATCGTCGGGGCGCAAAGCGTCGCCGACCGGATCGAGGTCCGAGTCGTCGACTCCCTTCTTGCCACCATGGCCGAGGGGATCGTCGCGCTCGACGCCTCGGCCGCAGCGCAAAAAGGGGACGATCTCGAGGCGGTGATGGCCGCGGCGATCTCGAGCCGGCAACGCATGGGCCTGTTCGGGGCGCTCGCACACCTCGACAACCTGCGCAAGGGCGGGCGCCTCGGCTCCGCCCAGGCCCTGTTGGGCGGCCTGCTCGACATAAAGCCGGTCCTCGAGATCAAAGATGGGGTCCTCGAGCTCGAGTCACGCCCCCGGACACGCTCGCGGGCGTTGGACCACATCGCCCAAAAAGCCCGAGCCTCGGGCGATCTCGAGCGCGTCGCCGTCGTGCACGCGGCCGCGGCGGACATCGACGCTTTCGTGGAGCTCCTCGGCGCCTCGTTCCCCAAAGAGCGCATCGAAGTCGGCTGGCTCGGCCCGGTGATCGGCGCTCATGTCGGCCAGGGCACGATCGCCGTGGCCGTGCAGCGCCGCGCCGGGACGGCTGCGTAAACCTGATCGTTCCCACCCGCATGCCTGTCCGGGCTGAGAGCGGGACTACTTGTAGACCGACTGCCAGTTCGCCTTGGAGGGCTGGTATCGCCCGGCGGGCCCCTTGCCGAAAAGCGCGAGGAGGTTGCCGGTGATCTTGCCCACCACGGCGGCGGCGCAAGAGGTCGCCGTCGGCGGGCACGGAGCAAGAGACGGGATCCAGTTCGTGGTGCCGCTGTCGAAGATGCCGGCGTGGCTGGCCGCGTCGCTCCAGTAGGTCATGTCCGAGTCGAGGTATCCCTGCAGGTGGCCGTCCTCGCTGATGGCGTCTTGCAAGTTCACCGGCGAGTGCCCGAGGATCTCGAGGTTGGGCGGGTAGTCGCCCGAGTCGAACTCGTCGAGGTCCGTGGCTATCACCCCGGGCACCTTCGAGCCGTCGGCGAGGCCCGTGCCTTTGAAAATCCACGCGCTCTGATCGGCGACGACGAAGGGGAACGGTGCCACCCCGGGCTCGACGAAACCGATGTAGTTCTCGCCCACGAAGCCGACCTCGGACCAGTCGGCGGGGGGGCTGCTCCAGGTGTTGCCCGTCACCTGCAAAGGATTGCCCTTGCCGTTCAAGGGGTCTGCCGAGCCGTCGCGATAGTCGACCTCCTCCCGGTCCGCCCCGAGCGGGGAGGCCTGGAGGCGGACGTGGCGCAAGACGGCGCTCGCGCCGAAAAAGACCATGTTCACCCCGGCGTGCTCGCCGCCAACGGCGGCATCGCGCTCGCCGAGCGACCAGCACTCGTCGTGGCCGAGAGAGAGCAGCACCTTGTGGTGCAGCACGACCGAGGGGTGCTGCTCAACGGTCACGTCGGTGACGTAGGTGACGTCAAGGCCGTGCTCTTCGGCAAAGCGGATGAAGGGGTACTCGCTTCCGAGGAAGTCCCCCGCCCCCTCGCCATATCCGTAGGGGCGGTCGAAAGACACGACCCTCGCCCGCGAGCACAAAGGGTAGACGTCGCTCGGGCAGGACCCGATGCCCTGGTAGAAGTCGTAGCCGCCGTAGGGGTTCCACGCCTGCCAGGTGTAGACGTCGTTCTTCACCAAATAGGGCGCTGACGAGGTTGGGTCCCAGACCGTGAGGGGGACGTAGCTTTGCTGGCCCCCGCTCCCGACGAGTTTGAACAGGTAGTCGCCCTGCACGAAAGCGGGCGTGATCTTGACTGTGAGCGTCGGCGCCCAGCGGTCGCAGCTGACCATGTTGAGCCCCGGGGTCAGCGTGCAGGGCGCTTTCACGTGCCCGGGGATGTTCCCCGACTCCCAGACGAGCCGGGCTCCTCCTCCCTGGTAGTAGCCCATGCGGAAGGCCTCGACGCGAAAGCTCGGCGCCGGGGTGCTCACGTACAAGATGACCTTGGTCCCAACCGAGGTGTAGGTCTTGTTGGCATATCCGGAGATGTCCGGCGAGGCGCCTTTGGTTATTCGCCAGGAGGTTGTCCCTGGCCGCTTGTTCTCGGCCACGACCCAGCTCGCCTCGACCCCGTAGGGCCCGGAGAAAGTCACGGGTTTCGGGGGAGCTGGCTTGTGCTTTTTTGGCTTCGGGTGCGAGACGGGGTGAGCTTTCGCGGCCGGCGTGCTGCTGCAGCCGGCAATGAGGAGAGCGAGGAGGGTGAAAAGGGCGCCCGCGTACGCCCGCCGGTTCATCGTTGTCCTGCCTGTTCTCGCCATGCCAAGGCTCCACCGTAGCGATTCACGGTCGATTCCGAGGAGCGGGCGACGCGCCCGCTCCTCGCGCTGAGATCGGCCGGGGAGCCTCATAGGTTGAAAGCCGTCACCATCGAGCGGGCCCGGGCGGCGTTCAAGAGCAGGAACACGCCGAGCAGCTGCTCGGTGGTCCTAAGCAGCGAGTAGTGGTCGAACGGGACGGCTGACCTGCGCCCAGCCGGCACGGAGGGAGCCGCGACGATGGCCGGCACCTGGTTGGTGGAGTTGCCCTCGTCCCACACGACGAAGACAACAAGGTGCCCCTGGTGGTAGGTGGGGCTCGCGAACACCATCGTCAAGAACTGCGACAGCCACTCGTCGCCGTGGCGGACCGGGCAGCTGTGGGCGTCGTCGCAGATGTTCGGCGTCACGAAGACGAAGTTCGCGAACGTGCCGCTATAGAGGGCCTCGTGCAGGGCTCCGGTTTTGACCGTGCCCATGGCGATGTCGTCGCGGGCGCACACCGGCCGCAGCGAGGTGTAGTAGACGGCCGGGTTGTGGCGCGCGGCATAGGACCCGGCCGTGACCGTGTCGCAGGGCCTCGGCATGGACTCGGCGTAGGAGCGCCAGCTCAGGTGCGCGTTGTCGACCTGGGAGAAGATCGATGCGCCGCTCAGCAGATGAGCCGACGGCTTGCCATCGTCTGTGACCCCGGCCGTGGTGCCCCCTGTGACGGCGAGGTAGTTGGGCAGCGACGGGTGGCCGACGGCGTAGTAGTTGGTGGCGAGCCCGCAGCGACGGGCGACGGCGCTCGCATAGGGGGCGTCCGGCGCCCCGATGATCGAAGCGAAGCTCTCGTTCTCCATGAAGATCCACATGACGTGGTCATAGGAGGGCTTCGCGACGCGGTAGCCGCACGGCCGCGTGGCGCTCGGCCCCGATGCCGTGGACGGCTTTGAGGCGTGAGCAACCGCGACACCAGCAAAGGCCGAGGCCGTGCCCATCGAGGCGTGGCTTGTTGCCCTGGGGCTCTGGCAGGCCGAGACGAGGGCCCCTGCGGCCAGCACGCTCAAGGCGGCGAGGCTTGGCTTTCTCATCACGGGGCTAGATCCGAAGAGCCGTCCGGCAAAGGTGCTAGGAGGCGGGCGGTGGCGGGTTCGGGCCCGGAAACGGTGGTGGTCCGGGAGGATTGTTGTAACCGAGGTTGGCCGCGCGCTCGGCATACTCCTGCCAGGTGAGCTCTCCCCGGGCATAGCGGAGGCGCAGCTCGTCGAGGGCGGGGTCCGCCGGGCCACGCCGGGGCCAGTTGGCGCCCGGCTGGGTCGCCGACGCGGCCGGAATCCGCGAGGAGCTTGAGCCCCACCTGCGGAAAAGGGCGATCCCACCGGCCACCAACAACGCGATCAGCACCACGAGGATGAGCAGGTGGAGCGGACCGTGGTGATGAAAGCCGTGACCGAAGCGAAACATCGTCATACCCCATCCCAACTGGCCGCGCGCGCAGCTGCAGTGCGGCCTGCACAAGTTAACCCTCTAGGTGCCCCGGGCCGGGCCCACCCCGATGTGCCTCACCGAGGGGATGAGGAGGATGGCGGCGACGGCCACGACCAGATAGGCGCTCCCGAAGACGAAAACCGCATGCACACCTACGACCGAGGCAACCGGACCGACGATGGCGTAGCCGACAGGCAGGAACACGAGCGACCCGAACCAGTCATAGGCGCTCACGCGCGAGAGCACCTCGGCGGGGACCTCGCGCTGCATCGTCGTCTGCCACTGGGTGTCGAAAACGGCAAAGCCGGCCCCGCCGAGGAACGCCCCGATGGCGATGACATAGACGGGCGCCAAAAAGGCGAGCGTGAGCAGGGGGAAGGGCCACACCAGCAACGCCAGCGCCGCGACGACGAGGGGGCGCCTAAAGCGGACGCGCAACATCGCGACGCCTCCGATCACCGCGCCTGCCCCCTGCGCCCCGAGGATCGTCCCCCAAGCCGTCGCCCCGCCCAGTGAAGCCTTGGCGATCACGGCACCGAGGACGAGGTACGGGGCCATCGTGGCCAGGTTGAAGACCGAGGCAGAGACGACGATCGCCCACAGCCACGTCCGCGACCAGAACTCGCCCCACCCCCGCCGCAGGTGGGCGTAGAAGGACTCCGGCTCTGCTCCAATGGCCGGCGAGAGGCGCAAGGAGGCGAGCGTGGCGACGCTCAGCACGTAACTGAGCCCGTCGGCGAGGATCGCCCAGCCCGGGCTCGCTGTCGCGACGATCACCCCCGCCAGGGCCGGCCCGATGATTCCGCCGATCGAGAACGTGAGCCCGTTGAGGGCGTTGGCCTGAGTCAGCCGCTCGGGCGGGACGATCTGGGGGATGAGCCCTGTCAGGGCCGGCATGAAAAAGGCCATGCCCGAGCCGACGAGAGCCGAGAGCACCAAGAAACCCCAAAGGGGCGGGCTTCCGAAAAGTATCCAGGCACCGAGCGCCGCCTCGGCCGAGGCCCTGAGGACGTCCGCGGCGAGCATCACGCGTCGGCGCCCGAGCCGGTCGGCGGCGACCCCACCGACGAGGAGAAAGATGACGAGGGGGACCGTCTCGGCCGCGAGTACCGCTCCGACATCGGAGGCGGACCCCCGGCGCAGGGCGAGGACGGCGAACGACAGCGCCACCGGAGTCATGCCGCTGCCGACGGCGGAGGTGAGCTGGCCCAGGAAATAGAGGCGGAAGTTGCGCTCGTGAAGAGCGCCCATCCACTTCTCCAACGGCACGAGTCGCCATGCTAGAAGTTGCGCACCCTGCCCGGGCACCTCGGCTGGGCGAGTTCACCCCCCGGCTCTGTCGCATGCGGGTACCCCAGTTGTGAAATGGTGTCCCCGTGCCTGTGCGAAGAAGGCTCGAAGGCGACATTGACGACTGTGTCCGCCTCGCCCGCGAGGTCCACGCTTTAGACCGGTACCCGATGTATCTTCCCGACGACCTGCGGGCTTTCATCGGGACGCCTGACGCGCTTTGTGCCTTTGTGGCCGGGGAGGACGGCGAGATCGTCGGGCACGTGGCCTTGAACCCGCGCAGCTCGCCGGCGGTCATGGACATGGCGTGTGAGGCCCTCGGCCTTCCCCCCCAAGACCTCAGTGTCGTCGCCCGGCTCCTCGTCTCGCCGCGGCACCGGCGCCGAGGCATCGGCCGGTCCTTGCTCGAGGCGGCGGCGAGCGAGGCACATGTTCGCGGGCTGTGGCCTGTTCTGGACGCGGTGAGCGACCACGAGGCGGCGATCCACCTCTACGACGACTGCGGTTGGGTCCGCGCCGGCATCGTCACCGTCCGCTGGGGCGACCACCCCGAGGTGCGAGAGCTCGTCTACCTGGGTCCGGGCCCGCCCGGGCGAGCCGCCGGCGGCGAGCACCGGGAGACGGGCGTCTAGGCGGGCAGGCCGTTTCTTTGCGGGAGCGGTGCTCCGTGCCCGATCCCACCTGGCACGGCCCACGCGCCAGTGAGCCTAAGGTCGCTTCAGGGTAGGCCAGGCGACCCGCGAAGGGGTTTTCAGAACGCGTCCCGGAGGCTTTGGGAGGGAAAGTGAGCTTCACACGGGGGTTTAAAGGTAGAGCTCACCAAGAGCGCGGTCCTGGGTTGCCGCCCGGCCAGTACGACATCGGCTCGGACTGGCCGGTCCTCACCGCGGAGGCGACCCCCAGGGTTTCCACCGACTCGTGGAGCTTCGCCGTCGAGGGCCTGGTGCGCCAACCGGTGAGCTGGACCTGGGACGAGATCCACGCCTTGCCGGAGTCGACCTACGAAGGTGCCATCCACTGCGTCACGACGTGGTCGAAGTTCGGGGTGCGCTTTGGGGGTGTGTCGGTCGATACCTTGCTGGCGGCGGCTGAGCCGCTGCCGTCCGCGAGCCATGTGGTCGCCTTCTCGCACACTGGTTACACGACGAACCTGCCTCTTTCCGACGTGACCGGCGGCAAGGCCTTTGTCGTTTGGGACTATGACGGCCGCCCGCTCGAGGTGGGCCACGGTGGGCCTGCCAGGTTGCTCGTGCCGCACCTGTATTTCTGGAAGAGTGCGAAATGGGTGGCCGGCCTGCGGGTGCTGGATCATGACGAACCGGGCTTCTGGGAGGTAAACGGCTACCACGACCGGGGCGATCCCTGGCTCGAGCAGCGCTACCGGGGAGACTGAGGTGAGTTCGTCCGCGTCCGCGTCCGCGCCCGGGCCCGGGCCGTGGCAGATGGCGACGGTCGAGGAGGTCATCGAGGAGACGGCGCGCGCGAAGAGCTTTCGCCTGACGCTCTCCGAGCCCTCAGGGCACCTCGCCGGCCAGCACTACATCGTGCGCCTCACCGCACCGGACGGATACAGGGCCTCGCGCTCGTACTCGGTCGCCTCGGCGCCAGAGGCGACGGGCAAGGTCATCGAGCTGACCGTCGCGCGCCTCGAGGACGGAGAGGTGTCCACGTACCTGCACGACGTCGTCGTCCCCGGCGACCGCCTCGAGGTGCGCGGCCCTATCGGGGGCTATTTCGTGTGGCGGGGCGACATCCCGGCTCTGCTCGTCGGCGGGGGATCGGGGATCGTGCCCTTGATGGCGATGCTCCGCCTGGCGCGTGAGCGGGGATCTGGCGAGCTCGTCCGCCTCGTCGTCTCTGTGCGGGTGCCGGGCGACCTCTACTACGCGACCGAGCTCCCCGGTCCGGAGACGACCGTCGTCTACACCCGCGAGGCACCGGCCGGTGCCGCGGCCGCGCTGGGACGTGTCGGGCTGGGACGTGTCGGGCTGGCCGATCTCCGTGACAGTCTCCTGCCAGAAGCGACGGTGTATGTCTGCGGCTCCTCGGGCTTCGCCGATCACGTCACGGGACTGCTCGAAGAGCTGGCGGTACCCACCGGGCAGATTCGCGTCGAGCGCTTCGGCCCCACGAACTGACCCGCGGAGAGCTAACGGTCCTTCTCGGATCCAACCACGGTAAGTAGTCACATATTTACCTAACAGTGATAGACCCCTTCGCAGTAGGAGCGGGTCACGAAGCCGATCGGAGGGGCGCGAGCCCTCGAGGCGGTGAGGTGCCGAATGTCATCTGGCTGCCGTTTGACATTGCCGCCATCACATGTAAAGGTTTTGCTTGCGAGGGAAGCATTGAACCCCAGTCTTTATGTGGTCGCTTGGGCTGGGCGGAGCGAATAGCGAACCCGTCCTTGCTCGATATACAGGTGATTTCGGCCCTTCGAGCAAAGTGAACGGAATGGCTAGCTTTTTCCAGACACAAAAACCCCAACCCGACGACGCGCGGTCGTCGCTTGCGGCCCGCGCTGAGCTGTCCAGGCACGCCTTCGGGTATACGCCGACGGGCCGCATGGCCTCAGGCGCACTCAGTGAGCTGAGAACGCCGCGGGAGGGTTCGCTTGCAAAGGTGCTGATCTCGCTGAAGCGGTTTCTTGCTGAGCGCGACGAGGCTTCGACCTGGTCGCCCACGTTGGGAGCGAGGCAAGGCGGGTACTCATTGCAGGGGGCTGACGGAGGGAAGGAGAGTGATGGCGCGATTCAAGCACCATGGGAGACGATGCCCCTACGGGGCGATCATGCCAGGAAGTCGGTATGGGGATCTTGGCAGTAGGGGTGACGTGACCTTAGTTCAGACCCTTGAGCGAGACGACATCTGTCCCGGGACCGAGGACCTGTTCGTCAAGGCCATAACCGTTCAGGGCGGCGAGGCCCACATCGCGGGCGAGAAGACGTCTTTCGCGAGGATCGTCATGACCGGGGTGGATCTCAAGCACCTGAGGCTGGACGATCTTGTCCCGAGGCGGCAAGAGAGCGCCGTGCTCAGCTTGGACGCGGCGTCGGCCTTGGTCGCCGAGCTGCACGGGGTCGTGAACGAGATGGTGCGCTCGAGCCGGACCCCGGCGGTCCCGGCGACGGGCACCTGGTCGTGGAGCTCGGCACCGCCCCATGCCGAAGAGCTTTATGTCGCTCAGGCGAACGCGAACGCCGTCCCTGTCACCGCAGGGGTGCGGCCTACGGTCCGGGTGGACTTTACCGGCACCTTGGTGCGGGGCCTCTGCCTGGCGGAGCCGCCACTTTGCGCAAAAGGAGCGATCTTCTCCGGCCCGCGGCAGGTCCAGGCGCTCATCAGCAGCTTGAAGAAGGTAGTGAACTCGGCGCTCGAGAAGCGGCGCCTGGACATCTACGTCTCCGCGGACGCGCCCTTGTCCGCCTACGGCTTTTGAGCTCGGCTCGCACCGAGAGCGTTCTCAGCCGCCGATCATCGACATCGAGCGCGCCGGGCGTAAAAAGGCCGGGTCGTTGATGCCGTGCCCGGCCCGCTTAGCCCATACCGCCTGGCGTAACAGGAGCTCGAGCTCGTCGTCGCTGCCGCCCGAGCGGAGCAGATCCCGCACGGGGTGCTCGTCATTGGCGAACAGGCAATTGCGGATCGCACCGTCGGCGGTGAGCCGGAGCCGGTTGCAGGTGCCGCAGAAGGCTCTCGAGACGCTCGTGATGACGCCGATCTCGCCCCGGCCGTCCAAGAAGCGGTAGCGGTCCGCAGGCGCCGGGTCGAGCGCGCGCGCACTTGCGGGCTCGAGCGGCCAGACGGCACCGATGCGCGCCAGGATCTCCTCGCCAGGCACGACCTTGGAGCGCTCCCAGGTCTCGTCCGCGTCGAGGGGCATGAACTCGATGAAGCGGACCGTCCTGCCCGTGTCGCGTCCGAACGCGGCCAGGTCGACGATCTCGTCGTCGTTGACCCCGGCGATCACGACGACGTTGACCTTGACCGGCGGCATGCCGGCTGCTTCTGCGGCGTCCATCGCCTCGAGCACCGTCGCCAGAGCCCCACGCCGGCGCACCTCGGCGAAGCGCTCCGGCCGCAAAGAGTCACAGGATATGTTGACGCGGTGCAGGCCGGCGGCGACGAGCTCGGGTGCGAGGCGGGCGAGGCCGGTCCCGTTCGATGTCATGGACAGGTCCCCAAAGCCGATCCTGCCGAGCCGGGCGACGAGGTCCACGATGCCCGCCCGCACGAGTGGCTCTCCGCCGGTGAGACGAACCGAGTCGACCCCGAGGCCGTGAGCGACGAGGGTCACGCGCTCGATCTCCTCGAAGGTCAAGATCTCCGCGCGGGGAAGCCAGCCGACGCCCTCTTCGGGCATGCAGTACACACAGCGCAGGTTGCAGCGGTCCGTGACCGAGATACGCAAGTCGGTGTGGACGCGGCCGAACGAGTCGACGAGGGGACCCGAGCTCGGCATGGCGCTCGTCGCAGTCCGCTGGTTCGAGAGCGCTATGGGGACGGGTTTTGCCCGGCCGAGCCCTCTGGCCGCCTGATCTTGGATCGCTCCTCCTAGTCCTTTCCTCCGCAGATGCCAGCTGGGCAGGCCTGCGTTCCTCCCGAGCCTACCGGCAGGTGCCCGTGCGGCCGCCGGCGGAAAGACCCCGAGCCGGTACCGCGCCGGCGTGCGGTCTGTCAGGATGCCTTGCGGCGCCGGGTGACCGAAGCTTCCGAGACGGCCTGTTCGAGCTCGTCGCGGCCCATCTTCGATCGTCCCGGGATGCCGAGATCGCCGGCTTGGCGAAGCAGCTCGGTCCGGCTCGCAGCCGAGGCCGCGTGGGCGGTCTCGCGACCGGCCCGGGTTGTGCGCG
>Ga0182015_10003908_pt1 | contig 16358 bp, 12 predicted proteins | sample 712P3MmetaG_FD_120478 | JGI IMG/M metagenome (GOLD analysis project Ga0182015, IMG submission 120478) | Permafrost microbial communities from Stordalen Mire, Sweden - 712P3M metaG | ecosystem: Environmental > Terrestrial > Soil > Wetlands > Permafrost | place: Sweden: Stordalen | collected... | reverse complement strand
TCACGTTGCGGCAGCGGTGTCCGCGTTCGTCGCCGCCGCGGTGATCGGGCCACGACTGTTGAAGGATCGCCAGAACAACACGCCGAGCAACATCATGCTGGCGGTCGCCGGAGGAGGGCTGCTGTGGCTCGGCTGGAGCGGCTTCAACGGCGGTGATCCGTACTTCGCCAACGCCGACGCATCGGCGGCGGTGCTCAACACCCACCTCTGCACCGCGACCGCGCTGCTGACCTGGATGCTCATGGACATCTTCTTCCACAAGCGGCCGACCATCATCGGAATGATCAGCGGCATGATCGCCGGCCTGGTCGCGATCACCCCTGGAGCCGGTTATGTCAACGCGTACGCGGCGTTCATCATCGGCGTCGGTGCGGGCATCCTTCCCTGGATCTCGATGAACTGGCTCGGCAAGAAGAAGCTGTTCACCGAGCGAGTCGACGACACACTCGGTGTCTTCCACACCCACGGCGTCGCGGGAGCGTTCGGTGGGCTCATGACGGGCGTGCTCGCGTCTCCGAACATGGTCGTCTATGTCGGCACGGCCGGGACCGCGTCCGTCGCCGTGACCGGACTTGTCTACGGCAACGCCAAGCAGCTGGCACTCCAGGCGCTCGCGCTCGGGTTCATCATCGTGTATGACGCAGTCGCCACCTACGTCGTCATCAAGCTGGTTGGCCTCATCGTGCCGCTGCGCATGACCAATCAGGAGCTCGAGGTTGGAGACCTCCTACTCCACGGCGAGGTGGCAATCGACATGGAGCCACAGGAGGACGTCCTGTCGCTGAACGGACATCTGAGCCCGACGCCGGTGGAGGCCGGCTCGCCCGTCTGAGCTCCGCCGTCAGTCAGCCCGGAGACCGTCAAGCACCTGCAAGGCGGTCTCCGGGTTGACGAATGTTGCGGTTCCGACCTGGACCGCGCTGGCGCCGACGATCAGGAAGTCGCGCGCCGACGCGGCGTCGACGATGCCTCCGACGCCGATCACCGGTATGCGCACCGCGTCGCACACGGCCGCGACGGCTGCCAGCGCGAGGGGCTGGATCGCAGGGCCGCTCAGGCCCCCCGTGCCGAGCGGAAGCACGGACCGTCCGGTCGCGCGGTGGATCTTCCTGCCGATGTAGGTGTTCACCGCGGACACCGCGTCCGCTCCTGCATCCTCGACGGCGCGCGCCACTGCCGCGATGTCGGTGACGTTCGGGCTCAACTTGACGATCACGCAGCGCTCGGTGACCTGGCGCACCGCCGCGACGAGCCGGCCGGCAGCGTCGGGATCGCGGCCGAAGTCGAGCCCCTGCGCGATGTTCGGGCACGAGATGTTCAACTCGATGCCCGCCACCTCCGCCACCGGCTCGAGGACTGTCACGCAGTGCACGTAGTCATCCACCGAGCCGCCGGCGATGTTGACGATAATCGGAATCGTCCAGCCCCGCCAGCGCGGTGCGTAGTCGGCGGCGACAGTGTCAACGCCCGGGTTCTGCAGCCCGATGCTGTTGAGCATCCCTCCGCCGGTCTCGGCAACCCGGGGCGGCGGGTTGCCGTCACGTGCCCCCACCGTCGTGCCCTTGGTGTACAGCGCACCAATGCGATTGATGTCGATCAGCTGCTCGAGCTCGAAGCCATATCCGGCAGTGCCGCTGGCCAGGCCGACCGGATTGGGCAGCGTCAGCCCACGTCCAAGGTCGACGCCCGCGAACCCGTTCTCACTCATGCGACGTCAGCCCCGGGCAGCGTGCTCAGCCCCTCCCAATCCACCTCGCGCATGGGCATGACCGGACCGTCGGTGCAACAGAGCCGCCAGGCAGTGGATCCATGCTCGCCGCGCACCGGGAGTGCACATCCGAGACAGGTGCCGAAACCACATCCCATCGGCGCTTCGAGCGACGCCTCGAGGGTGGGAGGCAACTCGGCTCCGGACTCCGTCAGCGTGCGCATCACCGCGCCGAGCATCGGGTTCGGTCCGCACGCGTAGAGCGCGGTCGGGTTTGAGCCCAGCGCCTGACCGAGCAGGTCGGTCACGGGGCCGTGGTGCCCACGTGTCCCGTCGTCGGTCGCCTCGGCCACCACCGGCACCGCTGGACGCGCGAATCGTTCGGCGGGATAGAGGCGGGTGGCCGTGCGCGCTCCATTCAAGACAAGAATGTCATCAACACCCCGGCGGCGCAGCTCGTTGATGAGCAGCGGGAACGGCGCGCAGCCGAGACCACCCGAGACGCAGATGACCGTACCGCCGTCCACGACGCTGAACCCGTGTCCCAGCGGACCGAGGGTGTCGAGTGGATCGCCGGGCTGCAGCTCGGAGAGCAACCGTGTTCCCGCTCCCACGGCCTCGAAGACGAAACCGCAGGTGTCGTCCTGGGTCCACGCCACGCTGAACGGGCGCCTCAGCAGCGGCGTGGTGCCGTCACCGCAGCGCAACTGAGCAAACGTTCCCGGCATCGCTGTGGCGGCCAGGTGCGGCAACCGCGCCACCAATTCCAGGAGTCCACCCCCGAGCCGCTCCACCACGAGTACCTCTCCGGTCTCGAGCGAGGCCCTGCTCAGATCCGCGGTCACGAAACCGCCTGCACCACGCCGTCCCGGTACTCACGCACGGTCGCGACCCTGACGCTCTTGCCCGATGCATGCCGGCCGATGGCGTCGACCAGCGCCGCGGCGGTGTCGAGCGATGTGCAGCATGGGATGCGCCGCTGTTCGGCGGCGAGCCGGATTCGATAGCCATCTTTCACCGTGCGCCCGACTGCATCGGCCGATCCGCCGTCGGCTCGGAAGTCGAGCTCGTCCGTGCCGAAGTTCGAGACCGTGTTGATGACGACCGACACACGCCCGTCCTCGATCACGTCGATAACGTTGGGTCGACCATGGCCGATCTTGCCCACCGACACAGCGGTGATACCCGCGCTCGCGAGCGCCGCGGCGGTGCCGGCGGTGGCGTAGATGGTGAAACCGAGCGAGCTGAGCTGAGCGACGATCGGCAGCGCCTCCGCCTTGTCGACGTCGGCGACGCTGCACAACGCGCCGCCACTGGTGGGCATCTCGCCCAGTGCCGCCACGAACGCCTTCTCGAGCGCGGCGCCGAGGTCGGTATCGATGCCCATGACCTCACCGGTCGACTTCATCTCCGGACCGAGCGCGGTGTCGACGTCGATCAGCTTGACCGTCGAGAAGACCGGAGCCTTCACCGCCACCAGCGGACGCGGCGGCACCAGGCCGGTCGCCCATCCCAGCGCGGCGAGCGTGGCGCCGCGCATCACGCGTGTGGCCAGATCGACCATGGGGACGCCCGTGACCTTGCTCAGGAATGGGACGGTCCGCGATGCGCGCGGATTGACCTCGAGCACATGGGGAATGCCGCGGTGCACCGCGAACTGGATGTTGCACAAACCCCGCACGTCGAGCGCACGCGTGATGCGCACGGTCGCGTCGACGATCAGCGCGCGCACATCGTCGCTGAGGATCCGCGCCGGGTACGCCGCCATCGAGTCGCCGCTGTGGACACCCGCGCGCTCGACGTGTTCCATCAGTCCCGGGATCACCACCGTCTCGCCATCGCTGATCGCGTCCACGTCGACCTCGGTGCCGAACAGGTACCGATCGATGAGCACGGCGCCGCGGCGTCGTCCGCCCTCGGCGGGCAGCGCCGCCATGGCAGCCTCGAGATATCGCTGCAGCTGGCTGCGACTGTGGACGATCTCCATCGCCCGACCGCCGAGGACGTACGACGGCCGCACCAGGACCGGGAACCCGATGCCGTCTGCGATGGCGAGGGCCTCGTCGAGGTCCGTCGTCGCCGCACCCTGCGGCTGCGCGATGGAGAGCGAGCGCATCAGGCCCTCGAATGCGCGACGGTCCTCGGCGAGGTCGATGCTCGCGATGCTGCTACCGAGGATCGTGAACCCCGCACGATCCAGTGGCTCGGCGAGGTTGATCGCGGTCTGGCCGCCGAATTGCACGACGACACCTGACGCCTGTTCCTCTTCGAGGATGGCGGTGACCGCCTCCTCGTCGAGCGGCTCGAAGTAGAGACGCGTGCTGCAATCGAAGTCGGTGCTCACCGTCTCGGGGTTGCTGTTGACCATCACCGCGTCCACACCCTGGCGGCGAAGTGCCGTCGCCGCGTGGACGCTGCAGTAGTCGAACTCGATGCCCTGGCCGATGCGGATCGGACCGCTTCCCAGAACCACCACGGTGTTCGGAGCCGGCGCGGCGGCGGCAGGTCCTTCGTTCTCGACCTCGTACGTCGAGTAGTAATACGGCGTCGCGGCTTCGAACTCGGCAGCGCATGTGTCGACGCACTTGAAGACCGGCCGCACCCCCGCGCTGCGCCGGCGCGCGCGGATGTTCTCGGGGTCGACACCGGTGAGCGCGCCGATGCGCGAGTCGGTGATGCCCGCTCGCTTGGCTGCGGTGAGCGCGTCGTCATCGAGTCCCGTCCAGCGGAGCCGCTCCTCGCAGGCGACGATGGTGCCGAGCCGGCGCAGGAACCACGACGAGATGCCGCTGCGCCGCGTGAGCTCCTCAGGTATCGCCCCACCGCGCAGCGCCTCCATCAGCGCCGCCGCACGCCGGTCGTTGGCGACGTCGATGAGCACCGGCTCGTGCAGCACCGCCGGATCAGGTTGCGGCTGCTCGAGCGACCGCAACGCCTTGCTGAACGCGGCCTCGAATGACCGCTCGATGGCCATCACCTCGCCGGTGGATTTCATCTGCGTGCCCAGGCGCCGGTCTGCCTCGGGGAACTTGTCGAACGGCCAGCGCGGGATTTTCACCACGCAGTAGTCGAGCGCAGGCTCGAAGGCGGCGCAGGTCTTGCCGGTGACCGCATTGGGAATCTGGTCGAGCCGCCGCCCGGCCGCTATCTTGGCCGCCACGCGCGCGATGGGATAGCCGGTCGCCTTGGACGCCAGGGCCGATGATCGCGACACGCGCGGGTTCACCTCGATGACGTGGTACTCATGCGAGTCCGGCGCCAGGGCGAACTGCACGTTGCAACCGCCCTGGATATCGAGCGCATTGATGATGCGCAACGCCGCGCTGCGCAACTGCTGATGCTCCCGATCGGTGAGCGTCTGCGCGGGTGCGACGACCATGGAATCGCCGGTGTGCACGCCCATGGGATCGAGGTTCTCCATGTTGCAGACGGTGATGCACGTGCCCGACGCGTCCCGGATGACCTCGTACTCGATCTCTCGCCAGCCGGCGACCGAGCGCTCGACGAGCACCTGGCTGATCGGCGACGCGGCGAGTCCCGAGAGCACCGTCTCGGCATAGCGCTCCTCGGTTTCGCACAAGCCGCCGCCCGTACCACCAAGCGTGAACGCAGGACGCACCACCAACGGCAGCCCCATCTGCTCGCGCAACGCCCGTGCCTCAGCCAGCGACGCAACGGTCGCAGACTCGGGCGCCGGCTCACCGATGGCAGCAAGCAACTCCTTGAACCGCGCCCGGTCCTCCGCCGTTCTGATCGCCCGCAGCCCCGTCCCGAGCACGCGCACGTTGTGCCGCTCGAGCACACCAGCATCATCGAGCGCGACAGCCAGGTTCAACCCGGTCTGCCCCCCAAGCGTCGCCAGCAACCCATCCGGACGCTCGGCGATGATGATCCGCTCGAGCACCTCAACAGTCAGCGGCTCCACATACACCGCATCCGCCGACGAATCGTCAGTCATGATCGTCGCCGGATTGCTGTTCACGAGAACAACGCGAATCCCTTCCTCACGCAAGGCTCGACAAGCCTGCGTCCCCGCATAGTCAAACTCCGCCGCCTGCCCAATGATCACCGGCCCAGACCCAATCACAAGCACACACTTCGGCAACTCCAGCCCACCCGCCGAGAGATCCGGCGTCGCGTCGCTACTAACGGACGCGGCACCGGAGCCGTTCCCCGCGCTGGTGCCAGTACCGCCGACGTCCTCGGCGAGCAGGGGGTGGGGGTTCGTGGCGAGTTCGCGTAGCGGTTCGACCGAGCGCGATGCTAGCTCGTTGCGCGAGGGCGAACCGCGGAGCGTTGTCTGAGCTAGCGGATCCCCTCCCCCTGCTCGCCGCGCACTGCACATCCGCAGGAACTCGTCAAAAACACCAGCGCGGTCCTGCGGGCCCGGGGCGCCTTCCGGGTGGTACTGCACCGAAAACGCCGGCAGCTCACGATGTCGCAATCCTTCGACGCTGTGATCATTGAGGTTGCGCTCGCTGACGTACCAGCCGGAGTTATCGGGAAGCGTCGCGCCGTCGACCTGGAACTCGTGGTTCTGCGAGGTGACGTAGACGGAACCATTTTCGAGGTCGCGCACGGGATGGTTGCCCCCGTGGTGCCCGAAACCGAGGCGCGATGTGGAAGCGCCCGCTGCCTGACCGAGGATCTGATGCCCGAGGCAGATGCCGAGCAGCGGTACACGGCGTTCGAGAAGGTCCCTGCACAGCTGGACCGCGTGCGGCAGGCGCGAGGGATCGCCGGGTCCGTTGGACAGGACAACGCCGTGCGGGCTGTGGCGCAGCACGTCCTCGATGCCGGTGTCCTGACGCACCAGGATCACTTCGGCGCCCCGGCTGCAGAGCGCTCGCACCTGGTTCAGCTTCACGCCGTAGTCGACCACCACCACGCGCGTCCCGCGCCACGCGTTCTCGCTGCCGGAGTGCACGACACCCCGGTGCAGCGTCACGTCGAGAGGCTCGGAGTACGCGCGCCACGGTTCGTCGATGGAGACCATGCTGACCAGGTCCTCGTCGCTCACGAATGGCGCCTTGCGAGCCACCTCCACCTGCTCCGCGGCCGACATCTCCGACGCCGCCGCGATGACCCCGCGCAGCGTGCCGTGGTCGCGAAGATGACGAGTGAGCGCTCGGGTATCGACGCTGCGCAGCCCCGGGATGCCATTGCGGCGCAACTCATCCTCAAGGGTTCGCTCCCCGCGCGCATGGCCGATATCGGCAGAGAGTTCCCGCACCACCAGCGCGCGGCACTGGACGCGATCCGACTCGGCGGTGTCGTCGCGGCAGCCGTAGTTGCCGATGAGCGGATACGTCATCACAACAACCTGTCCCGCGTAGGAGGGATCGGTGATCACCTCCTGGTAGCCGCTCATGCAGGTGTTGAAGACCACCTCGCCGTTCTGCGCGTGCTGCAGTGGCGCGCCGAAGAGGATGCCCTCGTACGTCGCACCGGATTCGAGGGCGAGGCGCCCGCGCACGTCAGACATGGCTGACCTGGTCCGAGACGATCGGCACACGCTCCGGGTCCTGGTGGATGACGCGACCGCCGGCCAGGGTGAGCAGCACGGTGCCGCGAAGTGTGGCACCGAGAAGCGGTGTGTTCCGCGAGCGCGAGTGCAGTGGCGCGTCACCCACCGTCCACTGGGCATTCGGATCGAAAAGTGTGCAGGTCGCCGATTCGCCAATCCGCAGACGGGGCTCGGGAACCCCCGACGCGGGCCCGAGAATCCGGTGTGGGCCAACGGTCAAACGCTCGACGAGCGTCGCCAGCCACTCGCCTCCCATGCCGCCGATGGTGATGCAGGCGGCAAGCGCCGTCTCGAGTCCGATCATGCCCGGCGCCGCGTCGTCGTACGCGAGCGACTTCTCCGCGGCTCGGTGGGGCGCGTGATCGGTCGCCACCGCCTCGATGAGACCCTCGCGCAACGCCTGCACGAGCGCGACCCGGTCACGTTCCGCGCGCAGCGGTGGGTTCACCTTGCGCAGCGCCTGTGGATCAGGCTCCTCGGCGACAGGAAGCCACATGGAGAGGTGATGCGGAGTGACCTCAGCGCTCACGGCGAGACCCTGGTGACGCGCGCGCCGCAGCGAGGCAACCGAGCCTTCGGACGAGAGGTGCTGGAGGTGCAGATGTCCGGAGCGCGCATGCGACAGCGCGCGGATCGCGAGATTCACCGCGCGGGTCTCGGTTTCGACAGGGCGGATCGGGCTGCGCGTGACCGAACCCTGTGTCCTGTTGGCCTGCGCGATCATCTCCTCGTCCTCGGGGTGCACGAACACGGCACGAGAGAGATGCGCCGTCTCCGCAAGCGCGATTGCCAGCTGCCGAGGCGACACGCTGTTGCGCCCATCGTCACCGAGCGCGACAGCGCCGGACTCGACGCACTTGCGGATGTCGACGAGCTCTGCTCCGTCGAGCCCGCGAGTGAGCGCGGCCACCTGGAGGATCGAGACGGGCAGATTGCTCGCGGCCAGGTGCGCCTCTGCGACCCGTTCCGGGGTGTCGATCGGTGGCTGCGTGTTGGCCATCGCGACGATGTGCGTGAATCCACCCGCCGCCGCCGCGCGAGATCCACTCTCGAGCGTCTCCGCCTCGTCATCGCCGGGCTGACGCAGATGGGCGTGCAGGTCGATGAACCCCGGGCAGAGCACGCAGGGGTCCACGCCGTCGGGCGGCGTGAGATCGACGACGGGCACACCCGCCGCCTCGATGTGGTGGTAGATGGCCAGGATCTTCCCGCCGTCGATCCACACGTCCTGCCCGGGCGCGTCGAGCCGGCCGAGCGGGTCGATGACCCGCACCCCCCGCAGGATCGCGTTCACGGCAGGGCGCTCCGGCGCAGCCACGCGCCATCGACGCCATCCACCTCGCGGAGACGCACGAACACCCGATCGCCCGGAGCCGTCGGCACGTTCTTGCCGACATAGGTGGCGCGAAGCGGCAGCTCGCGATGGCCGCGGTCGATGAGCGTCAGCACCTCGACTGCCGCTGGACGCCCGCAATCCACCAGGGCATCGAGGGCCGCTCGAAGCGTCCGGCCCGTGTACAGCACATCGTCGACCACGATCACGACCGCGCCATCGATCTGCGGGACGGCTCCTCCGTCGACATCAAGGAGCGCCGGGTGGGGCGCCGCCGGTCGCGGACGGTCATCGCGGTGCCCGCTCGGGTCAAGGGTCGCAACCGGCGGTGCAATGTGCCCCAGGCTCACGAGCTGGTTGGCGACGGCGCGGGCAAGCGGCACACCTCGGGTTGGGATTCCCACTAGGACAACGTTCTCGAGCGCAGGGTGTCGCTCGGCGATCTCGTGCGCGAGGCGAACGGTGACGCGCTGCACCGCGCCCGCATCGAGCAGCTGCGGGCTCTCGTCGAGAGGCTGGGCAAGGCCGGTCATGGCGCCACCGTCATGCGAGCAGCATCTCGAGCAGGGCCATCCGGATGGCGACACCGTTCGCCGCCTGGCGGAAGTACGCGGCCCGCGGATCGACGTCGACCTCCGGGGCGATCTCGTCGACCCGGGGCAAGGGGTGCATCACGATCGCCGTCGCGGGGAGCTGGCGCATGACCGCGGCGTCGATGCGGATCGCGGTCTTCGCCTGCTCGTATTCGAGTGGATCGGTGAATCGCTCCTTCTGAACGCGGGTCTGATAGACGACGTCGACGTCGTCGATCACGTCGGTGAGCTGGTCCGCGAGGCGGCACTCGACCCCGCGGGCCTCGAGCCGGGCGAGGATGTCGCCACCGACCTGGATGACCGGCGGCGCGACAAAGGACAGGCAGACGTCGGGGTAGAGCGCGAGCAGGAGCGCGAGCGAGCGCGCGGTCCTGCCGAAGCGGAGGTCGCCGCAGAACGCGACCCGTACTCCCTCGACGTCGCCGAGCTCGCGCTCGATCGTGTAGAGGTCGAGCAGGGCCTGGGTCGGGTGCTCGCCTGGGCCGTCCCCGGCGTTGACGACTGGGACCGAGGCGACCTCTGCTGCCCGCGCTGCCGCGCCCGCCTCGTCATGGCGGAGCACGATCAGGTCCGCGTACGTCGACACCATGCGGACGGTGTCCTCGAGGGTCTCGCCCTTGATGGCGCTGGAGAAGGTCCGCGCCGCCTCGGTGCCGATCACCGAACCGCCGAGGCGCAGCATCGCCGATTCGAAGCTCAATCGCGTGCGCGTGCTGGGCTCGTAGAACAGCGTGGCCATGATCCGATGCGCCAGGCGGTCGTCGCGCACGTTCGCAAGGGCGTTGGCACGGCTGAAGAGGACGTCGAGGAACTCGCGATCGAACTGCTCGGCGGTGATCACGTGACCGAGCAACCGGTTCCGCGCAGTCGTTGCCGTCATGGCGCTTCGCCCTCCAGCCCGGGCGGGTTCGGGCAAGGGCGGCCGCGCGGCGGCGCCGCGATCCCTTGCCGGCCTCTCCGGACCTGCTTGAAGTGGATGCGTTTCGCGGACTCTACCTTAGAGTGTCCTCATGGCACTCGGTGACGTCGGCAAGCTGCTGCTGATCGTGGGCGCGGTGATCCTCGTGATCGGCGGTGTCCTCATCCTGCTGACCCGCGCCGGCGTGACCCAGCTGCCGGGCAGCATCGCGGTGAGCAGCGGGAGCTTCTCGTTCTTCTTCCCGGTCGCGTTCTGCATCGTGGTCAGCGTGGTTCTCACCGTGGTGATCAACCTGATCCTCCGCCTCCGCCAGTAGCAGCGAGGCGTGGCCGAGGCAGCGGGCGACCTGACCATCACGCCCGACGGTGCGTTCTCGCTGGCGGCTGCGGCGAGTTTCGGCTTCGGTCCCAACACCGGGCGGCCCAAACCCGATGGGCATTCGATGTCGCTGGCTTTCGTCGCCGATGATCTCGTCCACCATGCGGCCGCCCGGGTCACCCAGGACCCGGACGGGACCGTCCACTGCCGGGTGTTCGGTGACGCCGATCCCGACGCGGTGGCCTCCCAGGTGCGCCGCGTGCTCTCGCTCGACCATTCGGGAACCGCTTGGGCCGAGGTCGGTGCCCGCGATCCGGTGATCGGCAGGCTCCAATCCGAGTTTCCGGGGCTCCGCCCCGTGCTCTTTCACTCGCCGTACGAGGCAGCTGCGTGGTCGGTCCTGAGCCAGCGAAGGCACCGAACCCAGGCGACGGCCGTGCGCAGGCGCCTGTCTGCAGCGCATGGCCATGTCTTCGAGCTCCCCGGCGGCAAGCTGGAGGCCTTCCCGACGCCGGCCGAGCTCCTCGGTGTCGACTCCTTTCCGAGCCTTGAGGCGCAACGCATCGACCGCCTCCACGCCGTGGCCCGTGCCGCACTCGACGGGCAGCTCGATCCCGCCCAGCTCCTCGCCATGCCCTCGGAGGAAGCGATGGTGGCGCTGCAACAGCTCCCGGGCATCGGCCCGATGTATGCCGGGCTGATCCTGCTCCGCTCCACCGGCGCGACCGACATCCTGACTCTCGCCGAGCCGCGCCTCGCCTCCTACGTCGGCCATTTCTACGGCCTGAAACGCTCTGCGACGCCTGCGGAGATCGCGAAGCTCGGCGACCCCTGGCGTCCCTTCCGGACCTGGACCTGCGTCCTCATCCGGGTCGCCGGGGACCGCGACGGTCTGCCTTGGGAACCTCAGGCCGGCGGCAGGTAGCGACCCCCGGTGATCCGTCCGCCGGAGACGGTGAACGCCCAGGTGCCGCCCTTGGCCCACTGCATACCCCCGTTCAACGGGATGTGGGCGTCGGCGAGGGCCGTCACGATCGACGCCATGACGTCGCCGTGCGTGCAGAGCACCGAGCCGGGAGCGGAGCAGAGCTGACCCAAAGCCCAGTCAGGATCGGCACCCTCGGCCAGGCGATCCTCCTCCTCGACACGGAGGCCGTTTGCCTCCGCGAGGGGTTCCACGGTTTGCACGCAGCGGACGTATGGGCTCGACATGACCCTTCGCGCATCGGGGGCAAGCAGGCGAGCGAGACCGGCCGCCTGGACTCGCCCCGCCTCGGTGAGCGGCCGATCCCGATCCGGCTGCGCCCAGCGTTCGCGTGACCCCGCCTTGGCATGTCGGACGAGGTAGCTGACCGGCTCATCTCCAGGCACGGGACCAGCCCTCATCGACGCGCTTCCAGACGGCCGGCCACCCGGCGCGAGCCCGTGCCGCGGCATCGCGCTGCTGCGCGACCAGCTCACCGGCAGCAAAGAGGGCGGTCTCGTGGACTCGAGGCGCCGAGGATCGATCCCGAAGCCAGGCTTCGGCGACGACGGCGTCATGCAATTCCCCGAGCACCTCCTGGAGCGCCGCCACCTCTCGGGCGAATTTCGCGGCGTTCTTGCCCGTCGCGGCAGCAGCCGCCTCGGCCGCATAGCGGCAACGCTTGGCGCGGATCCGGAGATCGTGGAGCTGCTCATCGGGCACGACGCCACGTGCGCCCAGGGCACCTGACCTGAGCGATCGCCAGGGTTTGCGGACGAGACCCGGGAGTACCTCACGAGCCGGCGATGCGGCCATCTCGGTCAGGACCGGCGCTCGAGCCGCGGTCACCAGGTGGTCGATCGTCTCGATGTACTGATCGGTGTCCATCGCGCTGAGAAGGTGGCGGCGCGCGGCACCGACCTGCGCTCCGAGCGGCGCCACCACCGCGAGGGCCGGACGACGGTCGTCCGGCGGCAGCGTGCCTGCAGCAGATCGGAGACGGTCGCGCAGCACCTCCGCGTCCCGCACCCTCCCGAGCTCGCCGCCGAGCCAGCGAAGATCGTCGCGGAGCGCTTCAGCCCAGGCCTCGTCGAGCAGGGGCCGGAAGGTGCGCAAATCGCTGCGGAGCCGACGCGTTGCGACCCGAGCCTGGTGCACGTCCTCCGCGTCGATGCCAAGCCGGACGCCGGGGTCGTGGCGGAGCAATCGGATCACCGACATGCTCAGCGACCGGCGGACGACGTCGCCGGCGGTTGCGGCGCCCCCGAGGGTGACCGAGCCGATCTCCGGCGGCGGGGTACCCACCAAACCAAGCGCCCGTGCGACGAGGGCTCGCTGACGCGCGGGCTGGGCGCCTGCGGCCTGATAGCGGGTCGCAATCAGGTCGAGGAGCTGGCCGTTCTCGCTGATCAGATCAATCTCGCGGAAGCGCTGCGTGATCCGCGGGCCGGAATACACGGACACCGTGTCATCGATGAGGCGAACCAGCGCCGTCCCTTGGTCGTCGATCAGCACGGTTTCGACGGTCTGGGTGACCAGGCGTGCGACCAGTTCGATCGCCGCGTGGCGTGAGTAGACGCGCACCAGGTGCATCGCCTGTTCTGGGGGACGTTCCGGGGCGCCGTCGAAGTGCAGCTCGGCCCCGTCCGGTGCGGCCATCCCCTCGCCTGTCGCGGGCAGGCGGAGCACCCAGCCCGGGTCCGTCGAATACTCGAGAGCGACCCCCCACCGCGCGAGGCGGAGATCGGCGGTGTCCCAGTGCGTGGTCCGGAGCCTGCGTGCCGGCTCGGTGATCACCGCCGCGGCGGCGTCGAGGTCTTCCAGCGGTTCGGGCGAGAAGGTCGTCGGGACCTCGAGTCGGAGTCCGCGTCCGAGCTCAGCCCCCTCCGGGGCAGTCACCGCGCGGTGCGCTCGACCGCGAGCCTGTGCAGCTCTTCCTGTGCGTCGAGACCGCGAACCGTCGGCACCTTGTGCCAGCTGCCGTCGGCGTGCAGTTCAGAGGCGAGCACGTCGTCGGCGAGGAGCACGTCCATCACCTCGGCGAGCCGTGCTTGCAGGCGAGCATCGATGACCGGCACCACGGTCTCGATTCGCCCGTCGAGGTTGCGTCCCATCAGGTCCGCGGATCCGATGAACCAGCTGTCGTCGCCGAAGTGATAGATGCGCGAATGCTCGAGATACCGGCCCACCAGTGAGCGCACCCAGATGTTCTCGGACATCCCCGCGATCCCGGGACGCACTCCGCAGGAGCTGCGCACGATCAGGTCGATCCGTGCCCCGGCGCACGACGCCGCATAGAGCGCCTCGATGACCTCCGGATCGATCAGGTGGTTGCACTTGATGATGATCCGGCCGTTGTTGTGCGTCTGGGTCCGGATGAGCTCGACGATGCCGCTGCGCAGCGTGACCGGGGCGACGAGAAGGCGGCGGTACTGCCGCTGGCGGCTGTAGCCGGTGAGGTAGTTGAACAGGTCGGTGAGGTCCTCGCCGAGGTCGGGGTCCGACGAGAACAGGCCGATATCCTCATAGAGGCGGGCCGTCTGGGAGTTGTAGTTCCCGGTGCCCATGTGGCAGTAGCGGCGGATCCCCGTACCGGTTCGCCGGACGACCAGCGTCGCCTTGGCGTGGGTCTTGAGGCCGACGACGCCGTACACGACGTGGACGCCCGCCTTCTCGAGCTCGGCTGCCCACGTGATGTTCGCCTCCTCGTCGAATCGGGCGGTCAGCTCGACGAGCGCGACGACCTGCTTGCCCGACTCGGCGGCGCGGATGAGCGAGCGAACGATCGGGCTGTCCGGGCCTGAGGTCCTGTAGAGCGTCTGCTTGATGGCGAGCACGTCGGGATCGTTCACCGCCTGGTCGACGAAGGCCTCGACGCTGCTCGCGAACGATTCGTAGGGGTGGTGTACGAGGACGTCACCCTCGTCGATCACGCGGAAGAGGTCGACCTCGCCCTCGTCGTTCGGGGACTTCGCGAAGGCGGGCGGGATCACGGGCGCGGGAAGCCGCTCCTTGAGGTCAGGACGATTCAGCTCGTAGAGGCCCCAGAGGCCGCTCAGGTCGAGGGGGCCGGCGACGGTGTAGACGTCCTCCTTGGAGAGCTCGAGCTCGCGCATGAGCAACTGCGTCACCTCCTCGGTCATGGTGTCGTCGATCTCGAGGCGAACCACCTGCGGCGAGCGGCGGCGGCGGCGTAGATACTCCTGGACGGCGGTGCGCAGGTCCTCGGCCTCCTCCTCTTCGAGCGCCGGGTCGGCATTGCGCGTCACCCGGAACGGATACTGACCGACGACCCGCATGCCGGGGAAGAGACGGTCGAGGTGCGCGGCGATCACCTGCTCCACCGGGACGAATCGCTCGCCGTCGGGCATGACGACGAAGCGAGGCAGGAGCGGAGGGACCTTGACGCGAGCGATTCGCTGCTCGCTTCCTCGAGGTGCGCCGACCACCACCGCAAGGTTGAGTGAGAGGTCGCTGATGTACGGGAAGGGATGCGCCGGGTCGACCGCGAGTGGCGTCAGCACCGGGAAGATGCGTTCCTCGAAGACCGTGTCCACGTGGTCCCGGTCGCCATGGTCGAGCGACCGGTAGTTGGAGAAGCGCAGCCCGACCTCACCAAGGCGTTCGACGATGGCCCTGAATGCCCTCATCTGCCAGGCGGTGAGATCGACGGCGCGGCGCTGGATCTCGGAGAGCTGTTCGTCCACGGTCATGCCGTCGGGGCTGAGCGCCGACACACCCGCGCGTCGTTGCTCGATCAGGCCGCCGACACGTACCTGGAAGAACTCGTCGAGGTTGCTGCTGGAGATCGCCAGGAACTTCGCGCGCTCGAGGAGGGCGCGGGACGTGTCCTCGGCGAGCTCGAGCACACGGGTGTCGAAATCGAGCCAGCTCAGGTGGCGGTTGATGTATCGATGCCGATCCCCGAGCTCGACGGCATGATCGCGTGTTTCGCCAGCGACGGTGGGCGCCGCGTCGCCGGGAGCTTCAGCGGGCTCGGACAGCGCCATCAGCCTAGCTCCTCGATGGTGCCGGAGTCGAGGAAGACCAGATCCTCGGCGATGTTGGTCACGCGGTCGGCGATGCGCTCGAGGTGATGTGCGATGAACACGAGGTTGGTCGCCCGGAACACGGTGGTGTTGTCCTCGGTCATCAGCTGGATCAGGTCGTCGAACAGGCGGTGGTAGATGCGGTCGACCCGGTCATCCCCCGCAGCGATGCGGCGGGCCTGGAGAACGTCGCGCGATACGACGGCGGCGAGGATGCCACGCACCTGGTCGCTGCAGTAGGCCGCCATCTTGGGGACGTCGACGTACGTCTCCAGCGGTGGCAGGTCCGCGAGGTTGCGGGCGAGCTTGGCGATGCTCACGCAATGGTCGCCCATGCGCTCCAGCTCCGACGACATGTTGAGCAGTCCGATGATCTCGCGAAGCTCGCGGGCTTCCGGGTTCCGGTTCGCGATGAGCGAGAACGACAGCTCGCGGAGCTCGCGCTGGCGGTCGTTGACCAGCGCATCGTCCGCGATCACGCGCGCGCAGAGGCTCACATCGCGCTCGGCGAGGCCGCTTGTCGCCTGGGTGATCGCGGTGTCGACCAGCTCGCCCATATCGGCGACGATGCGTCGCAAGTGGGGCAGCTCGTCCGACAGCAGGAGTTGGTTGGGGTGCAGGAGTGGTTCGCTCATCTTCAAAGGACTCTAGTGTCCTCGACGAACACCATCACATCACCCCCGCACCATAGCCATTTCACAATCGCTTTGCGCCGCGGGCTCACCGCATACTCGAAGTCGTGCAGCCCGTCGTTTCGCCGCTCTGGGACCGCATCGACACCGTCGATAGCCTTCGACGCCAGGTCGCGACCATCGAGGCGCTCATGTTCGCCTGCGATGCTCCGCCCATCCTGATCACGCTCGTCGAGGACCTCTACCAGTCGATCGACCATTTGGAGAGTCCGGCCCCCGAGTACGGTCACCCGCCGTCTCTGCTGGACGCAGGCT
>Ga0182015_10003907_pt1 | contig 16363 bp, 17 predicted proteins | sample 712P3MmetaG_FD_120478 | JGI IMG/M metagenome (GOLD analysis project Ga0182015, IMG submission 120478) | Permafrost microbial communities from Stordalen Mire, Sweden - 712P3M metaG | ecosystem: Environmental > Terrestrial > Soil > Wetlands > Permafrost | place: Sweden: Stordalen | collected... | reverse complement strand
GCTCGGCTACCTGATCGGCCCGTCGTCGGTGGTCGATGCCTGTGAGATGGTCGCCCTTCCCTACCACCTCGATGCCGCCAAACAGCTGGCCGGGCGGCTGGCGCTGCGCTTCACCGACGAGATGGAGACCCGGGTGGCCATGCTCAACGAGGAGCGGGGCCGCATCGCCGCCGCCTTGGCCGACCTACCGGTGGAGAGCTGGCCGTCCGACGCCAACTTCATCCTCTTCCGACCCACCCACCGGAATGCCAGCCAGGTGTGGAACGAGCTCCTCGCCGCGTCGGTGCTCGTGCGAGACTGTTCGGAATGGCCGGGGCTCACCGGATGCCTACGTGTCACCGTGGGCCTCCCGGTGGAGAACGACCGGTTCCTGGCCGCACTGACCGAAAGTCTGCAATGAGCGCTCCCACCCCCACATCTGCCACATCCCGGGTTGCCTCCGTGGAGAGGTCGACCAAGGAGACGTCGATCGACGTGGCCATCGACCTCGATGGCACCGGTGCCGTCGAGGTCTCCACCGGGTTGCCCTTCTTCGACCACATGATCGCTCAGCTGGGCCGTCACGGCGGGTTCGACCTCACCGTCACCGCACGCGGGGATCTCGAGGTCGACGCCCATCACACCGTCGAGGATGTGGGGATCGCCATCGGAGAGGTGGTCAAGGAGGCGTTGGGGGACAAGGCGGGCATCCGCCGGTTCGGCTCGGTGGCCCTTCCCCTGGACGAAGCACTGGTGGAGGTGGCCCTCGATTGCTCCGGTCGTCCGTTCCTGACCTATGACATCGAGTTCCCGCCCGACACCGCCCCGTTGGGGACGCCACCGTTCGATCCGCAGCTGGCCGAGGAGTTCTGGCGGGCCTTCGCCACGGCCGCGGGGCTGACGCTCCACATCCGGATGCGCAGCGGGAGGAACACCCACCACATCCTCGAGGCGTCGTTCAAGGGGGTGGCTCGGGCCCTCCGTGACGCCGTCCGCCGCGAAGGCGGCGACATCCCCTCCACCAAGGGACGCCTGTGAGGACCGATCGGCGCCGACCCGGCGCGGTTGCTCCTACCGCGGGCGGACCGGTCGCACCCGGCGGTCGTCGGTGATCGCGGTCCTCGACTACGGCATCGGGAACCTGCGCTCGGCCGAGAAGGCGCTCCAGCACCTGGGGGCGGATGCGGCGCTGGTCGACGATCCCGATCGCGCCGCGGCCGCCGACGGCGTGGTGCTCCCCGGGGTGGGCGCTTTCGGCCGCTGCGCCCAGGCCCTGCGGTCCAGCGGGCTGGACAAGGCCGCCCTCCACGCCATCGAGCGGGGCGTCCCGTTCCTCGGCATCTGCGTGGGCTTCCAGTTGCTCTACGAGGGATCCGACGAGGATCCCACCGAAACGGGGCTGGGCGTCCTGGCCGGCACGGTCCGCCGGCTGCCCGAAGGCGTCAAGCACCCCCAGATGCAATGGAACATCCTCGAGCGGCTGGAGGGACCCGGGGGCGGGCTCCTCGAAGGACTGCCGACCCCGGCATGGACGTACTTCGTGCACTCCTACGCCCCCGAGCGGACCGCGGCGACCTCATCGGTGTGCCGGTATGGAGGAACCATCACCGCCTCGGCCGAGCGCGGCCCGGTGTGGGGAACGCAGTTCCACCCGGAGAAGTCCGGGTCCGTGGGCCTCGGCATCCTGGCCAACTTCGTCCGTGCCGTCGCTGACGCAGCGGCCTGATGGACCTCTACCCGGCCATCGATATTCGGGGTGGCAACGCGGTCCGTCTCTCCCAGGGGGACTTCGACCGCCAGCGTGAGTACGGGGATCCGCTGGCTCTGGCCCGACGATTCGCCGAGGCCGGTGCGCCGTGGTTGCACGTGGTCGACCTCGATGCGGCCCGGGCCGGTCAGCCAGTCAACCGGCCGACCGTGCTGGCCATCGCCGCCGCCGTGGATGTCCCGGTGGAGACCGGCGGTGGCGTGCGCTCCGAGGAGGATGTGACCGAGCTCCTGGCCGGAGGGGTCCAGCGGGTGATCCTCGGGACGTTGGCCCTCGACGACCCTGGCACGGCCCGCATGATGGCGGCCCGGTTCCCCGGGCAGGTGGCGGTCGGCATTGACTACCGCCTCGATGGTGCCGGTCACACCGAAGTGGCTGTCCGCGGATGGGAGCAGGGAAGCGGCCGCACGGTGGGCGAGCTGCTGTTGGACCTTGCCGGTGCCGACCTGGCCGCGGTCATCGTGACCGCCATCGATCGGGACGGCACGCTCACCGGTCCTGACCTCGACGGGCTGCGCCAGGTGCTCCATGCGACTGAGTTGCCGGTGATCGCGTCAGGCGGTGTGGCCTCGGTGGCCGATCTCAAGGCGCTGGCCGCACTGGAGGTGCCGGTCAGGCCCCTGCCGCGTCACGGCGGGGCCAGCTCGCGCCGACTGCACGGGGTGATCAGTGGCCGGGCCCTGGTGGACGGTCGGATGACTGTCGAGGAGGGGGTGGAGGCGTGCGCACCGTCCGGGTGATCCCCTGTCTCGACGTGGACGCCGGCCGGGTGGTCAAAGGAGTGCGGTTCGAGGATCTCCTGGACGCCGGCGACCCGGTGGAGTTGGCCGCCCGCTACGACGAGGAAGGCGCCGACGAGCTGGTGTTCCTCGACATCACCGCGTCGTCGGACGGGCGGTCGACCATGGTGGACGTCGTGTCGCGGACCGCCGAAGCGGTCTTCATCCCCTTCACGGTTGGCGGCGGGATCCGATCTGTCGACGATGCCCGTCACCTGTTGCGGGCCGGGGCCGACAAGGTGGGGGTGAACACCGCCGCCGTCGACCGGCCCGAGCTCATCGCCGAGCTGGCCCAGGAGTTCGGGAGCCAGTGCGTGGTGGTGGCGGTCGACGCCCGCCGTCGTCGCGAGGATCCACCGGACGGACCGGCCCGGTGGGAGGTCTTCACCAATGGCGGGCGCACCCCCACCGGCGTCGACGCACTCTCGTGGTGCGAGCGCAGCGCGGACAGCGGCGCCGGTGAGATCCTGCTGACCTCGATGGACCGCGACGGGACCAGGGACGGGTTCGACCTGGCCCTCACCCGCCAGGTGGCCGATCGCTGCCCGATCCCGGTGATCGCCTCGGGAGGGGTCGGCACCCTCGACCATCTGGTGGAGGGTGCCGTGCAGGGTCACGCCGAGGCCGTGCTGGCGGCATCCATCTTCCACCTCGGTGAGTACACCATCGCCGAGGCCAAATCGCACATGGAGGCGGCGGGTGTGCTGGTGCGACCCCGCTGAGCCTCGCCGGGGCCGGGAATGTCGCCGGTGCCACGAATGGGGTCCAAGTCCCCTGCGGTAGCCTCTCCCTGTGTCCACCACATCGCCGGAAGCCCCGCTAACCAGCCACAACGGCGACTCCGCCCGGGCGAAGCTGGCCATCACCGTGCTGGCCGATCGGGTGTTGGTACAGGTCGGCCAAGCCGAGGGGGAGCGCCGATCGCGGGCCGGCATCCTCATTCCCGCCACTGCCCAGGTCTCGCGTCGCCTCTCGTGGGCCGAGGCAATCGCCGTCGGGCCCCATGTCCGCTCGGTGAAGGTCGGGGACACCGTCTTGTTCAACCCCGAGGACCGCTTCGAAGTGGAGGTCCAAGGCGAGGAGTATGTCATCCTGCGCGAGCGGGACATCCACGCCGTGGCCGCCACCCGCATCGACGGCGGCACCGGGCTGTACCTCTGACCCTCGGTCACCCCGACGGGACCGAGGCAACCGAGGCATCGATGAGTCCGACGACACTCCAGCGACGCACCAGGGAGCACCAACCGTGAGCACCAGCGGCACGCCCACCACCTACACCGCCAGGCCGGTCCCGTTCACCGAGGACGAGCTGTCCCGGATCGAATTCAACGACGACGGCCTCGTGCCGGCCATCGTCCAAGATGCCAGCGATCAGGCCGTCTTGATGTTCGCCTGGATGAGCCGCGAGTCGCTGCGCAAGACGCTCGAGACCGGGCGGACCTGGTTCTGGAGTCGGAGCCGACAGGAATTCTGGTGCAAGGGCGAGACCTCGGGGGATCGCCAGTACGTACGCGACGTGCGCTACGACTGCGACGGTGACGTGCTGGTGGTGGTCGTCGATCAAGAGGGCGACGGGGCGTGCCACACGGGCAACCGCACCTGTTTCTATCGTGCCTTCGGTGACCCACCGTCGACGCCATGACCGGGTCATCTGCTGCCGAGGCGTCCGGGCCCGGCCTGACCGGCTTCCGCTCGTTGGCGGCCAAGCACCGCATCGTGCCGGTGTGGCGCCAGCTGGTGGCCGACACGGTCACCCCGGTGGGGGCCTTCCTCCAGATCGTCGGCGCTGATCGGACCGGATTCCTCCTCGAGTCGGTGGAGGGCGGCGAGCGCTGGGGACGGTACTCGTTCGTGGGGCGCGACCCGCTGGCCACCATCACCGCCCGGGGGACCACGGTGACCACCCAAGGGGACCTCGACCTCGACGCGATCACCGACGACCGTGTCGGCGGGACGGGCGGCATCCTGGCGGCCCTCGAGGCGATCCTCGAGGCATTCGAGTCGCCCGACCTCCCCGACCTGCCCCCGCTCCATGCCGGACTGGTCGGCTACCTCGGCTACGACGTGGTCCGGGAGGTCGAGCACCTGCCGGGCACGCCGGCCGACGACCAGGGCCATCCCGATGCGGTGCTGGTTGTGATCGGCCAGCTGGCCGCCTTCGATCACTGGCGCCAGCGGGTGGTGCTGATCGACAACGTCGTAGTCGATCCGACCTGGGACACCGAGGCGCTGGATGCGGCGCACGCCGCCGCCGTGGCCAGGCTCGACGCCCTGGCCGCTGACTGCTTCGCACCCCTGGACCAGCCGCCCCGACCGCTGCCGGGGCGCACCGACCCGCCCTCCGATGTCCATCGCACCATGTCCTCCTCGCTGTACCAGGACGGGGTGCGGGCGGTGAAGGAGCACATCGTCGCCGGCGACGTCTTCCAGGTGGTGCTGTCCCAGCGTTTCGACCTCGGTGACCTGGGAGCCGACCCGTTCGACGTCTACCGAGTGCTGCGCCTGGTGAACCCGAGCCCGTATCTCTACTTCCTTCGCTTTCCCGAGGTCACCGTGGTGGGGGCGTCGCCCGAGCCGATGGTGCGGCTACGCGACGGGACGGTGATCTCCAGGCCGATCGCCGGGTCCAGGCGTCGCGGGTCGACCACCGCGGAGGACGATCGGCTCGAGGGGGAGCTGGTCGAGGATCCGAAGGAGGTCGCCGAGCACGTCATGCTGGTCGACCTGGCCCGCAACGACGTGGGTCGGGTGGTCTCCTTCGGCACCGAGGTGCTCGACGAGGTGATGGTGGTCGAGCGCTACAGCCACATCATGCATCTGACCTCCCAGGTGTCCGGGCGCTTGGCCCCGGGCAAGGGTCCCATCGACGTCCTGCGGGCCACGTTGCCGGCGGGGACGCTCTCGGGTGCCCCCAAGGTGCGGGCCATGGAGATCATCGACGACCTCGAGCCCACCAAGCGGGGTGTCTACGGCGGCGTGGTCGGCTACCTCGACTTTTCGGGCAACCTCGACACCGCCATCGCCATTCGGACCATGACCGTCGGCCTCGACGGTACGGCCTCGGTGCAGGCCGGCGCCGGCATCGTGGCCGACAGCGATCCGACGTCGGAGGACGCCGAGTGCGCCGACAAGGCAGCCGCCATCCTGTCGGCGGTGGCCATGGCCCGGGTGGCGGCGCGGCAGGCAACCGGATGAGTAGGTCCGAGGAACGGGCGGCGGTGGGGTCCGAGCGGCCCGCACGGGCGGGTGAGATCGACACCGACTACGAGGCGCTGCGGGACACAGCGGCGGCGCGCCTCATCGGGCGCGACGTGTTGTCGGTCTCGGGTCCCGACACCACCGACTATCTCCAGGGCCAGTGCAGCCAAGAGGTGACCGCACTGGCCGACGGCGACTCCGCCGAAGCACTCCTGTTGAGCCCCCAGGGGAAGGTCGAGGTCTACCTGCGCCTGACCAAGCTCGGTGACCAGCACTTCCTTATCGACACCGATGAGGGCTTCGGGGCGGTGGCCACGGCTCGGCTCGCGCGGTTCCGGTTGCGGATGAAGGTGGACATCGAGCCGCGGGACTGGATCTGCGTCGGGTTGCGCGGGCCGGGGGCAGCCGAGCACCTGCTCGGGAAGCCGGAGGCGGTGGTGGCGGCGCCGGTGGCGTGGCCGGGGTTCTCCGGTGTCGACCTGCTGGGACCACCGCCGCCGGACGGACTGTCCCAGTGGATCGGGGACGACGTGGTCATCTGCGGACCGGAGGCGTGGGAGGCAGCCAGAATCGAGGCCGGCGTGCCGCGGAACGGCAGGGAGATCGGCGAGGGGACCATCGCCGCCGAGGTGGGCCTGGTCGACCGCACGGTGTCGTTCACCAAGGGGTGCTTCACCGGACAGGAGCTGGTGGCCCGGCTCGACGCCCGCGGGTCCAAGGTGGCCCGACGACTGAGTGGGGTTGTCTTCGATGGTCCGGCCGGGCCGGCGGAAACGCTGGTGGGCGGGTCGGTGCTCACCGCCGATGAGGCCCACGAGGTGGGGCGGCTCTCCTCGGTGGCCTGGTCCCCCGGACTGGGTGCTCACGTGGCCCTGGCCGTGCTTCACCGCCGAGTGACGCCACCGGCGGCCGTCGTGGTGCGGTGGACGGATGACGACGGGACCCGAACCGTGCCGGCCGAGAGCCGCCCCCTGCCCCTGGTGGGTTGAGTCTCCGGCTCCGGCGGTCGGCGGGGGAGGTGATAGACCATGCCCCGGGTCGACGGGCCCGAGTCGAACGGGAGGTCGGGGGACGGATGGAACGGGTGCTCGGTGGTGCGCACCGGTGCGGACGACGCCCGGGTCCGGCGGGCGGCAGGGGGCAGTGGTGAGCGCGGAACAGATCCCGTCGTCACTCCCCAAGGCGGGCACCCCCACCGACAAGGAGCCCGAGCACGTCACCATTTCCACCCGAGATCCCAAGGAGTCGGGGGAGCGCCTGCAGCGGTGGCTGGCTGACAAGCTCGGCCCGGGGAGCGACCCGGTGGTCACCGAGGTGTCCAGCCCGGAGAGCAACGGGATGTCCTCGGAGACCCTGTTGTTCACCGCGGTGTGGAGCGAGGACGGGGAGGCGGTGTCCCATCCCCTGGTGGCCCGCATCGAGCCCCCCGAGACCGACTACCCGGTGTTCACCACCTACGACCTGGACATGCAGTTCCGGGTGATGCGACTGGTGCGAGACCACACGTCGGTCCCGGTGCCCGAGACCTTCTGGTACGAGGCCGACCCGGCCGTGCTCGGCGGTCCCTTCTTCGTGATGGCCAGGGTCAACGGCCTGGTACCTCCCGATGTGCTGCCCTACACCTTCGGCGACAACTGGGTCTTCGAGGCGAGCGACGCCGACCGGCGCGCCATCCAGGAGTCGGCCGTGGCCGCACTGGCCGGTATCCACTCCATCACCGCGCCTGGGCATGACCTCTCGTTTCTGCAGTTCGGGGAACCGGGTGCCGACTCGCTGGAGCGCAGCCTCAATCACTGGACGGCCTACCACGACTGGGTGGTGGAGGACCGACCATCACCCTTGCTGGCCGACTGCTTCGCCTGGCTGGTGGACAACATGCCCACCGATGTGAATGCCGACGCGCTGTCCTGGGGCGACGGCCGCATCGGCAACATGATGTTCCGGGACAACCAGGTGGTCGCCGTGCTCGACTGGGAGATGGCGGGTGTGGCCCCACCTGAGGTGGACCTCGGGTGGATGTGTTACTTGCACCTCTTCTTCCAGGACCTGGCCGTCGACCTGGGCGCCCCCGGCCTCCCGGACATGTTCCGACCGGTCGAGGTGGCCGAGTCCTACGCCCGGGCATCCGGACGGGACCCGGGCGACCTCACCTGGCACATCGCCTATGCCGCCATCCGGCACGGCGCCATCATGCGTCGGGTCACCGAGCGGTCCATCTTCTTCGGGGAGGCAGAGGCACCCGACGACATCGATGAGCTGATCATGCACCGGGCCACGCTGCGCGGCATCCTCGACGGGTCCTACTGGGCCGGCGTGGCCCTCTGACCCCCAGCCGCCCCGGGCCAGCCTTGGACGCCGGCGCTCCTCACCAGAACGAGGATTCGCCGTCGAGGCCCAGATGGGGATGGGATCCGGTGATCATCGGCTGACAGTTGCCCCACCCCTCGGCCCCGGTGGCCGGCTCACACACGTGTACGAATGTGTCTCGCAGCTGGTGGAGCTGGTGGGCGACCTCCGGCAGGCGGCAGTCCTCGAGCCGTTCCCCGTCCACCACCAGCTCACCGCGCCACTCGCCATGGTGGTGGCCCTGCCATCCGAAGTAGAGGCCGGCCCCCAGATGGAACCCGGTGTCGGTGGGCACCTCGAGGGTGAACGTCCGCGGCGAGCCGTCGGCGAGGGTGACCGACACCGTGCCGCCGCGGAGACGCCGGTTGGAGGGGTCGTAGGTCAGATCGGGCCGGATGTCGGCCATGCGCTCGACGTTGCCGTCGAGGTGCTCGATCGAGCCGGTGACCGTCCGCTGGTGATGACCGAAGCCACTGGCATCGACCAGGTGCATGAACAACCCCCACCGGGTGCCGTCCGGGTCGGCCATCAGCACCGGACACCAGATCATCTGGAAGTCCATCTCCGCCACCGGATTGAACGGGTCGACGTCGGTCGGTGGGGTACCGACGTCGTAGCGGACACCCCACGAGTGGTCCCGGGTCGACACCCACTGGTCGGCGTCGATCTCCTGGCGCACGCCGTCCACCTCGACCCAGCCCGAGGCCGTGCCGATCTGGTGGTAGCGGACCAGATCGGCGCTGATTCGGTACCCGAGCGGCACCCGCTGGTGGGTGCGATCCTCGAGGGCCGGTGCGAGCACGGACTCGTACGTCCAGTCGAAGGACAGTGGCTGGCACGGGTTCGGATCGAGCGTGAACCGTACCCGCCTCATCGGCTCGAGCACCTGGTAGCGGATCGGGCCGACCGAGGTCTCGTCGGGTCGGGGGAACAGGCGTCGGCTGCCCCGCACGGTGATCTGCTCGGGACCGCGTGACAGGCCGGCGTACCCGTCGAGGACGTTTCGGTTGGTGTACTTGCCCATCCCGAAGCCGAGCTGCAGGCTCCCGTCCCGGCGGGCGGCCATGGCGCAGACCTTCTCCGTCCACGAGGGGTCGCTCGGTCCGACGGTGGCGAACGTGTCGGCGATCTGATGGTCGAATCGCTCGTCGACAGGACCGAGAGGTCCCACTGGACTGGCCATTCCGTTGCCTCCTCGGCCCCGGGACCTCCACGGCGGGGTCCTCAGACGCCGAGGCTACCTTTGGCCGCCCGCTCGAAGAGGCGGTACGGCAGGAGGCGCTTGGCGACGATCCCGATCCGCTCGTCCAACTTGCCCACCGACACCCGACGGGGAGCCCGGGTGGCCTGGAGGACCCGTTGCACGGTGACGGCGACGTCGTCGGGTGGGACGCCGTTGAGCTCGTCCTCGGCCATGGTCCCCACCGCCTTGGCCACCGCCGTCCGGTAGGCGCTCTCGCCGTCGGGCACCACCACCTGGCGTCGGTGCTCGGTGAAGTCGGTGCGCACGTTGCCCGGCTCCACCAGCGTCACCTGGATGCCGAAGGGGGCGACTTCGTAGGCCAGGGACTCGCCGTACCCCTCGAGGGCGAACTTGCCGGCACTGTAGAACGATTGGAACGGGATGCCGATGATCCCGCCGATGGAGCTGATCAGGATGATCCGCCCGGACTGCTGGCGGCGCATCACCGGCAGGGCCTGCTGTACCACGCGCACCGCGCCCCAGAAGTTGGTCTCCATCTGGTCCCGGGCGTCGGTGATCGGGGTCTGTTCGGCGGCACCGGCCAACCCCCATCCGGCACAGGCCACCACGGCGTCGATCCGCCCGTGTTGGCGGAGCAGCGATTCGAACCCGGAGGTCACCGAGGCGTCGCTGTCCACGTCCATCACCATGGGCGTCCAGTCTCCCGAGGAGGTTCCCCGCCTACTGGCCCCGACCACCGTCCACCCGTCCCGGTGCATGCGGTCAGCGCAGGACCGGCCGATTCCGGCTGAGGCCCCGGTGATCAGAATTACGTCAGCCATCGTTCCTCCCGTCCATGTCGCCAACCCCGCCCGATGGGAGGAGCGCAGCGGCTGCGCCTACGACGTGGTCCGCCGGTGGTGGGGCGGGGCGCAGCCACACCACCATCCTCGTCCCGTGGCCGTCGTCCACCGGCGAATCGGCTTGGACCGTGGCACCCATGGCGGTGGCCAGCTCGGACACGATGGCCAGGCCCAGGCCGGACCCCTTGCGCCTCCCGCGCCACCGGTCCGAGATGAAGTGGCGCTCGAACACCCTGGACAGCTGGTCGGGAGGAATGCCCGGCCCGTCATCGACCACCCATGCCGCCGGCCGGCCCACGACGCTGCCCGCCCCCACCGCCACCCGGTGGGCGGCAAAGGACGAGGCGTTCTCCACCAGGTTGGCCACCACCTGGCCCAACCGGTCGGCGTCGGCGGTCACCCACAAGGGCGCCTCGGATCCCACCGAGGTCACCAAGTCGAGTCCCAGCTCCGCAGCCCGGGGACGGAACCCTTCTGCCACCTGGCGGACGACCTCCCCGCAGTCGAGCGCCTGCAGGTCCAGCGAGAACCGGTCGGCGTCCAGGCGGGCGAGGTCCAGGAGATCCTGCACCAGTCGCTCGAGGCGCCGTGCCTCGGCACTGATCACGGCCGCCGCCGCCGCCGGGTCGTCGGTGGCTCCGTCGACCACCGCGTCGGCGTACCCGCGTATCGACGTCAGTGGTGTCCGCAGCTCGTGGGAGACGGAGAGTAGGAATTGGCGCTCCTGGTCCCGGGCCCGGACCAGGTTCGCCCCCATGGCGTTGATCGAGTCGGCCAGTTGGGCCAACTCGGGTACCTCGTGCGGCGTCTTCGGAACGGTGGCATCGAGATCGCCCGAGGCGATACGGCGGGTGGCGGTCACCGCGTCTACCAGGGGTCGGGTGAACCGGCGGGCCAAGGTGGCGGCGACCACCGCGGCCAAGGCCAATCCGATGGCGCCGACCAACAGGAAGTAGCGGAGGCCGTTGGCCGGATCGTGGATCTGTCGGGTGACCACCACCACCGGCAGGTAGGCGGTGACCCCGGCGATCGGGGTGGGGATGGCCGAGTAGGCCAACAGGGAAGAAGTGTGGCCGGTGACCTGCCGGTCGTTCTGGAGGCCGGGGACGTCCAGCCGGGCGGTGGTGAGCCCCGACGGAAGCGCTGGACCGGTGATCGAGCCGTCCGAGTGGAGGGCGACCAGGTCGATGCTGTCGAAGGCTCCAGTCTCGGTGATCGCTCTCTTCTCCCGGGTGAAGGCGGCTTTGGTGCGGTAGGTGGTGTCGGAGAAGGTCTGCGAGATGGCCCGAGCCTGTCCGGCCAGCTCCTGTTGCCCGGTGGAGATGGCGGCGCGTTGGATGAAGTAGTAGCTGCCGATGGTGGTGACCACCACGGTTCCCGCCACCAGCAACAAGATGGCGATGGTGAGTCGCCGTCTCATCCGAGGCGGTAGCCGACTCCCCAGACGGTGGCCAGGGGTAGGTCGTCGCCGAGCTTCTTGCGAAGCTGCCGGACGTGGACGTCCACCGTCCGCTCGTCGCCGTACCAGTCGTCGCCCCATACACCGTTGAGGAGCTGGCGACGCGACAGGGCCAGTCCGAGGTTGTCGGCCAGATAGGCCAGCAGATCGAATTCACGGGTGGCCAAGGGGACCACCGTGCCACCGACCCGCACTTCCCGCCGGCCGGTGTCGAATTCGATGGTGCCCAGCTCCAGCACGGACGGGGCCGACGGGGCCTGGGGAACTCCGGTCCGGCGCAGGATGGCATGGACCCGCGCCACCAGCTCACGAGCAGAGAATGGCTTGGTCACGTAATCGTCGGCACCGAGCTCGAGGCCGAGCACCCGATCGACTTCGTCGTCACGGGCGCTCAGGATGAGCACGGGAATGGTGATGACCGAGGGGGCGGACACCACCGCGGCACCATTGGACGGCAGTGCCCCGCTCCGCAGCCGGCGACAGACGTCGTAGCCGTCGAGCTCTCCGGGGAGCCCGATGTCCACGATGACCAGCTTGGGTCGCTCCCGCTCGACCAGCGCGAGCCCGGCCTCGCCGTCATCGGCCTGGAGGACACGGAAGCCGTCCCGCCGCAGGTACATGGCCACCAGATCGGAGATGTGGTGATCATCCTCGATCACCACCAGGGTGTCCTCGCCGGCAGCCATGCTCCCAGCCTGCCACCGTGTCGACGGCGCTGCCTGTCATGGTTAGGAAAGTGTGAGGCGGCAATCGGAAGAGCTGGCGTGGCGGTCGCTGGCCTACTCGGGCGCCACTCGTCGGGGAGCCGGCCGTTGGCGACCGACCTGCCATCGTCCGTATCGACCCACCCGGCGCCCATCCGTGGACCGGGTGGTGGCCGGTGGTGATTGCTCCGCGAAATGGCATCGGACCAGCGTGTTCTCCTCCCGTCTCGTTCCGTCGATGGGGGTGGGCGCGACCGCATCGTTGGTAGGATCGTGGTTCTATGGCGGCGTACCTGGACACGATCATCGCCGCGCATCGAGCGGCGGCGGCCGAAGATCGGCGCGATCCGGCGGCGGCCATCGAGGCCGCCCAACGGTCCGGTCCCATCCGGCCGTTCGCCGCGGCGGTGGTGGCTGCCGCCGCCCTCCGGGGCATGGCGATCATCTCCGAGATCAAGCGCCGGTCCCCGTCGAAGGGTGATCTCGACCCGACCCTCGATCCCGCCGGGGTAGCCAACGACTACGAGATCGGGGGCGCCACCTGCCTGTCGGTCCTTACCGACCACGACTTCTTCGGGGGCAGCACCGAGGATCTCCAGCGGGCCCGGGCCGCCTGCTCGCTGCCCGTACTGCGCAAGGACTTCACCATAAGCCCTCTCGATGTGTGTGACGCACGCTCCATGGGTGCCGACGCCGTCCTGTTGATTGTGGCCGCCCTCTCCGACCACGAGCTCGGCTCCTTGCTGGGGTTGGCCAACCGGCTCTCGTTGACGGCGCTGGTCGAAGTGCACGACGAGCTGGAGCTGAAGCGCGCCCTCGATGCCGGAGCCGAGGTGATCGGGGTGAACCAGCGCGACCTCCACACGTTCGAGGTCGATCATCAGCGGGCGCTCACGCTCGGTCCGATGATCCCCTCCGCGGCGGTGGCGGTGGCCGAGTCGGGCATCCGGGGCGGCGACGATGTCGGTCGCCTGGCCGGGGCCGGCTACCAGGCGGTGCTGGTGGGGGAGACCCTGGTCCGAGCCGGCGACCGTCGGGCCGCGGTGGCTGCGCTCCTCGGAGCCGGACGGTGAGCGCCGTCGACACCGATGGTGAACCGGAGGAGCTGTTCGTGAAGATCTGCGGTGTCACCACCGAGGCCGATGCGTTGCTGGCCGTGGGCATGGGTGCGTCCGCCGTCGGGTTCGTGTTCGCTCCGTCCCCGCGCCAGATGGCCCCGGCGGCGGTGGCAGACATCGTGAAGCGTCTTCCCCACGAGACAGTGACTGTCGGGGTGTTCCGGGACGAGGCCCCCCAGCGGGTCATCGAGATCGCCAATCTGATCGGGTTGCGGGCGGTGCAACTCCATGGTGTCGAGTCGATCACCGACACTCAGTGGATCGCTGGCCGGGTCGGATGGACGATCAAGGCCTTTCCGGCCGGCCACCGCAACATCGAACGATTCGAGGAGTACGGTGCCCAGCTCCTGTTGATCGACGGCACCAACCCCGGCAGCGGCGAGCTGTTCGACTGGCGTCTGGCGGAGGGTGTGATCGATCCGCGGCGGCTGATCGTCTCGGGTGGGCTACGGCCCGACAATGTGGGGGCGGCCATCGCCCATCTCCACCCCTGGGGGGTCGACGTGTGCAGCGGCGTCGAGTCCTCGCCCGGGGTGAAGGACCCGGGCAAGCTCCGCCAGTTCATCTCCGCCGCTCACGACGCCGCCCGTGCGATGGTTCCACCCACCGAGCGTGGGGCCGCCGTCGCTGATGACCACGGCGATGGGGGTGGGCCCGAAGATCACGCCGGTCTGTTCGATTGGCAGAACGAGTAGTGGCCTCCGAGATCATGGGGGACCCCGGTCCGAGTGGCCGGTTCGGCCGGTTCGGCGGTCGCTTCGTCCCCGAGTCGTTGGTGCCGGCGTGCCTCGAGCTCGAGGAGGCCTTCCGCGGGGCGTGGGCCGACGCCGGGTTCCGGGCGGAGTTCGAAGAGACCCTCCAGCACTACGGGGGTCGGCCGACGCCGGTCACCCGGTGCGAGCGGCTCTCCGCCGAGCTGGGGGTCCAGCTGTTCCTCAAGCGCGAGGACTTGGCCCACACCGGCTCGCACAAGCTCAACAACGTGATCGGGCAGGCCTTGTTGGCCCGGCGGATGGGCAAGCGGCGCCTCATCGCCGAGACGGGCGCGGGTCAGCACGGCGTGGCCACCGCCACGGCCGCCGCTCTGTTCGGCATGGAGTGCCTCGTCTATATGGGGGAGGTGGACACACATCGCCAGGAGCTCAACGTGTTCCGGATGGAGCTGTTGGGTGCCGAGGTGCGCTCGGTGTCGAGCGGGAGCCGGACCCTCAAGGACGCGGTCAACGAGGCGTTGCGGGACTGGGTGGCCTCGGTGGGGGACACCCACTACTGCCTCGGGTCGGTGATGGGTCCGCACCCCTATCCGTGGATGGTCCGAGAGTTCCAACGAGTGATCGGCGAGGAGGCCCGTGAGCAGTGCCGGTTGCTTCTGGACGGGGGAAGCCCCGATGTGGTGGTGGCCTGCGCCGGGGGCGGTTCCAATGCTGCGGGGATCTTCGCCGGCTTCGCTGACACCACCGACTCGGTGCTGGTGGCGGTGGAAGCGGCGGGGGGAGCGGCGATGACCACTGGCATCCCCGGGGTCCTGCACGGCATGCGCAGCGCGCTCATGCAGAGCGAGTCGGGTCAGATCCTCGAGGCCCACTCCATCTCGGCCGGCCTCGACTACCCGGGGATCGGTCCCGAGCACGCCCATCTCGGGGAGCTCGGGCGGGCCCGCTACGAGACGGCCGACGACGAACACGTCCTTGACGCCTTCCAACGGCTGGCCCGCACCGAAGGGATCCTTCCTGCCCTCGAATCGGCCCACGCCCTCGCCTGGGTGATCGCCAACGCCGGCACCCCAGCCCTCCCGAGCGGGTCATCGGTACTGCTCAGCCTGTCGGGTCGCGGCGACAAGGACGTGGCCCAGGTTCGCGACATCCTGCGAGCCCAGCGGTGAGTACCGACCAGGTGACGCCGAACGGTCACCTTCCGGGCCGGCTCGAGTCGAGCTTGGTGGCCCGCCGCGATGCCGGGCACAAGTTGCTGGTGCCGTATGTGACCGGGGGCATGGACGATCAGTGGCTGTTGACGGTCGAGGCATTGGCCGGGTCGGGAGCGGACGCCATCGAAGTGGGACTTCCCTTCTCCGACCCGATGATCGACGGCCCCACCATCCAGGAGGCGTCGATGCGGGCCCTGGAGCGTGGGAGTACGCCTGACGGCATCCTGGCCGACTTGAGCCGCATCGACGTCGGGGTGCCCCTGGTGGTGATGACGTATTACAACCTGGTCTTCCGGGCAGGACACGACCGGATGGCGGGGTTGATGGCCGAGTCCGGCGTGACCGGGGCCATCGTCCCCGACCTTCCGCTCGAGGAACTCGACCCCTGGTCGAAGGCGGCCAGCGGGGCCGGGATCGACACGGTCCTGTTAGTGGCGCCGTCCACGCCTCCGGACCGGGTCCGGGCGGTGTGCGAGCGATCCCGTGGCTTCGTCTACGCGGTGGGACGGATGGGAGTGACCGGCGAGCAGGCGGAACTGGCTGCGTCCGCCCGCACGGTCGCCGAGCGGGTCCAGGGGGCCACCAGCTTGCCGGTGTGCGTGGGGATCGGCGTCTCCACCCCGGAGCAGGCCGTCGAGGTGTGCGAGGTGGCCGACGGCGTGGTGGTCGGCTCAGCGCTGGTGCGACGACTGCTAGAAGGGGCCGGACCCGACGGTGCCGCCGAGTTCGTGTCGTCATTGCGCAGGGCGCTCGACGCCCACTGACCGCTCCGAGCCGGCGGCGGTCCGGTCGGGCCGGATGAGGCGGTAGACGGCCTTGAACAGCGGAAGCCGGGACCGGCTCTCCGCCCGTTGTTCGAGCCGCCGCCGGATCAGCTCGCGGCGCTCCTGGAGGTCCCGAAAGGTGATGGCGTCGGTGTCCTCGGTGAATCCCATGGCGGCCCGATAGCCGTCGAGGTCGATGGCGCTCTCCGCCAGATCGACGCCGACCTCGCGGGCGATGCGCTCCCCGTGCTGCTCGGTGAAGTAGGTGACCACGG
>Ga0182015_10003906_pt1 | contig 16369 bp, 13 predicted proteins | sample 712P3MmetaG_FD_120478 | JGI IMG/M metagenome (GOLD analysis project Ga0182015, IMG submission 120478) | Permafrost microbial communities from Stordalen Mire, Sweden - 712P3M metaG | ecosystem: Environmental > Terrestrial > Soil > Wetlands > Permafrost | place: Sweden: Stordalen | collected... | reverse complement strand
TATGAGCCCGAAGGTCGGTATTCGGCTGGCGCCCGCGACTAAAGCTACCGCCTATGCAGCCGCATGCGCGAAGGCCTCTACGCCGCGGGACGCGAGTTCGGCCTGAATGTCGCCAGCGAGGAATCGGCGGGCTTGGTGATTTTGCTTCAGCACGGCGTCAAAGTGCGCGACCGTGAGTCCTCGGACGAACAAGTGAGATTGTTCGCCCGTGCAGAGTTCGGCAATCGGACGCATTTCCTTCTGGAGGTAATCTAACTCCGGAATCCAAGGCGGCGAAGTCCGGACCGTTTCGTGCATCTGCTCGACGTTATCCATGAAATGCATATGGTCGGCGCGGCGAAGAACGATCATGTGTTTCGCGGCAGGTATTCTTTCGAAAATCTCGTACATACCGTCGATCGGAAGGCAGACGTCGTTGTCCGCCGCGAGAACGAGCGTCGGAACGTCGCGGCTCCACTTAAACGCCAGCTTCGCTGGCAGAATCCCCGGCCTCGGATTCGAACTTCCGGCGGGCGCAAGCGCCACAACCGCCCGGATTTCATGCACCACGTCGGGAGAGGCGAGCGCTGTCCAGCCGCCGAAGCTATGGCCGACGATTCCTACAGGGGCGAGTTTGAGCTGCGCTTCGGTCAAAAGATAGTCGAGAAGAAATCGAATGTCCGGAACGCGGCTCGCGACGGTGGCTTCGGCACGCGCGGTCCGCTGTTCAGGAGTTTCGCCGTCTCGATGTCCAAGCTCGAGTGCGACTAGTTCGGAGTGATTCAGTCCCGCAACGATGTAGCCATGGCTGGCCAGGCGATTCGTCAGGAATGTGTAGCCTCGCCTGCCGCTGCCGCCGCTCGAATGAGAGAGAAGGATGATCGGGCAAGTTCCAACCGGTTCCTTTGGACGCCAGACGTCGCAAGGAAAGGTACGGTTGCGAGCGGCGTCGAACGCCTGCATGCTCCTCTCGACAACGGCGAATCGGCCCGGGGAAAATGGATCGTACATTAATTGGTAAATGATACTACGTCCCTCAAACGATCTTGTCGTCTGTGCGCGCAGAAAAAGGTGAGCCGACCGAATGCTACTGAGTAGTTGGCAAGGATAGAACTATCCTTCGCCGTCAGGAGTGATCTACCAAAATGGGACTTGGGTACGAGGATCGCTGTAAAATGCGAATGATGGATCGCGAAACAGAGTTCGCAATCCGAGAGGTAATGCGAGATCTCGGATGGCTGCCGTCCGACCTTAATTGTGAGGAAAAGAGACGCTTGGCAGAGGAATACCTAGCTGCCACAATCGAATGGGCCGAAGCCTGCCAGGGACGGTGGATGGGGTTGGTTGACCGGCTCCGTCAAGCCTACCCCGCCGTACGGCCAACAGAACATCAAGCACTAGATGCTCAGGTAATCGACGAGGCTCGCCTGAAAACGGCTCGCGCTCGGCTAGCTCTTGAATCTCATGTGGCTGTCCACAATTGCCAGGGGTAAGTTGGTCTGAACTTCGGTGCGAGACGCAGAAACTGGCTAAGCGCGTTGCAAGTTCACTGGCTTACTTGTTGGTGGCCCGGACCTGTGACAGTCGTCATCCGGAAACGGCCCTCTGGGGCTTAGGTCCCGCCTGGCAAGTGGCGGGTTTCCCCGTTCGGCGAGCAGATGCTTCGCCAGATCGCCCCTTCGCCGTTACTCATGGGTAATCGCGAATCAACTTCCTCGAAGGGGAGCTGCCCGCCCCTGGGACATTCAAATCCGACCTTTCTCCGAATGGCCCGTGAGAACGAAGCCGCTGGCGCGCTATCCGGTGAAAGCCAACGGTTAGGTCTAACGACCTAACCCTCGCATTCAGAACAGCCTCCACGCGACAGCGCCAGCGATTGCATCTTGCTCGCGAGCGCTATTTCGTCTTGCGCCAGCTTCCGGATGGCCAAAAAATAACCGGTCCAAATCTGCTTGCGTCTATCAGAAATCGAAAGCGGCTCCGCGTCGGCTGAAGGTGTGAAGCGCGGCCGCTGCGGGCTTTCGCCTAGCACCGCGCCACTTTGGGTGAGGATCGTTGTAGCCCGAAGTTAGTCGGTTTCGAGCAGTCAGGCCATCAAATTGCTCTCCCTGGAAATAGCTTCTTCGCCACGCAAGTGATTACGGAGTTCGGATCTGTCACAATGATTTCCAATTCGTCACCGTTGGTATCGATGGCGAAGAAAGCTTGCGATGTGATACCGAAAGGGGCGATCTGGACGGTGTAAGTTCCGGTACAATCCGAGTTCACCGTGTAGGTTCCTGTTTCGGTCGCTTGGGAACTGCTACCGTTACTGCTCACCACGAGCGCGCCCATCAGACCGCCGTTTCCGTCGAAAACAAGCGTCCCGACGTTAGCAAACGGGCCGGCCTGGTCGGGTGGGGCCGTAATTACGCCCGAACCGCTCTGTGCGTAAGTCCCGTGCAGTGTGTTGTTCGAGCATCCTTTGTCGTCGGCCTTCGCTGTGGCTGATATGCCCAGAGCTAGCGCGGTGACTGCGGCCATTGTGAACGTCTTTGCGATGGTGCTGCGTTTCATGAAAAATCTCCTTTTAGGTCTTGGTTAATCTGGTTTGCCGGTTTGAATCCGGCTCACCACGAATAAGGAATGTGGGGCGGGAGGTTACAGAGTCCGCGACGAAGGCATAAAATAGCTGCTACTAGCGCTACAATTCTGGCACAGATGCCGAACTGCCCTCAATGTGACGCGGAACTAGGCCCCGGCGATCCCGCCGGACTATGCCCGCAATGCCTGATTCTGGGCGCTTTCGATAGCTCACTTGGTGCGGACATATCCCAAACTCAGACCATCCACACCGTTACTGCGGCAGCCACTGATGAGGACTTCGTCCGATATCACGTCGTCCGGCCACTGGGCGAGGGCGGTATGGGCACTGTGTACCTGGCCGAGCAACGCGAACCCATTCGCCGGACCGTGGCTCTCAAAGTAGTGAAACTCGGCATGGACACCAGCCAGGTGCTGGCCCGCTTCGCCAACGAGCGCCAAGCACTAGCGATGATGGACCACCCGAACATCGCACGGATCTTCGACGCCGGCGCCACGGCGAAAGGACGGCCGTATTTCGTGATGGAGTACATCGAAGGCGTGCCCATCACGCAGTACTGCGACCGTAATCGGATTCCGATCGGCCAACGCTTGGGACTTTTTCTCGCAGTGTGCCGCGGGGTTCAGCACGCCCACCAGAAAGGCGTGATCCACCGCGATCTCAAGCCGTCCAACGTGCTGGTGATGGAGCAGGAGGGCGCCCCCGTTCCTAAAGTGATCGATTTCGGCATCGCCAAGGCGACCGACCAGTGGGCCGTGGAAAAGACACTGCTCACGCAATTCGGCCAGATGGTGGGCACGCCGGAGTACGCCAGTCCTGAGCAAGCCGAGGTGACCACCGGAGACGTGGATGAGAGCTCCGATGTGTATTCCCTCGGCGTGATTTTGTACGAGTTGCTCGTCGGCGCCGTTCCTTACGACGCGGCCGGCATGCGGCAGGCAGGCTTAGCCGAGATGCTCCGCATCATCCGCGAAGAGGAGGCCCCATCGCTTTCGCGAAAGCTGACGACCATGGGCGCTGAAGCCGCCGATATTGCCGCGCGCCGCCAGACGGATCTGGCCTCTCTGCGCCGCCTGGTGAACGGTGACCTGAACAGCATCGCGTTGAAGGCTCTCGAAAAGGTGCGGGAGCGGCGATACCCTTCGGTGACTGAACTAGCAGCCGACTTACAGAGATATATTGAGCATCAGCCAGTGCTCGCGTCTCCGGCGCGCAGGCTTTACCGAGCGCGCAAGTTTCTTCGCAGGCACAGGCCGGCGGTTTTCGGTGCGGCCGCCGCGCTGGCGTTGATCCTGTTGAGCGGACTGACAGTGTGGTCGTTCGTGCGCCACGACTCTCCGCCCAAACCCAAGTTGGCAAACAAGGGCACCATTGTTCTCGGTGAGTTCGCGAATGCCACGGGGGATTCGGCATTCAACGGCGGGCTTCGCCAGGTGATGGCGGGGGAACTGGGGAAGTCACCCTACCTCAGTGTGCTTCCCGATGCTCGCATGAGCGAGACACTGCGCCTGATGGTCCGGCCGGTGGATACAAAGCTTACTCCGGATGTTGCCTCCGAAATCTGCGAGCGGACAGCCAGCGCGGCCGTGGTGGACAGCTCAGTCACTAGCCTTGGAAGCCAGTACTTATTGAGCTTGCACGCCAGGAATTGCCGAACCGGAGATGTGCTGGACCAAGAGCAGGCGCAGGCGGCGAAGAAAGAGGACGTCTTCAAGGCGCTCGGCGAAGTGGCGAACCGGTTTCGGACTTGGGCCGGGGCATCGCTTCCACGCGTGGAAAAGGAGCCCAGTCTGCCGACGGAGGTAACCACGCCGTCGCTTGAGGCCTGGAGGTCCTTCAGCGCGGCAATGAAGGCGCAACAGCAGAGGGCACAGACAGCGGAAGTTATCCCACTCCTGAAGCGGGCTATCGAGCTCGACGCGCAATTTGCGATGGCGTATGCCAACCTGGGCCGGCAATATGCCTCCTTTGGCGAGTCCGAACTGGGAGCGCAGAATATAGCCAAGGCTTATGAACTGCGAAATGGGGTGAGCGACGAGGAAAACTACTTCATCACTTTCAATTACCACCGGCAGGTAACCAGAAACCTGGAACTGGCGCGACAGACCTTGGAATCGTGGGCCCAAACGAGCCCCCGGGATCTCGAGCCCCACGGATTTTTGGCAGCCTTTACGACGCAGGGGTCCGGTCATTACGACAAAGCCGTCGAAGAAGGTCTGAAGGCGATCGAACTCGATCCGGGTTATTCCATAGGCTACGAGAATGTGGCCTTTGCCTACATCTCCATGAACCGCCTGCCGGAAGCCCAGGCAATACTTCGCAAGGCATCGGAACGTAGCATCGAAACCGTTGAGTTCTCGCTGTGCCGCTACTTTATCGCGTTTCTGAGGAGCGACCAGGCGGCTATGGAAAGGGAAGTGACCCAACGTCAGGCAAAATTGGAAGCCCAGGGATTCTTTGAGCACCAGGAAGCTCTGACAATGGCGTATCATGGGCGCCTGAAAGAAGCGGCCCGGCTATCAGACCGCGCGGTGAGCTTATCTCGGCAGGCAGATTTGCGCGAGCGGGCCTCCCTGTTTGAAGGCGCTCGAGCGGCATGGAGCGCACTGTTCGGGATTCGAGAGGAGGGACAAAGAAACGCGGCTGCGGCGTTGTCGCTTTACCGAAGCCGGGACGCCGACTACGGACCGGCCTTTGCGCTCGTGCTGCTGCATGAGTCCGCACAGGCTCATAAGATTGCGGCGGACCTCGCACAGCGCTACCCGGAGGACACGTCCGTCCAATTCAGTTACCTGCCTGCGCTGCGGGCGCTCGAAGCTCTTAATCAGGGCGACCCAGCGAAGGCGCTCGAAATGACGCAAGCGGCGGTTCCGTACGACCTCGCTGTTCCCGGTACAGCCTTCTATTCTGGCGCTTTCTTCGGAGCCATGTATCCGGTCTACGTGCGAGGCCTTGCTTACTCCCGAATGGGCCGCCATCGCGAGGCAGGGGCCGAGTTTCAAAGGATTCTGGATCACCCGGGAATCATGCTGAACGATCCGATGGGGCCAATGGCGCGTCTCCAGCTGGCCAGAGCGTTGTCCGCTTCTGGAGATGGGGCGAAATCGGCCGCCGCCTACAAGGATCTCCTAACACTCTGGAAGGATGCCGATCCCGATATTCCAGTCGTCCAAGAAGCCAAGGCTGAATCCGCCAAACAACCATAGCGCGGTGTAACTTTGCGCTCCGGATTTCTTATCCTGTTTAGCGGGAATGCCCGCTTAGCGGAAAGACTGTGAGGATAAGACCATGACGGACGGCCAGACCATGCACACGCTGCCGGGATCATCCCAGTTTCCGACCACGCGGTGGAGCCTGGTGGTCGCGGCCGGCGATCCACGTCCAAAGAAAGCTCGGTCTGCTCTGGTTTCCCTGTGTGAGAACTACTGGTATCCGTTGTATGCCTATCTGCGGCGGCGCGGTTATTCGGCCGATCAGGCGCAGGATCTGACGCAGGAGTTCTTCGTGCGCGTGCTGGAAGGGCGATATCTCGATCGTGCCGACCCGGAAAAGGGCCGGTTCCGGTCGTTTATTCTGACTTCCTTGAAATTCTTTGTGGCCGACGAAGGAGACCGCGATCGAGCACAGAAACGGGGCGGCGGGACGGTGGAGCCGCTTGAATTCCCGTCTGGCGAAGAGCGCTACCAGCGCGAGCCCGCGCACGACGAAACACCGGAGCGGATCTTCGAACGGCGTTGGGCGCTTTCGGTAATCGATCGAGTCGTAGAGAAGTTGCGGGAGGAGTTCGTGCATCACGGCCGCCCGGAGCATTTCGAGCGGTTGAAGGTGTTCCTTCTCGGGCAGTCCGACACGCCATATGCCGCCCTGGCTCGCGAAATCAACACGTCGGAGGGAGCGCTGAAGGTGGCCATTCACCGGCTTCGCAAAAGGTATCGCGAACTCTTTCGCCAGGAAATCGCGGATACGGTCGCCGATCCCACCGAAGTGGAGTCCGAGCTGCGGTTTCTAGCGGCCGTGCTCTCCAAGAAATAGCGCTGCCTCGCCACCCCCTACGGTTTGTCGACAATCCGGACACGGGCCGGCGTAGGAACGGGTCCGCAAATGAATGGTGCGGACCTCGGATCGGGACCGAGAAGTCGGCTAGCATCCTGGCAACCCTGCTCGAATTGCCAGATGGCCGGGGCACAGGCCGGCGCAAATCTGCGCGTCGGCCGTGATACGGCCAAGTGCCATCGTTTACGTGACTCTGTGCTATCAAGAGGCATTATGCCCGTACGAGCGTACCACCTCACGTCAGCCACCCACGCTCTTAGCAACCTCCGTCACCGTCGTCTAAAGATAGCCACCTTCGACGATCTCAATGATCCGTTTGAACTGTGGGCCGTAGCACAACCCAACCCAGCGCTCCGCAGGGGCCTTCGCCACTGGAAAGAACAGATTGCCCGCAGCTATGGAGTCCTGTGCTTCAGCAAGAGTTGGGACAACCCCGTTCTCTGGAGCCACTACGCCGACCGCCACCGAGGTATAGCGCTCGGGTTTGACATTGACTCCAGCATGGCAAGAGGCGTCACCTACACCAAGATACGACCACCATTCCGCAGAGTGGACGAGGCCGCCCTTCATACGCTCCTCTACACGAAGCACCGCGACTGGCAGTACGAGAAGGAAGTCCGTGTCTTTGCGCGACTCGAAGAACGCGACGTAGCCACAGGCCTGTATTTCGGCGACTTCAACGAGCGCATGGCGCTGCGCGAGATCATCACCGGACCACTCTGTGCTATCAAGAAGCACGAGGTCGAAGAAGCGCTCCGCGATGAGCACGTCTCCATTACCAAAGGACGGCTTGCTTTCAACACTTTCAATGTCGTCAAGGACAAACGAGGATTCCAAAGATCCTGAGTGGTTGAAGCAGTCGTACGTTTCCACCTTGTCAAAGGCGAAGACTCAAGAACCGGGGATTCAGCAAGAGCTCGGTCAGCTTCCGACTCCGCGCCCTTTCTTTGAATCCTGTATCATCCTGATGATTAGGTTTTTGCCCGGGAATCTCTTAGCGCCGTTTTGCAGCCCTCCGGATTGCCGACAGACGTGACTTAATCCGCTTGGGTTCAGTCTTAGGCAAGTTGAACGCGTCGGCCGTAGCATCTTAGAAGAGGTCCTCTCCGAAAACGCAAGAACCGACACGTTCCTTTAACAGTCTCTAGGAAGGCTGATAATTCAGCGTAATTACCGGGCTTTTCGCGCTATTACCGCTGGCATCCGTAACAGTGAGCTGAATCAGGTACAATCCTGCACCTTCCACAAAGTCGATTGTCGCCTTCGGATCGGTTGCGATCTGCAAGATGGCGGCTTGTTTGCCGCCCGGCACGACCATGTAAAGATACTGCAAGGCGCCCGCTGCGCTCGTCGAGCCGCTGCCGTCCAGGACTACAGACGAATCGCTCGTCGTCAGATTGAGCGGCGTCACGATCGCGGCGGTTCCAGTGGGTCCGCTCGTGTCGGACGACGACGTCTTGGCCGGTGTCAAGAGGAAGGCGTGAACTTCACCGTTGCTGGTGAGGCCGAAACCGGTAATCTCGCCCCGATCGTTGATCGAGCTGGCGTTCAGCAACTGCAAAGGCGAGTTCGCTGGCACGAGCGTCGTCAGATCCAGCATTTTGCCGTTGGTCCACAGGAACGGGCGGAAATTTCCCATCGGCGGCCCCGGCGCCCCCACCGAAGCGCCGATCACTTCGCCTCGATTGTTGATCCAAAAGCCGGCGCTAAACACGTCTCCGGGTAGAGTTCCGAGGTCTTGCATCCCCGCCTCCCAGGTCCACAAAAATGCATGATTGTGCGCGCTGCCCGGTATTGCGGAAGTTCCCACTACTTGGCCCTTATTGTTGACGTTAAGCGCGACGTTTCCGACGCCCGGTGCCGCAGGGTTGTATGTTCCGCCCAGATTGCCGAGGTTGGTTACCGCGCCGTTTTCCCAGAGCACGGCATGTAAGGACGCCGAAGGCCCCGGCAGTGTCGTTGTGGCACAAGTGCCGGTCATCCCAACAGCCTGGCCGAGATCGTTGATGGCGAACGCATAGCCCACCGTGTCGCCGGACGGCAGCGGCAGTTGGCGGATCTGGCCTGGGCCTGGTCCCCAGATTACTGGTTCATAATCCAAAACCAGTGGTCCGATGCCGTTGGCCGCGACGCCCGCAGGGCACTTCGGATCGCGAACGTTGGTCTCAGCGACTCCTGCTGTTTCGCCTGCATTGTTGATGCCGCCCCAGTTGGCGTTGGTGCCTCCCAAAGTCGGGAGAGCGGTGATGATGCCATTCTGCCATTCGTACACCAGGCACTGGAGTCCCGTGCCGTAGCCGCAGAAATTTTCACTATTCGGGTCTTTTGTAGTAGTCTCTGCGCCTCCCATGACTTGCCCCAAATTGTTTACGCCACCGGCTCCGCTGTTGGTTCCCCCGAGCCCCCCGATGTCCGCGTAAATCCCCTCGTACCACATGTAGGAATGCTGCGCGCCGCTCGGCACCGTCGCCAGGCCCGCCACAAAGCCGTTGTTGTTGACCTGGTTGGCCTGGCTGAACATGTTGCCCGCCGGGCCAAGATCGGTCAATGTATAGCTGGGCGTCTGCGCAAATGCTATCGCAGCCAAACAAGCGCTCACGCCCATCAGATACAGGATTCTCATAATTTGTGCCTCCTCTTTTCGTGCCTTCATTGGGAATAGGCGCAGAAAGCGACAGACCGGGATCATGACGCGGGAATCATGCCGGAGGCGGCGATATAATAACAACCCAAGGGATGCTGCGGTTCAATTCAACGGGGAACGATATCACCACGCTCCTGCGCGCCTGGAGCGAAGGGGACCAGGAGGCGCTCAAGAGGCTGACGCCCATCGTTTACAACGAGCTGCACCGGTTGGCGCGGCGTTATATGAAGCAGGAGCGCCAAGGCCACAGCCTGCAAACCACGGCCTTGGTAAACGAAGCGTACACGCGCCTGGTGGATTATAAGCGCATGCATTGGCAGGATCGCGCGCATTTCTTCGCCGTTTCCGCGCAGGTAATGCGGCGTATACTGGTGGACTACGCGCGTCGCCACAATTTGAAGCGAGGGGCCGGCGTCCAGCAGGTGTCTCTCGAACAGGCGGCCGTGATCGGAGGAGATGAGAGCACAGGCTCCGCGCTGGATTTCGCCGCGCTCGACGATGCCTTGAACGCGCTGGCGCGCATCGATCCGCGTAAGGTGCAGGTGGTCGAGATGCGATTTTTCGGCGGGCTGAGTGTGGAAGAGACGGCGGAAGTGCTGAAAATATCCACCGTCACCGTGAAGCGCGATTGGAGGGCGGCCAGAACCTGGCTTTACCGGGAGCTGACCGGGGCGAGCGATGAATCCCGAACGCTGGAAACAAGTTGAAGGCGTCCTGCAATCGGTGCTGGATCGCGCGCCCGAAGAGCGCGATTCGTTCCTGCACCAGGCCTGCGTGGGCGACGAGGCGCTAGAAAGCGAAGTCCGCTCTCTGCTGACCCACGAGCGATCCGCGGAGCGCTTCCTGGACCGCCCGGTGATGGAAATCGCCGCGCACATGTTCGCCAAAGCCGAACTCCCCGCCGGCGGGACCGTCTCCCATTACCGCATCGGCGGAAAATTGGGCGGAGGCGGCATGGGGGTTGTCTACAAGGCCCACGACCCGCGCCTCGATCGCTTCGTCGCGCTCAAGTTCCTGACCGGCGAGCTGGCGCGCGATCCCGACGCGCTCCAACGCTTTCGGCGCGAAGCTCGCGCCGCCTCGGCGCTCAATCATCCCAACATCTGCACTGTTTACGATATCGGCGAGCAGGACGGCCAGGCCTTTATCGTCATGGAGTTCCTGGACGGTACCACGTTGCGGGAGCGAATCCAGGGCCGTCCGCTCGATCTCGACCTTCTGGTCGCGCTCGCCACCCAGATCGCCGATGGATTGGACGCCGCTCACTCCGCCGGAATCATTCATCGCGATATCAAACCGGCCAACATTTTCGTCAGCGCACGCGGTCACGCCAAGATTCTCGATTTCGGTCTGGCGAAAGTCCGAACCGACTGGCGGTTCGAGGTCTCCCAAACAGCCGCGGTGACGCGCACCATCGCGGATGATCTCACCCGTCCCGGCAGCGCGCCGGGAACCGTCTCCTACATGTCGCCCGAACAAGTCCAAGCCCAGCCGCTGGACACGCGCACGGATCTTTTCTCCTTCGGCGTGGCGCTGTATGAGATGGCCACCGGCGCGCTGCCCTTTCGCGGAGAGAATTCGGCTCTGATTTTCGATTCCATCCTGAACCGCACCCCTGAACCGCCCGCCCGCCTGAATCCCGCGGTGCCGCCCGAGCTGGAGAGCATCATCGCTAAATGCCTGGAGAAAGATCGCGCCCTGCGCTATGCCCACGCTTCGGAAATTCGCGCCGATCTGGAGCGCCTGAAAGGTAGCACGCAGGGCGCCAAGCCGAATCGCCCGCATAAGCTGCCCTGGAAGCTGCTCGTTCCGGCTGCCGCCGTGCTGGCAATCGCGACAGCAAGCTACTTCTTTCTCCACAAGAAACCTAAGCTCACCGACAAGGACACTATCGTCCTGGCCGATTTCACCAATCGCACGCCGGACGCCGTGTTCGATGGAACACTTCGCCAGGCATTAGCCACTCAGCTCGAGCAGTCGCCTTTCTTCAGCGTCGTCTCCGACGCGCGCATCCGGCGGACTTTGCTGCTCATGCGGCAGCCGGGGGATGCACACCTCACCCCTGAGATCGCCCGCGAAGTCTGCGAACGAACCGCCAGCGCCGCCGTCCTCGAAGGTTCCATTGCAAATCTTGGCAGCCGGTACGTGCTGGGCCTGCAGGCGCGCAACTGCAAGACGGGCGATGTCATCGACAATGAGCAAGGTCAGGCGGCGAAAAAAGAAGATGTGCTGAATTCGTTGAGCCAGCTGGCCGACCAATTCCGGGCCCATGCCGGCGAATCCCTTCCCATGGTGGAGAAATACGATACTCCGCTCGCCGAGGCCACTACTCAGTCGCTCGAGGCTTGGGAAGCCTACGCTGCCGGCTGGAAGCTGCAACGCACCAAGGGCGCCATCGCCGCTCTTCCACTGGTCAAGCGCGCCGTCCAGATCGACCCCCAATTCGCTATGGCGCAGGCCCTGCTGGGCCGCGTGTACAGCAACCTGGATGCGTCGGATCTCGCGGCCCAAAGCTTGAACCGGGCCTGGCAGTTGCGAGATCGCTTGAGTGAACGCGAGAACTTCTTTATCACCGCCACCTACCAATCGCTCGTAACGGCAGACCAGACCGCGGCGCGTGAGACCTGTGAGGCCTGGGAGCAGACCTATCCACGCGACGGACAACCCCACAAGATGCTGTCGGGGCAGACCAATAAGATCGCGGCGCGCTATGAACAAGCGATCGCCGAGGGTGAAAAAGACCTGCCACTGGATCCGGATTTCGCCATGGACTACTACAACCTCGGTATCAACCATGTTTTTCTCAACCAGATTTCGGACGGAGAGAACTGGGCCCGGCTTGCGGTCGCGCGGGGATTGGAAGTGGATGAGATCGTGATGCTGGAGTACGAGATTGATTTCCTTAAGGGCGACCAGTCGGCAATGGATGATGTGGTGTCGCGCGCTCGGACCAGGCCCGGGGCCGAGAACTGGATCTCCAACGAAGAGGCCTTTGCCCTGGCTTACGCCGGCCGCTTACAAGAGGCCAGAAAGATGTCCCGCTTGGCGGTGGATGCGTCTCGCGACGGACAGGAGGAGAGAGCGGGCCTTTGGGAAGCTGGAGAAGCAGTCCGAGAGGCTATCTTCGGTAACGCGGCTAACGCGAAGAAGAGCGCGATGGCCGCCCTCGAATTTGCAAAGAACCGCGAGGTGGAATACGGCGCTGCTTTTGCACTTGCTCTTTCAGCCGATTCCCAGCAGGCGCAGGCACTGGCCGACGACCTGGAGCGGCGTTTCCCTGAAGCCACCGCCGTACGATTCAGCTTTCTGCCGGTACTGCGCGCCCGCCTTGCTCTGAATCACGGCGATGCGCGAAAAGCGCTGGATCTGCTGCAAGCAGCCGTCCCTCACGAATTGGGCATCCCATCGAACGCACTCTACGGGAGGCTTTACCCGATTTATGTTCGCGGCCAAGCATACCTGGCCTTGCATCAGGGTGCAGAGGCCGCGGCGGAATTTCAAAAGATTCTCGACCATCGCGGGATCGTAATCGACGATCCAATCGGTGCCTTGGCGCACTTGCAACTTGCGAGAGCATTGGTCTTGGCGGGAGATAAAACCAAGGCCCAGACTGCTTACAGGGATTTCCTCATGCTTTGGAAAGAGGCCGACCCTGACATTCCCGTTCTAAAGCAAGCCCAAGCCGAATACGCCAGGCTCCAGTAGACCTCCACGAACTTGCCTTTAGTCCGGCTTGCTCCGGCGCCGGTTCCCAAAGGAGCGCGATTCGCCCTGTGCCGAGCCCTTGCTGCGGTTCCGCACTCGCCGCACACAGTTATCAGCTGGACCATATTTCGAGCGTTCTAGGGCAGAAGGGGACTGATGGGGGTTTAATGGCCACTAGCCCAGTCTGGATTCAGTTCGAATCGGTTCATCTCGGATTAGGAATGGGCAGTCGGCTTGTGACCGCTAACCGTGTCGCTTCGTCCGTATCACGACAGATCTCTATCGGAAGCGGCCCGGCGCAAAAAGCTGAATAAAGGTGTGATGGTCGGGGCCGGGGCGCTTCCGATAGAGATCTGTCGTCACTCGGCCAGAGAGGTTATTGTCGCCGGAATCACAATCCAGAGTGTTGCAGCAATGATCGCGTTTCCGTGAAGTGACGACCCGGGAGGATTGCTACGGTAGCGTAATCCTACAGATATTCCTGTGCGGCGTCTCCACCAAGTAGGCGTACGTGGACGCGCCCGCGCTGGCTGCGTTCGCTGGAATCACTACAGGGCTTGGCAGATTGGTAGGCTGCTGTTGGTTGACGCCGTCCGGCGGCAAAGCGGGTAGGGATACCGCTTGCCGAGAGCCATCGAGCTGGAATACCAAGCGCGCTACATCGGCGAGGTGCGGCACCGTGACGCGAGGAGTCCTGGGGCCGTGCCGAGGTTGAGATCCACCACGAGGAGGCCAGCTCCGGGGCGCGCGTTGGTGTAGGATGTCATCAGGTCGTCGAATAGGAGCAATCGCATGAATGTCCGCCACCTAGTGCCGTCCTTGAGCCGCCGGCTCCTGTCCATGGGATCATCCCTCATATTGGTTGCCGGCCTGCAGCAGCCGGTTCACGCGTCAGGCGTAGACCTCTCGAAGTTCAGCCGCATCGAGCCGCAGTTCATCGCGGCGCTAGGAGACCCCGGGGCCACCTCCGGCAACGACGCGCAATCATGGGGCGTCTGGAGCCAGGACCCGGGCCCGCGCGCTTGCAAGCTGGACCACTACAAACAATTGAAGGCGGCCGGCGGCGTGGCGCCAGCACAGTGGAAATTCGACGCTGAGGACTGGTGGCTGGAGGAACACGGCTTGATTATGGAGAAGCCGACATTTCCGCTGCCTCCAGGGAAATACCTCGTCACGGGCGACCGCGATGTGACGACCGTGCTGACAATTCATCCCAAGGACAAGGATGGCAATCAGCGGTGGGAACTCGCCAACGGCGCGACCCTCTACGATGTCACCCATCTCGGATGCCGCTCTGCACGCTACAGGCCGGCGACGGCTGACAACTCATGCTCGCCCGCGAACGTTCGGACCACGGGTTTTCCGGTGAATCCAGGTGCGGCCATGCCTGTCGTGAACGGCTGCCGCAAGCAGGACTACGCGGTTCTCATCGTCGTTGGATTGCCCGCCTCTCACTGAGTGGGCGCCCGCAGGGCTCGACCGCTCGCCACGTGACCACGCCGACACCCGAACGCTACTTCTCCACCGAGTACGGAGCGACTCTAGAAGAGATTCATAGCGGCAGGATCAGACTATTGCTCGCGAGTAAAGCCGTAGTGTTTACCGGGACAGCGGGCGGATTGTCGGCTACTCGTACAAAGCTCAGGTTGATCACACAGCCCCGAGCGACCTCGCAATTGGCCGGAAAGCGACGTTCTGGTCACTTCACTCCCCAGTAGTCGGCAAGTGTAGAGCTATCGACGGCCACGAGGGCGAAAACGGCCAAACCGTGGAAGATTAGTCCCGACGCCTCACTTCGTCGGGAGCCGCCCAGGAAATTGCACAAAACTGCAACTTCGGTGTCCCGGATCGCCTGCGCCGTTCCCTTTATTAGTAGGGGACCTCTGCGCTATATGAATGTCCACGCCGAGAATTGGCCACAACAACCAACTTATGCAGCAGACAAGACCACCTTCGACGCCGTCCACCAACAGGTCGCTGTGATGGGTGCGGAACTATTCGAGGTCGGGCTTTACAAAGCGGATTCAGGAGCGACGGAAGCGACTATGATTCCGCGCGTCTGGGACGCTAATACGATCCTAAAGTCGGTACCGTGGTTGCGCCATCAGAATCGCGGTGGACGGAACATTTACATTCGACCGAAGGGGGAACATGACCTTAGCCTTGTCGATGATCTGACGAATGATGCACTTTTGTCAATGAAGGCAACGGGCTTCAATGCTGCTCTCATCGTCGAAACCTCTCCGGCCAATTACCAGGCCTGGCTGAAACACTCCGAGCAGCTCAGCAAGGAAGTGAGCACGGCAGCCGCGCGGGCGCTGGCCGAGAGATTCGGCGGCGATCGCGGCGCAGCAGACTGGCGGCACTTTGGACGGCTAGCAGGATTCACGAACCGGAAGGCGAAATACCGCGATGAAGGCACTGGGCTTTATCCGTTCGTGCTTTTGGTCGAGGCCGCGGGTGGTGTTTATCCCGAGGCGGAACGGTTTCTAAGCGGCGTAAGGCGCGAAGTCGAGCAACAGCAGGTAGAGAGAGAACGGTTAAGAGCACAGATGTCCAAGTTGGGGCCTGTCTTCCCCAGAGAGTTGAAAGCGATTGATGACTTCCGGGCGAACGTTCGTTATGGGGGTGACGGAACCCGAATCGACCTGGCCTACGCTGTCTACGCGTTTTCGCACGGCGCGAGTCGCACCGGAGTTGCAGCCGTGATTCGGTCGCGTGATTTGTCACACAAGGGGAACGAGCGGCGGCAGAACGAATACGTAGAACGGACTATCAAGAAGGCACTTGCAACCATCGAGCGCGGGCGTTAATGCTCAGTGGGGATCGAGAACAGGGGCCTTATAGACCTCCGCCCTGTTTGCGAAATTATGGGGCGTGGGGTTGGCCTCGGGTGGTCGAAGGCGTCATGTACGAAGCAATCCAGAAAGAAGAGCATGATCAGCATCGTGCCGGCGAGGAATCGCAGGAACTTCTTCGGTCCCATTAAATCCAAGAGCAAGACCAAGACCCACATATCAAAACCTCCACTTCACAAATGACTCTAACCACATCCCCGCGCCCATTAGGAGTACGCCGCCCGCTATTCCGGCCGAGGCCCAACGAATGAGTGAGGAGCGACGATGCGCTTCGTTTACCATGTGCACGTACTCCCGCGCCTTCAGGCCAGCGATGTGGATCTCACCTTGCAGGCTCTCCCGTATCTGAGTCGCCGATTCCTTCACTTGTTCAGCGAGCATACTTCCGGCGCGTTCTTCCGCTTTTTTCAGAGACGCATGGAATTCCCCTATTGTTGCGCGGATTTGCTTATGCACGGCTTCAAGAGAGTGTTTAAGAATTAGCTGGTTCATTGTGACCAATGCCAGCGCCGGATCTTCCGGTTTGAGAAGGAATCTGTGCTGGCC
>Ga0182015_10003905_pt1 | contig 16377 bp, 17 predicted proteins | sample 712P3MmetaG_FD_120478 | JGI IMG/M metagenome (GOLD analysis project Ga0182015, IMG submission 120478) | Permafrost microbial communities from Stordalen Mire, Sweden - 712P3M metaG | ecosystem: Environmental > Terrestrial > Soil > Wetlands > Permafrost | place: Sweden: Stordalen | collected... | reverse complement strand
GACCTAGCGACCCAGCTTCTCTGGTCGTTACCGTCACGTGTCGTGCTTCCGGCCGATCATCCCATGGCTCAGCTCGAGCGCGTTCAGCTTAGCGATCTCAACGGGGAAATACTGATCACCCATCCGCGCCGCGGCGGCACGGGTGCCAACAGCAACGTTATGGCGCTGTGCCGCGAGCAAGGGTTCACGCCGCGGGCCGTCAAGGAGGTCCCGGAGATCGCCGATCTCGAGACACTGATCGGTCTGGTAGCGTGCGGACTGGGCATCACGATACTGCCCTCGTCATTCGAAAAGATTGCACCGCCGTCGGTGGTGTTCAAACATATCGGAACATCGAACATCAGCAGCACGGTGTCGGCGTTTTGGCGCCAGGGGAACCTCAACCCGCTCGTGCGCAACTTCGTCCAGATCGCGACGACGATCGCTTCCCACTAGAATGGCTAGCAACGAACAAGGAGTAGCAATGCCCATTAGAGTCCTGGTGACCGTTACGCACCCGAGTCCCGAAGCGGCCGAAGCAATGCTCGCCGAACGCATCGAGCTGTGCCGTCGCGCCGAAGCCGGTGAGGAGGGGTGCCTACAATATGAGCTTTTTCATAGTAAAATGCACCCAAATCGCACGGTGCTTTCGGAACTGTGGGCCGACAAGGCGATATACGACAAACACTGGCGTCTCCAGAAAGAGCGTGAAAAGGCCGCGCCGCCGAAGCCGCCGGTTCCGCCGAAGCCGGGCGAGGAACCGCGCCGAGTAACGGTTGAGTTTTACGAACAGCGTATTTATCAGAACGTCGATGCCGTGTGGATCGCTGCTAATCCGGCCGAGCGCAGCGAAACCATCCGCTGGTGAACACGCTCGACGGAACGGTCGCGCTCGTCACGGGCGGTGCATCAGGCTTGGGCCTAGCGATCGTGCGCCACTTCATATCCGAGGGCGCGCGCGTTGCCGTGCTCGACCGGTCGACTGAGCGATTGGCGGCGCTCGCGGCCGAGTTCGGCGACGCGGCGCTCGGAATCGCGGGCGATGTGACGTTGTATGCCGACAACGAACGGGCCGTCGCCGCGACGGTCGCCGCATTCGGCAAGCTGACGGTTTTCATCGGCAATGCCGGAATTTACGACAATCATATTGCGCTCACGGCGATCGACGGCGCACAACTCGGTGCCGCTTTCGACGAACTCTTCGGCGTGAACGTGAAGGGCTATCTTCTCGGCGTGCGCGCAGCGCATGCGGAGCTCAAGCGCTCGCACGGAAGCGTCGTGTTGACAGGATCGATCTCGAGCCTGTTCGCGGGTTACGGCGGTGTCCTGTACATCACCGCAAAGCATGCGATCGTCGGACTCACGCGGCAACTTGCTCTCGAACTCGCCCCGGAGGTGCGGGTCAACGCCGTCGCCGCCGGTTCGATCCCGAGCAATTTGGCGGGGCTGCAAACGCTCGAGCAAGCCGCCTACGCGCCACCCCCGCGCTCGGACGAGGACTACTTGCTGCGCTTCCGTCCGGCGGCGGATGACTACGCCCCGATCTTTGCCTTCCTCGCCTCGCCCGTGAACGCGCGCCTGCTCACCGGCGCGGTGATCCTCGCGGACGGCGGCGGGTCCCTCAAACGTAAATAGACGCTATTAGCGCTTATTATTCGATTGTCGACAATATTGTCGGCTATACTATTGACAATCATGACCGGCGGTCGGCTATAATCCTCGAGATGCCGGCAAAAGCTCGACCGCCCGAATTGCGATCCGAGGAAATCTCCTACGATCGGTTGCGCGCAGCAATCGCAGCCGGGGAACTGATGCCAAGTCAGCGGCTGATCGAATCGGAATTGGCGCAGAATCTCGGAGTCGGCCGATCCGCGATCCGAACCGCGCTCGCGCGCTTAGCGCAGGAGAACATCGTCGAGCGCATGCCCAACCGCGGCGCACGCGTGCGTCGAATTTCCGAAAAAGAGGCCGTCGAAATTCTCGAAGCGCGCATGGCTCTTGAAGGCATAGCGGCACGTTACGCGGCTCTGAATGCCACCGACGCCGATATCGCGCGACTCCGCGCAATTTTGGATGATATGGCACAACGCACGCCGGACGGGCGAGCGATTGCGTATACGGAGACAAACGCCCGATTTCACCGCGAGATTTTGCGCATTGCGGACCACGGAACGGCCGCAGCCCTCGTCGAGACCCTACGGTCGCGTTACGCGCAATACCAATTCCGCGTGTCGGAACATCCGCGCGACCCGGACAGCCGTTTGGAGCAGCACAGCGCCATCGCGAATGCCATTGCCCGGCGCGACCCGGAAGGCGCCGAGCAAGCAATGCGCGAGCATTTGCGTGACGTGCTGCCCGGCTTGCAGGCGGAGGCGCGGCGCATCGGCGCATCACCGGATATGGAGACAAGGCGGATATGACGGTGCGCGAGCAGACGAGCAACGATGAATCGCTGTGGCTTCGGCTACTCGGAAGTGAAACGCGTTATTATGATGCCGGCGGCGTCCGCACGCGCAGCATTGAGGCCGGCACAGGAGAGTCGCTCATCTTGCTGCACGGCATCGGCGGACACGCAGAAACATACGCACGAAACGTTATGCCCCTGGCCGCGCGGTACCGCGTTCACGCAATCGACTCCCTTGGTCATGGGCTGACGGGTTCGATCGACGGTCCGATAACGCACGTCGAGTACGTGAAACACCTTATCGACTTCATGGATGCCGCCGGCATAGCGCGTGCCCACATCGGCGGTGAATCGCTCGGTGGATGGACGGCCATCTGGGCAGCCCTGCTGCACCCCGAACGATTCATAACGGTCATTAATATCGTGGGTGCCAAGTTCAAGGTCGACGTCGATGCCGAGTCGGCGCGGCGAACGATGGCCGGGCGCAACGAACTTCAGCGCCTCTCTCAACAATTACGAATGAATCCAACCCGCGACAACGTGCGAGCACGAATGGCGTGGCTCTTTCACAATCCGGATCGCGACCTTACTGACGAGCTCGTGGATCTACGATGGAAGCTCTATCAGCAGGAAGCCGCGATCAAGGCTCCTGTCGGGACGAGGATTGCGGGTCCGGTACCGAGTGATCTCGACGAAGGCATGCTCGGTCCGGACCTCCTTGAGAAATTGACTCATCGCACGCTGGTCCTATGGACCGATCACAATCCCTCACAGGTTGCCGCCGTCGCGGAGAAAGCCGTGACTTATATGCCGAATGCAGAGTACCGGATTATGAAAGACTGCGGGCACTGGCCGCAGTGGGAGGACGTGTCGACCTTTAACGAGATCGTCACGAGTTTTCTAAGCCGGAAGCCATGACTCATCCGACTCGTTTACGATTCCTGGGCGCGTCCGGCGCGATGCTTGCGTTGGCATCGCCTCGTTTGGCAATCGGACAGACGCTGTCGACCATACGCGTGGCGGCCATTCCGATCGAGGTCTCGGGGGCGGTGTATTACGCCTCCGACCTCGGACTTTTCAAGAAGGCCGGAATCGATCTCGAATTGACGTCGATGGGAAGCGGAGCCGCCGTCGCGCCCTCCGTGTCGTCCGGCGCAATGGACATTGGTTCCTCGAATTTTATCTCGTTGGCACAGGCCCATGAACGCGGTATTCCATTCTTGATGGTTGCACCGTCCGGGATGTATACGAGTAAGAGCCCGCCGACACAACTCCTCGTCGCCAAAAACTCGCCGCTCAAGACCGCCGGCGACCTGTCGGGTAAGATCGTCGGCATTGCCTCACTGAACAATATCGGTCAAATTACGGTTTGCGCGTGGGTCGATAAGAACGGCGGCGACTACAAAGCCGTGAAATTCATTGAAATTCCCCTGGCGCAGATGGGCGTTTCGCTCGCTGCCGGACGCGTTGACGCGATCGAGATCGCGGATCCGTTCTTGAGCCTGGCGCTCGCTTCGGGCGAGGCCCGTATTTTCGCGCCCGACGGCGACGCGATCGGCGCCGAGTGGGTTGAGGGCGGCTATTTCTGCACGATAGACTACGCGAAGCGTAACGTTGCCGTCCTCAGAAAATTTGCCGGCGTCATCGCGGAAGCCGGCCGATGGGCGAATGCGCATCCGGACGCAGCGAGCCAGATTCTGCTCAAATTCTCGAAGGCCGAGCCGCGCAAGACGATGTTTCATACGGTCTTTCCGGACCGATTCAAACCAGCTGACGCGCAACCGATGATCGATGCTGCAGCGAAATACGGTGCGCTCAAAGCATCTTTCCCCAGTGCCGACATGATGGACACGGAGGCCCTGATCCAATGACCACCTCTACCCTTGCAACGAAGCCTTCGATCTGGCTCGATCTTCTCGGGGCCGAAGTACGCTACTACGACGCCGCCGGTGTGCGGACGCGCAGCCTTGAGGCGGGCAGCGGCGAGACCGTTATCATGCTCCACGGTGTGGGCGGGCACGCCGAGGCGTTCGCGCGCAACGTCGTTCCTCTCAGCCGGACCTTCAATGCGCGTGCGATCGACTATTATGGCCACGGCCTCACTGGGTTCGGGGACCAAGACTTCAGCAAGGATGCATACGTAAAGCATTTGATCGATTTCATGGATGCAGCGGGAATCGAACGCGCGCACCTGATCGGCGAATCCCTTGGCGGCTGGATCGCGGTCTGGACGGCAATTCACTATCCGGATCGCGTCGGTAAAATCGTCTATACCGTTGGTGCGCATCTCAATGTGCCCATCGACGCTGCGACACGAGCGAAGACAGAGGCCGGAACGGCAGAATTGAAGCGACTTTCACTTCAATTCGTGAACGCACCATCTCGTGAAAACGTTCACGCACGTCTGCGGTGGCTTTTTCATAAGCCCGAGCGCGACATCAGCGAGGAACTCATCGACCTCCGCTGGGCCCTCTACCAGCGATCGTTGGATAGTCCGAACCCGACCGCGCAGATTGGAAGCACCCAAGACGAGCTCACCCCGGAGGTCCTTGCCCGAGTCCCAAGACCGATGTTATTTCTGTGGACGGATCACAATCCGTCGCAACAAGTGGCGACCGCGGAAAAGGCGATGAGCTACGTGCCTGACGCGGAATGGGCGCTAATCGAGGATGCAGGTCACTGGCCGCAGTGGGAACATCCGGAACTATTCAACCGCATCGTTACCGACTATCTCACGCGGTAGCTGCGTCTGGATTCCGCAAACGGAGCAAGCCTACCAGCTTCAAGATAATCGGCCCGCGCTTAATCGGCATTCGGCGGACGGACTAGCGCGACCGGACAATGCGACTTCGAGCTTGCACTCGTCGCGCGCGTCCCGAATTGCTCTTTCGAGAATCTCTGCGGGAGCATAGCTACACCGGCACCGTCCGCGATGGTAACCCAGGCAGCCTTGAGACAAATGCCGCCCGATGCCGTGACCGCACCTGCAGCTGACCAGTTCGCCTAACCATGTCGCCGGCGGAGCCTGGTATACACGCTCCGTGTGGTCCCGTTTCCGTACGATCAACAGCGTCTTTTGCATTGCGAGAGCATCGTAGCATTGGAGCACGGGGCAGGTTAGCTACGATTTTGCGCTAGATTTTGCGGTTGCATGGAGCACAACGAAACCGGCCGGACGCCTCGTGGAGGAAGCTGGATCGTAAACACCAAGTAACTTAGTATCCAGGAAAGCCAAGGCCCACGCTGCCGAGGAGACCTCATGAAAATCGTATCGTTCGACGAGCACAACTGGAAGATGGATCATCCGACCGGGCAGATCGCGTTCCATCATCTGCTCAAGGGTACCGACGGAACGCCCGAAAACTTCATGTACATTCTTGGACGGCAAGATCGCGACTTTTTCATGCCGCGCCATCGTCACAACTTCGATCAGATTCGTTTACCGCTTCGCGGTACGATGAATCACGGCGGCGGCACCGTCGTCGGTCAAGGCGAGGTTGCCTACATTCCGGAGGGTCTTGCGTACGGACCGCAAGATGATCCGTGCGAACCGTATGCGCCGGGAGAGCGCTTGCAGCTCGTTCTGCAATTCGGCGGGGCGTCCGGCATTGGCTTTATGAGCATCGAACAGCGGCGCCAAGCGTGGAAGGATCTCGAGAAGACCGGCAAGTTCGTCGGTCCATATTACCACCGGAACGACGGAACGTCGGCATGGGGTCTCAACGCGATCTGGGAGCACGTTTTCGGGGATCGCATCAAGTATCCGCGTCCGCGCTACAAGAGCATCATCATCGCGGATCCGAAGGTCTATAATTGGCTTCCGATTCCAGGCGCACCCGGCGTGGATCGCAAGTTCCTCGGTACGTTTTCCGAACGCGGTGTGACGGTTGAGATGATTCGCGTCGCTGCCGGTGCCGAATGGCGTTCTGAAGACAACAACGCGCTTCGATTGATCGTCGTTCTCTCAGGTACGGGAACGGTCGATGGTGCGGAAGTTACGCGCCTTTCGGCAATGCAGGTAAGTGCCGGAGAGGCGCTGTCGTTGTCCGCAACAACGGAGATGGAGTTGTTCGCTATTGCACTTCCACCGGTGGAACTGCCCACCGTGGCTTCAACGGAATACGATCTTGAAGAGCTTCCCGGGGAGCCTGTTCCGGCTTGATACCAACGCTCGCTCGAAGGGAGCAGATCATGGCATTTACGCGAAGTGCATTCGTCTCGACGCTGGCCGCTGCGTTCGCCGGCCTAGCCCCAAGGACCGGCAGCGCGCAGGGCGTTTCACCGGCAACCACGCGCATCGGCGTAGCGCCCGTCGAGGTATGCGCCGAAGCGTTCTACGGCGTCGATCTCGGCATTTTCAAGAATGCCGGCCTCGACGTTGAACTACAATTCTTTCCAAGTCCCGGTGCGATCTCCACGGCGCTTGCCGGAAACGCGATCGACGTCGGGCTCTTCGATTCCGTCGGGTTGATCGCCGCACATTCGCGCAACGTTCCCATCGTCTTTCTCGCTCCCGGCAAGCTCTACGAAGATGCCGCTCCGGAGATCGGCCTCGTCGTCCGCGATGACGGCCCGCGCGCGGCAAAGGACGTCGTTGGAACGATTGCCGCGCCCAGCATAAACAACATCGGGGCGCTCGCAACTCTTGTCTGGCTCGATCGCAACGGCGGCGATTCGAAGCGCGTCAAGTTCGTCGAGATGCCGTTCCCGGCGATGAACGAAGCGGTGCAGCGGGGAACCGTCATCGGAGCCGTTTCCGTCGAACCCTGGTTGAGTGACGCTCGCGACAAGGGAATGCGGACGATGGCACCGTCGAACGGAATTGGCAGCGTCTTCGTTGCCAGCGCCTGGGTGGGCTCGCGAACCTGGGCCGAAGCCCATCCGGCGATCGTCGATCCTTTCGTATCCGCAATCTACACTGCGGGCCGTTGGGGAAACAACAATCACACGGCGTCCATACCAATCGTCGCGAAGTACACGAAGTTGCCCCCGGAAACGCTCGCCAAGATGCGCCACGGACGCTTCGCTGAGTCCACGGACCTCAAGACCATCCAGCCCGTTATCGATGCAATGGTCAGCTACGACTTCATCCTCAAGGGGTTTCCGGCTGCCGACTTGATTTATCACGGCGGCAAAACCCCGTCCTGACCGACCGCTCGAACGCGCTCGTGGCTGCGTTCGGACGGCGGCGGCGTCTCACGCGGCGTGAGCACAGAGCTTAGCGGAGGGCTAAGGGCCGCTCCGGCGCCGCGAGCTGCGAGAGGATGCCGGCGAGTTGCGCGTGGCGTCCGGTGTGCATGCGCACTTCCGCATCAATGAGGTTGAAGGCGCGCGCATTGAACGCACTGACCCGCGCGGCAAATTCGTCGGCATCGCGTCGCTTGAGCGCCTCAACGATGGCGATTCGATCGGGCTGAAGCAACGCAACGAGATGTTGCCACTCCTCGAACGTGCTGCCCATCGTGCGCGCGAGTTCGAGTTGGATATCGACCAGAAAGCCGACGAGCGCGAGGAGCAACGGGTCGTGCGCGGCGCCCGCCAGCCCGGTAATAAATTGCTTTACCCCGCGCACGATGGCATCCACATCGGAAGCGACAGAGATTGCCGCTATGGCGTCCTCGAGGACCCGGACGTCGTTGTCGGCGCTCCGGGTGACGGCTAACCGCGCGGCATAGGTGTTGAGCGCCCCCAGCAGTCCGAGGAGATTGTGCACGCTGACGCCGTGGAGTTGAATGACGGTCCCGAGCGCCTTTGCAACGAGGGAGTCCGAGAGCGCGCAAACGTACGTGCCGCTCCCATGCCGCATCTCGACGAGCCCCAACGCATTCAGGCCCTGAAGCGCTTCCCGGACCGTCGGCCCACTGACGCCGTAGCGCTCGGCGAGGTCGCGTTCGGCCGGCAACCGTGCACCAGACGGGATCGCGCCCGACGCGATCTGGCCGCGCAGATCCTCAGCGATCGCGTCGGCAATTCGCCGCCGGCCGTTGAACGGCGCAATTCTGGTCTTCGCGGCAATTGAACGGGCCATTTGCTTACCGACGTTCGCCGGCGCAGCGAAGCACGCCTACAATGACCAGGTGACTATTTGACTCGTTACCAATGCCGTGCTTTACTTTTCCTATGACTCAAGGCCCACAGCAGGGGCGACGCCGGCTGATTCTTCCCGCGCCCGTAGGACGCATCGGCACGTCGCAGGCGAATCCGGAGCACGAGCTGCTCGCCCAACTCGGCCCGGACACGGTCATGATGATGGGCGACAATCCGGCCCTACCGAAAATGCCGCCCAAACCGCGCTTGCTCGACTTCTTTCGTGCGCGGTTCGATGACTTTACGGTATCGCATCTGCTCACGAGTGCCAAGCGTGCACTCGATGCCGGACAGGATGAAAAGGTCGTGATCGCGTGTTTGCTTCACGACATCTCGAATGCGTGTTTGGTGCGCAGCGATCACGGTTATTGGAGCGCGCAGTTGATCGCTCCTTACGTCAGCGAAGAGGTCGCCTGGGCGGTGAAATACCATCAGGCGTTGCGCTACTTCGCCGACGATTCGGCCGGATACGCCTATCCCGAGAGTTACCTCGCGTTTTTCGGCGCCGACTATGTGCCGCCGGAATACATTCGTCGCGACGCGGAGGAAGCGAAGCGCCATCGCTGGTATCTGACGTCACGCTCGGTCACGCTGTTCGACATCTACTTCTTCGATCGCAGCGAGACCATCGATCCCGAGATCTTTTCCGATATCATCGGACGCAATTTTAAGGAACCCGAAGAGGGCCTTGGCTTCGACGGTTCACCCGTAGCGCATATGTGGCGCACGATGATTTGGCCGAACAACTTTCTCTAGCCAGGCGGCCCGCCACTCCGCGCAAGCCGGGAGGCGGCGAGAACGCGGAGCCGCCAAGCGTAGCGGGAATGTTTTGACGAGTCGCTGACTAGATTGGAGACATTTGGACTTGCCCCCACCCCAGCATGGAGACGCATATGCCCGACGACGAAGGAATTGCAGCAGAAGGTGCTCGTCGACAATCCGCTGCGTCGGTGTTGGCCGAAATGATCCGCCTCGGCGGCGTGACGCGCCGTTCGTTTGTCGCCGCTGCCGCCGCCGGCGCATGTTTGCTCGTTAGCCGCCCCTCTCGCGGCGAGGTTGCGCCTGTGATTCGCGTCGCGGCGTCACCGAACTCCGATGTCGCACCATTGTGGTACGCACTAAGCAAAGGCATGTTCGCGAAGGCCGGCCTCAACGTCGACTTTACCCAAATGACGACGGGGGCGGTGGTTGCCCAAGCGGTTGCCGGCGGGGCAATAGATATCGGCTATTCGGCGTTGACGGCCTTGATCGTCGGACACGTTCGCAACATTCCATTCGTGTTGATCGCGCCGGCCGGCATGTATCAAACAGCCAGTCCGATCGGCAGCATGCTCGTCCGCAAGGATTCTTCGCTGGCGACGGGACGGGATTTTGCCGGCAAGACCATCGGTGCGCCGACCCTCTTGGACGTCTCGGCGATCGTCTCATCGGCGTGGGTCGATCAAACCGGCGGTAACTCGAAGTCGCTTAAATTCGTGGAAGTTCCGAACCCCCTGTTGCTACCGGCGCTGCTCGACGGCCGTATCGACGCGTTCACGAGCGTGGATCCCTGGGTGACGAGGGCACTGGATTCCGGTGAGGTGCGCGTTCTGGCCAAGTCGTTCGATAGCATCGCGCCAAGTTTTTTGATCACTTCGTGGTTTTCGAATACAGCTTTCGTTGAGAAGAATCGTGATTTGGTAGAGCGCTTCGCACGGGTACTGCGCGAGGCAGCGGTTGATGCGAACGCTCATCGGGCCGAGATCGTCTCGTTGATCGCCTCATATACCAAACTCGATCCCACGATGATCGCGCGAACCCTCAAAGACTCCAATGCATCGTACCTCGATCCGAAGACTATTCAGCCCATGATCGACATTCTCGCGAAATATCACGTCATCGAAAAGGGCTTCGATGCTCGCGATCTCATCAGCACGACGGCCTTGAGTCCGGGCAAGTAACGGGCTGCTCGAGAACTGCGAAGGATTTTCATGACCTCGAATCTTGAAGTTACGTTCCCGCCGAACCCGAATCCGAGCAAGCCGCGTCTGGTGGCGCCCCCGGGAAGCTGGGACACGCACTTCCACGTCTATGGCCCGCCCAATCTCTTCCCGTATGCCGAAACGCGTCGCTACACTCCGCCGGCTGCGCCGGTCGAACATTGGCTCAAGATCGCCAAGGCCATCGGCATCGAGCGGGGTGTCATGGTGCAGCCAAGCGTTCATGGTATCGACCCGGCGATCACGCTTGACGCCGTTGCGAAGTCGGACGGCCGTTTGCGCGGCATGATCCGAGCCAATTCGAACGTGACCGACGCCGAAGTTCGCCGGCTCCACGCCGGCGGCGTGCGCGGGTTACGCTTCCCATTTGCAAAGAAAGTTCGAGGGAACTTCGATGAGACCGAATTCCATCGCAACATTGCCCGCATCGAGGCGGTCGCCTGGGTCGTGGCCTTTCAGATCGACGGGAACATGCTCGAAGAGCATGCCGAACTCATCGGAAACATTCCATTGCCGACGATCATTGACGGTTTCGGCGGCGTGCTCCCCAAGGATGGGCTCGACCAACCGGCATTTCGCACGCTGCTCGATCTGCTCGGCCGTCCCAACATGTGGCTGAAACTCATGGGTGCCGACCGTCACCTGCGCGTTGGGACAAAATACGAAGACATCGTTGCAATGTCGAAGGCGCTCGTCGAACGGGCTCCCGACCGGATCATTTGGGGAACCGATTGGCCCCACTCGGAGATCTTCGAACCCAACCTTACGCCCGATGACGGGGCGTTACTCGACATGCTGCTCGACTTCGCTCCCGACCCCGCCGTTCGCGATAAGATTCTTTCGCACAATCCGGCGCGGTTGTTCGGTTTTGACTAGATCCTTGCGGAAGCCGGATCGAGCGCGCGAAGAACAAAGTCTTCGATAAACAACCCGTACGCATCGGAAGATGCGGCACGCTCACGCACCGACTCTTCGCCAAGCAGCGCCGCAACCGGACCCCAACTCGAGCTGAAATATTCACACATGCCGATAATCGCAATGCCCAGCATGCCCGGGTCGACAACGCGCAGTTCACCGGCCTTCTCACCGTCGCGCAAGACGCTCAATAAGTTCTTACGCAACAGCCGGCTCATCTCCGTACGCATGCGACGGATTTTCGCTTTGCGGCCGTGAGTAATCTGATGAAGGATGAGTTGATGGTAATGGGGATGGCGTATATGAACCGCATGGCTCCCGCGCACAAAGCGAAGAATGCGTTCCCGAGCCGTTCCGGGACCCGTCAAGGCGCTCGTTCCCGCATCAACAATTTCAGCAGCGATGAGCTCAACCACCTCACCAAAGAGCTGATCCTTATCGCCGAAGTAATAGCGAATCAGTGCTGGATCGACGCCTGCGGCGCGCGCGATATCGAGCCGGCTCAGATCGGACGGCGAATTGCTCTGCAGCAGGCGAAGCGTTTCTTGGATCAGATCGCGCCGCCGAGCGTCGTCCTTGGGCCGCCCGGGCCGCCGCTTCGCTTCTACGCCTTCTAGTTTGGCAGCCATACCAACGCGCGTACTTCGGGAAGCCGTCGCGGAATGACCGACCAGGTCTCTCCGCCGTCGATGCTTCGAAAAATCTGCCCCAAGTTCGTGGCCACAAAAATGAGATTCGGATCGGCAGGGTGCGTCGCCATAAAGTAGACAGAGCTTTCAGGCTCAACCGGGAGCGCGACATTTTCCCACGCGTGTCCGTAATCCCGACTGCGATAAAGGCGTCCGTCCGTTCCCGGCGGTCCATTTCCGTTCGTGAGAAACACGACACCAGAACGATCCGTTCGCTGGCGGACGCTGCGCGTGTACTGCCAGGGTGAATCCAACGGTTGAAGATGCCAAGAGGCGCCGTCGTCGTCACTGCTATGAAGCCCGTCGCAAGTCGTGGCGAAGAAACGCGGCTTACCAGCCTTATCGTGAACGACGCTAAAGCCGTGGATGTCGTCCGTTACGAGACCCTTCTCGACGCGCTTCCAACTGTGGCCGCCGTCGGTGCTGCGCCATGCTCCGTCGATTTCCACTCCCGCCATGACGATGCGCGGATCTGCGGGATCGAACACGATGTCGGTAACGCGTGCCCAATGCTTGACGTCGCTCGTTTCCTGGACAGCAGTTGTGGCGGCGTGGTCGCCTGCGTAGAAGCCGCTGGTAACGTACGGCTTGATGCCCGTGTCAAGCCGTTTCCACGTGCGACCGCGATCGTCGGAACGATGGAGACCGGCCGGCTGCGTCCCGGCGAGCATAACGTCGCTGTTCGCGGGATCGAAAGCGATCGCGGTTACGAGGTCCGCATCGGGCAGCGACGCAATAGCCGTCCACTGCGCTGACCCGCTTTCCATGCGATAAATGCCGCTGTCGGTTCCCGCAAAGACGGCGCGCGGCTCGTGTGGGCTACAGGCGAGCGACCACACCTGAGACCCACTGTACATTCCCGTACTACTAGGCAGCCGGCCGATCGTCTGGCCGAGATCATTGCTACTCCAAACCGACAGACCGTTCGTAGCGACGTATAAAGCGGGCATCGTCAGTTTGTTCCTCCTCGGGGGAAGGAATCATTCTATGCGCCGCTAACGGACTGCGACCAAGGGGAATCGCCATTGAAAATCGTGCTTGTTTTCGTTCTTGCCGTAGCGCTGTGTCTGCCCGCCACCCGCAGCAGCGCAGCGGAACCGCTCGTCTTTGGTTTCACCGCGGTCAAGGATTGCGTTGGAGCCCTGGTCGCGAGCGAGCAAGGCTTTTTCCAAAAGCACGGACTCGACGTGCAGCTACGCCTCATGCAGAATTCCGCAACGGAAGCTACCGCGATCGTCGCGGGTGCGATGACTCTCGGGTGCAACGCTCCGCCGGTTTTGCTGCAAGCGATGAGCCGCGGCGTGGGATTGATCGGACTCGCCGGGGCGTCCGTTTCAAATCCCGCCGATAAAGCCACAGCCGTGCTCGCGCGTCCCGAAGCGGGCATTACGACCGCTGCCGACTTTGCCGGCAAGAAAGTCGGCGTGAGCGGCATCGGTAGCAACGGCTACGTCATGTTCAGCCAGTGGCTGACCGCGCAACACGTCGACTTCAAACGCGTGAGCTTTTTCGAAGTTCCATTCAGCACCCAGTATGATGTACTGAAGCGCGGAACCGTCGATGCCGTCGTCAGCGTCACTCCGATCCTTACGCGGATCCTCAGCGACAAGACCGGCGTTGCGGTCGAATATCTCGAAGCTCCGATGCCGTCCGGCACGCCGCTCGTCATATACATCTCTTCAACCGAGTGGGCAACCAAGAATCCCGGACTTGTAAACGCGGTGCGGCAAGCGCTCTTCGAAGGCACCCAGTATGCGCTCGCGCATCGCGACCAAGCCGATCAATATGTCGCAAAATATTTAAACCAGCCGTTGGCCAACGTTCAGGCAACGAGTTACTCGACGCTCGATTCCCGGCTCACCGGAAAGCAAATGCAGTGGTGGGTCGACGCCATGAAAACTCAGGGACTCATTCAATCGGACGCAGTGCCCGCAAACGTGGTCGCAAAGTGACGAAAACCGACTCTACGCCCACAGGAAGCGAACTGCAGAAGCAGACGTTCACGGCAAAGAAAGGCGACGTCGAACTCGCCCTCTACCGTACCGCACCGTCAGCGCCGGCACCGGCCGGGGGACGCCCCGTCCTCTTCTTAGTGCACGGATCGTCGATCTCAGCGTTGCCGACCTACGATCTGCAGGTGCCCGATGCGGGCGAATACTCGGTCATGAACGTCTTCGCGGGCTACGGTTACGACGTCTGGGCCGTCGACTGCGAAAACTACGGACGTTCCTCGAGAACATCCGGCACGTCCGACATCAGCAGCGGCGCCGACGACATCGCAGCAGCCCTCGACGTTGTGGCCGGCGAAACCGGCGCTAAAACATATAGCATTTTCGGCGAGTCCTCGGGTGCGCTGCGTGCCGCGCTGTTTGCGTCACGGCATCCCGAGCGCGTCGCAAATCTGATCCTGTCCGCCTACACCTACACGGGTGAGGGATCGCCGACGCTCGCGAAGCGCGCGCAAGATCTCGAATTCTACCGGAGCCACGCCCGTCGCACGCGCGATCGCAAGATGATCGACAGCATCTTCACTCGGGATAAGGCCGGCACGTCGCACCCCGCCGTCCCCGCAGCTATTGCCGCCGTCGAACTTGCCTTCGGTGAAGAAGTGCCGACCGGGACATATATCGACATGATCGCAAACCTGCCGATCGTCGAGCCGAAGGACCTCTGCGTTCCCGTTCTCATGGTCACGGGCGAGTATGACGGAATCTCAACCGAAGGCGATCTGCTCAGTTTTTACCGCGGGCTCGGCTCCAGCGACAAGCAGTTTGTCATTTTTCCAGCAACGGCGCACTCGGTTGTGTGGGGCAAAAACCGCCGGCTGTTCTGGTACGCGATGCGCGCATTCCTCGAACGCCCGACATGGGAAACCGTGTGAGACCCACCCTCCTCGTCGGGAGCTTTCCCTATAGCGACGCGCGCGAGACGCTGAGCACGAGCGGCCCGCTCTTGGCCGGCGTGGCGAAGCGGCTCACCGACGGAGAGGCGCAGGGTTGGACGGTCTTTGCGGCGAGCTCCATTCCGCGCGCCGAAGGCATAGAGCCCGACGACTCATCGACGCAATTGCCGAACCGGCGCGTCCAGAAATACCGCGTTCGCGCCGGCGCGTCCGCGCAGGACATACGCTTCGCACCCGCCGGCTACAGCGACATCGTCGCATCGTCGTACGCGGTCTTCCGCGAATTGCGCGACGCGGGAACGATCGCGCCCGGCACGCGCCTGCAACAAAGCCTGCCTACGCCGCTCGGCATTGTGGCGCAGCACTTTATCAGTAAAGACGTCGCGCGCGTACTGCCGCGTTTTGAAGAGGCGCACTTTGCCGACGTGCAGAGCATGCTGGCCCAAGTTCCCCACGCCGATTTCGCGGTGCAATGGGATGTCGCGGTGGAAGTCATCAGCGCGATCGAGGGACAAGATCCGCTTCTAGCTGAGCTTTATCCACTCGAGGTGCTGGCAGATCTCGTCGCTCGCGCGATCGACATCGTGCCGGCCCAGGTTGAAGTCGGATTTCACCTGTGTTACGGCAATCCGGGCGGCAAGCACATCATCGAGCCGCGCGATCTCAGCAAAATCGTCCCGTTCGCAAACGCGATCGCACGTAAAGTGCACCGGGCACTGAACTGGGTACACATGCCCGTGCCGATCGACCGCGACGACGCGCCTTATTTTGCTGCTCTGCGCGATTTGCGTCTTCAGGACGACTCCGAACTTTACTTAGGACTCGTGCACCTCGCCGACGGAGTCGAGGGCGGGCGTCGCCGCATCGCGGCCGCAGCGCATGCACGCGAACGTTTCGGCGTTGCCACCGAATGCGGCTTTCGCTACGTAGCCGCCGACGATGTTCCCGCACTGCTGAAGCTCCACCGCGAGCTCGGCCGTTCCGTGTGAAGCCTTGCATCGCGGATTGGGCTGCACGGAATCAGACGACCCCGGCGTCGCGCAAATCGCTTATTTCCCGCGAAGCGTAGCCGAGCTCGCGCAATATCTCGTCGGAATCCTGACCGAGCGATGGTGGTGGGCGCTGCGGTTGGAGATCGGATGATTCGAACTTGAAACCGGTCTTGAGTACCCGAACCGGACGGTTCACCCCGTCGACGTGTTCGAAGCTGTGCACAAGTTTTCGCTGGACCACGTGGGGATGACGGAGTATCTCCGGCACGCTCAAGACGAGGCCGGCGGGAACTCCAACGTCGTTGAGAGCCTTGTCCCAGGCCGCCGCCGATTTGTTCGCCAGTGCCCCCTCGATCTCAGCGCTGAGTGCGCCGCGATTTTGCCGGCGGCACTCGCGAGTGACGAAGCGCGGGTCTTCGATAAGATCCAG
>Ga0182015_10003904_pt1 | contig 16378 bp, 11 predicted proteins | sample 712P3MmetaG_FD_120478 | JGI IMG/M metagenome (GOLD analysis project Ga0182015, IMG submission 120478) | Permafrost microbial communities from Stordalen Mire, Sweden - 712P3M metaG | ecosystem: Environmental > Terrestrial > Soil > Wetlands > Permafrost | place: Sweden: Stordalen | collected... | reverse complement strand
TATCTGTTGCCCGGCGCGCGCTCGGGATATCGCTACGGGAACGGCACGCTGGTCGACGCCATGATCCACGACGGTCTGTGGGATTATTACTTCGACGAAGCGATGGCCGCCCAGGGAACGCGCGTCGCGGCCGAGCTCGGCGTCACCCGCGCGGTGCAGGACGAGTTCGCCTACAAGAGCCACCAGCGCGCCTTCGAAGCGCACGAAGCCGGCCGATTCACCGCTGAGATCGCACCGATCCGGGTCGCGAACAAAGCCAAAGGCAAGATCGTGGTCGACGCACTCCCGCAGCCGGCCCGTGCGCGCGTGCCTGCATTCGCAGGCGTCAACGGAAGCGCCGGTTCGGTCTGGGATCACGTGCCGCCCCAAAACATGGTCGCCGATCCCGCCCAGTACTCGCCGTACGTCACCGGCGACGTCCCATTCACCCTGGTCGACCGCGACGAGCCGGTTCGCCGCGACGCCTCGCTCGAGGCGATGACGAAACTCAAACCGATCGACGCCGGCGGGACGGTCACCGCCGGCAACGCCCCCGGCGTCAACGACGGCGCCGTCGCACTGGTGCTGTCATCGCCGGACTACGCCCGCGGGGCCGGCGCGGAACCGCTGGCCGAAATCATCGACCACGCCGGCGTCGCCTGGGATCCGCCGTACCTCGCGCTCGTGCCGGCGATGGCCGCGCAAAAACTGCTCGACAAAACCGGCCTGCGCGCCAGCGACATCGCCGTCTGGGAGATCAATGAAGCCTTCGCCGCCGTCGCCCTCACCGCCGCCGCGCGCCTAGGCCTCGACCCGACCGTCATCAACGTCCAGGGCGGCGCCGTCGCCCTCGGTCACCCGATCGGCGCCTCGGGCGCCCGCATCGTCGCCGCCGTCGTCCACCAGCTCCGCGCGAGAGGCGGCGGCTACGGCATCGCCGCCATCTGCTCCGGCGGTGGTCAGGGCGACGCCATCCTCATCAAAGTCGCGTAACGCCGGACTCCCGCCTAAACCCATCGTGCCAGGCCGCCGGCCCGCCACCCATCGAAGGTCGAAAGCCCGAGCATGGACGCGCCCGTTCAAGGGAAAGGCAGAGGCATGCGGATCTTAGTTGTGGGCGCGGGGCAGATGGGGAACGGTATCGCACAGGTGCTCGCGGCCAAGGGCCACGAGGTGCTGCTGAACGATGTCGATGAGGCCAGGATTCGTCACGGCGTCGATGCGATCGAGAAACGCCTGAACCGCGACGTCGAGAAGGGCAAGATCACCGAGATCGAGCGCGGACGGGTGCTCGAGCACATCGACATGCGTCCGCACTTCGCCGACCTGGAGATCGACCTGGCGATCGAAGCGGCGACCGAGCGCCTCGATCTGAAACTGGGTCTGTTTCGCGATCTGGATCGCAACACGTCGCCCGAGACGATCCTGGCGTCGAACACGTCGTCGATCTCGATCACCGTTCTGGGCGCGGTCACGTCGAAGCCGGAACGCGTCATCGGGATGCACTTCATGAACCCGGTGCCGGTAATGAAGCTGGTCGAGGTGATTCGCGGCATCGCGACGACCGACGCGACGTTTGCGACGGTTCGCGATCTGGCGCTGGCGCTCGACAAGACGCCGGTCGAAGTGCGCGATTTCCCCGGCTTCATCGCGAATCGGATCTTGATGCCGATGATCAACGAGGCGATCTACGCGCTGTACGAAGGCGTCGCGTCGGTCGAGGCGATCGACACGGTGATGAAGCTCGGCATGAACCATCCGATGGGACCGCTGACGCTGGCCGACTTCATCGGTCTCGATACCTGTCTCGCGATCATGAACGTGCTCTACGACGGCTTCGGTGACTCGAAGTACCGGCCGTGCCCGCTGCTCAAGCAGTACGTGGCGGCAGGCTGGCACGGCAAGAAATCGGGGCGCGGTTTCTACGACTACGCGGGCGGCGCGAACGGGGTTCCGGCACCGCAGCTCGCCGGTTCGCGGTGACGATCGACACGACGCGTCCGGTCGCGTTCGAACTCAGCGACGACCAGCGCGCGATCGGTGAGGTCGCGCGCGAGATCGCGAATCGGGAAATCGCGCCGAACATCGCGGCCTGGGACCGTGCCCACACCTTCCCGCGTGGGCTCTATGCGAAGCTGACCGAGGCCGGGCTGATGGGGATGCTCGTTCCCGAAGCGTACGGCGGTGTCGGCGCGGACTATGTCTCGTATGCGCTCGCGATCGAAGAGCTCGCCAAGGTCGACGCGGGAACGGCCGTCACGGTATCGGTTCACTCGATGATCTGCCATGCCATCGCGACGCTCGGCAGCGACGAGCAGCGCGATCAGTGGCTCGAGCGGCTCGCCGGCCGCGACGTGATCGCGGGGTTTGGGTTGACCGAATCGGATGCCGGTTCCGATGCCGCCTCGATTCGGGCCACCGCGCGCCGTGACGGCGACGCGTACGTGCTCAACGGCCGCAAACAGTGGTGCACCAACGGCGCGTATGCGGGCGTCGTCATGGCGATGTTCCGAACCGGGGGAGCGGGTGCCAAGGGGATCAGCGCATTCTTGGTCGACGGGTCGACCGACGGCGTCGTCGTCGAACGCACGACGGAGAAGCTCGGGATCCACACCTCCAACACCGTCGACCTCGCGTTTGACGACGCGCGCGTTCCGCAGTCGGCGCTGCTCGGCGCCGAAGGCAGCGGCCTGGGGCAGGCTCTGGCGGCGTTGACCGCCGGGCGGATCGGCATCGCGGCGCAGGCGGTGGGAATCCTGGCCGCATGTTTGGATGCTTCGATCACGTTCGCCAAGGACCGGATGGCGTTCGGCAAGCCGATCGGGGCGTTCGAAGGCGTCTCGTTCAAGATCGCACAGATGGCGACCGACCTCGACGCTGCACGGCTGCTCGTCTATCGCGCGGCGGCTCTGGCCGATGCCGGACGGTCGTTTGCCGTCGAGGCCTCGAAGGCGAAGCTGTTCGCCTCGACCAAGGCGCGCGAGCACGCTTCCGAAGCGCTGCAGATCCACGGCGGCTACGGCTACACGACCGAGTTCCCGGTCGAACGGTACTACCGCGACGCGAAGATCACCGAAATCTACGAAGGCACCTCGGAGGTGCAGCAGATCATCGTCGCGCGCAGTCTCTTGGGACGGCTCGACTAACCTTCCGGACCGCCGGCGAGGATGTGGCGGTGGGCCGCTACGAACGCGTACAGCTCGTCGCGCAGCGTGCGCGGCACGAGCAGCAGCGCAAAGGCGAGCGGGAACGGCCAGCGCAGGCCGAGCGCGAGATACACGACCGCATCGCTGCGCTCGAATCGGCGGCCGTAGTCGAGCAGCACGAACGTGTCGTCGAGCGGTGGCCCGCCGGTCGCTTCCAGCAGCGCCTCGCCCTCCGGTGACTGCAAGGGAACCAGTGCGAAACGCCCGCTCGGGTCGTACGCGTGGACGAAGCGCGCGACCCCATTGCAGAGCGCGCAGTCGCCGTCGAAGAGGACCGCGCGGCGGTCAGTGTCGCTGGAAACTGTCGCTTACCAGGGTGGCGAGGACGTGCGTGTCGGTCGTGTCCGTTTCTTGCGGCGACACGTCGCGCCGCGTGCGGCTGCTCAGTTCGAGCGTGATCGGCGAAAGGATGTCGGTCGCATAGGTAGTCTTCCCCTCAGCGTGCTCGGTGAAGCTCGACGCCCCGCGCACGACCATGTTTTCGTCGATCGCAATGACGGCGCGCTCGCCGTCGACGCGGTCGATCGTATAGGTCGTCGAACCGGACGCAGGCGAGGGGAAGGGGACACTCCAGGATTCTCCGGCGGACATCTGGCGTTCGGCCACCAAACCGCGGGCGAGGAACGGCAGCACGCGCAGCGCTTCGGGGCAGAGCGGCGTGTTGGGGTTGTAGGACAAGCGCCCGTCGGCGAAGATGGCGACCCGGACCGGACTCTGGGCGGTGGACTTTCCGGCGAAGGCGACGTCGGCAACGAGGCCGCCGTCTTTCGAGGCCGCGACGATCGTGACCGTCAAGGTTCCGCGCTCGTCGCTGGTGAGATGGCGTTCGACTTCGCCGTGCCCGCTGCTCATCGAACTCGTCGACCCGGAGACCGTCGAATTGGAAAAGCCGGAGGTCTGTTCGCGGCGTGCCACCGAGGTGCTGTACGCGACGTCATAGACGATCGTCCGAAGCGGCTTGAGTGCGTCGGCCGCGCGTGCCGGGGCGCCCGCGATCAGCATCGCTGCGACGACGACGACGAACGGACGGACCATGCTGCGGGCTTCCAAGGTGGAGTCTTTCGACGTGCGGCCGCGGCTCTCCAGCGACCAGGACCGCGCCCTGGTACGCACAATACCCGAGCCCGGCATGAAACTGATGGAATACCAGGGCAAGGACCTTTTTCGGCGGGTCGGGATCCCGACGCCGAACGGGGTGTTCGCGACGACACCCGCCGCGGTGAAGGACTACATCGCCGGTCATCCCGGCTCGTGGGTCCTCAAGAGTCAAGTCTTGATGGGCGGCCGCGGCAAGGCCGGCGGGATCAAATTCGCCGACGACGCCGCGCAGGGCGAAACGCTGGCCCGCGAGCTGATCGGCAAAGTTCTGAAGTCCGTACAGAACCCGGACGGCGAGGAAGTGAAGTCGCTGCTGGTCGAGGAGAAAGTCGACATCGCGAGCGAGGCGTACGTCTCGATCACGATCGACCGCGCGGCAAAGAAGCCGGTGGTGCTGGTGACCGCGCAAGGCGGCATGGATGTCGAAGAAGTTGCGGAGCACCAGCCCGACGCAATCGCAAAGTACTGGATCGATCCGGCGGCGGGCTACTCGCCGTTCATCGGGCGGCAGCTCGCGTTCAGCGCGAAACTCCCGGACGGCTACCGCAAGGCGTTCCCCGCGCTGCTGGGTGCGCTCTACACGCTGTTCATGGACTATGGCGCGAATCTGGTCGAAATCAACCCGCTGGTGCTGACGCGCGACGGCCGCGTGATCGCCTCCGATGCGAAAGTCGATCTGGACGACAACGGGCTCTACAAGCACCCCGACATCGCCGAATGGAACAAACAGTCACCCGCCGACGAGGATCAGGCGGCCGCCGTTGCGATCGGGCTCGGGATGTCGAACTACGCGAAGTTCGACGGCACGGTCGGGATCATCGCGAACGGCGCGGGTCTCGGGATGGGAACGATGGATGCGATCCGCAGCGCCGGCGGCGAAGCGGCGAACTTCCTCGACATCGGCGGCGGCGCACAAGCCGCGCTGGTGAAGAAGAGCTACAACCTAGTGACGAGCGATCCCAAAGTGCGTGCGATGTTCATCAACATCTTCGGCGGCATTACGCGCGGTGATCAGGTAGCGAAAGGGATCGTCGAAGCGTTGGCCGGCGATGACGTGCGCAAAGTGCCGCTCGTCGTGCGGCTGACCGGCACGAATGCCGAGGAGGGCCGCGCAATCCTGGCCGAGGCCGGCTTCGTTCCGGTTGAAACGATGGATGAAGGCGCGGCCCGCGCGGTCGCGCTCGCGCAGGGGGCCGCCTAACCGTGTCCATCTTCCTCGACAAGAATTCCAAAGTGATCGTCCAGGGGATCACCGGCCGCGAAGGCGCGTTTCACACCGCGCGGATGCTCGCCTACGGTACGAAGATCGTCGGCGGCGTGACGCCCGGCAAAGGCGGCACGACGATCGAAAGCGGCCAGCCGGTGTTCGATACCGTCAAGGACGCAGTCGACGCCACCGGCGCGACCCACACGATCGTCTTCGTGCCGCCCCCGGCAGGCGCCGACGCGCTCTGGGAAGCGCACGACGCCGGCATCCAGCTCGCCGTCTGCATCACCGAGGGGATTCCGGCCCACGACATGATGCGGGTCTGCGCGACCACTGCCGGGATGCGCATCATCGGGGGCAACTGTCCGGGGCTGATTTCGCCGGGCAAATCGCTGGTCGGGATCATGCCGGGCCAGGTGTTCCTCGAGGGCAGCGTCGGGATGATCTCCCGTTCCGGGACCCTGACCTACGAGATCGTGGATGGCCTGACGCGCGCCGGCCTCGGACAGTCGACCTGCGTGGGCATCGGGGGCGATCCGATCATCGGAACGACCTTCGTCGACTGCCTGCGTGCCTTTGCGAGCGACCCGGAGACGCATGCGGTCGTCGTCTCCGGCGAGATCGGCGGCTCGGACGAGGAAGACGCCGCGGCTTTCATCGCGGAGCACCTGCCCGACAAACCGGTCGTCGCCTTCATCGGCGGTCGGTCCGCGCCAAAAGGCAAGCGGCTGGGCCACGCCGGGGCCATCATTTCGGGCAACACCGGGACCCCGGAATCAAAGGTTCGGGCGTTCACGGCCGCGGGCGTTCCGGTCGCCGACCGGCCTTCTCAGATCCCGGAATTGATCGCTGCCCGACTGCCCAAGCACTAGCCCGTCCCCTCAGCTTGACCTTAAAGATTCCCTAGCTTCGCCAAAGGTTTACCAGGCAGCTCTCAGAAGTTTGCCGACGATATCGCCCCTCCCTCAGGGGGGTCGGTCTCATCACACTTCACACACGAAACGAGAACACATGCATCGACTTCGACTGCATCGTTCCGTTGTGGCGATGCTGGTGCTCTTCGCGATGCTTTGCCAGGGAACTTGGGTTCTGGCAGGGACGACTGGAGAGATCTCCGGCACCGCAACTGATTCATCGACCGGGAAGGCGATTGTTGGGGCGAGAGTCTCCGCAGTCAGCCCCTCGCAGAATGTCAGGACCACGACGGACGGCCAAGGCCGATTTACTCTTCTGAACCTCGCTCCCGACACGTACGCCATCTCGATCGACGTGCAGGGATATCAAGGAACCACCCTCAGCGGCGTCACGGTCCAAGCGGACCAGGTTCAGACGCTCGCGCTCACCGCCGCACCGTCGATTCAGACGATCGGCCACACGACGTCCCGCGCGGCGTCGGACGTCATCAAGCCGGGCCAAACGGCTGACGTCTACTCGGTGAGCTCCGCGCAGGCATTGCTGGCTGCACCGCTGGGCGGCGGCGGTTCGCTCAACCAGGCCTACTCGGCGATCGCGTCCGTTCCGGGCGTCTTCGTTCCGGCGGGCCAACAGGGCTGGGCCCAATCGGTCTACGTCCGCGGCGGTAACTACACGCAGGTGGGCTACGACTACGACGGCGTCCCGGTGCAGCGCGCCTATGACGCCTACCCGTCGAGCACCCTGTCGGCGCTCGGCCAGCAGGAAGTGCAGATCTACACCGGCTCCGCGCCGGGCGCGGCGCAATCGAACGGTCTTGCGGGTTTCATCAACCAGGTGATCAAGACCGGAACGTATCCCGGAACCGGGACCGTCGAAGGCGGCCTCGGCACGCCGACGTTCTACCACAAGGCCCAGATCGAGTTGGGCGGCGCGTCACCGGACCGCAACTTCAGCTACTACCTGGCCTCGGCCGGCTACAACCAGGCCAGCCGCTTCTACAATCAGTTCGACGGCGCGGGGCAGGCCCCGGCTTTCGGCACGATCCCGTACGCGGCGTTGGTGAACAACTGCGGAGCGCCGAACGCCTCCGTCGGGTGCTACCTGCTGACCGGGAACGCCTTCGGTGCCGGACCGACCGGCTGGGCCTGGGCGCCCCTCACGTACGGCGAGGACCAACTCGTCGGCGACCGGGAAACGGTGGCCAACTTCCACATCGGCCTCCCGCACAAGAACGACGGTCTCAAGGACGACATCCAGGTCCTCGGTTCGATTTCGTACCTGTTCCTGGGTTACAACGACTCTTTGAACTCGTTCGGACAGACCGCGGTCAACTATTTCAACACCGGGACGCTCAACTACGGCGGCCAGACCTGGCAGGACTGCGGTCTGACCGGCTACGCTGCACCGTGCGCGCTGAATCTGTTCGGGATCCCCGGCCAGTTCCAGTATGCGTCACGCAGCATCTACACCGGCCCGACCGGCGGCGCCCTTACGGGTGCCAATGTCGGCCAAGTGTCTCAGTACTTCTATCCCGCCTCGCCGAACGGGGCCGGTCTCACGGGCAACGTCGACCCGAATAATATCGGCAACGAGAAGATCAACGACGCGATCTTCAAGTTCCAGTACACGCATGCGATGGGAACGAACGCGTATGCGCGCGTCTACGCCTATTCGCTGTATTCGGACTGGCTGAACAACGACCCCAATGCATCCTCGAATGGGTCGCTGGCGTTCGTCCCGTCGGACTACATCCTTCCCACCCACACCCGCGGGGTTGGGGTGACGTTTGCCGATCAGATCGGCAACCATCTGCTCAACTTGACGGGCGGCTATTCGACGGCCGACCTCTCGCGCTGGAACAATGGCTTCCCGAGCACGTCGAACCCCGTGGCGGTCCTCGTCAACTCCGCTAATCCGACGGGCGGCTGCTACAGTTCCGCCATGGCCGTGGTCAGTTGCCTTTCGGGCAGCGCCGCGCGCTACACGATCCCCGGAACGAATGCGCCGGCGAGCACCGGGCTCGTCGCTCAGTCAAACGGCGCCATCACCTACGCGAACGCTTCGACGTTCACGTGCGGTACGGCTGCGTGTGAGTACCTCACCGTCGGCTCCGGGCTGAACGGCAGCTTCAACAACGTGACCCCAAAGTTCACGAACTTGACGCTGCAAGACAGCTGGGCCGTGACGCCCAAGCTGTCGGTCGATCTCGGAGTTCGTTACGACAGCTTCCAGTTCGACGTTCCTTCGGCGACGTCGCCGGAAGGACCGAACCCGGGCAACGCGAGCGTCGTCGGACGCACGCTCTTCACGAACAGCTACAACCAGTTCAACTGCTACTTCCAGGGAAATCCGACACCGATTCAGCCGGCCGTCTCCGCGGGAGTCTGCGGCGCGGGTGGTGTGCCGGTGAATTTCAACAACAATAACCTGACCGATCTCTGGTACGGCGGCTTCGAACCGCGCTTCGGGGCCACGTTCAAGGTCGATTCGCTCAACGTACTCCGCGTCGGCGCAGGAAAATACTTCCAGCCCTCGAGCACGGCGTACACGTTCTACAACCGGGCGGGTGCGGACATCGCCTCGTACGATGTGCCGAAGTTCTATCCGTACGGGTTCACCTCGGCCGAGCATTCGATCCCGCCGGAAGTTTCGTTCAATTACGACTTCTCGTGGGAACACCAGGTCAAGGGCTCGGACATGTCCTGGAAGGTCACGCCCTTCTATCGCAAGACGGACAACGAGGACATCAACGTGGTCCTCGATCCGACGACGAACTTCGTCTCGGCGATCCCCGCGCTCGCGAGCGACATCAAGGGCATCGAGCTGCTGCTCCGTAAGGGCGACTTCAGCCGGAACGGATTTGCCGCTCAGCTCTCGTACACGTATACGTACGAGCAGTCGAAGTACCAGACTCTTCCAGGCGGCACGACGGCGCTGACGCAAGTCAACAGCTCGGTCGCGCAGTACAACGCGTACACGTCCTTCTGCGGCTCGCATCCGACCGACAAGCGCTGCGGCACGACGCTCACGGGCGTGGCCGCTGCTCCTTGCTATGCGGGCGGAGTCGCGGATCCGACTTGCTCCATGACGGGGACCGTCGCGAACCCGTACTGGAACGCGCCGGTGCAGAATCTGTTCAATCCCAACGCGAACTACTATCCCTACAACCAGACGTTCGGGACGGGCTTCTCGGCGAATGCCAGCAGCTACAACATCCCGCATGTCGCAGCGCTTATCCTGAACTATAAGCACGACAAGTGGGCGTTCACCCCGACGTTCCAGGCCACGGCAGGCGGCCGCTACGGCTCGCCGGTCATGGGCCTTGGGGCGGACCCGGCGGAGTGCTCCGGCGTGCTTGCCGGCTCGACGACAGGGGATCCGCGGTACCCGTACGGCGCAGCCGGCGGCGCACCATACGATGCCCAGTTCTGTGGTCCAGGCTACCTGACGGCTCCCGATACGTACACCGGCAAGTTCGATACGCCGGGTCAGTTCGTGGAACCGACGCAGATCCTGGCCAACCTCGGGATCACGTATCAGGCTTCGAAGCGCCTGACGCTCAACATGACGGCCGTCAACCTCTGGGGCACGTGCTTCGGCGGTTCGAAGGAACCGTGGACGTTTGCCAACTCCAAGTACGGCTGCTGGTATGGATCAGCGTCGGGCTGGCAGTCGGGCAACTTCTACAACCCGGGCGTCGCTCTGGACACGCAGTCCTATCCGTACTTCCCGGTGGTCGGCGGCATCGCAGGCCAGCAGGTGTACGGAACCAACGTCAACCCGCTCCAGCTCTTCTTCACGGCACAGTACAAGATGTAAGAGCCGGACGGCAACGTTCGAGAGAGGGGCTCCGCTTCGGCGGGGCCTCTTTTCTTTGCGGTGCTATACTGGCGCGATGCGGTTCGGCTATCAGTGCGAAGAGTGCGAAGAGGCCGTGTGGGTCGCGACCACCCGCGCCGAGCTCCAATGGCTCAAGAGCCGGCGTCATGTGGTGCGCGAAGTGCAGCGCCATCTTTCCGGCGGCCTCGACGGCTGGATGGACGAGGGGCTGGCATTCCTCGATGGTCATGAGGCGCACAGCGTAGTGGTCGTCCAGCGCAGCGCCCGGCCATAAGGCCGGGATAATCCTGGGGGAACGCTGAGGGTCCCTCAGAATAGTGCCTCAGCGAATCGGGCCATGCGCTCGGTCGCATCCTCACACCCTCCCGTAAAGGAATGGTGCCTGTGACGATACCTTTGCTACTCAAGCGGAGCGTCACTGCGGTGCTTCTGATCCTCACCTTCGTGCTCCAGGGAACGACAAGCGTTCTGGCCGGCACGACCGGGGGAATCAGCGGCACCGTGGTCGATGCCACGACGAACAAACCGATCTCCGGCGAACAAGTCAGCGCGCTGAGCCCGTCGCAATCGGCGACGGCCACCTCCGACGCAAGCGGTCACTACGGTTTCCTCTCGCTCGCGCCGGACACGTATACCATCTCGGTCGCGAGCAATAGCAGCTACGACGCGGTCAGCGTCAGCGGCGTTACGGTAATCGCCGACCAAACACAGACGGTCTCGCTCAACCCACCCCAAAAAATCAAGGTCATCGGCACGGTGTTGTCGCGTGCGAACGGCGCGCTGGTCAAGCCCGGCACGACCGCCGACGTCTATTCGATCTCGTCCGTGCAACAAGACAAAGTGGCGACGATGGGCGGCGGCGGCAACCTCAACAGCGCCTGGTCGGCGATTGCGACCGTCCCGGGGGTGTTCATCGCCCCCAACCAAGCGGGCTACATCGGGGCCGGCGCCGCCGGGCCGACGATCAGTATCCGCGGCGGCGATTACGACCAGATCGGCTACGAGTTCGACGGCGTCCCCGTCAACCGGTCGTTTGACAACTATCCCTCGAGCGCGGTCTCGTCGCTCGGTCAACAGGAGCTGCAGGTGTACACCGGTGCGAATCCGGCGAACTCCGAGGCGCAAGGCATCTCCGGCTACATCAATCAGGTCATTCGCACCGGGACCTACCCGTCGACGAAGGACCTCGATATAGGCGTCGGGTCGCCGACCTTCTACAATAAGCTCTCGTTCGAAACCGGCGGCGCGAACCCGTCGCGCACGTTTTCGTACTACCTGGGCTTAGGCGGCTACAACCAGTCGTACCGCTACGGCGACAATTTCAACGGTCAGGCCTTCAACCAGCTTGCCGGCGTTCCGCTTGCGCCGTGCGGAGGCACGCTGCAGCAGTATGCTCCGTCGTGCTACAACAATCAGGGCACGAGCTATACGAACGGCGGCAATACGCCGGCATACATGCTCGGTGCCTACAACATCGGCGAGCTTTCCAACATTCGGGATCGCGACAGTGTCGTCAACCTGCATTTTGGAATCCCGCGCAGCGATGGAAACAAGGACGACATCCAGGTCCTCTGGGACAGCAACCATATCGGAAACTCGTTCTACCTCTCGACGAACGATATGGGCGGTCCGAATCTGCTGTCGAACACGGGTCTGGGCGTTCCAGTCTATTACGACGGCGTCCAGTACAATGGTCCGCTGGGACAAGCCTTACCGGCCAACTATCAGAGTCTGATCTCGAACTATTACTACCCGGGGTCACCCGCGGGCCGGCTCAACGATACCCCGATCCCCTACGGCTTGCAGGACGGGATTGCGAACGATCAAGAGATCGTGAAGGTGCAATACCAGCACAACTTTGGTAGCACTGCTTTCCTGCGGGTGTACGGGTACACGTACTACTCCGACTGGCTGCAAATCGGCCCCCAGTCAGCCTACGCCGACTACATCGGGCCCTCGTCGCCCGACTACGAGTTGTCGTCGCACACCCGCGGCCTCAGCGCGACCTTCTCCGATCAGCTGACCTCGCAGCACCTCCTGACGCTGCAGGGCAACTACACGACGGCGAACTCCCTGCGCGACAACAACACGCAGATGTTCAACGACTTCGGTTTGGACAAGCGCGGCGTGTTCGCCGTGGTCGTCAACTCCGCCAGCCCGTTGAACGGTCTCTGCTATACCAGCGCCGGCACGCCGACAACGTGCGACTTCAACGTCGCCAGCGCGCAATACGCGTCGCTGCTGGGTGCGCAATCGCCGTATGATCCGATGGCGAATCCGAACGGGATCGGACCGCTTCCGTCTTCCTGCGGCACGGCAGCCTGCGAATACCTGGTCGTCGGCAACGGTCAGTTTGCGACCTACAACACCGTGACGCCGAAGTTTACGTCGTTCTCGCTGACCGACAACTGGAAGCCGTCCGACAAACTGACGATCAACGCCGGTTTGCGCTTCGACCGCTTCCAGTTCGATGGCTCGGACACGTACAACTCGCCGGCGCGGACGTTCTGGTACAACGCGTTCAACCAGGACTACTGCCTCGATTCCGGCGGCGGGCTTCACGATAAGACGACGCTGTACGGCGCCGGAATCAACCCTGCCACGACGCCGTGCGCCGCGGTCGGCGGTGCAAATTACAGTCCGATCACGATCACGAATCCGACCGGAATCGTCACCGAGGCGTACAACAATCTCCAGCCGCGGGTCGGCGGGACGTATACCCTCGACCCACGGACCGTCCTGCGCGCCAGTTACGGCCGCTATGTGGAAGCACCCAACAGCGCCTTCCAGCAGTACGACACACTGCAAGCCGACGCGCCGTACACCTTGTACAATACGTACAACTTCCAGCGCTTCGGGTTCACGAGCCCCGACCACGGCGTGCGCCCGCCGGTCTCGAACAACTACGACTTCTCGCTCGAGCACCAGTTCGGCGGCGACGTCTCGATTAAGCTGACCCCGTTCATGCGCAAGACGCAGGATCAGATTCAGCAGTTCTTCCTCGATCAGAAGACCGGCTTCGTATCCGGTCTCAACGTCGGCAAACAGACGTCGCAAGGCTTCGAGTTCGAACTCGACAAAGGCGACTTCTCGCGCAACGGCCTCTCCGGGAAGCTGTCGTTCGCGTACACCAACAGCTACATCAACTACACGTCGTTGCCGAACGGGACGACAATCGTGGATCCGCTCAACGCGCAGATCAAGAACTACAATGCCTACACCTCGTTCTGCGCGACCAACCCGAACGACAAGCGCTGTTCCGGCGGCGCGACCTCGACCGGCGCGGCGGGCGCTCAATGCTACACGACGACCGGAGCCGCCGATCCCGCGTGCGCAGCCGGTGACGTCGCGAACCCGTATTGGAACGCGCCGGTCCAGAGCCTGCTCAACCCCGGCGCGAACTACCCGACGTTCGATACCTTCCCGGGCGGCATCGGGAGCGCGTACCAAGGGTACGGTGCGCCCTACGTGCTGACGGCGATCGTGCAGTGGAAACACGGCCCGCTTGCCATCGCACCGGCACTCCAATTCCTGGCGGGAGAGCGCTACGGCGCCCCCCTGACGACGCCGGGTGTCGCACCCGACACGTGCGCGGGAACGTTCGGTGCCGTTACCGGCGATCCGCGCTACAAGTACGGCGCACCGGGCGGCGGCTCGTACGATGCGACCCTGTGCGGTGGTTCGGTCGACATTCCCGATATGTTCACGAATACGTTCGACACGATCGGCGCCTTCCGCGCGCCGTCGCAGGTGCTTCTGCACACGCAGATCACCTACGACGTCAACAAGCGGCTGACGCTGGTCGGCAACCTCGCGAACATCATCAACAAGTGCTTCGGCGGCACGACCACCGGTTTCACGGTGAACAACGCCTGCTCGTACGGCATCATCTCGCCGTCCGGGCTCGCGCCGGTCGGGAATGTCTACAATCCCGGCTTCGCAATCCAGCCCTACCTGGCGAGACCGTACTCGCCGTTCTTCAGTACATTCCCGTTCAACGTGTACTTTGAAGCGCGGATGAAGCTCTAGGCTTCGGCGAGCCCGATCTGGGTGATGACGGCCTCCGCTTCGGCGGGGGCCGTCTTCTTTTCCGGGGTCAGGAAATGAAACAGGCCCTGATGCGGGGCCTGTTTCGGGGTGAGGTTGGCTTTGGGGCCGGCCCGTGGCGTGGCCGGCGAGGCGTTAGAGGGCTTTGCGCATCGGCTTCATTCCGGGATGCGGAGTGTTTGGCCGACGTGGAGGTTGGATGAGGCCAGGTGGTTGGCGCCGAGGATCTGGTCGACGGTGGCCTGCACGTCGCCGCCGGCAGCGGTCTTGCGTGCGGCGAGGGACCAGAGTGAATCTCCGCTCCTAACCGTGACCGTCGCGTAGGCGACCGGAGGTGCGGCGTGGACGGTGCTCGAGAGCGCCGGCAGCGTCACCGCGAGGCTGAGGCCTGCGAGGGCGACGAGCGGCATCAGGGTCGGTCTCCGTCTTTTCGATATCCCGCGCATCGTGCTCCAATCCCCTAGATGTTGTGCCGAACGCTCGTTCGTCCCCTAGATGGTATCAAGGCTTGGGTCGTCCGTCAAGGGTTTCTCGAACGTATGTTTGCTTGCCGGCGGAGCTTTGTGCTATAGTTCCCGCCAACGAGGGCGGCACATCACCGGTGCTGCCGATCCACAGCGTCGCGCGATGCTGTGCCCACTGGGTGGCATTCTTCAAGGAGGTCCCATGGCCGAGCGGGCCACGACCGACAAGCAGCAGCGGATCCTCGACGTGATCCGTTCCTTTACCGCCGAGCACAAGTACCCGCCGTCCGTGCGCGAGATCGGCGAGCGGGTCGGGCTCTCGTCCTCGTCCACCGTACAGTCGCACCTCAAGACGCTCGAGCGACGGGGCCTTCTCAAGCGCGATCCCACCAAGCCGCGCGCGCTGGTCGCCGCGCCGGAAGAAGACGCGCCCCCGTTCGTCGATTCCGTGACGCTGCCGATCGTCGGCCGCGTGGCAGCTGGCGTGCCGATCACCGCGGCCGAGAACCTCGAGGATCACTTCATCCTGCCGGCCGCGTGGGCGCCGCGTCACGGCGGCTTCGTGCTGCACGTCAAAGGCGATTCGATGATCAAGGCCGCGATTCTCGACGGCGATCTGGTCGTCGTCGAACCGCGTCCGACCGCGAACAACGGCGAGATCGTCGTCGCAATGATCGACGGCGAAGCGACGGTCAAACGATTCTACCGCGAGGACGGGCGCATCCGGCTTCAGCCGGAGAACGACGCTATGGAGCCAATCTACGCGGAGGATGTCACGATCGTCGGTCGAGTCGAAGCCGTCATCCGGAAACTCTAGACCGAACGCCTCGGCGTCGCCGGGCGAGTTTGAACTCCCGGCCGGCGACGGTTTCGTCGCCCGGCTGGAACGGGCGGTCGCACCGTACGCGCATCGGCTCGCCGAGGCGCCGGCCGTCAAGGCGCTGAGCGAATCGCTCCCGATCGCCTTCGGCGTGGTCGTCCTCTACCTGGTGGCGCTGCTCGCGCTCCATCCGTTCGTGGGCTGGCCGTCGCTGGCGGCGCAGATCCGCGACGGTATCGGGCCCGCGTTCGCGCTGGCATCGATCGTGATGACGTTCGTGCTCGCGCTGCGGCTGGCCGTTCGCTTGCAGTACCCGGTCGTGCCGATGGTCACGCTCGCGATCATCGTGTTCTGGCTGGAACTGCCGCGCGCGTCCCTGGCAGCGCTGGTCGCGTTCGTGCAGTCGCACGGCAGCAGCGGCTGGGGCGCCTTCGCGACGACGCTGGGGGCGAGCGGCTTGTTCACGGCGATCGTCGTGTGCCTTGCCAGTGCAGGCGCGATGGCGCTCGGACGGCGGCGCTTCGGACCGGGACGCGGAGACCTTGCCGGCGGGCTCGCGCTGTGCGCGGTGTGCGGGCTGCTGTTCCTGGTACACTTTTCGCTGGCCGGTATCATCGCTGCTGCGGTGGCGCCGCTCGCGACGCTCGGCGACAGCTTCGTGGCGCTGGCGCTGATCACCGCGATCGAAGCCCTGTTATGGGTGGTCGGGATCCATGGCCCGGCGCTGCTGGCTGCGATCGTGCTGCCCGTCTACATGAACCTGCAATTCCAGAACACGGCCGCGCACGCGCACCACGAGACG
>Ga0182015_10003902_pt1 | contig 16382 bp, 14 predicted proteins | sample 712P3MmetaG_FD_120478 | JGI IMG/M metagenome (GOLD analysis project Ga0182015, IMG submission 120478) | Permafrost microbial communities from Stordalen Mire, Sweden - 712P3M metaG | ecosystem: Environmental > Terrestrial > Soil > Wetlands > Permafrost | place: Sweden: Stordalen | collected... | reverse complement strand
GGTCACCTTGCGGTCCGCGCTGACTTCAAAGGTTTGCAGTTTGACGTTTTCTGCCGGCTTGAGGACCGAGCCGATTTCGATCCGCACCGGTTCTTTGAGATAGTCGCCCGCCACTTCGCGTACCGCTCCTTCGAGGGTGGCCGAGTAGCAGAGGGTCTGATGCGTAGCCGGGATGGAGGTCACGATGCGGCGAATGGCTGGTTTGAAGCCCATATCAAGCATGCGATCCACTTCGTCCAGCACCAGGATTTCGATCTGGTTGAGCTTGACGAGCTTGCGGCCAATAAAGTCTTCGAGCCGGCCGGGAGTCGCCACAATGAGTCGCGCGCCGCGACGGATACTATCCAGCTGCGGGCCTTCGGCCATGCCGCCGACCACAAGCGCCGTTGGCAGCGAAACCAGTTGCGCACAGGCCTGTTGTACCTGCATCGCCAGCTCGCGGGTAGGCAGCAGAATCAACGCACCGGCGGTTTTGGTTTGCGTTTTCTGCAACCGCTCTATGATCGGGATGAGAAAGCTAAGCGTCTTGCCGGTACCGGTTTGCGCTGTTGCCAATACATCGCGGCCCTCAAGCGCCGGCGGAATCGCGCCGACTTGAACCGGCGTGAGCGTAACAAAGTTTGCTTTGGCAAGACGCTGTTTGAGCGCTGCCGAGATGGGTAATGCGGAAAATTCGTTCAAAATAAATCCCTTTTTTCCGGTCTTTCGAGACCTGGAGTACTTTTCATCGCCGCACGGCTTCGCCCGTCCGTCGATACGGTAAATAGCCCGATTGGCTCGCGCGGGCGCTCAAGTAACTTGCGACCCTGCTCCGACACGAAGATCACCGTCGGTTTCGGCCATAAGGCTGCTGAAACTGGCTTATTGACTGCATCATGCAGTATTTTCGGTTTGCCGCGCTGTCGAGTAAGGATTTGGCGCTTTCGCCAGGGATCGCTCGTACACCGCACCATGCCAGGGAAGCGCGTGCTTCCAATCATCGCCGCGACTTTCGCGACGACTACGCTGAAGGGCTTGGGCGGTATCCGACCGGCTTTCTCCGAGACCAGCGAGAGGAAGAGGTCTAGTGCAACAGCCTGCTTTGCAACGCAAGAAAGGCTGGCAACCAAACAATTTAGCGCAGATTAAGAATAACACAAGCCACGCGCAAGCGAATGCTTTTCGGGGGTAGAGGGCCGGTTCGAATCCAATCGGCGATTTCGGGCTCAGGGAGCCTCGATCACGAACACACTCTTCTTATGAGAAAACGCCACGTCGTACATCGAAAAGAAGCCGGCTTGACCCAATAGGCCAATTCCGTGGATGTTCATTCCTTCGGTGAATCCGGCGTAGGCGGGGAAGGAGATCCCGTTGCCAATGTCGATGGTTATGTCGGCGTAGTAGGTCACATTGGTTGCCGTGCCGACACCGCCAGTTGTCCCTTTAGGGAGAGACAGAACGTCCAACTTTAAGGCGATCGCCATCACCAATGGAAAGACGCACGCGTCTGCCCCGGTATCGAGCCAAACTACGCAACGCAAGCTCTCACCGTTTGGAGCGGTAAGAGTCGCAAGTGCTAACGGCCTATATGCAATCTGGCCCTTCGGATAAGGATCGTTGGGTGGGATTGAAAGCTTTGTAAACGGATACGCGACTTTCGGCATTTCGCTCTAGAAAAACATCGCGACAGCTTCGTCAGGAACTCGGAGAATCAGTGGGTGGGCTTCTCCGCGTTCTTTAGCCTCTCTCAGAACCTCCTGGGCGTCGGGTCCGTAGGCCATGACCACGTTCTTCTCTTCTGAAATTGCGACCCATGCGCCGGAGGGAATCCCCTTGAGCAGAACTGGAAGATCAGTTAGCGCGGTGGTCATATTTTCCTTCTTCTCCAGCGAAGGAGGCTGCACCTGATGAAGCTAGAACGTGGCAGATAGGCTTCGCTACCCACATTTCAAGTATAGATCTCTAGAAATCCCTGTTCGCACATTTTACCGAGTTTGCTGAAAAAAACAGGAAACTTTCATAGCGCTCAAGCGATGTCCCGTGTCCGCTCAAATTGGCTGAGCGGTTCGCGGGCAGAATCCGACCTAGCGCTGGAGGGGCATGATGGCGTTCTTGTTGTCGGGACCCTGGGGATCGATGCGGAAGTCCCACACGGAGAGATTCACTTCGCCGGCCCCCAGCACCTCCATCAACGCATAATCGCCAATCGTGAGGGGCTCCTGTGGCGTCAGTTTCAGCCAGCGCTTTCCTGGCAGGATTTGGGCCGTGGTGAGAATGACGTCCTGGTTCTGTGACACCTTGCCGGCGGCGCCAATTTTGACATCGCTTATCACGCGATTATCGCGTTTGAAATTGCCGCGTAAGCGGACGATGGCATATTGGCTGGCCGGAGAACTGACAGCATTCGTGTCTTTCGCGGAGCCTAATCCGCGCGTGTCCACTGTGACCGCGGAAGAAACCGCAGTGTTGTCATCGGATGCGGTGAGGCTGACGTAGAGCGCAGGCTCGTTGACGTGCAGCTTGACTTTGGATTCAAAACCCGGGATTTGAACGTTCTGCTGAATGCCACCGATGGGATTGAGCGCAGAGCGTAGTACATTGTGTCCGGTTCTGCGGTCTACGTTCGCTGTGTTTTGGGTGAGCACCACCAATTCGGGTTGATCACGAAAGGTATCAAGCGCCCATACTCCATCCTCATCGGGGAGCCGCAGGCCGGGGGATACATCCGGAGTGCGCGCCCGCTCCGCCAGTTCCTCTTTGTCAATCTCGGCGGCTTCCGGGATGGCAGGTGCGGCGGGGGAGGCAGGTTCCTGAGCGGCGGGAGCGTGGGCGCCCGGGGCATGGTCCTTGGCCCATTGCTCGGTAGCCGCCCAATCCACCAGGTTCCCCGGCACCTCTTCCCACTGGCCGCGCTCCGCGCTGAAATAACGCACCCGGTCGCCGACCTTTTGATACTTCGTTACCGCCTGGTAAGACCCATCCTTGAGAATCAGGCGCTGATTCTGGCTCTGCGCCAGCCCGGGAAGGCTGACTGCCAGGCTCGATATCAGCAACACGAGGAGGAGGACGATGCGTTTCGGCATAACCTTGTGATTACTTTAGACGAATTGGCGTGCCCGACGTAGCCGTGATCGAATGTATGATTTTTGGGCACTCCCCATTTGTATCTTCCCTTCGTTTTGACTTCCTGCGATACTTGAATGTGCCCACCCGGTGCGCCAATTCCATCCACAAAAAAAAGGTGAAGAAGCAATGTCTGCAAAGTACATCTTTGTAACGGGCGGCGTCGTGTCCAGTCTTGGCAAGGGCCTGGCCGCCGCTTCGATCGGCTGCCTGCTTGAGAGCCGCGGTTTACGCGTCAACCTGATGAAGTTCGACCCCTATCTGAACGTCGACCCAGGCACGCTCTCCCCTTTCCAGCACGGCGAAGTTTTTGTGACCGACGACGGCGCGGAGACCGATCTTGATCTCGGCCACTATGAGCGTTTCCTCGAAACCCGGATGAGCCGGCGCAACAACTGCACCACCGGTCAGATCTACGACACAGTGATCCAGAAGGAGCGCCGCGGCGACTACCTGGGCAAAACGGTACAGGTGATTCCGCATGTGACAAATGAAATCAAGAACGCCATGCGCAAAGTGGCCACTGACAGCGATGTGACCATTGTCGAGATTGGGGGGACCGTCGGCGACATCGAGTCGCTCCCGTTTCTAGAAGCAATTCGCCAGATGCGGCAGGAGTATGGCCGGGAGAATACGGTCTTTGTGCACGTCACGCTAGTGCCGTGGATTGGCGCCGCCCAGGAGTTGAAGACCAAGCCGACACAACACTCGGTGAAGGAACTGCTTTCCATCGGAATCCAGCCCGACATTTTGTTGTGCCGCACCGATCGCCTTCTCTCGCACGAGATCAAAGGCAAGATTGCGCTTTTCTGCAATCTCGAAGAGCGCGCGGTGATCGCCGCCAAAGACGTGGCGTCGATCTACGAGGTGCCTCTTACCTTTGCCCAGGAGGGCGTCGACAAGCTGGCACTGAAGTACTTGCATATCGAGGCCAAAGAACCCGATCTCACGCGCTGGAGAAGCCTGGTGGAGCGTTGCTACCACCCCCGCGACGAAGTCTCGATCGGGATCGTGGGCAAATACGTGGAGTACGAAGACAGTTACAAATCGCTGAAAGAAGCGTTGGTGCATGGCGCCCTGGCCTACGATCTGAAGCTGCGCGTCACCTGGATTGAAGCCGAGGGGCTGGAGAGCAAGCATGCCGGGGACCGGCAGTACGAGGAACAGCTAGCCGGCTTTGACGGCATCCTGGTGCCAGGCGGATTTGGCAAGCGGGGCATTGAAGGCATGCTCAACGCCATTCGCTACTCGCGCGAGAACGCGATTCCGTACTTCGGGATCTGCCTCGGCATGCAGACCGCCTGCATCGAGTTCGCCCGCAATGTCTGCGGTTTGGCGGGCGCCAGTTCCAGCGAATTCGATCCAGCGACTCCCCACCGTGTGATCTTCAAGCTGCGCGAGCTTACCGGTGTCGAAGAGATGGGGGGCACCATGCGCCTGGGGGCGTGGCCGTGCGTGTTGGCGGAGGATTCGATCGCCGCTGCCTCCTATGGGGCGACCCAGATCAGCGAACGTCATCGTCATCGTTACGAGTTCAACAGGGAATATGAGGCGTTGCTCACCGGAGGCGGGTTGCGCATTACCGGCACCACCCCCGATGCAACCTATGTTGAGATCGTCGAGATCCCCGGCCATCCGTTCTTTCTGGGCTGCCAGTTCCATCCTGAGTTCAAGTCGAAGCCGCTCGAGCCGCATCCGTTGTTTCGCTCGTTTATCGCGGCCGCCTACGAGAACCGGCTGCGCTCCCACGCTTCGTCCGAGCCGGAAAAGCAGGCTGATCCTCTGACCCAGATGCGAAAATGAACGACTTTGAAATTGGTACGGTGCGGGTCGGATCCGGATCCCTGTTTCTTATTGCGGGTCCGTGCGTGATCGAAAGTGAGGCGCACGCGCGCTCCATGGCGGAGGCGGTCCAGCGAATCACTTCCGATTTGGGCGTTCCCTACATCTTTAAAGCCTCTTACGACAAGGCAAATCGGACGTCGGCCTCAGCGTTTCGAGGGCCCGGCATGGAGCAGGGCGTGCGAATCCTGCGTCAGATTGCGGAAGCCACCGGCCTGCCGGTCCTCACCGACGTGCACCAGGCAACCGACTGCGAGCGGGTGGCTGAAGCGGTGGACGTGTTGCAGATTCCCGCGTTCCTTTGCCGGCAAACCGACCTGCTGCTGGCGGCCGCCAAGACCGGGCGTGCAGTCAACATAAAGAAGGGCCAGTTCGTGGCACCCTGGGATATGGGGTTCGCGATCGAGAAGGTAACGGGTGCCGGCAATCCGCGGGCTTTTCTGACCGAACGCGGCTTTTGCTTCGGTTACAACAATTTAGTGGTAGACATGCGCTCGCTGGCCATCATGCGGAAGATCGCTCCGGTGGTCTTCGATGGGACCCACTCGGTGCAGACACCATCCTCAGCAGGTGGGAAGTCAGGTGGGCAGCCGGAGTTCATTCCGGTTCTGGCCAGGGCTGCGGTTGCCGCCGGAGTCGATGGCATCTTTCTTGAAGTGCATGATGATCCTGCGAATGCCAAATCCGACGGCGCGAATGCACTCAACCTGAAAGACCTGAAGCCGCTGCTCGAGAACCTGCTGGCCATTCACGCTGTGGGGCCGGCCAAAATTCCTTAACCCAGGAAGATGGCACTCGTGCATAATGGGGACCACTGGCGGCGGGCCAAGGCCGGTTACGCCGGCGGACGAGCGCCCCGTATGAGCTTTGTCTACTGGTGGGCGCAATATGGCCGATAAGGCAGGAGAAGTTTTATGGCTACACTTGCATATTCTCTGGTTGGGTTCTTGTAAAGCATTTTCGCAATTACTGTGGTCTGGTAAGACCAGCGAGGTGTGGTTTTCCTTTGCGAAAACGCACTAGCAAAAAAAGGGCCCCTCGGGTGAGGGGCCAATCTGCCTTGGTTCTCTCGTTGTGTGAGAGCTTTTATGCGGCGCTTGTTTAGGGCTGCGACGCAGGACCCCGGGGGGAGGGCTGCGGGTTTGACTGCGTCGCGCCTATTGGTGAACCGCCGTTATTTTGTATTGTTGGCGAGTTCGAAGCCGCAAGACTGTTGTGCAACAAGGTTACGTGGACAACCGTACCGGTGTTGCTCGATTCTGTGGTTTCCTCACGGGGGGTATTGCCCATCGCAAGGCGGTAAATTCGATAGACAGGTACATGGTGGTCGACTACCAGATAGCGTACGACCGCGTCTGCCATATCCTGAGACCGTTGAATTCCAGCCTGACCGCGTGCTTTCGAGTAGCCCTGGACTTCAACGATGTAACCTTTTTGGCCTTCTAACTGAGTTGCAACCTGATCCAGCGCTTCTTTTGCTTTCGCGTTCAAAGTCACCTGCGTCGAACGAAAGTGAAGTTCGGTATCGGTGATCTGCTGGTACTGATCCAAGTTGCTGACCGTGGAAGACAACTGATTGGTCTGCGTGCTCGCCTGCTGTGCCATTTGCTGTGCTTGGCCAGCCTGCGTTGAAGCCTGCATTGCTTGCTGGTTCGCCGAATCAGCCGTAGTCTGCGCCTGATGGATACCGGCCTGGGCGCGGCTATCTACATCCTTGATATCATTTGCATTCTTGGCACTGAGCTGATCAAGCTCATTCAAACGATCCTTTACCGGCGAAACCTGGCGATTTACCCACTTCTTGCGGGCCAGCGGATTCATCTTGCCCCAGAAACCCTCGTTCGACTTGGTCGGCAGTGGTTGCCCGGTCGCGTAGGTTGTCGCATCGGTGGCGCTGCCTGAAGTGCTCGCTGCGGCGGGGGCGGTGGTCTGCGTTGCGGAATCGGCACTGGTCTGCGGAGTGCCGTTCGCTGCCGGGGTAGACTGCGCCATACCTGGCATGCCCAAACTGGCGGCCAGTAAAATCGCTGCGATCGATCCCGGGGTTGCAATGCTTTTATTCACGCTTGTCCCTTTTTAGCCCAAAACTGAGGAAAGGAATGGCGCACGCCACCCGCATCCTGTTGTCCCGGCATAGTGCAAGTGGCTGGCCAAATAGCTCTGCGCCTGCATGAATATTTGTATCCGATTCATTCAATGGCGGTTACAGGGGTAAAAGAGGGTGACTATGAATATCTGATATCACTGGCCGTGCAGTATAAAACGTGCACATTTCACTAGTGGGTACGAAAAAAATGCTCGGCTTGGCTCAACTGGAGTACCGGGATAGGCGAGCTCCGGCACAGACCTTTCGCTACCAGTCCTGATTCGACTCCTACTTCCCATGAACGCTGATCACCCTGATCTCTGGATACTGCAGGTTCCAGTCCCCTGGAACAGTGTCGAAAATCAGGCGAAAATCGCGGCTTTGGCCCGGTTCGATGGGCGCTGCCGAGACCGGTTCCAGATCGACATAGGGTATACGGGTGCGGATGAGGGTGAGAGGAAAGGCCAGCCTTTGGGCAAATTGACCCACATCGCTATGGAAACCAACCTGAACCGTGATCGCGTTGAGGGTTTGAGTTCCGTGGTTGGTGATTTGACCGTCGATGTAGGTGACCTTGGCTCCAGAAAAGCTGGTCGCCTCGCTCATTTGAAGGTTGCCAATGTTGAGGTTCGCGGCGTAGGGGTCGGCCTGGGCCATACCGGTAGTGTTGGAGGACTGCGAATCCGGGTTTGGGTGACCGCCAAAAAAGACCAGCACCCCAAGGCCCAGGATTACGACGACGGCGGCAATAACCCACGGAAGCCATGAGGTGGCTTCGCGTGTTTGGTGCGAAGCGAGAAAGCCCGTTTCTTCCTCGAGCTTCGGATTGGGTTCGTCGGTGGGTTGTTGGGCCGGCATCAACGCGATTGTACCTGCCTCAGAGCAGCCCTACGTCACCCGAAACGGGCCTTCTTAACGGTTTGGCGGAAGTCGTTGCCGCGCATCTCGACCTCGACGCACATTTCCGATAGCCGCGAGCGCATGCGCTCGGTGATGCGATCCCCGAGAGTTTCTTCGCGCATCGCTTTGTCGGCATTACGAGCCAGGGCCGCCGGCGCGTTGGGGTAGTTGGTCGTGATCAGGGTGGTGCGTTTGTCGTTGTAGCGCGTATTGAGGATCAAGGCCACGGTATCCCAGACCCAGTCTGTTGGCTTTTGCGCACCCAGTTCATCGAGGATCAGCACCTCGGCCTCAAAAACCGGAGCCAGGATCTGCAGCTCTGTTGTGGCTACCGATGGGTTGTAGGACTCCTGAATACGCTTGAGCAGCTCGCGGTAGTCGCAGAAGAGGCAGGGTACGCCCTTTTCCAAAATCAATGCCTGGACGATACCCACGGCCAGATGGGTCTTGCCGATGCCGACGTCTCCGGTGAGGAGAAGACCTCGCCCTTCCGTAGTCACCGGATAGCCGGAGACGAAGTTGCGCGCCATTAAATGGGCGGCTGCCAATGATTGATCGGCTTGGCCGTAGCCCGGTTCAAAGGTTTCCAGGCTGCAGTGTTCGTAGCGCTTCGGGATCGCAGCCCGTTTCAACAGACGAGTTGCTTGCAGCTGCAACCGGCACTCGCAGGGCTGCGCATAGCGATCCCCATTGGGTTCCACAATTAAACGCAGGCCGGAGTCTTCACAGAGGGAACAAATTGCGGTCATGGGGGTATGCCCAAAAATACCTCAAGCAAGCTCCCCTCGCCAGGGTAGCGGGGTGGGTAACCGCCGCCGTTGTGTGGAAAGAAAGTGACAAATGACTTAAAATGAAGGTTCGAGCCTCAAAGTCGGGGCTTTATAGGAAAGGTTCTTCAAATGCCAAAACAGGGAATTCATCCAAACTATAAGGAAATCCGGGTGCAATGTGCGTGCGGATCTGCTTTTGAGACGCGCTCCACCCACAAAGGCGATATCCACGTGGAAATTTGCTCCGCGTGTCACCCCTTCTTCACCGGCAAGCAAAAGCTGGTTGATACGGCGGGCCGTGTTGAGCGCTTCCGTCGCAAGTATGCCAAGTCCGATGCCGGCAAGGCAGCACCCGCGGCGAAGTAACTGTGGTTCATCTCGAGCAGAGGCCTCCGGGGACGGGGGCCTTTGTTGCGTTGACGTTCGGTCAAGATGGCTCATGAAAAAAGTCTCCATGAAGAAAAACTGGGACAATCCGCGTGAGAACAGCATGCCATCTTCGGCGCGGGTGCCGGCGGCGGTAGAAATTGGCGGGGTAATGGTAGCCCCAGCCACGGTGCTGGCGCCGATGGCAGGGGTAACGGACACCGTGTTCCGCCGCTTCATCCGCAATGCCAGTGTTTTCAGCGGTACCGGGACGGAGTCCGCAGCTGCGGACAGGCACAAGGTGGAGGCGCCGATCAGCAACCAGCAGTCTGGTTGTGGGTTGATCATGACTGAGTTCACTTCGGCCGACGGCCTGTCGCGCATGCGCGAATCGAAGCGCAAGCGGTACCTCTCCTACGATGAAGATGAGCACCCCATCTCGGCGCAACTTTTCGGGTCCGACCCCGTGACCCTGGCGGAGGCCGCGAGCATTGTCGAGGATGCCGGCTTCGATATGGTCGATCTCAATCTCGGCTGCCCCGCCAAGCGCGTTGTCAGCTGCAATGGCGGCAGTGGTTTGTTGCGCGACCTGCCTCATATTGCAACCATCTTTGAGCGGGTCCGGGCTGCCGTGCGCATTCCCTTCACGGTTAAGTTCCGCATGGGCTGGAGTGATCAGCATATTGTGTGCGTCGAGCTGGCTCGTCTTGCGCAGGAGAGCGGTCTGAACGCAGTTGCGCTCCATGCGCGTACACGAGAACAGGGGTACTCAGGCCAAGCGCGCTGGGAATATATCGCCGCGGTGAAGGATGCCGTCCGCATACCGGTCATCGGCAACGGGGACATACGCTCCCCAGAAGACGCCTGCACCATGGTCGCGGAAACCGGCTGCGATGCAGTGATGATTGGACGCGCCGCGCCGGCAAATCCATGGATCTTTCGCCAGATCGCGCAGTACACCGCCTTCGGAGCGTACGACCAGCCGACCCCGATGGATCGGTACCGTATGATCCGCGACTACTTCCTCATGCTCATGGAGGAGGACGAACCGGCCGCGATCAGCGGCAGGATGAAACAGTTCGCCTCCTGGTTCACGCATGGCGTGCCCGGCGGAGCGATTTTGCGCAAGAGTATCTACGAGGCAAAGAGTGGGGACGCGGTGTTGACCGCTGTGGATGCTTTCTTTGCCGCGCAGGCTGCGGCCGCGGAACAGCCAGAACAGCTGCTTGCTGCCGGGTTTTAGCCATCCGCAGGCAGAGCCATCCAAATTAGCGAACAAACGGGCTCGGTGTGCAAGTAACGCGCTGAGTCTACGGAACCGCATTGGTCTCTCAGAGAATCGGGTTGGTTTTGATGATCGCCTGTCGACATTTGCGTGCGGTCCGGGTTCACCCAGGACTGACGTCCTGGGTAATTTTCAGTCGTCCCTGCGGGACTTGTCCTGCTTTAGAAACCTACCCAGCACTTCCCCGGGTTTCCTGTACGTGGCTCTAGACATATCTGCCTTATGCGGCTTTCTAACGGAAAGCCGCATAAGGTAATTCTCTCCACCAACCCCAACAGGAAATCCGGGTACGTGCTGGGCTACTTTCAGCCGTCCCTTCGGGACTGCTACCGATACAGCTGTCTTGGGGGTTGGGTCTCACGCGGTGTCACCGCCTCGCTTGCGAAAGAGAACCTTCGGCTCACTCCGCCAGGCTTCGTTCAAAGCGATCAATCTCCAGGGAATTGCAGGGGAGAAGTGCTGCAGCACAGTATCCATGGAAGGGTGAACGCGCAGAGCGGGCACGATGTAAAACAACAACGGCGGGTGTGCCTGCAAGCGGGTGCCGGGGAAATACCCATTCCTTTCGAGCTCTCCTTCCCCGGCGGCGTTGCGCTGCTGTTGCAGCCAATGGACGCGAATCCAATAATCCAAGCCCTGCAACGGAAAGTGCAGATCCTCGTTCGCCTTGAGCTCCAGAATGGCCAGCCTGCTGTCGCCCGTGATCGTAAGCAGATCCAGCATGGCGCGGTCCGCGGCCGCAAAGGCGGGCACTTGTTGGTAGATCCTTTGACCGCCGAGGGCATCGTCGATCTGCGCGAGGTCGCCGGCAAGGGTCGCCTGCAACCACGCTTCCGGTTGCAGGCGGAACAGCGGATCCCGCGCGCTGCCCTCCGGATGGCGACTCTCGAAAAGCCTCTGCATCAGGCCAATGAAGATGGCCTCCGCTTCCGGCTGCAACGGCGTTTCATTGGCCCCGGCACCGAAAGTCAGATTGGCCTGGCGGGCGAAAGAGTCAGCCACGAAGCCCTGGCGCACGCGGGCGAATTCCAGGCCATAGAGGGAGAGGGTGACCTCATCGGCGCTTCGTGCGCGAATGTGCACGCGGCTCTCCATGCCCGGGAGCAACAAGCTCAAGATGCGGGAAACGCCATCACTGGCCCGCTCGATCGCTGTCTCAGGATTGAAGGCATGCACCAGGCGCATCTTCAAATTGCCCTGGTCGGCGGTATCGATAGCCACCAGCGCTTCTTCATTCTCGCCCGCTTCGTACAATTCCCATTGCGCAAGCCCCCGATCGAGCCACGCCATACGTGCCCGCGTCGTGCTGCTGCATCCGGCAGGCACCAGCACCTTGAGGCCCTGGCAGATTCTCTTGTCGGCGCGGTGTTCCCGGCAGTAGGCGAGCCAGAGAATGCCCAGGGTGAGCACGCCATCAATCGTCGCCTGGGTCTCGTCGGCGTTGACGCCGATGAGCGCCCAGCATTGCTGCCCGCGGACCAGCAGGCCGCGCGCATATGCGGGCCCAAAGCTGTGCTCGAGATCCATGGCCGAGCGCAGACTCTCCAATTTGTACTCGTTAAAGTGGCGAGGGACCAGCCGCTCGAGCAGATGCAAATACCGTTTTCTGGCAAGCGCGCGGGTCGTGGGCGTCCTCTGGTCGCGATCTCTGATTATCTCCAAAGACTGCGGGCGCTGCGTTCCCAGGCGGCGCACGCGCAAGCGCAAAGTCTCCCTGCGCGCTTCCAACCCCACAACGGTACGCACCATATTCCGTTCTTCGGACCACAGATGCAGTACGCAACGGCCATGCTCGGCCGAGATGGAGTAGTGGGCAGCCGCCATCTCGAAGAGCACACGGCCATCTTCGAGCAGCGCGGCGCGCGGATGATCGGCGAAGAATTGCTCCAGCAACTGCGCCAGTTCTGTAGGGGAAAATGCCGGCCTATCGCGGCTTTCCACTTGCGCTGCTACCAGCCCATGCGCGCAGACAACTGGGTAACGTGTGCAGTGTGGTGACGACCGTGCCAGTCATAGAGGATGAGCGCTTGCTCGACCGACTGACGGCCATTTTGAGGATGGGTATAACCGCGCTTCCAGTCCGGCTCGCCGAGCGATGCGAAGAGCCGCACCCAGCGGGTATGGAGCGCCTGCAACAGATCGAGCGAACTCGAAACCGCCGCGGAGCGAGCATCTTCAAGGTCCGCCCAGCGCGCTTCCTGGTAAGCAACAATCGTGGGCCAGTCCTCGGTAAGGGCGAGACGCACCCGAACGTAGGCATTCATGTGGCTGTCAGCGATGTGGTGAACTAACTGCCGCACCGTCCATCCGCCCGGCCGATAGGGAGTCTCAAGTTGTTCCTCAGAAAAAGCAGCAACGGCAGAGCCCAGGTTCGTGGGGAGTTGCCGGATGCCATCAAGGGCAGCGCTTCGCTGTTCCGGAGAAAACGGCCCCGAAAGCGAAGGCCCACCGATTGGGTAGCGAAGGACAGCGGACTCGGCAGCTTCGGTGGTCATGGAAGACATGGGCCATTTTAAAGCAGTTTCGCAATTACTGTGGCCTGACAGAGATCGCGAGGTGTGGTTTTCCTTGGGAGAAAACCACGAAAAGGCCTACTACTTCGGTCTACTCCAATTGCGAAACTGCTTAAAGCAGTTTTTCAATTGGCGGGGGCGATGGCGTAATAACCTTTCCGCGAGAGAGCCTTAAGGCCATCCCCCTTGCACTCGATATCGATCTTGCGATACGTGCCATCCAGCTTGGCGTTGGTGGGCGTATAGCTGGCGACGTACTGGGTGCGCAGCTCTTCTTCAATTTGCGCGAAGGCGTCTTCCATTTTCTTGCCGCTATTGCCTACGTCGATCACTCGGCCGCCGGTCTCTTCCGCCATCTTCCGCATGGCGGAGTCGCCGGTGTAGCCCATGGTGTAAACGCCTCGTCCGTAAAAACCTCGATCGGCGCATAGCAGAACGTAAACGATGGTGTTGGACTTCTGCGCGGATTCGATCGCGCCTTGCAGTTTCTGCACACTTCCCTGGTCTTCGCCGTCGGAAAGAATGATGATGGCCTTGCGGCCCGTTTCCTGTTGCAACTTCTCATGCGAAGCGCTGTAGACGGCATCGTAGAGCAGGGTACCCTTCGGCGTGCCCGATGGCATGCCGCCACCCCCGCCGCTACCAATGTTGATCTGTGCCTGATCCATCGCGCGCGCCAAGGCGCGGGCGTTGTTGGTGTAGTCGGAGAGGAGGTCGAGATTCACGTCGAAAGAGATGAGAAAAGCTTCATCTTTTGACCGCAGAACGCGGCTGAGGAAAGCCGCTCCAGCCTGTTGCTCCAGGGACAGTACATTTTGCTGGCTACCGCTGGTGTCGAGAAGAATTCCCAAAGTGAGCGGCTGATCGTTTTCAGCGGCAAAATTCTTGATCTTCTGCGGCTCCTTGTCTTCCAGAATCGTAAAGTCGTCCTTGGTGAGGTGGGGTATGAGCGCGCCATGTTTATCGTGCACGGTAAAGTAGAGGCTCACCAGGTTGACGTTGACTTTGAGGGTCTCGAGCGGCTGTTGCTGATCGTCCTGATTGGGATCACCGGCTGGTCCCTGCGGGGGTGCGTCCGGGGAAGGCGCAACCTGCGCCACCGCGCAGAACGTCGCAAGACAGAGCACGGGGATGCACAGCAAGGGCAACCGCAAGAAAAACGCCCAAGGAGGTTTGGAGAAATTCATAAAGCTTAGACGGAGAAGCATGGCGGACGATACCTCGGAAAGTTGGACCACAATCCAGACCCGGCACTTACAACGCCGGGAGCGCGTCTGGTAATCTTATGGCTAGTGACTGCCTGACACGGCTATCTTCAATACTAAGTCACGATGAGTGCGGTTGAGGATGACCTATGATCCGAGTCGTCCGCCTGGGGGTTCTTTTGGTGAGGCAGGGTGTCTTGGCAATGGTGCTGTTTCTGCCGTGTGTGATCGCCGGCCAACAGCCAAAATCGCAGGATCAGACCGTGCCGGATGCCCCGACACCGCAACAGCCTGACAGCTTGAAAAGCCTCTCAACCGGGGTCACGCCCGGCCAGGGATCGAACGAGACTACCCTCGACCCGGGCACGAACACAACCGAGGTGCCGGCCGCCGGGGGGCAGCTATCCGGACAGGACCAGGTGCAACAGACACCGCCTGAGATTCCTCCACCCGGTCAACTGCAGAAGGACCTGCCCACTTTCAGCACTCGAGTCGATTTTGTGAGTATTCCGGTGACCGTGCTGGACAAGAAACATCAGCAGGTGGCAGGACTGAATTGGCGCGATTTTCGAGTTTACGAGAATAATGTACTTCAGCACATCGCTGTTTTCAGCTCGGATGCAGTGGGTATGTCTGTCGCCCTAGTAATCGACCAGAGCCTGCCTCGGGACACCATGAAGAAGGTAAACGACAGCCTGTCAGCAATGCAGGGCGCTTTTACACCTGCCGACGAGGTTGCGGTATTTACCTATGCTGACGGAGTCAACAATCCAACGGATTTTACTGCGGCGCTGGGCGCGCGTTTGCCAGCCGTGCTACAGGCTTCGAAGAGACCGGGCGAATATTTGGGCACTCCCATCAACAGCGGCCCCTTCTACGGTGGGCCCAGAATCAATAACCTACCAGTGGATCCTAACCTCGAACCACAGCGGGGAAACTCTGGCGTTGGCGTGATTCCGAAAGAGATCCATACCCTGAATGATGCTATTTTGGCGGCCGGCAAAGCGCTCTCCACCCGGCCCAAGGGCAGCCGCCGCATCATTTACGTGATCAGCGACGGCAAGGAGTCGCGCAGCAAGGCCAACTTCAAAGAGGTGGTGCACTATCTGCAAGGCAACCAGGTCGCCGTCTACGGAACGCTGGTAGGTGACTCCGCCACCTGGGGTTTGGGTTATCTGGACAAGTTAAAGATTCCCCTGCTTCCGCTTTCCCCGGACAACATTCTTCCCAAGTACACCGATGTGACCGGCGGCCACCTGTACTCCGAATTCTCTGAGAATGGGATCCAGCGCAGCTTCGCCGAACTTGCGGCATTGGCCCGCACCCAGTACACCATCGGCTACTACAGCCACCTGCCGATACTGGATGGGAAATACCGCAACCTCGACATCCGCGTGCTGCGGCCCAATCTGGATGTCTACGCTGAGAAAGGGTACTACCCCACCGCAACCAATCTCTCGCGATGACGGCGGTCGCAGCCCCTGGCCTGCACTTTGTCGGCCTGGGATTGGCGGCGTCGGTGTTTTGGGGCGCAAGCGATTTTCTAGGCGGCCTCGCCACCCGTAAAGCCCATGTTGTTCTGGTCGTGGCTCTGGCGCATAGCCTGAGCTTGGGGCTGTTGCTGCTGATCGCCCTGGCCACGCACTCCCCGGTGCCGCCCCAGCGTTTTGCGATTTTTGGCCTTTGCGCCGGGGCCTTTGGAGGACTGGCGCTCATTCTCTACTACCAGGCCTTATCGCTGGGCGAGATGGGGCTTACCACGGCCCTTACCGGCCTGCTCACGGCGCTTGTCCCGGTGGTCTTCTCGTTTGTTACGCAGGGCTCTCCGAAATCCAGCCAGATCGCCGGGTTCGTGCTGGCGGCGGCGGCCATCGCGCTCTTTGCCTATGCGCCCGCGGGCAAACCTCGGCCCCTCGCCCTGGGACTCGCGACCCTGGCAGGCCTGGGCTTTGGCGTGTTCCTGGTGGTGCTGCAAATCGGCATCGCGGGCGGCATTCTGTGGCAGCTCATTTACTCACGCGTAGCCAGCGCCACCCTCGCGGGGAGCGTCGTGGTCTGGATACAACTGCGGGCGCGCCAGGACGCAGCGATATGGCGCCAACAGGCACGGAAACATGGCTTCTTCTGGGTCGCTGGATCGGCCGGCGTGCTCGAGGCTTCGGGGAGCCTGCTTTATATGGGGGCGGCACACGAAGGCCGCCTGGATGTGGCGGCGGTTCTGGCGTCACTGTACCCGGTGGTCACGATTTTGCTGGCGGCTTGGTTCCTGAAGGAAAAGACGACGTCCAGTCAGGCTCTGGGAATGGCGTTGGC